>Ga0335070_10005118_pt1 | contig 15394 bp, 11 predicted proteins | sample Lox_Sample_13_FD_206722 | JGI IMG/M metagenome (GOLD analysis project Ga0335070, IMG submission 206722) | Soil microbial communities from Loxahatchee National Wildlife Refuge, Florida, United States - Lox_Sample_1.3 | ecosystem: Environmental > Terrestrial > Soil > Wetlands | place: USA... | reverse complement strand
CGAGCGCGTTGTGGATTTCGTCGTTCGCGGCCTAGTTACGCGAGGGCACGATGTTACCCTCTTCGCGCACCCCGAGAGCCATACTGCGGGCAGGCTCGTCCCCTACGGGCAGCCTCCTCACAGCGGCAGCGCAGCCAGGACAAGGGAGCTCTGGCAGCTCGCGACGCGCGTCGCGCAGCGCGCGGGCCATGTCGATGCGGTCTTGAGCTGGGGACGCCTCGCTGCACTCGCTCCCGTCTTGCCCATGCGTCGTCTTGCGAAGGTGCAACGGTACTGCCGACACGGCGTGCCCTTCCGCAGCACCAGACTCGCCGCTCTGGTGGCCGGGTCATCGGTTCGCTTCGCCGCTCCAACCGCGAGCGTGTTTGAGGCTGGAGCGCTCTCGGACACGGCGAGGCGGCGCTGGGAGGTGGTGCCGGACGGCGTTGAAGTCGCTCGCTATCAACCCTCAAGCGCGGTAGGGAAGGGCGCCCCTCTGGCTTTCATAGGTAAGCTCGTGCGATACAAGGGTCCTCACATCGCGATCGAGATCGCGCGGAGAGCCTCCGCGAAGCTGATCGTCGCCGGCAACCCCACCGACGAGCCCGATGGGCACGAGTACTTCGAGCGGGTTCTGAAACCGCAGTTCGATGGCCGGCAGATCGAGTACGTGGGGCCCGTCGACGACACGCAAAAGAACAGCCTGTTGCGAGAGTGTTCCGCGCTACTTTTCACCAGTCTCTACCCAGAGCCGTTCGGCTTGGTGATGGTCGAGGCCATGGCGTGTGGCACGCCGGTTATCGCCATGGCGAACGGAAGCGTTCCCGAGATTGTGCGGCAAGGTGTGACGGGTTTCGTCTGTCGTTCCGTCGGTGAGGCTGTCGACGCCGTTGCGCACCTTTCGCGGCTCGACCGTGTTGCGGTTCGAGCGGAGTGCGAGCAACGCTTCAGCGATTCGGTTGTGGTTGATTCGTTTGAGCAGCTTCTCCGGCGGATGGTGCACCAGTGCCGGGGCGCCTAGCCGAGTCGGGATCGCTGGTGTCCTGTGGGGTGCGACCAACCGTCTGATGGTGCCGCGGAGCCACGCGACAGCACATGCGCCGCATCCTCATGATCAGCCCGCACTTCCCGCCCGACACGAGCGCCGGAACGCACCGCGTGCGTCTGCTCGCGCCTCATCTGATGAGCTTTGGCTGGCTGCCCACGGTCGTGACCGTGCGGCCGCAGGACTACGAGGGTCGCCTCGATCCGGCCCTGGAAGAGCTCGTGCCCAGGACCGTGCGCGTGGTTCGTGCGCCGGCGTGGAACGTGAGCCGAACCCGTCTCGTGGGGGTCGGGAGCCTGGGCCTGCGCGCGCTGCACGGGATCTCTCGCACCTGCGAGGAGCTACTCCGCACTGAGAGATACGACGCTGTCTTCATCACAATCCACCCCGGCTACACCGCACTCCTGGGGCCCAGGCTCAAGCGGCGCCATGGCCTGCGCTTCGTGCTCGACTACCAGGACCCCTGGGTTGGCTCCTGGGGTGCGTCGGTCGGCGGTGGACCCCACGGGAAGCCGGACTTCAAGAGTCGGGCCTCGCGCTGGGTGGCTCTCCGGCTCGAGCCGCGTGTGGTCAGAGCCGTTGACGCGATCACCGCGGTCTCGAGTGGCACGTACGAGGAGATCCTCGCACGGAACCCCGGGGTGCGTGGCGTGCCCACGCTCTCCCTCCCGCTGGGCGGCGAAGCGACCGACTTCGAGAAGCTCCGCGGGAAGCCCCTCGCCAACACGGTATTCGACCCCAAAGACGGCCTGTTCCATCTCTGCTACGTGGGGACGTTGCTGCCTCTTGGTTTCGAGACGCTGCGGACGGTCCTGAAGGCGGCCGCCCGGCTGCGGCGTGCCCGGCCCGAGCTCTACGCGCGGCTGCGGGTGCACTTCATCGGGACCAGCAACCAGACGGACCCACGCAGCGTCCGGCGGGTCGTGCCCGTCGCGGATGAGATCGGCGTGGGGGATTGCGTGTCCGAGATCGCCCCGCGCATCGACTACCTCGACGCTCTGGCCGTTCTGACCCAGGCGAATGCGATCCTCTTGATGGGCAGCAGTGAACACCACTACACGGCCAGCAAGCTCTACCCCGCGCTACTCGCGCGACGGCCGTTGCTGGCGTTGTTTCACAGGTCGAGCACGGTCGTGGATATCCTCCAGCGGGGTACCCGAAAACCCACGGTGCGGCTCATCGCATACGACGACGAGCGCCGGGCAGAGTCCATGGAGAATGACGCCTTCCGAGCGCTTCGCGACCTCCTTGAGGGGCCCGCCTACAACGATCGCGATGTCGACATGCAGCTGCTCACGGAGTACTCGGCCGAAACCCTGGCGGGCCGCCTCGCCTCCTTCTTGGATCAGGTTGTCGCGCAATGAAAGGCAGGACCCGAGCGATCGCGCGGAGGTTGTTGCTTCGGCTCGGGTACAGGGTGACCCGAGCCGGGCCCACGAACCGATTCGATGCGGCCGAAGATGCGCTGGCCCTACTGCGACGGCTCGGATACCGTCCGCAACTCATTATCGACGCCGGCGCGAACGTCGGAAACTGGACAGCGATGGCACAGCGCGTCTTCCCGGAGGCCAGGTGTCATCTCGTCGAGCCGCAGCCGCGGTGCGTCCAGGTCCTGCGTGCGATGGCTGAGACGCGGCCGACGATCACGGTGCACGCCGTGGCTGTCACCAAGCCGGGCGTGAAGCGGGTCCGGCTGGTCGGAGGGGGAACGGGCGGCGAGGGGACCGGAGCACGGGTGGCGGGGTCTGCCGATTCCTCCTGTTCCGACGAGTTCGAGTGTGATGCCACGACGCTCGATGCCCTTCTGGCGAACGTCATCACCGACGATGACCGGGTACTGCTCAAGTTGGACCTCCAAGGTCATGAACTCGAGGCACTCAAAGGCGCGACCGGCCTGTTGTCGAAAGTCGAGGTGGTGTTCTGCGAGGTGGCCTTCTTCGACTTCTGGAACCTCGGGCGTCCGGTTTTCAGCGACGTCCTTGGCTATCTTGCAGAGTTCGGGTTCGTGCTGTACGACGTCGCAGCGCTTGCTCCGCGACGGAGGGATCAGCGGCTTCGCATGGGGGACGTGGTCGTCGTCCGGAAGGAGAGTCCCCTGATGTCGGACTGCAGCTTCGTCTAGACGGGGTTGCGGTTCACGAGGAGTGTAGGTGGTCCGCCTGGCGATCGTCGCATCGCATCCGATCCAGTACCACGCACCCGTGTATCGCGCACTCGCGCGCAGGATCGGCGTCCATGTGTTCTACGCCCATCGAGCCACTCCCGCCGATCAGGCACGCGCCGGGTTCGACGTGCCGTTCGACTGGGACGTCCCTCTCCTGGATGGGTACGACCACACGTGGCTGGAGAATCGCGCGCGGCGCCCGGGGATCCACCATTTCTTCGGCTGCAACACTCCGGGCTTGCGCCGGCTGCTTCCCGAAGGCGGCTTCGACGGGCTGCTGGTCAGCGGGTGGAACAAGCTCTCGTACTGGCAAGCGGCAAGGGCGGCACGCAAGGTCGGCATGCCGGTCCTCGTCCGGGGCGACTCACTGCTGGCGGGTCCGCGAGCGTGGTGGAAACGCGCCGCGAAGCGGGTTGCCTACCGCCCAATGCTGGCGAGATTCGACGTGTTCCTGTCGCCCGGCATTCGCCACCGGGAATACCTGGTGAGCTACGGTGTCCCGGAGGAGAGGATCTTCTTCGTTCCGCACTGTGTGGACAACGAGTTCTTCACCGAGAGAGTTGGCGCAGCGAGCATGGACGGCGGCGGCGTGAGGGCGGGTCTCAGTGTCCCCGCAGGCAAGGTCGTGTTCCTTCTCGTGGGGAAGCTCCTGCCGATCAAGAGGCCGCTCGATTTCCTGCAGGCCCTGGACATCCTCCGGCGAATGGGAACGGATGCCTGGGGGCTGGTGGTTGGGGACGGACCGATGCGACCGCAGCTCGAGGCCCACATCCGCGACCATGCGACGCCGTGCACACTCGCGGGCTTCATGAACCAGAGCGCAATCGCGACAGCCTACGCCGCCGGCGACGTGCTCGTCGTTTCGTCCGAGAGCGAAACGTGGGGCTTGGTCGTGAACGAGGCGATGGCAGCGGGGCGTCCCGCCATCGTGAGCGATGGCTGTGGCTGTGCCCCGGATCTGATCGTCCCCGGGAAGACGGGGTTGGTCTACCCAATGGGCCGGCCGGAAGGACTGGCCGGCGCCATGGCGCGCATGGTAGAAGACCCCGACGCACGCAAGTCCATGGGTCGGAACGCTCGCGAGCGCATCGGCGGCTACTCCATTGACGCCGCCTGCGATGGTGTCATCCGCGGGCTTGAGTCCGTCAAGGCAGGATGCGGACGCAGATGAGCACCGACCATCGCAGGCAATCGCCCATCACTGAAGGGGTCCCGCACGACACCGCAGGGTCACCTCCTGGCGAGTACCTCCTGGTCCTCGAGCCGCGTCGGGCATGGGCGCCTGTCGACCTTGCCGAGATCTGGCGGTATCGCGACCTGCTCTACTTCCTGACGAAGCGGGAGATCTCGATACGCTACAAGCAGACCGCGCTGGGCGTAGCCTGGGCATTCCTGCAGCCGTTCCTCACGATGATCGTCTTCACCGTGTTCCTCGGGCACTACGGAAAGATGGACAGTCAGGGCCTGCCGTACCCGGTGTTCTGCTACCTCGGCCTGCTCCCATGGACGTATTTCGCGAACGCCCTCACGCGAGCGTCCTCGAGCCTGGTCGGCAATGCCAACCTCCTCACGAAGGTCTACTTCCCGAGGCTCCTCGTGCCGCTGTCCGCCACGCTCTCCGCGCTCGTTGACTTCGCGATCGCGGCGGTTCTCCTCGTCGGCCTGATGCTCTTCTACGGCGTCCCGGCAGCGTGGAGCGCGGTGCTGCTGCTTCCCCTCACGGTCGCGACCGCGTTGATCGCCACAGGGGTGGGAATGTGGCTCGCCGCGCTCAACGTGCGGTACCGTGACGTCCAGCACGCAATCCCGTTCGTGGTGCAGATCTGGATGTTCCTGTCGCCCGTCGTGTACCCGGCGCGGATCGCGTCGCCCAGGATCCAGGCGCTGCTCACGCTGAACCCGATGACCGGCCTGATCGGGGCGTACCGCTCCGCCGCCCTCGGGTGGCCGATCGATTGGCGTGCTCTGTCCGCCGCCGGGATCATAACGGTCGTCGCAAGCGCGTTCGGGCTGTGGCAGTTCCGCCGCATGGAGCGGTCGTTCGCCGATGTCGTCTAGACCTCCACAGCCGATCATCCGGGTGAGTCAGCTGTCCAAGCGCTACCAGCTCGGCACCGCGACGTTCTCGACGAACTCGCTCCGGGAGGTCGTGACACGTGCGGTCTCGGCGCCGGCGCGTCGGTGGAGGGACGGTCGCCGCGCGGCAACCGACGAGCGATCTGTGTGGGCGCTCAAGGGCGTGTCATTCGATGTCGCCAGGGGCGAGGTAGTCGGGATCATCGGCCGGAACGGCGCAGGGAAGAGCACGCTCCTGAAGGTTCTCTCCCGTGTGACGGACCCGACCGAGGGGCGCGTTGAGCTGCGGGGGCGGTCGGGAAGCCTGCTCGAGGTGGGGACCGGGTTTCACCCGGAGCTGACGGGGCGGGAGAACATCTACCTGAACGGAACGATCCTGGGCATGCGGAAGAGCGAGATCGACCGGAAGTTCGACGAGATCGTCGCGTTCGCCGAGGTCGAGCGCTTCCTCGACACGCCCGTGAAGCGTTACTCGAGCGGCATGTACGTCCGCCTCGCCTTCGCGGTTGCCGCGCATCTGGAGCCGGAGATCCTGGTCGTGGATGAGGTCCTGGCCGTCGGGGACGCGGCGTTCCAGGACCGCTGCGTCGGGAAGATGCAGGAGGTGGCTGAGGGCGGTCGCACGGTGCTGCTCGTGAGCCACAACATGGCGGTCATCCAGCGTCTCTGCGCCCGTGCGCTCCTGCTCGACGGTGGTCGCCTTTCCGCCGACGGTCCCGCCGGCGAGGTCGTCCAGCGCTACCTGCGTTCCAGCCGGCCGGTGACGGGCAAGGCCCGGTTTTCACCGATGAGCCGAGGCGGCACGGGGTGGGCGCGCGTCACCGACGTGCGTTTCCTGGACGAACACGGCCTACCGGTCGACAGCCGCCCTGCGGACGCGGACCTCATCTTCGAGCTCGATCTCTGTATCACAGAGCCGGAGACACGGGGTGCGAGCCTCCGGGGGCTCGTCCTCGAGCTGGTCGTCGCCACCGAGGCGGGCGACCCGCTCCTGTCCGTGATGAACGTGGACGACCCCCGCACGGACCTTCCCGCATCGGACGCCGGCCGGGTCCGAGTCCGGCTGCCGGGTCCGACGCTCATCCCGGGCCGCTACCGACTCGACATCTTCCTGGCCATCCCGCACCTGCAGCACGTGGATGAGGTCGCCGGCGCGCTCTCCTTCGACGTGTCACATCCGGAGCGACCGTGGCGACCGTATGAGATGCACCCGAGCCGAGGGCTCTTCTGCAAGCGGGCGATCTGGGAGCTGGTGGGCTCATGAACCTCCGGGGCCTGGCGTACGAGCTCACGAGGCCGCAGCGTTGGAAGCGGTTGCTCGTGCGGCTCGCCTGCCGGCTCGGGCTGGCCGAGGCCAACCGCCCGCTGGGGTCGGTGCCGGCGACCGTGTTCGCACCGCCGGACGGCGGGAGTTGGTATGCGCCCGTCATGCTCCCGGCGGAGAGCCTCGGCGCCCGGGCGACGAGCGCGGCGTGCGCCAGGGGGGTGTTGGCGACGCTCGAGCGGCTCGAGCCCGACGCGTATGCCGCCTATGTTTGCGCGTACTATCGAGAGGGCCTGGCCCGCTTCGGCGACGGCTGGCTGTACGCTGACATCCTTACTGCGCTGCACGCAGCGGCGGAGCTCGTCAGGCCGAAGAGTTACCTCGAGATCGGAGTCCGGCGCGGGCGCAGCCTTGCGGTCGTTGCGGCGGTGTGCCCCGAGTGCGACATCCTCGGGTTCGACCTGTGGCTACCCGGTTACGCGGGGATGCCTAACCCGGGCCCGGAGTTCGTCGGGTCCGAGCTCAAGAAGATCGGTCACCGCGGGAGGCTCCACCTCGTCTCGGGCGACAGCCACGCGACCGTCCCGCGCTATCTCCGCGACAACCCGGAGGCACAGTTCGACGTCGTCACCGTGGACGGCGACCACAGCCGGCGGGGCGCCACCCTCGACCTTCGGCAGGTGATGCCCAGGATCAAGATCGGCGGTGTGCTGGTCTTCGACGACATCTGTCACCCTGATTTTCGGCACCTTCGCCAGGTGTGGAAGACTCGGGTCGTGAGCCGCCGCGAATTCGCCTCCTGGGAGTTCACGGCGCTCGGCTACGGCGTTGGCCTGGCGATTCGAAAGGAATCGGGATAAGACTCGCGATGCGGCGTTACCAGGGGATCTTGAGGACAGCGGCAAGAGAGCAGGCGTCGTGTCGAAACGGCTCGTCGGATGATCGGGTCCTAGCGCGGGGCGCGTTTCCTTCCACCATTGTGCGACCGTGTTGGGCCGGTCGGCACGCTGCCCGCTGCCTGCCAAGTGGTTGCGCCACGGCGGGCCATCGCTTGCTGCGGGCGACGCCGACGGCGCCGGCAGAGAGGGCATCAGGATGGTAAGCGGCGCTCCGCTGGTCAGCGTGCTGATGACCGCCTACAACCGCGAGCGGTACATCGCGGCGGCGATCGAGAGCGTTCTGGCCCAGAGCATGCCCGACTTCGAGCTCGTGGTCGTGGACGACTGCTCGAGCGACGGCACCGTTGCCGTTGCACAGGGCTACACGCGCGACCCGCGCGTCCGCGTGGTGCGGAACGAACGGAACCTCGGCGACTACCCGAATCGCAATCGGGCATCGGCCCTCGCCCGCGGCGAGTTCCTCAAGTACCACGACTCGGACGACCTCATGTACCCGCACTGCCTCGCCACGATGCTCTGGCCGCTCCGGGCGGAGCCGCGCGCCGGCTTCGCCCTGACCGCGAGCAGGGCCTGGGCCGGCGGGCCGTGCCCGATGCTCCTCACGCCGCGGATGTGCTACCAGAGGGAGTACCTGGGCTTCGGGATGTTCAATGGCGGGCCGGCCAACGCGCTCTTTCGGAGTGCCGTGTTTCGGGATCTCGGCGGTCTCCCGAACGAGGGCATCTGTTCGGACGTCATCTTCTGGCATCGCGCTTGCCGCACGACCTCGGTGCTGCTCGTGCCGGGTGATCTCTTCTGGTATCGGGTTCACCCTGGACAGGAGATTCACCGTCCGGTATACGAACGAGACGTTGCCGCGGCTGCTGCGGAATCCTGGCGCGCCCTTAGCGCGCCCGGCTGCCCCCTGACGCCGGAGGAGCGAGAGGCGGCGAGACGGAACTGGGTCTACGGGCTCGCGAAGGCGGTCTACTACGATCTCACAGGAGGACAGTGGGCGCTTGCCCGATTCCGGCTCGCCGCCGCCGGGCTCACCTGGGGCGACTGGCTGCGCTACCTGCGCCGGCCCCATCGCACGATGACCGAAGGGACGCCCCTCGACGAGCGCGGCGAGCCCTCGACCCCCGACTGGAGGGTGTTCAACCCGTGACTGCTGCTGGGCCGTGTTTCGAGCTGCGCAGGGCACCGCGGTCGGTATCGCTTGCGACCCGAAGCCGGATTGAAGAGCTTTCCTCGCGCGCTGGGGTGAGTCGGTCCCTGGGGGCGTGGGTACGACGAGCCGGGCGCCTCACGACGCGCGCCGGGCATGGGCCTGGCCGGAGAAGTGCGTGATCCCCCGCGAGCACCAAGCACTGGATCAGGCGTTCCCGGGCGCGCTGCCGGGTTCGCCGGGAAACCCGGTCCTGCGCGATCCGCGGCTCTACGCTCTCGCTGCGCTCGTCGGCGGGTTCGCGCACGTCTTCCTGGCTCTCCCCCTCTACGAGTGGTGGGATCGGATCCTGGCGTGGGCGCTGCTGTGCGTGTTTCTCGCTGTCGTCTTCCGGTTCTTTCTGGACGGCGAGCGAAGGGTTCCTCTGCTCCCGCTCATCGCCCTGCAGTTCTACGTGATGTACGGCCTGCCCCAGTTCCGTGAGACGAGTCTCTTCCTCGGCAGCCTCGCGACGCTCTTCGTGCCGGACGGCTGGGCCATCACCGCCGCGATGGGCCTGGCGCTGGCCGCGGAGGTTGCCGTCCTGCTCGGTTACTGGTGGGGGCGCCGGCGGGCGGCCCGCACGCGAAGCCACCTGATGCGCTTCTTCCCCGAACCCCATACGGGCTGGAAGACCGGGATCCTAGTCTATGTGGCGCTCTCGTGCATCTTCGAGGTCGAGTGGACGATCCGCCCCGACCTCTTCCCGATGGAGCTCCGCAACTTCGCCGCAATGCTCTTTCAGCCCTACCTGGCGTTTGCCTTGTGCTTGCTGGTGCTCTATCGGTGGCGAGCGCCCGGGTGGCGCGGCCTCTCCGTTGGGGTCTTTTCGGTCCTGATGCTGGCGGGCCTGATCTCCGGGATGATGGAGGGCATCGTGGTCCCCATCTACATCGCGATCGTCGCCCGCTGGGTGTGGACGAGGACGCTCAAGGCGCATTGGATCGTCGCGGCGGCCACGGTCTTCATCTTCCTGAGCCCGGCGAAGTACGCCGTCAGGAAAGCCGGAGTGGGCATGTCCGAGGCCGGCTTCACCGAGCGGGCGGCGGAATCGCTGACGGTCTGGCGCGACCAGGCGGCGTTCTCCTGGTCGGACGCGGCGGCGAGCATCTCGCCCTTGGACATGCTGACGAGAAGGACCAGCAGCCTCCTTGCGCTCGCTCAGATCGTCCAGTGGGTACCCTCGGTCGTCCCTTTCAACAACGGAGCCGGCCTCGAGACGACGGCGCTGTACTTCGTCCCCCGCGTGATCTGGCGCGACAAGCCGGGGATCTCGGACCTGATCAACAACCGGTTTGCCATCGCTTTCGGCTACGCATCGGCGGAAGGTGTCGAGCAGACGACGTTCGGCATCACGCAACCCGGCGATGGCTACTGGGACTTCGGCGTCCTTGGTGCACTCCTCTACCCGGCGCTCCTGGGGCTACTGGTCGGCTGGGTGTCCCACGCGAGGTCTAAGGGCTCGCACATGTCGCTCATCATCCAGCTTCTCTTTAGCGCGTTCTTTTTCCAGTCGCTGTCGGCCTTCCAGAACATCCTCGCGTCGCTCTTCACGTTCTTCGTGGGTTGCTGGCTCGCTTTGTTCGCGATCAACGCCACTGCCGAACTGACGGGCACCGCGCCGCGCACGAATCCGCATCAGCGGACACCCGGAACAGTGCATCCGGCGTAAGCGACCGCGACGAACGTGCGGGCCCCCCCGGCCGCAGCGGGCCTGTGGGGCCTGCCGGTGGGCGAGGGAGCAGGTCTCAACAATGCGCATGCTGCTCGTGACCCTGTACTTTCCCCCGGCAACCGCGTACGGGGGCCCCGTCCGCTCAGCCGCGTTCGTGAGCGAGGTCATCGGCCAGCGAGGGCACGAGGTGCAGGTGCTCACGACGAACGGGAATGGCCAAGCTGACCTGGGACCCGACGTAGGCTGGAGGCCCTTTGCCCAGGGCGTCACGGTGCGCTACTGCAAGCGGTGGGGAAGCGGGCTCTTCGCCCCGAGGATGGCGTGGGATTTCGTGCGGTCCGCGCGGCGCGCCGACCTCGTCTACGTTTGGGGCTTCTTCGTATGGCTCATGCCGCTGATCGTGCTCGTCTGCCGTGCAATGCGCCTCCCGCTCATCGTCTCTCCACGCGGTATGCTCCAGCCGGCGGCGCTGCAGGTCAAACCGGTGCGCAAACGCCTGATGCTCGGGGTGTGCCGAGCACTTGGGATGACCGGCCTGGCAGAGTTTCATGCGACCTCAGCGGAGGAAGCTGACGCTGTGAGAGAGGTACTGGGCGAGGTGGCCGGGCAGGTCATCCCCAACGGCGTCGAGGTGCCCGACGCTGGCTCCGAGGGCGAGCCCCCGCTGGAGGGCGTCGCGGGAACACCCTACGTCCTGTACCTGGGCCGGCTCCACCCGTTCAAACAGGTGGACTGCCTCATACGCGCGGCCGCGTCCCTGAAGCGGCGAGGTGAACTCGGCATGCACGTGTGCATTGCGGGTGCCGGTGAGGCAGGATACCTGCAGACGCTTCGGGACCTGGCGCGGACAGAGGGCGTTGGGGACGACGTGATCTTCGTCGGTCCTGTCGAGGGTCGGGTGAAGTCGTCGTTGTTAGCACACGCCCGGGCACTCGTCCTGCCGTCGCGCTCTGAGAGCTTCGGCTTGAGCGTTGCGGAAGCCCTCGCGCATGGCACGCCGGCAATCGCCGTGAAGACGGCCCCGTGGTCGGGCCTGGTGGGCAATCGCTGTGGATGGTGGATCGAGGAGAGTGAGGACGAATTGGCGTCGGCGCTGCGGGAAGCCATGACCATGGATCAGGACCGTCGAACCGCGATGGGTGAGCGCGGGCGGGCATGGGCCGCCCGAGAGTTCGAGTCGTCGGCGGTAGGTGCGCGGCTCGCAGGCTGGTTCGAGTCGGTAGCAGCGCGGCAACCGACATGACGCGATGCCGGGCGCTGAGAGTGTCCGCTGGACGCTCCAACGAAGGACCGGGAGAGGACCGATCGTCGTGACGTTCGCGACGAACACCAGAGCCGCGGGACCGGGCGTATGACGATCCTCGGCATCAACGCCTTCCATGCCGATGCGGCCGCGGTGATCCTCCGCAGAGGCTCCGTCGTTGCGGGGGTCGAGGAGGAACGCTTCACGCGCATCAAGCACTGGGCGGGGTTTCCGCAACAGGCTATCCGCCACTGCCTTTCCGAGGTCGGTGCCGAATCAATTGAGAGCATAGGGGCCATCGGGGTGTCGCGCCAGCCAAGGGCATACCTCTGGCGCAAGGCGATGCTGGCGCTTGCGCACCCGCGCAGCCTCGGGCGCGCGCTGGGGCGTGTCCGCAACATCGCGCAGGTCGGCTCCCTCGAGCAGCGGTTGGCCGCGACGTTCGGCGACCGAGGTTCGGCGCCGAGGGTCGTGCCTGTCGAGCATCACCTCGCCCACGTCGCGTCGGCGTTCTTCTGCTCACCGTTCGAGGAGGCGGCGTGCCTGACGGTGGACGGATTCGGGGACTTCGTCTCGACGATGCTTGCGGTCGGCCGAGGCACCCATATCGAGGTCCTTCAGAGGGTTCACTTCCCTCACTCCCTCGGGCTTTTCTATACGGCGGTCACACAATACCTGGGATTTCCGAAGTATGGCGACGAGTACAAGGTGATGGGCCTCGCCGCCTACGGAGAGCCCCGATTCGTGCCCCAGGTTCGCTCAGTGGTGCCATCCCGTCCAGACGGCACATTTGTCCTGGACCTGCGCTACTTCCGGCACCTCAGTGAGGGAGTGGACATGACCTGGGACGCGGGCGAACCGACTCTGGGCGATGTCTTCACGCCCGAGCTGGAGAAGGTACTCGGGCGGAGGAGGCATCCCGCGGAGGAGATCGAGCAGAGGCACAAGGACATCGCTGCATCGCTCCAGGCGGTGTACGAGGAGCGGTTCCTCGTCCTCGTGCGCGAGGTGCTCCGGCGCACCGGGATGAAGCGGCTCACGCTCGCGGGCGGGTGCGCGATGAACTCGCTGGCAAACGGCAGGCTCCTCGAGAAGGTGGACCTCGACGGGATCTTCATCCAGGCGGCGGCCGGCGACGCCGGGACGGCGCTGGGGGCGGCACTCTACGTCCAGCACGCGATCCTCGAGCAGGCGCGCTCGTTCGTGATGGACCACTCGTACTGGGGGCCCGAGTACGACGAAGGCGCGATCCGGCGCGCCGTGGCCGCCGGCATCCAGGCTCCGGAAGGGCGCGACGGCGTCTACGGGGATCTGGTGGTCGAGACGATCGGCGACGAGGGGCGGCTGCTCGCGGAGACCGCGGCCGCGATCGCCAGGGGCGAGGTGGTCGGCTGGTACCAGGGCCGCTCGGAGTGGGGGCCGAGGGCACTCGGGAACCGCTCGATCCTCGCCGACCCTCGGCGCGCGGACATGCGCGACATCCTCAACCTCAAGATCAAGCGGCGCGAGGCGTTTCGACCGTTTGCGCCCTCGATCCTCGAGGAGCGGACGGGCGAATGGTTCACCTTGTCGGTCCCGGACCCGTTCATGATCAAGGTGTACCCGATCCGGCCCGAGAAGCGGCCGTTGATCCCGGCGGTGACGCACGCAGACGGGACGGGGCGGCTGCAGACCGTGTCCGAGCGGACCAGCGCGCTCTACTGGCGCCTGATCCGCGAGTTCGAGCGCATCACCGGTGTGCCGCTGGTGCTCAACACTTCGTTCAATGAGAACGAGCCGATCGTGAATACGCCGGCGGAAGCAGTCGAATGTTTTCTGCGTACCAGGATGGACAGGCTCGTGATCGACAACGTTACTCTGCGGCGGCGAACGTAGCTGACTCCTGCAGGGTGGAACCCCAGATGAGCGATGCTAGCCGACGGATGCGGTGGCCCATTGCCTTGGTTTCGGCCGCCGTTACGGTGTATGGCACCTTCGTTGGCCTCTGCGCTCGAACGGGCTTCCCGGAGGGCCTAACGGGCCAAGGAGCGCTGCCGTTCTTGGCCGACAAGCCTCTCGGCGAAGACGGCTACTACATGCTCACGATTGCGTGGAACCTCGCCGGCGGCAAGGGAATGAGTGCAGGGCCAACGCAGAACGTGACCGGGACGCAACCCCTAGCCACATTGCTCTATGGTGCCCTCGCTTGGATTGTCCGGTGCCTCGGCGGTGACCATTGGGTGTTCCTCCGAGCCGTCATCATTCTTGGAACGTTCCTTCTAGTCGCTTTCGGAGTGGTTGTTGGCAAGGTGGCAGCCGCTTTGACGGCGAAGGAGGAACGGTCGCGAGAAGCCTTTGCCGTGGCGTTCACGCTCGCGGCCGGGAGCTTCTATCTGTTTCGGACGTTCACGTACGGCCTTGAGACAGGCATCTACCTGCTCCTGCTCGCGAGTTGCGTGCTCCTCTCGCTGCGCCTGCCGGTCGGGGGGGCATGCTCGATCCGGCAGGCTCTGGTTCTCGGGCTCCTCGTCGGGTTGACGGGCACGGCGCGAATCGATTTTGGTGTCCCTTTTGCGGTGTTCGCTGCCTCAGCGCTGGTTCAAAGACGGGTCAGGATAAGCCGCCTTGTACTGACAGGCGTGACTGCGCTAGCGCTCGTGCTGCCTTGGCTTGCATGGGTGAAGACCGTATCGGGCTTTTGGATTCCCACGTCAGGTCTGGCCGAATCGTCCCTGGTCACGTGGGCCCGTGTACCTGATCGGCTCTGGGCGCTGGTCGGGGCTGTCGTGCAGCAATGGCTGCCTCCGCTCTACACCGCCGGCCGGCCGTTTCTCACGGCGGTTGGGTTGGTTTCGATCCCAACGCTTGCTGCCATTGGTTCTCGGGCAGTAGGAGGCGGAGCCTTCGAAGGGCCCCGCCTTACTGTGCTACTGTACTGGCTCGCCGGTACGCTGGTACTCTCCGCGACGTATTGTCTGCTCTTCTGGTCGACGCATTTTTACGTTCGGTACACAGCCCCCCTCACGGTGATCACGATTCCTTTGACTGCATGCTGGGTGGCCGCGATTGCGAGGCGACAACGCCGCACCCTGGCGATGGTCCTCGCGACCGTGATGCTGTTGTTTGCACTCTCTGCCTATCGCAGCCTCCATTCTGGCCGCATCGGCAACACCCATGCGCTCGCAGCGGCCTACATCAATGAGCACCTGCGAGGTGCGCGCGTTGGGGCCTTTCAGAGTGGTGTGATCGGCTACTTCAACGAGAATGTCGTGAATCTCGACGGCAAGATCAACAGGGCGGCGCTTGAGGCGGCGGGCGGCGGGCGACTGGGCGGGTACATCGACGAACAACGGATCGACGCACTGATCGACTGGCCTGAGGTCATTCACGGAGCGCTCGGCGAGGATTACCTAAGAGGGTGGAGCAGCTGCCGGTGGCCCGTCCCCGCGGGCGCGAGTGTCTGTCTGGAACGGGCTGGAGCGCGGCAGACGGCTCCCGCCGATGAACTCCAGCGGGCTCCGTGAGTAAGTGGGCAGAGCCGATCGAGAATTGGTTCCTGGATCTCCTGCGGTGCCCTTGTTGCAGCAAGCAAGTTCGGCAGGAGGGCTCAAATCTCTGCTGCGAAGGTGGCCATCTCTGGCCGGTGTTCCGCGGCATCCCTGTGATGCTGCGCCCGGACATTCCCGAGACGCACTGGGTCACCAGTCGTTCGCTCGGGATCGCCTCCGGATCGATCGAGCTGGACGAGGAAGAATTCGTCCCGGTCGGGGCCGACGGGATCTGTTCCTTCGTCCAAAAGGGGGTGGGGGCAACGAGCGGCCGCCTCTTCCGACCTTTGATGGGCCGCCTCCGCGGGTACCCGATTCCGAGATTGCCCTTCTCTG
>Ga0335070_10005116_pt1 | contig 15400 bp, 15 predicted proteins | sample Lox_Sample_13_FD_206722 | JGI IMG/M metagenome (GOLD analysis project Ga0335070, IMG submission 206722) | Soil microbial communities from Loxahatchee National Wildlife Refuge, Florida, United States - Lox_Sample_1.3 | ecosystem: Environmental > Terrestrial > Soil > Wetlands | place: USA... | reverse complement strand
CTGCCTGAAACTTCAGTGTTCCAGTCTTGTTGACCGTGCCGCTGAATACCGTGCTTCCTACGTTTTTTTCAACTGGAACTGATTCGCCCGTTATCATTGATTCATCGATAAAAGTGTGTCCGTCGATAACTGTTCCATCAACCGGAACCCTTGCTCCTGGCTTAACAATCACGGTGTCGCCAATCTGCACTTCATCGATGGGGATTTCTTTTTCATGTTCTCCTTCTAGGACAGTGGCGGTCTGCGGCTGAAGAGCCATTAGCTTCTTTATCGCGTCTCCTGTTCTTTCGACGGCCATGTCTTCAAGCAGCATTCCAAGCGTTATCGTGGTTATCACCACGGCGGAAGCATCAAAGAAGACCATGCCATTGGGGATGAAGATTGTTGCATACAGCGAATAGAAATATGCGACTGAGGAGCTAAGTGCGACCAGCACGTTCATGTCGGCAAACCGGTTTCTAATAGACCCATAAGCGCCTGTGTAGAAGTGCCAGCCGACTATGAACTGGACAGGTGTGGCCAAGGCCAAGAGCACGTAGTTCTTCTCTGGAAAGTTTAGGAGAAAACTGATTATAGCGATAGGTATCGTCAGGGCTAATCCTATGAAGAAAAGAGCCAGTCTTCTTCTGACTTCTTTTCTCTTCTTATCGGAGAGGTCTTCGATTCTTTCGACGGCCTCATATCCGCCTCGTTTGACTGTAGCTTTTATTTTGTCCAGGTCAACTCTGTCTTCATCGAACTTGACGAAGGCTTCTTTCGTCGCGAAGTTAACGTTGGCGTCTATAACTCCGTCGAGCCGTTTGAGCCCTGATTCTATTCCCGTTGCGCAAGCTGTACAGTGCATTCCAAGAATCTGAAGAACAACTTCCTTTTCCTTCACTAACAAACCTCAAACACAAAATGAATGGTCCTCATTGAGAACCGAGAAGCACGTGTTCTAGGAAAACGTTCTCAGGAACAGCGCCGACAAACTCTACTTTGTCGTTGACCACCACTTTCGGAACGCCCATTACGCCGTATTTCACTGCCAGTTGTGGAAACTCACCAGCGTCCACCACGTCCGCCGTTATCTTTTCGTTCTCAAAGGCAAATTTGTGGGCCATAGCTGCCGAAACTGGGCAGTGTGGGCAAGTGAGCGTGACGAAGACTTGAATGTGAACAGGCGTGTTTATCGCGCGAACTTTTGTTTTTGTCTCTTCCGCCAGGTCTGTCTTGCCTTGAGAAACAATCGTTAGGGCCGACATGAGAGTCTGAAATTCATACCCATATGGAAGCCCGAAAAGCCTGATGCCGTAGTCTCTTGCGCCCAACAGAACCATTCCTGGGACCTTGTCGATTCCGTACTGCTTCGCCAGCTCAGCGTCTGTGACGAAGTCATGGACTTCTGCAACGATTTTGTCGCTAAGTGCCGCAAGTTCGGTCACCAACTGCTTCGTTTGCGCGCAGAATTGGCATTCCATTTCTTCGGTGAACATGATTAATCTGACTGGATTCACAAGGTTCTCAGCCAACTCACTTTTTACGCGTTCCTTATGCTCTTCAGGTATCAGACTCATTCTTCCATCACCATACTTTTCCGTTGATTCGCTTCATCAAAACCTATTTTCGACTTTTCTGCTACAATTCTAATGTTCCAACTATCCATGATATTAACTTATAGCCCTCAGAGCAGTGAATCATCCTTTATTAGGAAGAAGATTCAACTTTGATTTTCGCGCGCTGAACAGCCGGATGTAAGAAGTGAAATTTAATGACGAAACTTCATGCGAAGGCAAAGTTGGTTGAAAACTACAGATTTGATGTTGACGACCAGAGAAAACACGCGGTAGCCTTGGATCTCGAGCCGCCTGACGGAACCGACATGGGTCCATCGGGACTTGAACTCTGTCTTATGAGCTTTGCAGGGTGTTACGCTATTATTTTTGTTTTGACAGCAAACAAGATGAGGTTCAAGCTGAGGAATTTGGAAGTCAAGGTTGATGCGGTGAAATCAGAAGAAGCAGGGACGATAACGGAAGCCAACGTTCACATTTTGGTTGACTCTGATTTGCCGAAGGACAGACTGCAGAGAGCTCATGAAGTAACTGTGAAGACGTGTCCTGTCGGAATACTCTTCGATCGTGCAGGTGTAAAGATCAAATATGTTCTGAAAACCCCTGAGGACTAGGGTTTCGTGATTTGATTTTTCCTTTGTCTTCTTTTAGCGGCTAGCTTGGGAAAGGACAGTTTTGCGTTGGACATCCTCCTGAGTATTCTGAGGCCAAGGAGACGAACGTGCCTTTTTCGGTTTTGATTTCGCCGATGTAGAGGACCTGTTCGGGTTTGCTTCCGTATCTGAAGATGGTCACGCCTTTGCATTTCAGTTTCCAAGCGAGGTCGTATATGCTTCGGACGTCTTCCGGCGTTGCTTCTGTGGGCAGATTGACGGTTTTGGAGACGGCGTTGTCGGTGTATTTTTGGAACGCTGCTTGCATGCGTATGTGCCATTCAGGCTTGATATCTAGTGCTGTAACGAAGAGTCTCTTCACGTCGTCGGGGACTCCTTCAATTTTCTGCACGGACCCGGTTTTGGCGATTTCTTCAAGAAGCTTCGTGCTGTAGAAGCCCCTTTCTTTTGTGACGGCTTCGAACAGGGGGTTGGTTTCGAAAAGCCTGGTTCCGCTGAGAACGTTCCTGATGAATGAAATGGCGAATATCGGCTCGATGCCCGAGGAGCAGCCTGCGATAATGCTTATCGTGCCTGTCGGGGCGATCGTTGTGACCGTGGCATTTCTAAATGCAGGGTACTTTTGTTTCCATATGCTTCCTTCGAAGTTGGGGAAAGAGCCTCTTTCCTCAGCCAACTGAACAGACATTTTGTGTGATTGTACCTCGATGAACTTCATTATCTTCTCGCCAGTTGTCAAAGCCTGCTCCGTGTCATAGGGTATTCCGAGCTTGATGAGCATGTCAGCGAACCCCATAACTCCTAGGCCTATCTTTCTGTTCGCGCATGTTATCTTCGAAGTTTCTTTGAGAGGGTACTTGTTAGCTTCCACGACGTTGTCGAGAAAATGAACTGCGTTCCTAACAGTTTCTCTGAGTTTTTCCCAGTCTATCTTTCCCTTTTCGACCATTCGTGAAAGATTGATTGACCCCAAATTGCATGACTCATATGGAAGCAAGGGCTGCTCGCCGCATGGATTCGTGGACTCCATCCTGCCGACTTTTGGCGTGGGGTTGTATCTGTTGATTTCATCGATGAAGACAACGCCTGGATCACCGCTTGCCCACGCAGACCTTGCGATTGAATTCCAGACATCTTTGGCGTTCAGTTTCTTAGTTTTTTCTTTGTTTCTGGGGTTGACCAGCCAGTATTCGTCTTCTTTTTCTACGGCTTGCATGAAATCGTCCGTTGCGGCTACCGATATGTTGAAGTTGGAGAGAAATCCTGGTTGCTGCTTTGAGCCAATGAATTCCTCTATGTCGGGGTGGTCTGCCCTGAGGATCGCCATCATTGCTCCACGGCGTTTTCCCCCGGCTTTTATAACTTCAGTGCTCGTGTCAAAGATCCTCATGAAACTCACAGGTCCCGACGCGACACCTTTAGTTGATTTGACGAGGTCGCCTTTCGGTCGCAGCTTGGAGAAGTCGAAGCCAACGCCACCGCCGCTTTTTTCGATTATGGCCATGTTTCTTGCGGCGCCGAAAATTCCTTCTAATGAATCTTCAACTGGCAGAACGAAACATGCAGAAAGTTGACCAAGCTTGGTGCCTGCGTTGAATAATGTCGGAGTGTTGGGTAAGAACTCTAGTTTGGCCATCATTTCATGGAAGGTTTTTTCGCTTCGTTTTGGGTTTCCATGGAATTTCACGTCTGTTCTTGCTATTGCTTTTGCTACTCTGTTGAACAATTGGGCGGGTGTTTCTATTATTCTCTCGTTTTCATCTCTCAGTAAGTATCTCTGTCTTAGAACTTCCAAGGCGTTTACTGTTAATTTTGGTTCTTTAATGCCCAGTTTTTCCCGCAGTTTACGGATTTCTAGTTTCTTTTCTCTGAATGCTTGATATTCCTGCGCAACTTTGTCGTAGCTCCACTTCTTCAAAACTTCTACCACGACGTCCTGAGCGTCTTCAACTGAAGGTATTCTTTCTTTGAACTTCGCCTCGAGAAGTCGTACGACCTCTTGGGTTACGTTTTCAGCTTTTTGTCCATCACCAAGCTCGACAGCGATGAACGCCTTGTATATGGCGTCTCTGATTCGTTTAGAGTCGAAATCAACGACTCTGCCGTCTCTCTTGATTATCTTCGTGATCGTCATAGCCTATCAATTGAACTCTGCCTGAATCTGCATATAAATTCTTTAGTATCTCCACATTGCAGAATGGAAAGCGCGTGCTAGACATGCTATATTGTTCTGAAAGAGCTGTGGAGACACACTTGTTATGCCTTTAGCGCACGCGGTGATGGTCAAGTCGAAGTTTAGAAACTTTTATTACGAGGCAGAAAAGCCTTACAACATCTTCAGAAAGGTTGGAATACAGTTTGATCGATGCAATTGATCACATTGGAATTGCGGTCAAAGATCTTGATGAGGCAATACATGTTTACCGTGACGTTCTAGGTTTCAAGCTTGAAGAAGTCCACACCTTCAATGAACGAATGCTGAAAATCGCTTTCTTTTCCCTAGGCGAAAGTCGAATCGAGCTTCTTCAGCCGCTCAGTCCGGATAGCACAGTTGCAAAGTTCCTTGCAACGCGAGGCGAAGGAATTCAGCATCTGGCAGTCAAAGTCAAGAATGTGGAAGCCACAATTGAAGAATTCAAAAGTAAAGGTGTCGTGCTCGTTGATGAGAAACCAAGGTTAGGGGTCGGAGGAAACAAGATCGCCTTTGTCCATCCGAAAAGCACTCGAGGCGTCCTTCTGGAGCTAGTTGAAAAACCCTGACCGCAAGCAAGCAGTTGGCGATCTTTCCCCGTATGTTCTAAATACCCGTGTAATAGTATATTGGAAAATGCAGGGATCAGCCATGAAATCGGGAAACGAACCGACGACTGAAGAGAAAATCAAAGAACTGCGCAGGTTGAACGATCAGGCTAAATTGGGCGGCGGGCAGAAGAGAATCGAAGACCAGCATGCAAAAGGCAAACTCACTGCTCGACAACGAATTGACTTACTACTTGATGCTGGAACCTTCAATGAGCTTGACCGTTTTGTCGTTCATCAATGCACCGAATTCGGTGTCGGAGACAAAAAGATTCCCGGCGACGGCGTCGTAACAGGTTATGGCACCATCGACGGTCGGCTTGTCTACGTTTTCTCACAAGACTTCACCGTTTTTGGCGGTTCCCTGGGAGAGATGTTCGCGAAAAAAGTTTGCAAACTCATGGATTTAGCAGTCAAAACAGGTGCGCCCGTCATAGGATTGAACGACAGCGGTGGAGCCCGCATACAAGAAGGCGTCGCCAGCCTTGCTGGCTATGGTGACATCTTTTTCCGAAACGTCACAAGCTCAGGCGTCGTACCGCAGATTTCCGCGGTATTAGGCCCCTGTGCAGGTGGAGCAGTCTATTCGCCTGCACTCACGGATTTCATAATTATGGTTGACAAGACCAGCCACATGTTCATCACTGGTCCAGACGTCGTCAAGACCGTACTCGGACAGGAAGTCAGTTTTGAAGATCTTGGCGGGGCCATGATTCACAGCACGACTAGCGGCGTTACCCACTTCATCGCGAAAGATGAAGAAAACTGTATGCAGATTATCAAAAAGCTTCTGAGTTATTTGCCAAGCAACCACTTAGAAGACCCACCTGTGGTTGAGACAGGAGATGACCCGAACCGCACGGATGAGACCTTGGTGAAGGTTCTGCCTGAAGATCCTGACAAGCCTTACGACGTGAAGGAAATAATCCGTCGCGTGGTTGATAACAACGAGTTCTTCGAAATTCAACCTCTTTGGGCACAAAACATAGTCATCGGCTTCGGCAGGTTGAACGGCAGAACGATAGGACTAGTTGCAAACCAGCCAGCCCATTACGCAGGGGCGCTAGACATAAACAGCTCCATGAAAGCAGGGCGGTTCGTGCGTTTCTGCGACGCCTTCAACATTCCAATAATAACCTTCGTAGACGTGCCAGGCTTCTTGCCGGGCATTGAGCAGGAGCATGGCGGCATAATAAAACACGGCTCAAAACTGCTTTATGCCTACTGCGAAGCAACGGTTCCCAAGATCACGGTTATACTTCGCAAAGACTACGGTGGAGCATACGATGTCATGGGATCAAAACACAGCGGTGCAGACATAAATTATGCTTGGCCGACCGCTGAAATTGCCGTGATGGGACCACATGGAGCGATAAATATCATTTTCAGAAAAGAAATAGCAGAGGCAAAAGATCCGAAAAAGAAACACAATGAACTCGTCAGTGAATACCGTCAGAAATTCGCGAGCCCTTACATCGCAGCGCAGAAAGGTTACATAGATGAAGTTATCGAGCCAGCAGAAACAAGACCGAAACTGATCAGTGCATTGGAAAGCTTGACCACAAAACGCGAAACCAGACCGTTGAGAAAACACTCCAACATGCCACTTTGAATCAGCGTTGAAGTTCTTTCCTTTATTAGGGCCTTCATGAGAGAGTCTGCGCGCACTGGAAGATCTATCAAATCAAATGAATGAGGATGTTGCATCACGGACACGCAAGGCTTTTGCGACGAGTTGTTGCCTGCGTTGTTTATGCTTGGGAAGCGTTCGGCAATCTCGAACAGTCGTTTCACAGAATAGAATTAAATCAGCGAGTAACAACAACAACCGTAGGGGGCACGGATCTAGGCGACTTCATTTGTCCATGACCAACGAACCCAAGCAGGAAGAAATTTCAGGAAACACCCTACGCGTCTACTGGTACGTACTGAAGAAAAGAGAGAACTGCGGCGTCAGGGAAATTCAAAGAGCTCTGGGCTTTTCCAGTTCAAGCAGTGCGCACTATCATCTTGAGAAACTTGCGGACAAGGGTTTTCTAATCAAAGACAGATATGGAAGCTATCAAGTTAACACTAAAATGAAAACAGGAAGCATTAGCCCTTTCATCCTCGTCCGCGGCTTCATTTTTCCAAGACAAATGTTCTATGCCCTTGCGACGACTTTTATGAATGTTTTCTTCCTGGCGTTTTTCTGGAGGTTTCTCACCTTAGTAGTCGTTCTCGGCTTGACTCCTGGAATCCTGGCTTGCATAATCTTTTGGTACGAAACAGTGAAGCTGTGGCCAAATCTTCCGTCTTTCGAGGAGAGTGTTCGATGAGTTTTGATGACTGTTCGAATCTATAGATTGAAAGGCATCAATTGGAACTTGACTTATGGTTATCACAATGAAGAAAAAAATCTTAACTATGATCGTATTCGCACTGATACTCATTAGTTTGGCAACCGCCGGTTTCGTTTGGCGTTCACCTCCCGCAGTGGGCGCTAATTCTTCAGATGGAGAAACAGTGAACACGGACGCTGAATTTTCCAATGGAACTATAGGATCGTCCATAGGGGGGTTGGCTATATGGTACGTTTGGATAAACACTAGCTCCACCCAATTGATCTATCTGGCCTACGTCTCCTCGAAGATTCCGCCCCCGGTTCTCACTTTCTTTGGACAGCATTACGTGACTGGAAACGGCGCAGAAGTATTTGTTGGAACCACGTTGACTTCGATGGAAGTTTACAACGACACTAACCGAAACGGAATACCAGATGTAAACCCGAGCAACGGCACGAATGAATTGTTGTACAATTTCGCCGTCAACAGCTCACAAAGCTTCGTGATGACACCTGTTCAGAAGATTCTGACAGGCAGCGAGGTTCATTACACATGGGGCTTGCGATACAATACCATTGATGCTTTCCTGCTAACTGACAACCAAGTTGCATTCGCGAACGTCCTTCTTGACTATCTGACTTCTTCATATGATTTTTACGTCAAGAACAATACATCCTATTTGAAGACAAGCTTCGAAATCGGCAAGATATTGAACGTCACATCTTCCTCAGACTCCAACTTCACGCTTGAAGGGTTAAGTCTCTCTTTGCTGTACGGAACAAGCGTCATCGCTTCGAACACATACACGACGCTCGTCAACGGAGAACCCTACAACTCGACTACAACGCAAGACTCGACGATACCTACGCAATCAGGCGAAATCACGATTGAAGACACCAAAGCTTACGAGTGCGTGTTTGGCCAAAACTACACTCTCTCCAGAGATTCAGAGAACGTGACTTATCCGTCCAAAGTTGCCGCAGTTTCTGACCATAGCGTGCCCGGAGGTGTATACAGATCAGTTGAAAGTGCACTCTCATTCTTTGAGAACGTCCTGTCGAGCGTATTTCCGAAAATAAGCAGCGTAATGACGTCCGTTAACCTTGATTACAATTCTTCATCTTTTCTTTACAGAGTATGCTATCCGCAATGGGACGGCTACTCCCTTGAGCATGATCCAACTTACATAGCCTATATGACCCTGATCACCATACCTGAAACAGGCCCCCCTTTGATGCTAATCATCGGAGCGACTGTTGTGGGCTCTGCCATTTTGATAGTAGCGCTGCTTGACACGAGGAAAAACCGAAGAATACTGCCTGACAAATCGGGTAAACAAATAACCTCTACTTGAGCTTCTACTTTTTTCTGCTCTTGAGCCACATACTGACGTTAGAAAACATAAAGCGCGAGCTTAAAGACTGGACTTGCCACGAAATGCTAAAGCAAAATCGGGATAGAAGAGCATGTTTTTCAGCTAAATTCTTGGACTTTACAAGAACTTGTTTGAAACGCACTGAGTGTTTGAATGAGAAGCAAGTCAAGAGTTTTAGATTACAGGTTTGGTGGAGAGCTTTGTCCCTGCATGTTATTCAACAAATTTAAGTCTTGGTTCTTTCTAATGTGATATGTTGCGTGGTTTCGAATGGTCAATCAGATCGAGATCTACGTGAAAAAGAAGAGGCAGATAGTTCGACAGTATGTTACTCCTCCTGTGTGGGATGGCTACCAACATCATGCTTGCATGTCAAAACAAGTAACAGAACACGAGGAAGTCCTTCCCGACGCAGACACCCAAGCGTTGAGAACTGTGGATCAATTAGCTGCCGAGTTTGCGGTGTCCTTCAAGATCTACAACGTTGCAAGCTTTGCGGGAAAACTGAGGGCAAAATCAAGAGGCATCACGAAGACTCCGACCGTAATCCTGAACGGTGAAAAGATAGAGAACATCAGTGTCGAGTTTCTCAAGACCAAAATGCACACCTAGCATGTGTCAGAAGATAGGCACAACTCTGAAAGGTCGTCAAGGGTAAGTTGAAATGTAGATTCCCCAAGAAAACACCTAGGTCTGTAAGAAAGATACTGAGAGAATTATTCTTAACTATTCGACCCGCTGTCCAAGACAATCTTGTCGGATTATACCTGTATGGCTCACTTGTCATGGATTGCTACAATCCGCGGTCGAGCGACATCGATATCATCATCGTGGTGAAGAGAAGACTGTTGAAAGCACACAGAAAAAAGATAATTGCGTATTTGAAAGAGGTTTGTTCAAAGAAGAAGAGAATTGAATTGAATATAGTGTGTCAAGATAACATCAAGAATCCGAGTTATCCGATTATGGTTGATTTACACTTTGAGTATTGGGGAGGCATTCTTGAGAATAAGCTGGACAAAGAAATCCTGTCAAACCTTTACACAACTAAAGAGAGAGGATTTTGCGTTTGGGGAGCTCCTATCGAGAATGTCTTTTCAGAGATCCCTGCTCAATATCACCTGAGGTCGGTTATAGAAGATATCCAGCACACGAGGAAATATCTGCATGAGAAAACAAAGCGTATCGGATATGATGTACCTGTGTATTGGATACTTGGAGCATGCAGGATTCTGGTCTTCATAAGAGAAGAAAAGATCCTTTCAAAACTTGAAGGAGGTTACTGGGGAATTACACATTTGCCCAAAGAATATCATAGCGTAATCAATCAGGCACTCAGGAGCTATACGGGAAAAAGGCAAAGTCATCACAACTGGGAACATCAAGAACTAGAATCTTTTGCAGAATACATGATTGAAGCTATCCTTAGAGAATCGAAACTGAGAAACTGAAGGGGGAGAACGTCTGTTCGATTTCGATGAAATTTCCTGTCTTTGTACAGTCCTGATGATCTAAACCATACGTCGACAACCGACTCATCGTGCGTGGAAGCGCAACGACAAAGACTATATTCACGAAGACGCAGTAGGCATGTGCAAGTGATGGTTGATGTCCGATGCTGTCGAGATTTCCGCAAGTGATTTCCATCAGAAAGTTTTGGAGTCTGATGAGCCTGTCGTCGTGGAGTTTTTCAGTCATTCTTGTCCACATTGCAAGAAATTCAATCCCATATACAAAGAACTCACTCAGATCTTGAATGGTGAGGCTAAGTTTGTCAGAATCGACGTACTCAATGAGCAGAATCGAATTCTAGCCCATAGCAGAGGCGTCCGAACAGTGCCCACAATGGAAGTGTTTTATCGAGGAAGAGTCATCGGGAACATCACAGGATACCATCATTTGGAAAAGGTGTATGAAGCCATCAAAGGATTTCTCATGAAAAAAGAAGAAAATGTTGGTCCAGGCACTCCTTTGGAAAGACTTCGCGCGCGTCCTACGCATGGATTCGTGCCCAAGTTTTCTGTCGTGGGATGCCAGATTCGCTGGTTCAAGAAGGCAACAATTTCCAAGAAGACTAGGCAACTCGTGAAGAAGAACTTGAGAGATATGTCGACGGTACTCGAGAAAGTAATGAATTGCACAAAAGAAGAAGCGTTGGAGAATCGAGCAGCAGAAATAAGGTTAGCGGTGGCTCCCCCTGTCTATCTTGTAGTAGAATATTGCCAGGATAGTTGGCATCTGGGCCTTGAGACTTATAGTGAGCCTGTCGGAGAGATTGTCTGCAAGGGAGCGCCATTTGTCACAGAACTCAACGATGAGGACATCGAAACAGAGACTATCTGACACATGATCCAGCATACTTCTGAAAAAGCAATAATAACCTCAATCGAGTCTGCGACAAGCTCCCCTCATGGAAGGGAGCTGGCACAACAATCCATTCATAGGTTACTATGTTCCAAGTTTAGCGCGTCATTCATGAGAGCTTTATATTCTAGTTCGATAACTAGGCAGTTGGGTTAAGAACATGTCTGGTGAAATTGAAAAAATCAAGAAAAAACAAGAAGAATTTGAAGCTGCGATTAAGAAACACTTGTCCGAAGCGAAACAAGGCGACAAGAAAAGACTTGACGATTTAGATGCCCGAATGAAAGCTTTGGAAGAAAAAGTGAAAAAGAAACTGTAATTCCAAACCCGCGCAACAAGAGGGTAAATATCTACGGACCTATTGAAGCAACCGCGCTGGCTGCGCGGTTTAGAAGTGGTAACTGGTTTCTTATCTGTCGTTTTCGGAGTTTTGGTGTTTGTCTTTCCAGGCTGGGGTGTCTCGACTCTAATCGTCCTGCTCTCGATAGGTCTTTTCTTAGTTGGGATTAGGTCGATTTCTCTTGTAGGTTATGGGCGCCTCCCCAGTGGTCTGATGATATTGAGTGCGACCGCAGGAATCATATCTCTGCTACTTGCATTGTTAGTCGTGCTCTTCCCAGGCTTTGGCATTGTGACTCTGATGATGCTTGTCTCGTTTGGCCTGATGGTGTATGGATTCAGCAGGATGTTCTTAGCCTACACGCTCAAGACGACGGTCGGTTGGCTTAGAGGCATGATTGCATGTGTGGGCGTGCTCGATGTTATTCTGTCGGTCGTCGTGCTCGTTCTCCCAGGCCTCGCGTTGCTGACGGTAGCAGTTATCCTTTCGGTGGTGTTGGTTGTGAACGGGGCAGAGATGATCGTCTCTGGGGCGATTGGTCGGACATGGCTCGGAGATTTTGTGAAGGCTGTGGCGAATGAAATGGGCGAGGACTAAGTGTTTCCAGTTCTCTCTTTCGCGCAAATTGCATATTTCGCCATACACTGCTGAAGAATTCTGGTATTGAGATTGAAAATTCATTTGGGGCAAGCCCTTCGCTTGTGTTAAGTCATCTTCGTGCGCCATCTGATTATTAAGGCAATGGCGAAAATTGCGACTCCTGAAATTACGACTAATGGACCAGGTGAAATATTTAGAGAATTGGCGAGCATTATACCTGTGACTGCTGATAAGGTCCCAAACGTGGCGCTGAGAACGGAATATCTTTTCAAATTAGAACTTATGATTCGAGCAGCTGCGGCAGGTGTCACCACTAAGAAGCCGACGAGCAATGTTCCAGTGACCTGTATGCCTACTGCAACTGTTGCAGATACTAGAAGCAAATAGAGCAGGTTTGTTCTGGTTACATTGATGCCTTTGGCGGTGGCTAGTTCTTCAGAAATTAAGCTTAACACTACTTTCTTGTATATAGAATGAGTCAAGAAAACTACAGTCAGCGAAACCAGGATCGCAATCACTGTATATGCTAAATCTACTTTTGAAATATCGCCAAACAATGCCGCTTCCAGTGCATCCAACCGGTCGCCGTAGAGCAATATTCCGATCGCGAGTGCTAGGGTGAACGCTGTACCTACTATGGTCTCAAATGAAAGTTTGGTCACTCTGCCCAAGTACCAAACTATAATTGCTGAGATAAACAAGAAGATGAAGCCGCCTATAAGCGGGTTAAAGTTTAACAGTACACCAAGGGCTAACCCGGGAAGCGCAACATGCGACATTGCGTCCCCAACTAGTGCCATTTTCTCGAGTACCATTATTGACCCTAAATAGCCAGCTGCAAATCCCACAACTGCTCCTACGATCAAGCTAAAAATCACTTGATCGACCAAAGAATCCACCTTTCAAGATCCTGCCAGACAAATGGTTTCCCCATAAATTTTCTGTTGCAAAGCAGGTTCACTTATGTGGTGCGAATCTCCAAAAAAGGTCATACATTTGTTAAGGCCTAGTAGCTGATCAGTGTACTCTTTTACCAGGTGAATATCATGGGTTATTAGAAGCATTGTAATGTTGGTTCTTTTCTTTAAGTTGTTAAGCATGGCGAAAATGGATTCTTCACTGCCTGTATCTACACCAACCGTGGGTTCATCAAGCAATAGCACGTTTGGTTTGTCAACGATAGCCCAAGCAACTAAGACACGTCTTAGCTCACCTCCAGACAAAACATCCAGGCTTTTGTTAGGGATACTCGGATCATCCAATTTCACAGATGCTAAGGCTCCTTTAACATCCGCGCCATCTTGGTAGGAAAGGAATTCTTCAACTGAAATTGGAATATCTTTCACACTGGCATTTTGCGGAACGTATCCTATTTTTACTTTCTCATCCCATTTGATTTCACCAGTGTGTGGCACAAGATTCAGTAGAGCTTTGAAGAACATGCTTTTGCCTGCCCCATTGGGACCAACGATTGCCAGTGTGGTACCTTTCCTAATTTTGAAGCTTATGTTTTCCAGAATAATCTGGTTTTGAATTTCGACTTTCAAGTCTGAAACGGTCAGAATGAATTCGCCCAAATCCTTCACAAGAGTCTGCCCTAAAGAAACTTGCTTTGATTGAGCTAATATGCGCTTTGCTTGAAAATGAAGTCAGCTCGCGCGACTTCATTCTCTCTGAGAATACTCGTAATTTCAGGTCTAGAACCTAGTTCGGGATCATACAGAGCCTTCCCAAACAAATACGCGCTAACCAATTCTTTCCATTCTCGCGTGCGCTTATAGTCCGATGGCGCGCGCTTCAGCGTTTAAGATGATTGCGCAGTCTGTAAGTCACAAGTGCTAATAGTGTTGCAATGATGAAGAGTGGCAAGACAATGGATGTTGGGAATTCTGGCACATTGCTCCAATGAATTGTAAGTTTGGGAGAATAGTCTGCTGGGCTTTCTTTAGAGTCGAAATAAACGCTTGTGGCAGAACTGTGAAGAGTTGGTTCTCGCATGACTATCGTAACCGATTTTGCATTGCCATTCAGAGCATTCCTGACAGCATCAACTACACTCCAATTATACCATAGATTAACGCTTGCAACTAATACCGAGTCTATTGATGTCGTGTTATAGCTCGGCATATTCGAATATGTCAGTGATAACTCCGTCCAAGAGTTATTAGAGCAGGAGTAAGCATGAACATCGAATGTTTCACCAACAACATAAGTATAAAGCGAAAGCGTAGCCCCGTCAACAACTGCTCCGTTTGGAACGCTAGAAAGATTGAATTTCAGCCAAACCATGATGTCATAATGAGTAGAAAAGACATTCCATTCAGAGATTTCGAGAGAGTTCTGTCCACCATAGTTTAAGCTAGGGTTGTTGGAGTCAACGTACGTATCGTCAGAGGGTTTGAGCGTTGTTTGTCCAGCTTGAGCATTCACGGTTCTAATGCTGAGAGTCGAAACTATGACTAGACTTAGGACTAGAGCAATCACAGTTCCTTTGAAAATATTGCTTCTCTTTTCACTCATTCTTGAACCCCTAGTTTGTCTACTATTGCTATGCACATAAAAGATTTCTGGGTGCTAATGAATACGCGCGCAATAAGTGCCGCACGCCATCCAGACACACAGCAAGAAACATCCCTTCCCTGCCTACCTTGCCGTTATAGATTAATACACCTTCACGACTTCTCTCAAACTCTCGACACCTGATGAACATTGGAGGCTGACCTCAATTGGCTCCAAAACCCGTGAAAATAACAGATACCACCTTCCGTGACGCTCATCAAAGCCTGACCGCAACAAGAATGCGCACGGACACAATGCTTCCGATAGCCGAGAAGATGGATCAAGTCGGCTTTTTCTCGCTGGAAGCTTGGGGAGGAGCCACATTTGATGTCGCCATCCGCTATTTACATGAGGACCCGTGGGAACGCATTCGCCAACTAAGGCGACACGTTAAGAAAACACCACTTCAGATGCTCCTCAGAGGACAGAACGTCGTTGGCTACCGCAACTATCCAGACGATGTTCTCATAAAATTCATTGAAAAGGCAGCTGAAAACGGCATAGACATCTTCCGCGTTTTTGACGCCCTGAACGATATAAGAAACATGGAAGTCGCCATCAAAACCATCAAGAAAGTCGGCAAACACGCTCAGGGAACGATAAGCTACACGCTGAGCCCGTTCCACACGGTGCAATATTTTGTTACGTTCGCAAAAAAGCTTGCAGAACTAGACTGCGATTCCATATGCATCAAAGACATGGCTGGAATGCTCGCTCCCCAACCAGCCTACGAACTGGTTTCAGCCTTGAAGAAAGAAGTAGGCTTGCCCGTGCAGATGCATAGCCACAGCACGAGCGGAATGGTGATGATGACTTATTTCCACGCATGTGAAGCAGGAGCAGATATTCTAGATACCGCCTTCTCACCCCTC
>Ga0335070_10005114_pt1 | contig 15401 bp, 14 predicted proteins | sample Lox_Sample_13_FD_206722 | JGI IMG/M metagenome (GOLD analysis project Ga0335070, IMG submission 206722) | Soil microbial communities from Loxahatchee National Wildlife Refuge, Florida, United States - Lox_Sample_1.3 | ecosystem: Environmental > Terrestrial > Soil > Wetlands | place: USA... | reverse complement strand
GGCGGCCGGTTGGGGTGAAAATCCCATGTTCGCGACGCGCAGCGCGACCTGCGTTCGGTTGTCGGCGTTGAGGCGGCGCATGATCTGCATCACATGCGCCTTCACCGTGGTCTCCCGCATGCCCAAGGCACGGGCAATGATCTTGTTGGACATGCCCTGGCAGATATAGCCGAGGACATCGAGCTGACGCGGCGTGAGGCCGTAGCCGCGCTGCAGCCCCGCGGTGACCGTCGCCGGCTCGGGCATGGCCGTCGCGGCGGCCGGGGCGAACCACGCCGGCTCGCACGGGAAGTAGGTGCCGCCGGCAAGGATGAGGCGCAGGATACAGAGCACCATGTCGGCCGACATATGGCCGGAAACCAGGCCGGTGATCCCGTGCGCCATCGCGCGGCTGACGAACGCCGCGTCGTACCGGTCGACGATCAGGAGAATGGGTGGCCGCCGCACGACCGACCCCAGCAGCGCGCGGACGTCGGCGATTGCATCGCTATCCGTCGGCTGTTGACGCCAGATGATCATGTCCACGGGCGTGGACGTGGCCAAGCGCGCGCTGAGCTCCTGATCGGAGTCGAACGGCTCAACCACCAGCTCGGGGGCGCGCGCTTCGACGAAAGCCTTCAGCGTGTCCCCGCCTAACCGGTACGACATGCGCGTGACGACGCGCCGGCGCAGTGCCAATGTTTCATCGGCCGGTTCGACGGCGAACGACGTCTTATCTGCTTCAAGCTCAGACATGAGACCCTCATCCCGTTCGGTCCGGCGCAACACCGCGTGTCGCGCCTCTGCGGTCCGCGGCCGCAGACGTTAGCTCCCTATGCCCGTGCCGCTCTGAGGGCGGTTCGGGGCGATTGTGACCACTACTTAATAATTGAGACTTTATTAGGGCGTCAACTTACATTCAGCTTACGAGATTGGTTACCGCGCCGGCCGTTCGATGTCGGCTTCGAGCCAGCCATTTGTAACGTGCACCGTAACCTGGGCCAGCGACCGCCCTTTGCAGGGGCCGGCGACGCACAACCCGGTCGCGATCTCAAACCGGGCGCCGTGCGTGGAGCAGAGAATCTCCGTGCCGTCGCGGGTCAGGAAGCGGTCCGGCAGGAACTCGAGCGGTGTGCCGATATGCGGACAGGCGTTGATGTAGCCGTGATATCGCCCGTCGCGGCGGACGACGACGATGTCGATGGTGCCGCCGCCGCCCCGAACAGAAAATCCTCGGGCGCCGGGATCTGGCAGATCGTCGATCCGGCAGAGCCGGTCCGTCACGGAGCGATACCGGCCATCCGGCACACGAGCTTCCATTCCGCCGGGGTGACCGGCTGCACCGACAGACGGGCGTAACGTGCGAGCGCCATGTCCTTCAGTTGCGGCTCGGCCTTGACCGCCGTCAGCGTCACCGGGGTCTTCACCGGCGCGACCGGCTTCACGTCGACGGCCATCCATTTGCCCGTGTCATCGGTCGGATCGGGATAGTGCTCCTTCACCACCTCCATCACGCCGACGATCTCCTTGCCGATATTCGAGTGGTAGAAAAACGCCCGGTCGCCGGCCTTCATCCGCATGAGGTTGCGCCGGGCGATCGGATTGCGGACGCCGTCCCAGCGGCCGCGCTTGTCGGCGACGAGCTTCGACCAGGAATAGACGTCAGGTTCGGATTTCATGAGCCAGTAGTTCATCGTCTCTACTCTTCGCTCTTGAAGGGTCGTTCGAGCAGGGCGGCGATCGTGCGCGTGATGTCCGCGCCGTGGTGCAGGATGCCGTCGATCGCCGCCACGATGGGCATGTCCACGCCGCGGCGCTTCGCCAGCGAGAGCACCGCGGCCGCCGTGTCGACGCCTTCGACGACCGCGCGCTTGCCGGACAGCGCGTCGGCAAGGGATTTGCCCTGCCCAAGCGCCACGCCCAGCGACATGTTGCGCGATTGCCGGCCGTTGCAGGTCAACGCGAGATCGCCCAGCCCCGACAAGCCCATCAATGTTTCGCGTCGGCCGCCGAGCGCGGCACCGAGGCGCATCATTTCGCTCAGGCCGCGGGTCATCAGCGCGGCGCGGGCGTTGTCGCCGAGCTGCCGGCCGGTGACGATGCCGCACGCGATGGCGATGACGTTCTTGACCGCGCCGCCGACCTGCGCGCCGGTGACGTCATCCGACAGATAAGGCCGGAACACCGTCGAGCCGATCGTCGCCGCGAATGCGGCACCCGCCGACGCGTCGGCGCAGGCGCAAGTGATCGCCGTCGGCTTGCCGGCGGCGACTTCGGCAGCGAAGGTCGGCCCCGACAGCACCGCAAGTCGCGAGCGCGGACATGTTTCCGCCAATATCTCGCTCATCAGCCGCCCGGTGTTCAATTCGATACCTTTGGCGCACAGGACAAGAAGCGCTCCGGGTCGCATCGCGGCCGCGCAGCGCAACGTTGTTGCGCGCACATGCTGCGCCGGTGCCGCGATGAGAATGGCCTCCGCGTCGGCAAGGTCTTCGAACTCCGTGGTTGCGCGTACCGCCGGCGAAATTTCAACTCCCGGCAGGAATATCGGATTGGCGTGCGTCGTGTTGATCGCCGACGCCACCTCGGGCTCGTGGGCCCATAAGGTCACCGAGGAACGGCCGGCGCGTGCCAGCGAAATGGCAAGCGCTGTTCCCCAGGCCCCCGCTCCGAGGACCGCCACGCGTTCGAATGGTGCTGCACGGATCGTCATCCGGCGATAATCCAGGGCGCCCGCGCGCGACGCAAGTCCCGTCGTGGACCCGCAGTGATCCATGTGCGAGGGCGTTTACTTGCCTTTCGTGCATCCGGCATAGTTGCCCGGCATAGTTCGTGCTGACGCGGACGACCGGCCAGCCACGACCCGCCAGCGCGCCCACGGAGGTTCATGGAGTTCTCATTCGGCGAGTGGCCCAATGCCATCGTGCGCCTTGCGCACGTGATCTTCGGCATCGGCTGGATCGGCGCCTCGTTCTATTTCATGTGGCTCGACAGCAATATCGAGCCGCCTGCCAGGCCGAAACCGGGTCTGGAAGGCGAACTATGGATGGTTCATTCCGGCGGCTTCTACCGGGTCGAGAAGGTCCTGGTCACGCCGGCGGAAATGCCGAAGAAGCTCCATTGGTTCAAATGGGAGGCGGCGTTCACCGGGATCAGCGGCTTTCTGCTGCTGTCGTTGATCTACTACGGCGACGCCGCGTTGTATCTCGTCGATCCGGCCAAGGCCGACCTCAGCCCGGCGACCGCTGTCGCGATCGGCCTTTCCACCCTCATCGGCGGCTGGGCCGTGTACGAGGCGATCTGGCGTTCGCCGTTCGGCCGGCGCGGCGGCTGGCCGCCCGTTGTGCTCTGCCTCGTGTTGATTGTCGCCGTCGCCTACGGCCTGACGCACGTATTCAGCGGCCATGGCGCATTCCTGCACGTCGGCGGGCTGATGGGCATCATCATGGCGGCGAGCGTATGGACGGTGATCGTGCCGGCGCAGCGCCAGTTGATCGCCGCGACTGCGGCGGGCCGAAAGGGAGACCCGGCACTGGCCGCGGCCGCGAAGCAACGGTCGGTTCACAACAATTACATGACCCTGCCGGTCGTCTTCATCATGCTCAGCGGCCACTATCCCAGCACGTACGGCCATCCCTATAGCTGGCTCGTCCTGCTGCTGGCCGCGCTTGTTGCCGCCGGTGTCAATCATTTCATCAATCTCAGCCACAAAGGCCGGCAGAGCGCGTGGCCGCTGATCGCCTCCGCCGTTCTTTTCGTGCCGCTGTTCGCGATGACGACGGGGCAAATCGGGGTCGCGGCGCTTCCGCCTGGTGCGGAACGTGTCGCGTTTGCCGATGTCCGGGCGGTGATCGCACAGCGCTGTGCCACGTGTCACTCGGCGCACCCGTCCGATGACGTGATCCGCGAGGCGCCGAACGGCGTGACCTTCGACACGCCGCAGCAGATCAAGCGGCAGGTGCAGAAGATCAATGCGCGCGCGGTCATCACCCAGACGATGCCGCTCGGCAATAAGACCGAGATGACCGCCGACGAACGCGCCCTGCTGGCAGAGTGGATCGCCGAGGGGGCGCCGGTCAACTAGCCGGCGCCGCTTAGGCCTTTGCGCGGCCGCCGCGGCCGGCGGCTGCCGGGTCGAGGGGCCAGCGCGGCCGCGGGCTGAAGTCGAGTCCGTCAGTCAGGTTCAGCCGGAAGCGCTCGATGCCGGCCCAGGCAATCATCGCGGCGTTATCGGTGCATAGGCGCAGAGGCGGCGCGATCAGGGTCAGCCCCTGCGCGGCCGCCAAACTTTCCAGTTTCTGGCGCAGCAATGTATTCGCCGCGACCCCGCCCGCGACGACCAGGTGACGGCCGCCGGGCTGGCGGTCCCTGAACATGGCGATGGCGTTCGCCGTCCGGTCGACGAGCGATTCCGCGACCGCGGCCTGGAACGACGCCGCCAGATCGGCGATATCGCGCAGACTCAATTCGGCGCGCGAGCTGAGGTTCTCGACCGTCTGGCGGACGGCCGTCTTGAGGCCGGCGAAGGAGAAATCGCATCCCGGGCGGCCCGTGAGGGGCCGCGGCAGCGGAAACCGCGATGCGTCACCGGATTTCGCGGCGCGCTCGATCGCGGGGCCGCCGGGATAGCCGAGACCGAGCAGCTTGGCGGTCTTGTCGAACGCCTCACCGGCGGCGTCGTCGATGGTCGTGCCGAGCCGCACATAGCGGGCGACGCCTTCGACGATCAGCAGCTGGCAATGTCCGCCAGAGACCAGCAGCAACAGATAAGGGAATGGAAGATCGTGCGACAGCCGGGCGGACAGCGCGTGGCCTTCGAGGTGATTGATGCCGAGAAATGGAATTCCCCGCGCCAACGCGATCGCCTTCCCCATGGTGACGCCGACGATCACGCCGCCGATCAGCCCCGGCCCGCCGGTGGCCGCCACCGCGTCGAGATCGCCGAATCCGAGCTTCGCTTCGCCGAGCGCCTGAGTGATCAGCTGATCGAGATGCTCGAGATGGGCGCGCGCCGCGATCTCGGGGACGACGCCGCCATAGGGCAGATGCAACGTGGTCTGCGACAGAACCACGTCCGCACGGATGCGTCTTTCGGCATCGACGATTGCGGCGGCGGTCTCGTCGCAGCTGGTTTCGAGCCCGAGGATCAGCACGTTTACGCCGTGAAGCTCATCAACTGCGGCGCCTTTTCGATGATGGTCGTCAACACCGCCTCGGCGACGCCGATCTTCTTTTCGAGATTGTCGTCGATGAACGGCGCGAGGCGCGGGTCGCGCAGCCGTTCGCGGGCGTCGTAGAGGCTGCGCAGCTCTCCGGTGAAGATCTCGCGCGCTCCGAGCGGCAGGACGTCGAGCTTGCTGAGCACTTCCATGAACCGCAAGCTCGCCTGGATGATCAGGCGCTGTGCGTTGACGACGGCGCGATCGAACCGGTCGGCCAGTTCCTTGTCGGGCCCACCTTCGAGATTGTCGACGCGCGTCTTCACGACGATGCTCAGCGTATAGATCTCGCCGGACTTGGCCCGGAACTGGGCGTAGCGGTCGGTGCTGAGAGCGCCGACCGTGTACTCTGTCTCGCTTTCGAACGCCGTCAGGTCATCGATCTGCTGCTCGAGGGCCAGCAGCATGCGCAGCGCTTCGCGCTTCGGGTATTTGATCTTGGTCTTTACCGGCACGGGGGGTCCTTCCAGGCGCGCAAGCCGGGCTCGCACGGGCCATAAGATTCTGCGAAATTACGGCCATAACCGTACTATATATTCAATGCCTCGGCTGCCGGTGCCCAACCTTTAGATTCTTATGGCAAAAGCTCCCCTGGTCCGAATCGGTTCGCGCGGCTCGCCGCTGGCTCTGGCGCAGGCGGAAATGGTGCGGGCGCGCCTGAGCGCCGCCTGGCCGGAGCTCGGGATTCGTGGCGCCATCGCGATCGAGGTGATCAGGACCACGGGCGACCGGATCACCGACCGGCCCTTGGCCGACGCGGGTGGCAAGGGCTTATTCACCAAGGAAATCGAAGACGCCTTGCTCGCGGGCTCGATCGACTTGGCCGTCCATTCGATGAAGGACATGCCCACCGTTTTCCCGGACGGCCTCGACGTGCCGTGCTTCCTGCAGCGCGAGGATCCGCGCGACGCGCTGATCGGCAAGGTCGGGCGGATTGCCGATCTGCCGCCGGGTGCGCTGGTCGGTACATCGTCGCTGCGCCGCAAGGCGCAACTTCTCGCGCGCCGTCGCGATCTCAAAGTCGTCGACCTGCGCGGCAACGTCGATACACGGCTGCGGAAATGCGAACGCGGGGATGTGCAGGCGACGATCCTGGCGCTCGCCGGATTGCGCCGGCTCGGTATCGAGCACAAGGCGGCGGCCGTCATCGAGACGACGGAGATGCTGCCGGCCGTGGCGCAAGGGGCGATCGGGCTCGAGATCCGGACCGCGGATTTGCGGATGCGGGAGTTCTTGAAACCGCTGCACCACGCACCGACTGGAATCGCCGTCACGGCGGAACGCGCCGTTCTCGAGCGGCTGGACGGTTCGAGCCGCACGCCGATCGCAGCGCTTGCGGTCGGCCGCACGTTCGGGCGCCTGCGCCTGGATGCGCTCGTGGCGCGCCCCGATGGCAGCAAGATGATCCGCACCGCCCGCGAAGGCGCCGAGGCGGATGCGCTGGAAATGGGCCATGACGCGGGCGAGGAACTGCGCCGCGAGGCCGGCCCCGGCTTCTTCGACTCGCTTCGTTGAGCTGGTCGGGGCGCATGCGCATCCTTGTCACCCGCCCGCGCGAAGACGGCGCGCCGCTCGCCGAGAAACTGGCGGCCGCCGGTCATCAGGTGGTCACCGAATCGCTCCTTCAAATCCGCTTCATCCCCGGGGCGACGGTCGACCTCGACAATGTCCAGGCGATCCTGTTCACCAGCGCCAATGGCGTGCGCGCCTTCGCCGCGGCGGAGTCCAGGCGCGACCTTCCCGCCTTCGCCGTCGGCGAATCGACGGCGGCGCGGGCGCGCGCGGCCGGCTTTTCGAGCGTCGAGAGCGCCGGCGGCAATGTCGAAGACCTGGCGAAGCTGGTCGGCGCGCGGCTGCAGCCGACGGGAGGCGCCCTGCTGCATGCCGCCGGCCGCGACATCGCAGGCGACCTCGCCGGCACGCTCGAGGCGGCGGGCTTCCACGTACGGCGCGCTGTTCTCTATGCGGCCGAGCCCGTTGCGCGTCTGTCGCCCGGGACGGAAGCGGCGCTGCGGGCCGGCGATATCGACGCCGTGCTGTTCTACTCGCCGCGCACCGCCGAGACGTTTTGCCGCCTCGTTCGGGAGGCTGACCTTGCGCCGGCGATGAGCAAGACCGTCGCGATCGGCATCAGCGGTGCCGCACTCGCTCCGGTGAAAGGTCTGCCGTGGGCCGCCGTCGAGGCGGCGCCGCAACCGACCGAGGCAGATCTGCTGACCGTCATCGAGCGGCATGCCGTGCCGCATTTCGGCCGGCGTACCGGCAGCGAACCGCCACCGGCCGCCGCGCACGCGCCGCGGGCGGCGGCGCTGTCACGCTGGAGCTCGCGGTTCGTCGTGCCGATGACATGGCTGGCTGTGCTGCTCTCTCTCGCGACCTTTGCGCTGCAGACGACGTCGCAGAACCGGCCCGCGCCCGAAGTCGGGGCGGCCGGCGCCCTCCGGCTCGATACGCGTCTTGCGGCCCTCGAACGGCAGGTGACGGCGATGCAGCGGGCCGAGGCGAGGCCGGCGCCTGACCCGCAGATCGAGAACCGCATGAAGGCGCTGGAAGACAAAATGGCGGCCCGGTCGGAAAGCCCGGCCGTTGCCGGTGCTGCTCCGGACGACGCCCGCCTGACCGGGCTCGAGCAGAAAGTAGAGGCGCTCGCAGCCAGCATCGACACGCTCGCGAACAGCGTGGCGAAGCGTCCGGACAGCGGCGAGATTGCAGCACTCATGGCCGATAATCGGCGGCTCGCGGCGGAGCTCGCACGGATGCAGGAGCAGCTGGCGGCCCTCGACACAGCGCATGAGCACGGCGCCTCGCAACAAGGCTTGCTGCTGGCGGCGGGCCAGCTGCAGCTGGCTGCGGCGCGCGGTGAGCCGGTCGCGGTGCCGGTGGCGACGATCCGCAAGCTTGCCGACAATGATCCACGCCTTGGTGCGGCCATCTCCCAGCTTGAAGCGCTGGGCGACAAGCCGGTGCCCACGATCGCCGACCTTCGCGACCGGTTCGGGGCGCTCGCCGCCGCCGCCGTGCGCACGGCGGGCGACAGCGGTCGCGCTCCGATCGGCGACACGCTCGTGGCGCGGTGGTGGAACGGCGTCGTCGGCCGGCTGAGCAAGGTCATTTCGATCCGGCGCGTCGGCGACGTTCCGGGCGAGGGCGACGAGGCGCGCATTGCGCGCGCCGAACAACGCTTGACGGCGGCGGATCTCGCGGCGGCGGTGACGGACCTCGAGGGCCTGACCGGCCGGCCCGCCGAGATTTTTGCCGGCTGGCTCTCCGACGCCCGCGCGCGACTGGCGCTCGATCGCGCCGTCGGCGACGTCGTCGCCGTGGCATTGGCCGCTCCCGGACCCGCAGTACCGGGAACGGGCCGATGATCCGCACACTCGCCTATCTCCTGGTGATCGGCGCCGTGATGGCCGCCGTCGCCTGGCTCGCCTCGTATCCCGGCGAGGTGACGGTCATCTGGCAGGGGTGGCGCGTCGATGCCGGCGTCGGCGTTCTTGGCGCGATCGTGCTGGCGATCGCGCTCGCCGCGGCACTGCTCATGCGCTTCTGGGTGGCCCTGGTCTCGGCGCCGCGACGCTGGGCGCGGTGGCGCCGTGAACGGCGGCTGCGCGCCGGCTATGCAGCGCTCTCGGCCGGGCTCGTTGCCGTTGCCGCCGGCGACGCGACGCATGCCCGGCGGGCGGCGAAGCGTGCCGACCGGCTCCTCGGCGCGCCGCCCCTGACCTTGCTGCTGACCGCGCAGTCGGCCCAGTTGGCGGGCGACGAAGCGACCGCCCAGCGCAACTTCATGGCAATGGTGGCGCAGCCGGAGACGGAGTTCTTAGGCTTGCGCGGCTTGCTCTCACGGGCGATGCGCGACCGCGACTGGCCGCGGGCCCTCGAATTGGCGCGCCGGGCGCGGGCGCTCCGGCCTGAAACGCCCTGGGTCCTGACCACCTTGCTCGACCTGCAGACGCGCGCCGGTGACTGGGAAGGGGCCGCCGACACATTGGCCCAGGCGGCTTCGGCCAAAGCGCTGCCGCCGCACGAGCTGCACCGGCACCAGGCGAGCGTCTATGTGGAGCTGTCATCCGCAGCGGCGCGCGCGGGCCGCAGAAGCGATGCCTTGCGCTACGCGAAACTCGCCTATCGCGCCGACCCGGACCATCCTGCCGCCGCCGGATGGTTCGCGGAACGTCTTCTGGATGGCGGCCGTCGCCGACGTGCCGCGAAGCTGATCGAGGTTGAGTGGACCCGCCGCCCACACCCGGAGCTGGCGGCGGCGTACCGGCGTGCCCGCGCCCCGGCAACGGCGCTCGCCTGGGTCGGCGATGCCGAGCGTCTGGCGGCGGCGGCACCGGCCCATATCGACAGCCACCGCCTGTTGGGCGAAGCGGCGCTGGAAGCGGGTCTCTGGGGCGAGGCGCGCAAGCATTTCACCGCGGCGATCCATGCCGCAGGCAAGGCGCCGCCGGCACTTCTCTGCCGCAAGATGGCCGAGGTTGAAGAACGCGACGGCGCCGACCAGGCGGCGGCGCGGCGGTGGTTGACCTTGGCGGCCGAAGCGCATCCGGACGCGCGGTGGGTCTGCGATGGGTGCGGTGCGCCGCACGCGAAATGGGCGCCGGTTTGCGGCCGTTGCGGCAGCTTCGACCGGATCGTATGGCGCATGCTCGATCAGCCGCTGCCGGTGGCGGCCCCGGCCTCGCCGTCACGGCTGAGCGCACCGATCGGAGAGCCGCCGCTCTCGTGACAAATCCGGCAAGACGGGCCACGATGGCCCCATGTCGGAACGCGACGCCGTCCTCTTTGCCAACGAAGCCTTTTATCTCGCGATCACGCATCGTGACGCCGAGGCGATGGATCGGCTGTGGGCACAGTCCGGACCGGTGTCCTGTCTCCATCCGGGATGGGGCGCGCTTTTCGGCCGTGAAGAGGTCGTGGACAGCTGGCGCCGCATCCTCTCGCATGATGCGGCGCCGAAGATCACCTGCCGCCAGCCGCAGGTCGCGATGCATGGCGACGTCGCCATCATCGTCTGCTACGAGGACCTCGATGGCCAGCTTCTCGTCGCGACCAATGTCTTTCGCCGCGACGGCCGCAACTGGCTGATCGTGCATCATCAGGCCGGGCCGACGGCGGCACGCTTGCCGCCGGAAGAAAAGCGAAGCGTCGCGCCGGTGCCGAACTGACGGTGCAATCTGGAGGACATATGGATCTGGGGCTCAAGGGGAAGGTGGCGATCGTCACCGGTGCCAGCCGCGGCATTGGACGGTCCATCGCGCACGAACTCGCCAAGTCGGGCTGCGAGGTCGTGCTTGCGGCCCGCGACGCCAGCGCCCTGGAAAGTCTTGCGGCGGAGATCCGCAACGGCCTCGGCCGGCGGGCGCTGGTCCAGGCTGCCGAGTTGCGCGAACCGGACGCCGCCGCGCGCATCGTCGCCGCCACCGTGGCGGAACTTGGCGCGGTCGACATCGTCGTGAACAACGCCGGCGCCACCAAACGCGGAGACTTCTTTACCTTGACCGATGCCGACTTTCACGATGGCTTCGCCCTGAAGTTCTACTCCGCCGTCCGGTTCACGCGGGCGGCGTGGCCGTATCTCAAAGGCCGTGGCGGATCGATCGTCAATATCGTCGGCGTCGGTGGGCGCCAGGGCTCTGCCCAGTTCACCATCGGCGGCTCGGTCAACGCCGCGCTCCTGAACTTCACCAAGGCGATGGCGGACCGGGGGGTCGAGGACGGGGTCCGGGTCAACGGCATCAATCCGGGATGGATCGAGACCGACCGCCTCAAGACCCGGCTCGCGGCGCGCGCCAAGGCCGAAGGGCTGCCGGAGGAGGAGATCCGCCGCCGCAGTCTGGCCGAGCTGGGCGTCAAGCGGTTCGGAGACCCGGGGGAAATCGCACAATTGGCGTGTTTCCTGGTCTCGGGCGCCGCGGCCTACATCCACGGCGCCCTGATCGATATCGACGGCGGGGAGACGCGGTACCTCTAGATTCGGCGCCGCTCGACAGAGTTAGCGAAGTGTAAAGAGGGGGTCGGTTATCCTGGACCCCTTGCGGCGAAGCGCGGATACCACTAGGTTTCCGGCCATTCGCCGCGCCGGGGCCGACGTAGCTCAGCGGTAGAGCAACTGATTCGTAATCAGTAGGTCGCGAGTTCGATTCTCGCCGTCGGCACCATATATCTCACAACTCTGCATAGGAGCGCCCGGCTCACGCGCCGATGAGAGGCTCTGGGCAGCTCGCAAAACCAATTTCAACTCTATCGTGCCGCGGGCCGAGGGGAATAGAGCCCGCCGTTATCGCGCGAAGCACTCCTTCATCACGGTGGCGGTGAATGGGACTGCAAGGTCGTGTGCCAGGTGGTCCGGGTCGTGGAACAGCGAATCGGCATAGAGCGCCCTCAAGTCGAGGTAGCGAACGCCCAGTCTCCGCGCTTCACCGGCGAACCAGTCATATGCCGCCGCGAACGGCGGCAAATCGGCGGTGGCGCGACGGTATGGGCCGCTCAGCGGGAACGAGACCATGCACACGGCGACTCCCGCCGCCGTCAGGCGGCTGACAAGCCGGCTGTATTCGCGGCTGGTCGCCCCGTCCTGGAACTGCGCACTCGGCACCTGCAGTTGCGCCCGGATCTGGGCGTCGCGCTCGCTCACGCTCACGCTGGTACTCTCCTTCGGCGGCGCTTCGGCGCGCCGCCCGAACAGCAGGCTCGGTGTGCGCAGCATGGCCCAGAAATAGCGCACGATATAGGGCCGGTATGCCGGGCGCATGATCGCGAGTAGCGGCGGGCGGCCGCGTCGCTGCAATTCCTCGACCCGGAGCGATTGGTCGGCGGTCGTTCGATACACCGAGAACAGCTCCGGGTCCGCCTGCAGGATGACGCCTTTGAGCGGCTGCCCCGACAGACGGACGTGAATCCTTGCGGCCACCGTATCGAAGTTGTCCGAGGCCACGCCGAAGTTGTCTAAGTCCTGCCGGGCCGCAATCGCACTTTCGACGTGCGAATCGCCGAATGCCGCATAAGGGACCGTGCTGGTGTGGAGCCGCTCGATCATCTCCTGCGAGTGGTCGGTGGGCAGCAGAGTGGTCCTGATCATGACCTCGGTCATGCCCACCATGGCGGCCAGAGCCGCGGCCAATGTCGCCAGAAAGACGACGCCGTAGCGCTTAAAACTGGAAGTAGATGAACTCACCGGGCCGGCCCTGGAGAACCCTGAGCGACAGAAATGCCGCGACGAGACCGATCGCCGCCGCCAAGCGCGGATCCGGTCGCCAGGCGAGCACGCGGCGCCATTGTCCGTTGGCGCCGCTTGCCTCGAATCCGAGCGCCGGATGGTACGGGGCGAGCAATTCTTGCGTGTTCGGAAGCGCCCAGACGAACACGAGCAATGCGGTGAGCCACATCAGTTGTACCCCGCCGCCGTAACCGGGCACGACCCCGAAGTGAACGCCGGCTGCAGCAAGCGTCTCACCCGCCCGGCCCAACGTCGCCAGATAATGGGCGGGCAGCGTGATGCCGTTCAGGCCGCACATGCCGCGCAGCATGGCCAGGCTCTGGGCAAGATCGGACGCGCGGAATGGAACCCAGGCAACGACTGTCGCCGCAAAGGTCACCGCCACGGCCACCGGGGCCGGAAAGCGCAGCCGGGCGAATCGCTTGCGCGACGTCAGCTCGCGCCAGCCGTGGTTGATGAGTAGGTAGATGCCGTGGATGCCGCCCCAGAGGACGAATTTCCAGGCCGCCCCGTGCCACAGCCCGGCGAGCAACATCACGACCATGATGTTGACATAGCTTCTCAGCCGGCCTTTGCGGTTTCCGCCGAGCGGGAAGTACAGGTACTCCCGGAGGAACCGCGACAGGGTGATGTGCCAGCGCCGCCAGAACTCGATGATGCCTGTCGCCTTGTACGGCGAGTTGAAGTTCACCGGCAACCAAATGCCGAACATCCGCGACAGGCCCACGGCCATGTCGCTGTAGGCGGAAAAGTCAAAGTAGATCTGGAAAGCGAAGCACAGCGCGCCGAGCCAGCTCTCGACGAAGCCCGGACTGGCTCCGGCGGCCGCGCCGAAGAAGGCGTCGGTCCATGTGCCCATCTGGGCGGCAAGAACCAGTTTCTTGAAGAGCCCGATGACGAAGATGACGCTGCCGACTGACAGGTGTTCCCATATCGCACTGATCCGGCGTTTGAACTGGGGCATCAACTCGCTGTGATGGACGATCGGCCCGGCGATCAGATGCGGAAAGAACGTGACGAAGAGGAAGTAGCGGCCGAAGCTTCTGTCGTGCGTCTGGCCGCGATAGGCGTCGACGAGATAGGCGATCTGGAGGAACGTGAAAAACGAGATGCCCAGAGGCAGCGTCGGCCGCTCGATCTCAATGATCGAGCCTGTGACCGAGCTCGCGATTTCGGCAAGGAAGCCGGCGTACTTGAACACTCCGAGCGCGAGGAGATTGGCGGCGACCGCTAGCGTGAGAAGGCGCTTCCTCCGCGGCGCCGCGGTGATCGCCCGGCCGAAAAGATAATTGACAACGATCGAGCCGATCAGCAGGAACTCATAGCGCGGCTCCCACCAGCCGTAAAAAATCAGCGACGCGATAGCGAGAGCGGCCATCGCCGCCCACAGCGGCGCCTCCCGGCTGAGCAGAAGATAGAGGCCGAGACTGATCGGCAGGAACGCGAAGACGAAAATGGGGTCGTGAAAGAGCATGAATCGGATTGGCGCGAGCTGTCGGATCCGATGAGCGGCTGGTAACGGTGTGGAACGACGGCCCGCGGAGGCGCCAAGCATATGCATTTTCGTGTCCATATCAACATGCGGTTTGCCTGCGCGGATGTGCTTCCCGCGGTGATGATGGCCGCCTCGCTCCGCGCCGTCGGCGCCACACGATGAGCCGCTCTCTTCTCCATGTCATGCGCCGCGCCATGCTGCCCCTCGACGGCAGCATCGCCGAGCATGTGCCGGCGATCCTCAAAGCCTACGCGGGCATCGTGCCGGTCCGCGACTGGCCGGGCTTGACGGTCCTCGACCTCACGGCGGGATCGTGTCTGCTGTCGCTTCTCTTTGCCGCGCAAGGCGTCCGCCGGGTCGTGGTCAACGATGTGGCGGAGCGCAGCGTGCTCACGGCCAAGGCCCTGTTTGGCGGGCGCACCCTCGATCGCCGTCAAATCCGCGGCCTGATCGCGGCGCCGCGGCCGCGCCTGCGGCGGCATGTCCCGAGCTTCCACTTCGCCAGCGATTACCTGACCGAGCCCGTCGCGGCGATCTTCGATCGGCTCTTCTATGCACCCGTGCCGCCGCCGGAGCGGCCGATCTACCGCTATCTCGGGCTGCGTTGGGTGCTCGGCTTCGCGCCATCGACGGACGAGGACTTCCCCATATTGCCGACGCATGACGAGACGCAGCTCCGCCGGGACCTCGAGCGCGATTGGGGTCCCTATCTCCGGCGCCAGCACCGCGCCGCTGCCATACTCGAAGGTCTCGCAGGGGATCTCAACGCCGCGATCCGACGCGTCGCCGGCGCCCGGGTCGAGGTGCATCAGGCCGATGTGCGGACGCTTTGCCCGCAGCTCGATTGGCGCCGTCGCCTATTCGTCATGATCAACCCGCCGACGCGCGGCCTTGACGAGTACGTCATCGATGATCAGCTCGCGCACAGTCTGCTCGCCAATCGCTGGCTGCCGTTGTCGCGCTCGCGCGAGACGGCCGAAACCCTGTGGTCGGAGTGCGTCGAAGCGGTCCTTCATCGCCTCCCCCGCGGCAGTCACGCCGTCGTTTGGGGCGGGGACGGCACGTTGACCTGGCGCCAGTGCTGGCGCCTGTGGACCCGTCTTGCCCAGCCGGTCGTGGTGCACCCGGTCGAGCGCGGACGTCGGCGCGTCGGCTGGGCGATCCTCGAGAAACGCTGAGCTGCGGCCGAAGCGGCCGCCGGCCGCGCGGCGCGCCTTGGTTAACCTGCCGGCGGTATACGCTTCGTTATCACTTCCCGGCTACAAGCACGTGGCGTAAGGCGGCGAACCGGTTGAAAACCGCAGTCAAACCGGATACGAACAAAGCGGCTTATTGATCTAGATCCGTCGCGCACGAACGATCATTTGCCACGTTCGTGCGCCGCACCCAGGGCGAACGACTCGCGCGCACATGCAGAAGATCGACCTAAGCCAAATCCGGTTCCTGCTGATCGATCCAAGTCCTATGTCGATGGACCTGGTCTGTG
>Ga0335070_10005112_pt1 | contig 15404 bp, 12 predicted proteins | sample Lox_Sample_13_FD_206722 | JGI IMG/M metagenome (GOLD analysis project Ga0335070, IMG submission 206722) | Soil microbial communities from Loxahatchee National Wildlife Refuge, Florida, United States - Lox_Sample_1.3 | ecosystem: Environmental > Terrestrial > Soil > Wetlands | place: USA... | reverse complement strand
AGCATCGATCCGATCATTTTTCTTCTTGGATGCAGCAATCGCCTTCAGCATCAGAGGATGCGCTACTTTCACCGCCGCACCATGTGGTTTCAGGTGATCGTAGATCCATCCGGTGAAGATCGTCGCTTCCATCGCTTGAGGAGCCTCCGTGGTTGTGGTCTGAATCAACGTGGTCGTTGAGTTCAGCTTTTTCTACACCACGTGCTCCTCTTGGACTTAGCATTCAAACAGTCGTTGGTCGATCAGCTTCCAGTTTGCCCGTCATCTGTCCGTCGCAATGTGCTTGGGAGACGGGCATCTGCAATCCAGTGGCGCTAAGAAATACATTAGAACCCCTCCACAGGAGTTCGGATGAAATCCATGCATTTCAGAACTCGATCCTTGAATGTTCGAAATAAAGGTTCATTTCGCAAAAATAGAGGGACCAAAGATCAGAGGGGCCCGCTGGGCCAGGCTGAAGCACTGCGCTACGTTTCACGCACAAGAGCATTGACCGGCCACCCCCTTGCCGCTATTCTGAATTTGATGACTGCCTATCTCTAATCCGCTGACTGCGCCACACTGCGATGTTCCCACACATCCGGAGGCGTGTCCCCGTGGTCCTCAACCTTCGGGAGATTAGTGATGCAGCTTACCTCGCTCGGATGGGACGAGACGTTCTCGTCCGCTTTTGCCCCCTATTATTGTTCCGGTCTGACCGCCGGACGGGTGATTCTGCAACACAACCACATCTACACCGTCGCCACTGAAGCCGGAGAAGTTCACGCACAAGTCTCCGGCCATCTGCGGCATGAGACCGCCTCCGCCGACGAACTGCCCGCGGTTGGTGACTGGGTTGCGCTCCGCCTGACCGCAGGAGATGGCACGGCCCTGATTCAAACGGTGTTGCCGCGGCGCAGCAAATTCTCGCGCAAAGCGGCCGGCCGCTCGACGCGCGAACAGGTAGTGGCCGCCAATATCGATACCGTATTTCTCCTAGTAGGCATGGACAACGATTTCAGTCCACGGCGAGTAGAACGTTATTTGGCCGCAGCCTGGGAAAGCGGCGCCGCCCCGGTGGTGGTGCTCAACAAACTCGACCTCTGCGCCGATCCCGCGACCCGCGTGGCCACGCTCGAAGAAGTTGCGCGTGGGGTGCCGGTTCACGCCATCAGCGCCTTGCGTGGTGACGGCCTCGAATCGGTTGTCACCTATTGTGTTCCGCGCCGCACGGTGGCCCTGCTGGGATCTTCCGGAGTGGGAAAGTCAACACTGATCAATCGCCTGCTGGGGACGGATCTGTTACCTACAGCGGCTGTCCGTAAACACGATAGCCGGGGACGCCACACGACCGCGCGCCGCGAACTTATCTTTATTACTTCTGATGGCGGAATGCCGAGTAGCGGGCCTGGTGGCATGCTGATCGATACACCCGGCATGCGTGAACTTCAGCTATGGGAAGCCAACGAGGGGGTCCATTTAACATTTGACGAAATTGAGACCTTGGCAAGGGGGTGCCGCTTCCGCGACTGCCAACACCAGCACGAACCGGGCTGTGCCGTGCGCGCGGCCGTAGAGACCGGCGAACTTGCCCCAGAGCGTCTCTCCAGCTTGCGCAAGCTCAAGAAAGAACTCGCATGGTTTGATCGACAACATGACCAACTTGCCGCCCTCGAAGAAAAGCGCCGGTGGAAGAACATTCACAAATCGGCCAAGCGGTTCTATCGCGACACGGACAGAGGATAGCAATATACTTGGGGGCCGACGGCAACGATTCTGGACAGTTGGTCGGCTGGTGGGAAGTTGGAAAGTCTTCACTTCGACTCTGTGTGCGAACTGCGTGCCAGATTTCGGAGAGTATTCAGATTCGTCAGGCTGACAATTCTGACTTGTGGCCGATCAGCCAGATTCGCCGCTCACATCTAGATGACTCCGGCCTTACTCATCTGACAGCTCTGAAATGCATCGAGCTGCGTGACATCTGTCGAATCTCGTTCTTGTAGACTACACCACCCTTCATCACAAAAACGACTCGGCGCACGGCAGCAATGTCTTTGAGCGGATCACCATCAAGCGCAATGATGTCGGCCTCGAGTCCAAGCGCGAGGGTTCCGATCTGGTCCGACATGTTCATCGCCTTGGCGGCAAGTGAATTTGCCGAAACCAGTGCATCCATTGGGGCGATGCCCCCCTCGCGGACACGATTGATCAGGTCTTCAGCATTGTAGCCATGCATGCCAGCCAGCGCATCGGTACCGAAGACAATCTTCAGGCCGCGAATCTTGCGTGCACGCTCGATGGTTTCGTGCGCGATAGGCAGTAGTTCTTTCATCGGCTCGAACTCTTCCGGTGTCTTGGGAAAAAAGGGCGTGCCGGCATAGCGGGTACGGTTGTCCAGATAATTCTGGATCAGCTGGCCAGCTTGCGGGTCGAAGTAAATGCCTTCCTCGGCCATGGCGTGCAGGTCGGCGTCTGTTGCGCCGAGGCCGTGCTCGACCTCAGTGCAACCAGCGGCGATGGCGCCGTGCACCGCGTCGTAATTTGCGTGGACAAGCGTGCGCAGGCCCACCTTGCGTGCCTCGTTACAGGCTGCATCAAGCACGCCTTGCGGGATCGTCTGAGCCGTTTGGCGCATGCCTCCCGAGGCATAAATCTTCAAGAAATCAGCGCCGGCATCCTTTTGTTTGCGGACAAAAGCACGGACTTCGTCGGGCGTTCCCGTCTCGTCGCCGCGGCCCACGAGTGGTTCGGCGATGGACAAGATCCGTGGCGCCGGCAGACCGCCGTGAGCAGCCGCCTCGCGAAGGGCCGCGACACCGTCCATACTCTGGATTGTGGTGAAGCCGGCGAGCAGCGTAGCGTAAGCATTCGCGGCGGTGCGATAGGCGGCTTCAGGAGTGGTGGCGCCCATGCCGGCGTTCTTACCGTCCGGTCCGAAGCTCGATGTGATGTGCACGTGTGAATCGATCCAGCCTGGCATCACTGTGAGACCACGCAGGTCGTAGTCGATTGGCGAAGCCTTCGGATCGATGCCGACGATCTTTGAGCCGGAAACGACGATCCGCGTGTCGCGCAGAACTTTCCCTTTGCCGTCGAGGGCGGTGCTGACGGCGATGACAACGCGATTCTGCGCTTCCGCAAACTGGTTCAGGCCGATCGTTGCCAGCAACAGAAGGAGGGTCGTTACACGCATCCGGCCTCCGTGCGACGAAATTTCGGACCGATCACCTTGATCTCTTGGCAGAGACCTGTGTGCGAACATTGTGCCAGATTTGGTTGTGGATGTCGGTTCAGTAGGATTGTGTCCCTCTGACTTGCGGCCGATCAGCCATTCTTTGTTCAATCAATCTGAATATCCGCGCTTTGATGCCGCATGAGTGCGCCAGTTGTGTGCCTCTTTTGCGAGCCAAGGAGGAAATCTCTATGGCTCGCAAAGTTGGCCAAATCATTGCACGAGGCGACCGCAGATGGCTCATCCGGGTCTATTTGGGCCGCGATTCCGAAACCAAGAAACGCAACTATCACAACCGAACGATTCACGGCAGTATGAGGGAAGCTCAGGCATATCTGACAAGAAAGCTGAGAGAGCGCGACTTGGGCCGCGATCTGGAAGGGGCCAAGATAACGCTGAACGAATACCTTGATCGATGGCTTGAGACAGCCGTAGGACCGAGAGTACGCCCGAAAACGTTCCAAGATTATCAAGGCATGCTGTACCGGTACGTCCGACCCGTTCTCGGTGAGCGAGTTCTGGCCGTTCTGCGACCTCTAGATCTGCAGTCGGTGTATCAGCAGATGATCGAACGAGGCATGTCCGCGCGGACCGTCCGTTACGCGCATGTGGTTCTCAAAGGTGCGATGCAGCAGGCCGTGCGGTGGCGCTTGTTGCTCGAGAATCCGGCTGATGGACTCAAGGTACCGCAGCAAGTTCGAAATGAAATGCGGTCTCTGACCATTGAACAGGTGAGGGCGTTGCTCAAGGCCGCAGAGGGCACAAAGTATGGGGCCGTCCTCGCAGTGGCACTCACGACTGGTATGCGCCCGAGTGAATACTTGGGTCTTAAGTGGCAAGACACACACTGGGCACGACAAACGGTCAGCGTTGTTCGAAGCATCCGGAGGCTGAGCGGGAAATGGTGCTTCTCAGATACGAAGCGTTCGCGAAGTCGTCGTCCAATCAAGCTGCAGAGCTGGATAGTTTCGCTTCTTCGCGATCTGCAGACGAAGGCGAGTGCGCAGGGTTTCTGTCCAGAGGCCCGTGACTTGATCTTCACAACGCCGTCGGGACAACCAATCAGTGCCGACTATCTGGCCAAGCACTTCAGATCAATAATCGATCTTGCGGGTGTCCCGCGACTGAGACTCTATGATTTGCGGCATTCGGCGGCCACCATTGCGTTGGCAGCCGGAGTGTCGCCCAAAGTTGTTTCTGAGCAGCTTGGACACGCGAGCACGGCCTTTACGTTGGATACTAATGCTCACGTCCTTCCACACATGCAGGACGAGGGTGCTGCAAGAGTAGAGGCAATGCTCTTTGGAGCGACGACTTAACGACTGGCTAACAACGCCACCGTGGCACCCGATACGATCAACACGACGTAAGGCTTGACGCGCCGGGTGCCACTTTCAAATGCCGCAATCCCAAGATTCGCCTTGTAAGCATGGCGACAATCGGGATTGATGGCGACAAGCCCGTTTATCGTTATCTATGCGGTGAAACTTCCTAGATGCCGACTTCTGGGGAGTCAGCGAGATTTTACTTGTCTGGTGACGCCGTTAATCAAGCATATTGATTACTTCCGGTGTGCCATCCCTCCCCAGCAGGCTCACTTCTGCATGTTTTCGCCTAGAAGGGCAAACACGTCGGGCTCCCAAATGTTCACGGCCGAGATGGAGGAAGTCGTGCCCATCGTCCACCTTGTGGCCGATGGGCGGATAGATTGGCAACTACAACTGCAGAGCGTTGCGCGCCTCTTGCCCGTGTGCGGAGCAACAATGAAGAACCCGCTTAGTGCCAATCTCCCGCGGCGATGAAGGCTCCCCAGTAAAATGGATGAGTGCTCTGGTGTTTCGCGCGACGTTGCCTGAGAATCTGCAAGCTCGCGGCGCGTACCGATTCCCCTGTGTCATTCCCGTTTAAAAAGTGCTCGCGATACAACGTTCCCATCCATTGCCGCGTCGTTTCGTCCTCGACCGGCCACAGGCTCATGATCACGGTCTTTGCTCCGGCCACTTGGAACGCCCGTCGCAGTCCGAAAACTCCCTCTCCCACTTTGATCTCGCCCACTCCCGTGTCACAAGCGGACAGCACCGCCCAATCCACACCCTCCAGATTCATGCCAGCGATTTCTTCTGCGGTGAGGATGCCGTCGGTTTCGTCCGCCTTCGCCGAGGCGTGACGGTTGGCGCCTGCGAACGCCAGCCCCGACAGGAGCAGCGGATTTTCAGCGGCTGCGGGCAGAACCTTTTCATTCCGCTTGCTGGCATCCGCCCGGCGTTCCACAGCTGATTCGCAGCTGCCTTCCAAGAAGAACCCGTGAGTGGCCACGTGCAGCACGCGCTTGCCGGGAGCGTATTGTTCGAAAGCTTCGCGGCTCGCGCCCCCGCCGGTCATCTGCAACAGGCCACTGCCACCCGGTCTTTGCAAGGTGGACCGGTTCCACAGGGCCGCGACATCGTCGGCCTCCTGCTGGGACGCGGGCAGGGACGCGAAGTGCAGAGTTTGAAACGAACCGCAAGCCGAGCGGGTGCCGCGCAGAAGGGCGGGCGCTGAGCCAGCTGATACGGTGGATGGCGTACTCGCAACCACCATCAACCCGCCGGCCTGATCAAACGCGGGATTGCCGACGACCAGGATACCGTCGCCGTGGCGAGCGGGTGTGGGAATCAGATCGCGCTCTGTGGAAAGATAGTGAATCAGCGGACCGGTCTCAACCAGGTACCGCGTGGCGCCCACGGGCAGCGAAGCTAGGCTGGTCAGGTGCAGGGCGGCATCGGGGACCACGAAGACTTCTTTGGCGTTGTCCAGCGCGGGTTGAAGCGGGTCCCAGATGGCACGGCGGAGCGCGGCCCCGGTGCGGCGAGAGTTTCGGTCTGTGATAGGGGGGGTGTCTGCAAGCTCCGCCTGTTTCGCGATGTCCTGCCGCCATGCGGCCACCATGCGATCAATGTCGCGGGTGCTTCCCAGCGAGACAAAACTGGGCGCATGCTCTCCGGCACGAAGAACAAAGGCCGCATACGAGGGGACCGGGGCTGGAACGGGGCTGCCGCGCGAGGGTTTGTGGAGATCATGTCGGTTGTAGCGCACGATGGCCACTAAAGCCGATCGTGGCGGTACAGCGGCGGCGATTTCCTTGAGTCCGATTTGCGCTCGCGCTTCATCCCGCCGGAAGGCAAGACTTTTCTCTGTAAGCGCCCTCTCGGCCTTTTCTTTCTTCTCGCGCGTATCGTCGAGCAACTTGCGGTATGTTTCCCCTGACAGATCACCCGCGCCACGGAAGACCAGCGTGGCAAGCTGCGCCCGAGCCGAGGAAAGCTGGTTGGCGATCTGACTGACCTCGGGGTCGCCACTTCCGTATGCAGACCGATGGCGTGCCGCCAGCTCATCAAACACCAGCGCCCGCGAGTGAATCACCGCATCAAAGACCTCACTGCGAGCCGAAGGCATGCTCCGCCGGTCCGCGGCCAACGTGAGGGCTAGGTCCAGTCCGGACGCACGGATACTTTCATATGACATGGCCTGTCGCTCGGAAAGAGTTCGTGCCGATAAGCGAAGATGCTCGCTGCCGATGCGTTCCGCGCGTAAGCTGGCTGCGAGAGCGTCCTTGGTCTTGCCCAAAGCGGCAAGAGTGATCGCAAGACTATTCAGGCTGCGCGCCAGGTCAGGATGGGCGGGCCCCAGGTTCTTTTCCCGTATCTCTACTGTGCGGCGGAGTTGGCTTTCCGATTCCGCCAGATCGCCTTGCTCATACGCAAGTTCGCCGAGATCGTTGAGAACGTTGGTGACACACCAAGAATTGGGACAGGACTTTTGTCCCAGTCTGAGGGCACGATGATCGTATTCCAGCGCCAGTGTCGGGTTGTGCCGGGCGCGCGCAAGTTTTGCCAGGTTGGCAAGAATGTCGGACATGCCCTGCGGCATTCCCTCCCCTGACTCCAGTACCTTCAAGGCCCTTTCGTAGTGATCAGCAGCGGCGGTGGCATTGCCCTGGTCCCGCAGGGCCGTAGCGATCACTTTCAAGTCCTCAGCAAAGTCGGAAGAATCACTCATCCCTTGTTCCCGGTCACGGGCAGCAGCGCGCTGGCCATACTCAAGAGCCGACACTAGGTCGCCCTGGTTATAGGACAAGTTACTCAGATCCCGCAAAACGAACGCAATCGCTGATGTATTTGGGTACGACTTTTTGAAAATCTCGAGGGCCTTCTCAAGATAGTCGCGTGCGGCCCCGAAATCATATTGTTCCACGGCAATGTTTCCGAGGTTTTCGTAAGGCACGCCTAAGTTGGCATGACGCTTGATTCGCATATCGAGAACGCGCTCGAAAAGTTCTCGAGCAGGGAGCAAATTACCCTCTCGGCTCTCCAGGTCCGCCAGGTTTCCAAGCGCCGCTTCGAATTGCAGCGACTCCGGCGCCACCTTCTCTGCCATCGCAACTGCCTCATCCATGTACTTGTGCGCGATGGTAAAGTTCGTGAGATCCATTTCCAGCTGTCCGAGGTCGACCAGGAGCGACACTTCTTCCCGGGACCCGTCGGGAGCCCTTTTTTTTTGAATCCGCACCGCGTCTAGAAGGTGCCTGCGCGCGGCAGTAGTGTCGCCGGCCGCATCCAAGTCGCAGAGCGCCAGCATCTCGAGTCCGGCCATCAGGTCAAACGAGTCAGGAGCTACGCGTTGGCCCAACGCAACGGCCTTCGTGGCATATTCTCTTGCCAAGTTGTAATACTTCTGATCCGTGTTCCGTACGCCGCGGTTTCGAGTGTATTTGGACAGCCAGTAGAGCGTGTCAACGACATCCGCGGATTCGGGGCTCAGTTTTTCTCTGAGGGCTAAGGCTGCACCGAGATACTCCATTGCCACAGGTTCTAGGCCGCGCTTTCCGAACGCAACTCCGGATTCATGGAGGGCTTGCGCCGCCGCCCCCGGGCGCGGGCTCGGGAGCTTGCCGACCGAAAGACCCTGAAGAAACAGTCTGTTCGCTTCGTTCTGCTTGTCATCACCTAACAGCAACCCGGCTTGCACCAACGCGACAATCTGCTCCGGAGTGTCACCCGCTCGCGCCCAAACCTCCGACGCTTCCTGCCATGCGGCCAGAGCCTCGTCATTTCGCTCGAGATCGTGCAGAGCTTTTGCACGTGCCTGCTGCGCAAAAGCCTCGGCGGCGGCATCGCGAGTCTGTCGAGCAGTCTCGAGGGCTTGGTCAGCTACCTTCAGCGAGTCCGCCGATTGCTTCGCATCCGCCAGTCGGCTGGCTTCCTGCAGCAGCTTCTCGACATCGGCTGATGCCTTCGGTCCGGGTGGCTCAGCCGTTGCGGCTGGTGACGATGGATCGGCAGCGAAGACGCCCCGAGGCAACAATGCGGAAAGAACAAGCAGTAACAGGGAGAGCCTGAGGAGTCGAGCGGCCATAATCCGTTACCTCTCGCCTATTGAGATAGTGCGATCTCTTCACCTGGGGAGCCGGCGAAGAATCTCCTTGGCCTCGGCTTCCCGGCTACCATGAAGTCGAACAACGGACTGCAGTTCCCGTTCAGCAGCCGGCACATCTTTCTTTCCTAAGTACGCCTTCGCCAAATAGTAGTGCGCCAACTCGGAGTACACAGGGTCATTGAGGGCGATCGCCTTGCGGAGGGATGCAATGGCGGGATCGCGTTGCACGGTCAGAAGATAACTTGCACCTAGATAGAAGCTAAACCTTGCAGTTTGCGGGCTCGCTTTCACCGCGGAGCGCAGACCGGGAATTGCGCGCGCGTAGTCTCCCTTGGAGTAAAACTGCATCGCGGTGTGAAACGTCGTCTGCGCTTCATCCTCGGCCCCCCGCAGAACGACCGCGTTGTAGGGCGGCGGTTGCACCCATGCGAGCTCCTCAAGCGACGCAGCCGGTGCCGAGGTTGGCGTTGATGCGCCCGATACTTGGGGCCTCGTCACCGGAGGCGCCGAAGACACCGGCGGAGCCAGGTGCTGCCGCGCCGAATACTGCCAGAGTCCCACGGCAAGAACCACGGTGGCCGCCAACGCCGGAGCCCAGAGCCGAACTTGTCCAAAAAACGTGCTGCCTGAGTGGGCGCGCGCGCTGGGTCGGCTACGCAAGTCTTCCTGCAATGTCAGACTAGTCTGGAGCTGAGCAAGGCACACCTCACATGCAAAGTAATGTTGCTCGAACGCGTCCCGCTCCGCCTCCGAGAGCCGGTCGAGCAGGTACGCCTCAAGAATCTCCCCCTCTTCCGCTTCTTTACAGTTCATCGTCTTCTACTATGTGGCAAGTTGCCTCACGTTCGTGACATCTTTTTTCTAATGAGGTCGGACACTTTCCTGGAGGCACGCAGCTTGCGGGTGCGCACCACTTCCGGAGTGAGTCCCAAAGCCGCTGCGATCTCGCCCGGTTTCTGACCCTCCGCCAGAGTCATCCAGAGAATCTTCCGATCTTCCTCAGCTAAACCGTCCAGAGCCTGATGCACCAACCGCGCCCGTTCGGCCGCTTCGAGTTGCTCCACCGTGGCGGCGTGGGCCAGGTCTTCCGAGACCGGTTCCAATGGCGGCTTCTGACCCTCGCGCCGCAAATGGTTATTGATCAGATTGCGGGCGGTCCCGTGGACGAAGGCCGCCAGCTTATCCGGTTCCTGTAGTTGACCTTTACGGAGCGCTCCAATCACCGCCATAAGCGTGTCTTGCATCAACTCGCGCGCAACTTCCCGGTCGCGAGTGCGCACGACACTCATGACAAAGATCCGCTGGCTGAACCCGCGCACCAGTTCGGTCTCGGCCGACTCATCCCCCTGGCGGATTCGTTCGACCAGATTGCGCTGCTCCCCGGCGTTCGTGGTTGACAAAAGCTGCACCGCCCCACCACCCCTACAGTCGCAGGATTATATCCCGAGATTTCCTCTTCGAAGGAAAACACACGGCCGAGTGCCAATACCTCCGGCTATGTAAGGTAGCTGCCGGTCTGGCTACAAATTCTTCCGGACACGGCTGTCACGTTTCTTGAGCCAGTACCACCTTTACCCAGACAAAGGTTCGGAGGCGGCGAGCACTCTTCCAAACCTGGAATTGTGGGCCCCATTGGGGATGATTCTTCGTAGGAGGAAGAAGATGGCACTGCGCAACGTCAACACGACTCGCATCTTTAGAAGTTTCGGGCTGCTCACCCTGTGTGCAGCCTTCACTCTAAGTTGTGGAGGCGGGGCCGGCACCTCAGCAATGCCGGGCCGGAACCTCCTCAGTCTCGCGGTTCAGCCCGCGAATGCTGGCGTGCTGCAGGGGAGGACGATCAATTTTGCCGCTACCGCCACCTTCGATCGGCCGCCAACTACGCAAAGCAACTATCCCGCGCAATGGGCGTCGTCTGACATCACTCTGGCGACGGTCGATGCCAACGGCGCTGCCACATGCCTGCAAGTGGGCGGGCCGATCACCATTACTGCGTCCGCGGCGGGGAAGAACGGCGGCGTGACAGCCACAGGAACGCTGACTTGCGAGTCGCAGGTAAGCGAGGTCGAACTGAATCCCAATGAATTGGATTTCGCATGTGTACTCATTCCGGTGCTAGGCTGCAGTTGCATCCCGCAAAAAACGACCACGCTGACGAATAACGGAGCTTCTACGCTCGATATCAACAGCATCAGCGTTTCCGGCAGTGACTTTCATTTCATCGCCAGCACCTGTTCGCAACAACTGAGGGCCGGCCAATCGTGCGACATTGCGGTCGGGTGGTCGCGTGTCCAGACGAACGGAGAGGTTCTTGTGGACGACAGCGGAGCGGGCAGCCCACACACAGTCACTTTGAAGGGCTTTGTGCAGTGCACACCGTAAGAGCAGCAAGAAGATTAGGAAGGGAGAAACACTATGAGACCGGACTCGAAGATCAAAGGCTGCACGTTGCAATGTTGCGCGATCTTATTGATGGCTTTTGTGTCTGCACTTCCCGCCCACGCCACCTTTCCCGGCAAGAATGGCCGCATCGCCTTCGTCGAGGGACCTGACATTTTCACGATGAATCCGGATGGGAGTGATGTCCGTCAGCTCACCGCCTCTACTGGGGGCGATCTTGCCACTTGGCCAAACTGGTCCCCCGACGGCAAGCAGCTGGTTTTCAGTCATGCTCCCGCACCCGATTTTTTCGGCCAACTCTGGCTGATGAACGCGGACGGCAGCAACCAGCGTTTACTGCTCAACGACCCAGGTTTCGATCTCGAAGCACCCGGCTTTTCGGCGGACGGACGCCAAATCGTCTTTACCCGCTGCCAACCTTTTCACAACGAATTTCCGTGCGCCATCTACCGCATTCAATCCGATGGAACAGGGCTAACCCAGATGACGCCATTTCGAATCGAGCTTGAAGACTTCGAGCCAGCGTATTCACCCGACGGAAATACGTTAGCCATAGAAAGCTTCGGACGGGGCGGGATACTTGGCGCGCTCTATTTAGGGAACCCCGACGGCTCTGCCATTCACAGGCTGACACCCGCCATTTTGGGCGCCTATCGCCCCGACTGGTCGCCTGACGGACAAACCCTCGCGTTCGCCACACATTGCTGTAACCCCGATTTGGCCTCGATATTTTCGATTCGGCGGGATGGGAGAAGAGTCCGGCGAATTACCAGCGACGGCGGAACGTTCAACGACTTCGGCGCTTCCTGGTCACCGCAAGGGGATGCCTTGGCGTTTTGGCGTGTCAACGTGTTTGACGGGAGCTCAGGCATTTGGATTATCAGTGCCGACGGCAGCCACGCGAAATTGATCCGCAAAATTGCGGCGCCTTCCCCTCGTCCACAGCGCCTGAAGCCCCGGCGGCTCCAGCTTCATCCAGGCGCTCCACCAATCCCGACACAAATTGAAGAAGGCGGGACTCTTCCCCGCTGGGGAGTCGCGCAATGAAACCGCGAAACGAGAACGGAGGAACCGACATGTTGATGACGCTTTCGAGAAGATTCACTGCACCCGCCGCAGCGATTGCTTTCATCCTCACTTGCAGTCTCTTTGCCATCGCGCAGAACGGTAAAATCGTATTCACCAGTGACCGCAGTGGCAGCTGGCAGATTTATACGATGAACCTGGACGGACGCGATCAGTTCCAGGTCACGAACCTCGCCCCCACGGACGACGACGGCCTGTTCGCGAGCATTTCTCCTGATGGAAAGCAAATCGCCTTCAATTACAACGCCGGTGACGGCCCGGACCTGTTTGTCATAAATTCCGACGGTACCGGCCTGCGGCGGTTGTCCGATGACCAGAGTTCTTTCTGGCCGCGTTGGTCCCCGGACGGTAAACGCCTCGTCTTCAGCACCTTTGCCGGCCTTCGTTCCGCCGTGATTGCCACCATACCCACCGATGGCAGCGGCAAGCGAAAACTCCTCACCACCGATCTCTGGGAAAGTGTCGGCGGGATCTATACGCCCAATGGCAAACAGATCGTCTTCGGCAGCCAGATGGGAGGGTTCGTATCCGCAGTGTGGATCATGAACGCCGACGGCAGTCACCAGCGCCGCCTTACGCCCGCTGCTCTCCGCGGTCAACCCTGGGGCGTCTCTCCTGACGGCAGACACATCCTGGGATACTCGAACCAGGATTCCCCCCCGGCGTTGGGCAACGGCATTTTTGTCGTGAACCTGGATGGTACCGGACGTAAGCGTCTGGCAGGCTCTCCCCAGTTCCATCACGACCTCTATCCCAGCTATTCGCCAGACGGAAGCAAGATCGCCTTCATGAGTGACCGGTTCAGCACCGACATTGATCCGTTCACCTACGGGACGTTCGATATCCTCACAATAAACGCAGACGGCACGAATCTGCAGGATGTGGCCCCTGCGGTTGGATCGTGTCCGTTCGACGGCAACTGCGTCACGCCGTTCTGGGGACCGAGTCCCTCCGGACCTGAGTTGACCGAAGCCAGCGTGACAAGAGCGACGACCGGCGCCCCGAGCGAGGCCGGATCCACCCGGAACTTGTCCATCCCAGTTAGTGAAGGCAAACCTTCCGACTACCTCCCCGGGGAGGAGTTGCTTCCGGACGTTCTTGTACGTGGGCTCTGCGTTGTCGACCTTAGCACCAAGAAACTGACCGGAGGGTGCGTCGGTTCGATGGGCCTCCACTGTGTGGGAAAGCGCGATCCCGCCAATTGTCCTGCTGGACAGTCGGCAAGGCGTCCAGAGTGGCTGCAGTTGTGCGTATACGCCCGCGGTTATGTCGACGGGGCAAGGTCCTGCAGCGTGCTCTAAACTGCTGGCTGCCGATCTAATAACGGTTGATGGCAGCGATGCCCAGCCCTGCAGCCGGAGGATTGGCATGGTCCCATAGGAGCACACTCATGATGACAACAAATTGGTCTCAGATACGGATCTGCGGGATACAAAGATGCGCCGCAGTTCTCACGCTGGCATCAGCAGTTGTGCTGCTGGCGCTCGTCGCGACCCAAGCCGCGCGAGCCCAGACTTACAGTGTGCTCCACGGCTTTACAGGGCAGCCGGACGGGTCCAATCCATTTGCGAGTTTGGTTCAAGATAGTGCAGGCAACTTCTACGGCACCGCCCGGGGAGGTGGAGATTCCAATGCATGCTCCGACATGATCCCTCCTGGCTGCGGCGTGGTGTTCAAGCTGGATGCGAACGGCAATGAGTCCGTGCTCTACAACTTCACCGGCCCGCCCGACGGTGCCGGTCCCACGTTTGGTCTGTTGATGGACGCGTCAGGCAACCTCTATGGTACGGCTGAAGGAGGTGGCAATCTTACTACCTGCTACGGCGGTTGCGGCGTGGTCTTCAAGCTGGATCCGTCCGGCCACGAGACCGTCCTGTACAGCTTCACGGGAGGAACGGATGGCTCAGGTCCCACGGGAGTCCTGGTGCAGGACAAGTCGGGCAACCTTTATGGCACCACGATCGGTGGTGGTGTTCAGACCGGCTCTTCAGGCTTCGGCGTTGTATACAAGCTGGATCCGTCCGGCCACGAGACCGTCCTGTACAGCTTCACGGGAGGGGCAGACGGGGCGTATCCCACTGGAGGCCTGATCCGGGACTCCGCAGGCAACCTCTATGGCACTGCGCAGTATGGCGGCAGCTTCAACGAGGGAGTGGTGTTTAAGATCGACACCTCAAACCAAGAAAAAGTGCTTTACAGCTTCACCGGACACGCCGACGGCGGGACTCCGTCCTCAGGTCTGGTGCAGGACCCAGCGGGCAACCTCTACGGGACCACGGAGGGCGGCGGCAATCTATGCCAACAGGCGGGGTGTGGGGTGGTGTTCAAGGTAGACACGAACGGGAACGAAACTGTAGTCCACAGCTTCTCTTATCCGGACGGGGCATTTCCCGAATTAGCAACCTTGATCCGGGACCCTGCGGGCAACCTCTACGGAACAACCTACGGCGGCGGCCCTTCGTGTGTCTTTTTTGGTTGTGGAGTCGTCTTCAAGCTTGATCCGAGTGGCAACGAGACGGTTCTGCACAGCTTCACCGCGACCGGAGAAGACGGAGGAAACCCGTCCGCAGGCTTGCTATTGGACGCGTCCGGTAGCCTGTACGGCACGACTGTGTGGGGTGGCACTTCCAGCCTAGGGACGGTGTTTAAGCTCAGCGCGCCGTTCTCCCTTTCAGCGTCCGCGCTCACGCCCGGTACGGTAAGCCCGGGCGGATCGGCCACCTCGACCGTCAGTGTGACTTTCGACAGCGGCTTCAGCGGTCTGGTCTCCCTCACCTGTTCGGTGCAGCCCCAACCCGCCAACGCGCCGCTATGCTCGGTTCCCGGTTCGATCGCTCCCGGGACCCCGGCCACGCTGACCGTAACCACGATGGGGCCAACCGCAAACGCTGCGCCGTTCAAGGCTGTTCGTGGGCCGTTTTTTTCGCTCTGGTTGCCGCTGCTTGGATTGGTGGCCACCGGTGTCCATTTCGCTCCGGAACAAGCAAGAAGAAAAGCAAGAATCTCGGCGGTGTTGCTAGGCTGCGTGCTGGCGGCTGGCTTGTTTCTTGCAGTCGCTTGCGGCGGAGGCAGGAGTAGTGGGGACGACGGCGGAGGCGGCGGTACCCCTGCCGGGCAGTACACCATTGTCATCACCGGCACCTTGAGCGCAAGCTCCCTGGGAAATTCCACGACCACGACGCTCACGGTCAAGTGAAAGTCGGCAATGACTAGGACAATCCAACCTCTGTGCGAGCCTTCGGGCTTGCATCGCCGCGCAACAAGTCTTGCTGGATCCTGATTCCAAGAGAGG
>Ga0335070_10005110_pt1 | contig 15405 bp, 10 predicted proteins | sample Lox_Sample_13_FD_206722 | JGI IMG/M metagenome (GOLD analysis project Ga0335070, IMG submission 206722) | Soil microbial communities from Loxahatchee National Wildlife Refuge, Florida, United States - Lox_Sample_1.3 | ecosystem: Environmental > Terrestrial > Soil > Wetlands | place: USA... | reverse complement strand
ATACGACAAAGGGATACCGGCAGACGAGCAGAGGTGTACAGAGATCGTTCGTTTGGTGTTCAGAAACTGTTCGAATTACTTCTTCCTTGCCAGGATGCGAAGCGGGGTGCCAGAGAATCCATACTCCTCACGGAGTCTGTGTTCAAGATAGCGCAAATAGGCGGGAGTGACGTCCTCCGGATGGCCGACAAACAGGGCGAAGACCGGCGGCTTCGTGGCAACCTGGGTCATAAACGCGGACTTCGTGATCTTGGTGGGTTTCCCTTTTCGAACGGGCAGGGGGTGAGTCGCCAGAATCTGCTGCAGGAACTGGTTTAACTGGCCGGTGGGGACTCGTTTCGAGAACGAGGCGAAAGCCTCATCGATGGCCGGGAATAACCGGCGAAGGGAATCGGGTTTAAGCGCAGATCCGAAGAGGACGGAGGCCCAGGGCAGAAACGGAAATCGACGTCGGAGATCTTGCTCGGTCTGCTGGCGGGCCTGTGCGTCACCCTCGCGAAGATCCCACTTATTCACGAACAGGAGGCAGGCTCGCCCCTGCCGCAAGGCGATCCCCGCGATCTTGGTGTCTTGTTCCGTGACGCCCTCGAGGGCATCCAACAATAGTACGGCTACGTCGGATCGTCCGATCGCGCGAAGCGACCGAGCCACGCTATAACCCTCGATCCCGCGGTCAATTTTCCCCCGACGGCGAATGCCGGCCGTGTCGGTGAACAGGTATTGTCGGCCCTGGTAGATGGCTAACGAATCGATGGTATCGCGCGTGGTTCCCGGCACATCACTGACCACAACCCGATCTTCTCCCAGGACGGTATTGACCAGGGTGGATTTCCCGACATTCGGTCGTCCCACGACTGCGACGCGAGGCGTTTCGCTCTGTGCCTCGCCTTCTTCGACGGAAGGGAGCAAGGGATAGACGGCATCCAGGAGCTCGGCGACGCCGATGCCGTGCTCCGCAGAAACTGGATAGAGGGTATCAACGCCAAGCTGATAAAAATCAGCCACTAGCGGATCGGATTTGGGGGTATCGATCTTGTTCACCGCCACAAACAGGGGTTTTGTGGTGCCCCGCAACAGGCGGACCACTTCTTGGTCTGGTGGTGTCAAGCCGGTTCGTCCATCCATCAAGAGGATGAGGATATCAGCTTCGGCAATCGCCAATTCCGACTGACGGCGGATCAACGCCAGCATCCCGTCTGTTGCCGAGGGTTCAAGTCCCCCTGTGTCGACCAACCGAAACTTTCGATCACGGTAGGTGGCATCGGCATAATTACGGTCTCGCGTGACGCCCGGTACGTCGTCGACGATCGCAGTCCGGCTGCCGAGGATACGGTTAAAAAGCGTGGACTTCCCGACATTTGGTCGACCGATGATGGCGACGATCGGCATGCGCCTCGTATCGAGCATCGGCAGCGTCGGGGCAGAAGAGGGCTTGTGTTTAGTGCGTGCCATATAACCTCGCGCGGACCGTAACACAGGGATTTTCACAAAGACAACAGTCTCGTCTTCTTCTCCAAGCTTCGATATACTTTGATTCATGACTCAGCAGTCTGCAGTCAGCAGTCAGCTCGTGCCCGACTGGTCGCAAATCGACGATGTCCTGCTTGATATGGACGGCACGTTGCTCGACCGCCATTTCGATAATTTCTTTTTCGAAGAAGAATTACCAAAGCGCTACGCCTTGTTACATGGCATGGTCTTCGAAGAAGCCCGCGACCTGCTCATGTCGATGTACCGGTCAGTCGAAGGCGAGTTAGCTTGGACCGACCTCCATTATTGGACGAAACGCGTTGGCATCGACGTTGTGGCCATGACGAAGGAGTTCGATCACCTGATCGGATTTCTTCCGGGGGCGGAGGAGTTCTTGCAGAACTTGCGACGGATGGGCAAGCGGGTGACGATTGTGACGAACGCCCACGAGTCGGGTGTGGCGATCAAGACAGCGAGAACCGGCGTGGATCAATGCGTTGATCGGGTGGTCAATGCGTTTGAGGTGGGTTATTTAAAGATGCGGCCGGAGTATTGGCCCAACTGTCAACGGCTTGTGGGGTTCGAACCAGAGCGCTCACTCTATGTCGATGACGATGAGGGTTGTCTGGCCGCCGCCCAGGATTTTGGTGTCGCTCATCTCTTGCACAGTGCAAAATCCAGCTCCCAACTCGCCCCGACTCGTTCGTCTCTGTTTACCTCGATTGAACACTTTTCTGTACTTATGAACGGACACCTCGCTCCCTAGCAGGCTGTTGAAAAAGCCTTCCAGCGTCGTTCTCGCATCGCTCAGACCCTCAACGTACCCCAGAGGGTACGCCTCGGCCCTTTGCTCGCTGCGGCCTAGCTGGAAGGCTTTTTGAACAGCCTGAATCCTGTACTTGGATCACCCATGATCGTGTCCAGGTCGGAAGATTGACGGCAATTCTGTTTCAACGTCCTGCTAGGGCAAGGTTGCCACGCCCCGGTACATTTCCCCGACAAGTCGCGGAATGCCCTCCATTTGGAACCGATCGAGTTTCGTGATGGAGAGACCGGCCTGCGAGATGAGCTGATCGATCCGTCGGTTCAAATTGCACCCGCATCCGACTATTCGTTGGATCGGATTGAGCCGATTCTGCCACGCGGCGATCTTCTCATTCTCACTTCGGCCGTGTTCAAGAAAGAGAAATCGGCCGGATGGTTTGAGCACGCGACGGATCTCCTGGAGCGCTTTGACCGGATCGGGAATGGTGCAGAGCGTCCATGTGCTAACGACGCAGTCAAATCTTCGTTCGTCGAACGGGAGTGTTTCCGCGCTGATTTGTGTGATGTGAATCGGAAACGTGGCCGACTTGCTCCGCCGCGCCACGCGCTCGGGCAGGAGCAGTGACGGATCCACGGCATGCAGCAATGACACGGTTTTGGGGTAGTGGGGGAGATTCAGCCCGGTTCCCAGACCGATCTCCAATACTTCACCCCGCACGTCTTGGAGCACCACTACTCGCCACCGCTGAAATTCGTCCCCGCTCATGACCCAATCCATGAGACGGGGGAAAATGTAGTAGCTATAGAGTCTCATTAGTCGCCCGCAGTATAGCAAAGACGACACGAACGGTCCCTTGCGAATCTTGTGACCCTCTACCGGCTATGTTAGATTCGCTGATTGCAAAATAGGCCATGAGCTGTCAGCTTTTAGCGATCAGCTTTTGAAAGACTTCCGGCTGAGTGCTGATGGCTTCCCTGCACGATCATGAGCAAGACCTACGATCACCACGCCATCGAGGCGAAATGGCAAGCCTATTGGGAACAGCATCGGCCGTTTCGGGCAGTGGATGACCGGTCGAAGCCCAAGTTTTATTGCCTCGACATGTTTCCCTATCCCTCCGGATCCGGACTGCACGTCGGTCATCTTGAAGGCTATACCGCCACCGACATCGTCTCCCGTTACAAGCGGATGAAGGGGTTCAACGTGCTCCATCCGATGGGATGGGACGCGTTCGGGCTTCCGGCCGAACAGTATGCCGTGAAAACGGGCGTACACCCGGCCGTGACGACCGCGCAGAATATCGAGACCTTCAAACGACAAATGAAACGCGTCGGGCTTTCCTATGATTGGGATCGAGAGCTCAGTACGACGGATCCAGACTATTATCGTTGGACACAATGGATCTTCTTGAAACTCTATGAGCGCGGTCTCGCCTATGTGGCGGAGGTGCCGGTCAACTGGTGTCCGGCGCTGGGCACGGTGCTGGCGAATGAAGAAATCGTCGATGGCAAGAGCGAGGTGGGGGGCTTTGATGTTGTCCGGAAACCGATGCGGCAATGGGTGTTGAAAATCACCGCCTATGCCGATCGATTGTTGGATGATCTCAAGTTGGTCGATTGGCCTCCCAGCACGCTTGAGATGCAGAAGAACTGGATCGGTCGATCGATCGGAGCCGAGGTCGAATTTGGATTAGCCGATGCCAAGGGCGCAATTCGTATCTTCACGACTAGGCCCGATACCTTGTTCGGCACCACCTATATGGTCATGGCGCCAGAGCACCCCTTGGTGGAGGTTGTGACGACTGCAGATCGTCGTGCCGCCGTGACGGCTTATCGGGATGCCGCCGCTCGCAAGAGTGATTTGCAGCGGCAAGAGCTCGACAAGGAAAAGACCGGTGTCTTCACCGGTGGATACGCAATCAATCCAGTGAACCAGGAACGGCTCCCGATTTGGATTGCCGATTACGTCCTAATGGGGTATGGGACCGGCGCCATCATGGCAGTGCCGGCGCACGACGAGCGCGACTGGGCCTTCGCCAGAACATTTTCCCTTCCGATTCGAGAAGTCATCGGGGGGGGCGAAGTCGAGAAGGAAGCGTTCGTGACAATCGAGAAGGGGACCGTCGTCAATTCGACGACGCCCGACGGAAGTTTTTCAATCAATGGTCTCACGCCGGTCGATGCGATTCCCAAGATTACGGCCTGGTTAGAGTCTCGAGGCAAGGGACGCAAAGCCGTTAACTATAAGTTGCGTGATTGGCTCTTCGCGCGGCAACGCTATTGGGGTGAGCCCTTTCCGGTCGTGTGGGTCGGTGGAGAGTCTCGTCCACTGCCGGAAGAACATCTTCCGGTTGTCTTACCAGAGACAAGCAATTTCAAGCCCTCAGGAACGGGAGAAAGCCCTCTCTCAAATCTCCAGGACTGGGTCACCACCATCGATCCGACAAGCGGCAAGCCCGCTCGACGAGAAACCAATACGATGCCCCAATGGGCTGGGTCCTGCTGGTATTATCTCCGATTTATCGATCCGAAGAATGCGCAACGCCTTGTCGATCCAGAGAAGGAACGGTACTGGATGCCGGTGGATCTTTACATCGGCGGGAGTGAACATGCCGTATTGCATTTGTTGTACGCGCGGTTTTGGCACAAGGTACTCTTCGACATCGGTATCGTGAGCACGCCGGAACCGTTCAAGAAACTTGTCCATCAAGGCATCGTGCTCGGGGAAGACAATCAAAAGATGTCGAAATCGCGTGGCAACGTGGTCAATCCCGACGAGATGATGGACCAGTTCGGGGCTGATGCGGTGCGTCTCTATGAAATGTTCATGGGCCCGCTTGAGGCGATGAAACCTTGGAGTACAAGAGGGGTCGAAGGAGTGACGCGGTTTCTGGAACGGGTCTGGCGGCTGATGGTGAACGAGGATGCCGCTATATCAAGCGCGGTCGTATCTGCGGCACCGAGTCTCGATCAACTGCGCCTTCTGCATCAAACGATCAAAAAGGTGACGGAAGACATCGAAGCACTCCGATTCAACACAGCCATTTCCCAGATGATGGTGTTTACCAACGAGTTGACGAAAATCGAGCAGCGGCCACGGGCGCTGTTGGAACCGTTCGTATTGGTCCTCTCGCCGTTTGCTCCACACCTGGCCGAAGAACTTTGGGAAATGTTGGGTGGTCGGGCCAGTGTTTCACAACAGCCTTGGCCTTCATTTGATCACGCTTTGACGATCAGTGACCGGTTGACGATTCCCATCCAGGTGAACGGAAAGCTTCGTGGAAAGCTCGAGGTTCGGGGCGACACGTCCCGAGCAGAGGTCGAAAGTCTCGCGCGAGCGCAGATCGGCGAATGGATGCAGGGCAAAGAGCCGAAGAAGGTTGTTTACGTCGAGAAGAAACTGATCAATTTCGTCGTGTGATACCGACGTGTGGCGAGAGGCGATGGGCGATGCAGTTTCGAAGAGGAGGAAAATGAACGGCGACTTCTCATGGTGGAGAAGGTGTCTGCTTGCAGTGTCCTCTTGCCTCTTGCCCCTCACCTATAGCCTGCTTCTTGTCGCTTGCGGCTACCAGTTTCGCGTCGAAGGGGCCGGGCCTACAATCGGCGGAACATCCGTTCCTGCCTCGTCAGAGCCACCGCCGAGACTGGTGATCAGAACGCTGGAGAATAAAAGTTTCGAACCCAATCTGGAAACGCGCTATACGAATTATTTGCGCCATGAATTTTCATCGGGGAGCGGTGCCCAGATCGTCCCAGAGTCGGAAGCAGCGGATTTGGTGCTCACAGGCCAAATCCTGTCGGTCATCGTTCCAACGTTGAGTTTTACTCAGACCACGACTCTTGAAAGCCGGACGGAGGTCATCGTCCTCGTAAAAGTCGAGGAGACGCGTACGAAGAAAGTGGTGTGGATGCAGACGGCCAAGGGTTCATCGGAATTTTTTGTGACGACGGACCTCCAATTCAATCGCGCTCTCCAAAATCGTGCCCTGGAGCAAGCGGGACGGTTCATTGCCGAAGATTTGGCGTCCAGATTCCTGTTGCAACTGGAGTCGGGAAAACTGTCGAAGTCGACGACGGATCCGACTACGAGTACGACAGGAAGCAAGTAGAAAGAACGGGTCAACGGATGCCCTCGACAGTTACACAGAGTCAATTGCAGGCCACGCTTAAGCAGGGTGCACTTGCTCCGTCATACCTCGTCGTCGGCGAAGACGATCTTCTGCGTGATACAGCGTTGTCCACGCTCAAGGCCGCAGTGCTCGGAGAAGGTGGAGATACTTTCAATTGCGATGTCTTCTACGGGGATGAAGCTGGTGGAGCGGACATTGTGGCCTGTGCTTCGGAAGTGGCGGTATTTGCGCCTCGACGTCTCGTTGTGGTGAAGGCGGCTGATAAATTGCCAGCGCGGGAATGTGAGGTGTTGTTGCCATACCTTCAGATGCCTAATGACACGACGACAGTCTTGTTCATCGCGCCCAAGATGGATGGTCGCTTGAAGTTTACACAAGCGCTTGCGCGCGTTGCCGTTTCAGTCGATTGTTCGACTCCGTCGGATGCACAGTTGACTCCATGGCTCAAACAGGATGCCGAGCGCGTGGGGGTTCGACTCAGCGATGACGCATTGCACATGCTCAAGGAAGCCTGTGGGGGGTCGCTCTACTCGGCGCGTCGAGAGTTGGAGAAGCTGGCAGCATATGTTCCCTCCGAACGAGCCGCGACGGCCAACGATGTCGAGGCGTTACGCGGAATCGAACCCGGTGCATCGGTGTTCGATTTGGCGATGGCGATCGGGACACGTGATCGCGGGCGCGTCCTATCGATCTTGGCCCGTAATCTCGATGCAGGCGAGCCCCCCCTGCGAATGTTGGGCTCGCTCGCGTGGCAATATCGCCGTCTCTGGAAAGTCAAAGATCTCCTCGAGCAAGGTGGGCGTGAATCCGAAGCCGCTCGGATGTTGCGGATGGATCCTTATAGGGTGCGAGCCTATGTGGGGCAGTTTTCCGAGTCCCACTTGAGTGACGCGCTCAGATGGTTTCTAGAGGTTGATGCAAAACTCAAGGGAGGGAGCGGAGGGAAACCAGCTCGAATCTTCGAGCAGCTTTTGCTGCGCCTCTGCGATCGTGCCCAGGACGAGCGGCGTACCTCATCACCGGATGCCCCTTCGTCGAGAGAGACAACACGCACGAAGCCATTGTCCAATATCCGGACGGTTACGAGCGGGAAGCGGTTAAAGAATTGACTCGAAGAGTGAGGCGAGAAATTCGACGAGATGCTGTGTTTGCCTTAAGCACGCCTTTCGTCACGGCCTTACTCAGCGCCGATGTCGCATCGCGCAATGAAGCCCTGGCCTCATCAATCTTTTTTGCGGCCACGGCCGTTTGGAGTTTTTTTACGAGACCCTTTACAGCGCTCAAGGTGGCGTGATTGCGCTCATGACGTTTTTCCGACTGGCGAGCCCGGCGAATCGTCGACTTGTGAACAACAGGCATTGCATGCTCCTATACAAATGAGGAGCGAGTTTGTACCATAGGGCCGATCGAGGCGTCAAGATGAGCCTCCTTCGGAGAGGAATCAATCACCAGTGTCGAAAATCGCCGCACGTGACCGTCTGATTCTAGCCCTCGACGTGCCGTCCAGTGCCGAGGCAGACCGGTTGTTGGATCACGTCCATGACCAGATCGGTTTTGTCAAAATAGGGCTAGAACTCTACACAGCTGCGGGTCCGGACATGGTGAAGCGCGTGATCGATCGTGGGAAACGTGTCTTTTTGGATCTCAAGTTTCTGGACATCGAGGAAACCGTTCGCCGCGCTACCGCACGCGTCGCCGCCATGGGAGTGGAGTTGCTGACGGTGCACGCGAATCGCAAAGCCCTCGCGGCGGCCGTGCAAGGCCGTGGAAACTCAAGTCTCAAACTTCTTGCAGTGACAGTGCTTACGAATTTTGATAGTCAGGACTTGCGTGACATGGGCATTCAGCATAGCGTGCAAGAATTGGTCAGCGCCCGGGCGTTACTGGCCTCAGAGGTCGGATGCGATGGAGTTGTGGCGTCGGGGGAAGAAGCCGGTGTGCTTCGCCCCAAAGTGGGTCCTCGCTTCTTGATCGTCACGCCAGGAGTCCGCCCGGCTGGGAAGGGTGTGGATGACCATGCACGTGTAACGACGCCGACCCAAACGATCGTGGCCGGGGCAGACTATCTTGTCATCGGTCGTCCCATCAGGGATGCGGCAGATCCTGCCGCAGCGGCAGCTGCCATTCTTTCCGAGATGCAAGCGGCATTCGACGCGCGGGGCTGATTACCCAGCTGTGGTTGCGGGCCTTCTCTGCTCTTTGCTAAGATTCTTTTTGCGAGCCTTCTCGTTCCCGGCTTTTCTCAGTGGTGGGTGTAGCTCAAGGGTAGAGCGCCTGACTGTGGCTCAGGAGGCTGCGGGTTCGAAGCCCGTCACTCACCCCAAGTCCTTTCTGCCTGACTTTCGGATTGCTCAATTGATCTAAGGCTGTGATAGTCATCACCGTGCTTCTAGGTTGCGCCCAGGATAATGCCCGCGGCTTAGTGATCAACTCAGCCGGTGTCGTCCGATTATAGACCGGCCGATCCTCTCAGGCGAAATGAGCCTTGTCCTACTCCGCCAAGCAAGTCCTGCCGTTGGAATATTAAGGAACTGGGATAAAAGGGGCTGCTGCCGGAGGGGAAGTAAGCCGGTGCCATCTTTGAAATGGAGAAGTCTGTCAAAATGGACGTCATCAAGTGCCAATTTTTGGCAGCTTCGAGCAAGAAACTGAATGATCAGTCCGGATAATAGCTGAGACTTGTGGACAGGCCGCTTTCGAACGCATTGATTTACTGTTTATTTTTCTATCTGACGGCGGCCAGGTTTCCCCGGCATCGAACCTGCTGATACGTATCCCTACTATTGGGGAGAGGCCTACGCGGGCGCCTAGGGGTTTCCAGAGCGGACAACGGAGTGAACAAAGGCCTGTCAGCGAACCATCAGCAAGGAAGAGCAGTCATGTGTAAGCAGTTGAAGGGGCACAAGGGTTTTACGTTGATCGAATTGATGATCGTGGTGGCGATCATCGGGATCTTGGCATCGATCGCCATCCCGAACTTCTTGGCGTATCAGGCGCGGGCCCGCCAGGCTGAAGCTAGGACCGACCTGGGTGCGGTGTTTGTGTCAGAGACCGCCTTCTTCGGCGAAAATAATCGGTTCTCGGATTTTGCAACGGTTGGTTATTCTCCTACCGCGACTTCAAACCGGTACACCTACCGGAGTCCGAACGTCGCTGGCACCGCGGGGAGCACTGGTGCGCAAGGCGCGGACCTATTCGCAACGCTTGCCGGGGCCGCTACTGCAGGTGGAGTTATTGTAACGGATCCCGGCGGCACGACGGTGTCGAACGCCACGTTGCCTGCAGCCGGTGTGGCCGCTGCCTTCACGGCGACGGCATCAGGAAACATCGATGGTGATTCCACCACGGACCATTGGTTCGTGAATGACGTCAAAGCGCTTACGAACGATCTGAACGACGTGACCAGCTAGGTGATGTTCAGCGTGCAGTGATCCTGCGGCAGGGAGAGTATCGCTTTCTCGGCCAAGTTTTTCTTTCCTCTGCCAAAATCATAGATAGAACCGTAAATGCAGTAGCCTGCTTCCTGAGCGGTGGCTTACTGTTGCGCCGGTGCCGGAGGTTCGCCGTTCGGTTGGGATGGACGGTTGGGGCCGTTTGGACGCTCAAGCTTCTCCAAGACTTCTTGCTTGACTTTGGTGGGTTCTTCGATGCGAGTTTCCCGCTGCAGCGTGCTTAACTCGGTGGACTTGCGGGCATTGAGTTCAACCATATCGATCTCATTCTTGACAAGTTGGGGGGTTAAGAACACTAACAGATTCAATTTTTGCACTTGACGGGATTGAGACCGGAAAAGCCACCCTAAGAGGGGGATATCACCGAAGAATGGGATTTTGTTCTCGGTGAGAAGTATATTGTCCCTGACGAGCCCCCCGACAACGAGCGTCTGGGCATGCTTGGCGATCGTGGTGGTTTCCAGTGAGCGTTTCGTGGTGGTAGGCCCTACCGGCACGCTCGAGGTTCCCACGCCGATCGTCTGTGCCACGCCGGCCTCAATTGCAGAGATCTCCTGCTTGATCTCAAGGCGAACTAAATCGTCCTCCAAGACCTGCGGGGTAATCTCCAACGTCACGCCAACATCTTTCCGCTCGATCGTCACGAGGGTTCCCCCGGTGATGCCTTGTGCCTGTCCGGTTGGGAACGGGACATTCTCACCGACCACAATCTTGGCTTTCTGGTTATCGGCGGCCAGAATTTGCGGGGTCGAGAGAATATTTGTGTCCGTCAGGCTCATCAGTAGCTGTAAAAACGCGCGGATGTTGACGGTGTTCAGGACCGACACGGTTCCTCCAGTCGTGCTTGCTGCGGCAATCCCAAGGATGGATTGGGCTACGGAGGCCAAATCTTCCGGCGCGCGATTGAACCCACCAATGGCCCGCACGGACCCACTCTGCCCGGCTGCGACTGCCTGTAGGGGATCTGTCCCGATCTGTCTGAGCCGGTCCATTTCGACTTCGAGGATGACTGCTTCGACAAACACTTGATTGCGTCTTGTATCCAAGTCTTTAATAACAGATTGCAACTTGCCGTAGGCGATTTTCGTTGCGCTGATAATGATGGAATTCGTCGGCTTGTCGGCGAATACTTGTACGGGGGCTTCGAATTCAGTCAACGGCCTAATGGGCGGTCGTGCTCCTGGAGCTGTCTGTGCAACGGTTTGTGAACGGGCAACCAGGTTGGTTAAGACGGCCGCAAGGTCTGTCGCGTTGGCATGTTTGAGTTTGTAGACATACACCCCGCGTTCCGGAGGTAGGTCTCCCATCGGAATGATTTGGTAGACAGTACCCTTTGGGACCACCGCTAGGCGGCTCACCTCGAGTGCAGAGACAAACATGGTGTACGCCTGATCCGGCGTGACTTTCGTTGGAGAGAACACGGAAATTTTTCCACCGGTTTTCTTGACTGTGTCGTCCAATACAAAGTTCTTTCCGGTGAGCTCGCTGATGAAGCGGACAAAGACGGAGAGCTCGACATCATTGAAATCCAGAGTGACCCGTCCGATGGATACGGGAGTGGCCTCCGCCCTAAGCAGACAGGGTAGTACCCAAATAGCACAGGCCACCAGGCTGGCCACAACGAGTCTTTGATTCCAGGACGGGCTCATCGAGAGGCAACCTCTAGGAGTCGCAGTGGAAGAATGGGACTTACTGCCAGATTCAATCGTGAACGAGGGATGACCGTACCACATGCCTCTTAGTCGGCACAACCGTGTCTCAGGCTTTGCGATTCTTGGCGATCCCGTTCATTTTTGGCGGAATCCGGAAGGAGTTTCCGACCGATCCGCCACTAACCATCTAATAATAAAGGACAATTTTAATTGAAGCGGAAGTCGCAATGGCATTGGGATTGCACCTGTGTGTCCAGTTTCACCCCGGTAAAGAACCAGTTAAGAATTTGAGAAATCACACGGAACCCGAATCTTGCCTGGAGCAGCCAGGGGAGTCGCGTTCTACGAGTGAATGATCTGCTAAAGTTGTAACGTGCGGACTGACAAAAAATCCCCCATAAAATCCGATAAAAAGAACCCTTCCAGAGGGCACAAGCGAGGTGTTGTCGGGTACAGCAAGAAGAGCGCGCTACTCGAAGACGCCATTACACAGATGAATGCCGGCAAGTACGGCCGGTCCTCTGCAGCCCTCAAAGAACTCCTCGCACTCGATCCTCATAACACCGAGGCTCGTCGACTCTTCGCCACGCTCCATCTTCGGCTCGGCAGCCTTGTCACTGCGCGACAGGCCTTCGAATCTCTGGCTCGGGAAGCGATAGAACGACAAGATTATTGGCTGGCCGAGTCGCTGTTACGGGAGTATTTGGCCGCAGGTCCCCGTTGTGTCCCCTTTCTCGAACTTCTGGCTCATGTCTTTGAAGGGAAGGGTGATGCCATGGCTGCGGTGGCCGAACTCGGCAAAGCCATCGACATTCTCGTTGAAGATCCAGACCCGGACAGCCCCCAAAAGCCCGGACAGCTTTACGGCAAAATCCGAGAACTTGCACCGGCAAGTCCTGTGGCCTTTCGTTTGGCGTCGATGTTCGACATTCAAACCGGCGAATTTCTGAAGTCCCCTTCACAGCCGGCGGCTCAACCACCCGTTCAAGACCATACCCCCGCCAGTTCGGAAGGCACCGTGCCACAGCCTCATGTCGAATCGATCGCAGAGATCATGCCCTGGGATCAACCTGACGAAGTACAGTCAGTCGAGACTTCTTCATCCACGCCGTCTCTATCCTCTGCTGATCCAGAAGAAACTCAGGTCGAAACAACTCCGCCTTTTACTGCTCCTGAAGAAGCGTCCGTTCCTCCAGCTGAATCGGTCATCGAAGACTGGAGTAACAGTCAATCGCCCGAGGCGATTATTCAATCTCAATCCATGACTGGTGAATCGGAACTAACCACGAGTGCCTTAGCCGAGTCGCTTCCCGAGTCCGAGACTCCAGCAACTGAGAACCTGTCGATGTTGTCACCATCGGACGAGTCCATACAAATTCTGTCCGTGTCCGATCGATCTGAGGCCCTCTCTTCAGAGGAAGTCCGGATCCCGTCAGCTTCGTCATCATTGACCTCGCCGATGCCATGGGAACAGGTGGAGGAAACCACCATCCGCATCGCAGATTCGGAACCGCCACTTTCCGTGGAGACCGAACAGACACCTCTCCCGACTCGGAAGACTGAAACAGACGTTGTCTTGACGAGCCCGATTCAGCCAGAGTCGGGCGCAGGTCCTCTGGCAACTACCGTTCTTTCCGAAGGATCTTCGATCGGGGAGCGCGCGGAGACTCGAACAGCTGCCGAGCTCGCCACTGAGCCGGCGACTCCCGCAGCCCCTGCAGAATCCGAATCGCCTTCGTCCGCCTCCTTTTCATGGGAGGCTATTTTCCAAAAGGCTTGGGCATTCTCGGCAAAATCCTCGGATGATAGTCCCTCGGCTACGATTCCGAACGTCGATCCTTCTTCGGTTAAAGACCCACCGAACGAATCGGACGGCTTCGAAACCACATCGGCCTTCGAGGTAGCGACGTCGACCGCTCCATCTCCAACAAGTTTGGAGCCGACATTCCTCTTGCGTGAATCCGGATCCACGCAGGAAGTGGCCCCCCCACCGGTGCCCGAGCCGTTTTCTGCGCAAGAACCGGAGCCCGTTACTCCGGTTTGGGGAACCGCGACTCCGTCAATTCAACAGTTGCCTGAATCTGAGTTGCAGACCACAGTACCCACGGAACCACGCGACGCAAGTCCCGCTCCTTCACAAGAACGGGAAATGGCCGAACCAGCGCCGTCGCATGAAGACCATCAATCGTCACCCAAGTTGGATGAGACGACTCCCTCAATCACCATCACTCCCCCAGAGCACGCAGTCTCATCCATAGTCCAAGAAGCCAACTCAGAGCAATCGTTGTCACCGGTGGCTGAACCGGCGTCGGCCCGGTTGACGTCGGAGACCTCGACAGACATGGCCGCTCTGGAATCTGCGTCGCGCGTGCCTATCGAATCTGCGCCCCTCCCTCCGACGGAACACCAGTCCCATTGGAGCACCGGTGAGGTGGCTGTCCAGCACCATCGCCCCTCCCGAAAAAAGCGGCAATGGGAAAAAGAAATCACCGAGCCCAGTGTTCCCGAGTCAATCCCAGCACCGTCGCTTGATGGAGGTCGGGAAACCGTTGCCGAGTCGGTCGGTGAAGCGGTGGCTCGACTACCCGAGGCCGTCTCCGCTCCTTCGGCGCCAATCATTCCGGAAGAAGACACAAGACCTGAATGGGTTCGTGAGAGCGAATCCATCACGTTTGTTCGGAAAGAATCTCCGTCTCCTTCCGCTTGGGAAGAGACCCCTAACAATCTCACCGACTCACACCCGGAGCCAGTTGTCTCCGCAGCAGCGTCCGCCGTTGATGTGTTGTTTGAATCAACGGGAAGAGGAAGCCAGGTCCGTACCTACGACCGATTGACCACACCGAAACCACGTCCTCGCTTTATAGCCCGCCTCCATCGGATACGAATTGGGATTGTGTCATTTGTCTGTTCCTGTTTTGCGACCACGCGATCCATCGTTATTTCACTTCTGACTCTGGTCGTTATCTGTGCAGTGATTGCGATGGGTGCAATTGTCGCTATCGAAGTGGCATGGAGAGTCATGGAACAGCCCCCGAGCGAAGCGTATCAGAACTTAACCGCAGGTCCACAGCGCTCCAGCGCCGACGCAAAGAAGAATAGTTATTTTTTGCTGTTAGGATTCGAGGCTCCACGGGGGCGAGACCCGGTCCAGGCAGGGTTCGAACGGAAAACAGACGACAACGACCTCTCTTCAGCTCGTGCGTGCTTTAAGGGCGAAGACGAAGCGGGGAGTCTGTCCGCCACGAGCGCATCATCCAGCGTCATGAAAGGCTGGTATAAGAGTTCAGACCCAGCAGCAAGGTTCAAGGGACAAGTGGAGTCGGTTCGTTCGTGGACAGCTCAAGAATCCATGGCACTTGGACGGTACCAGCAGTGGCTCAAACTCCCGTTCGAAGATTGGGGATTCGGAGAGATCGTCAGCCCCAATTGTCCCCATGTCCTTCTGGCCCACCGTCTGTACCTCGCGGAAGGATTCGGTCAGGACTTCACGACTGGCCTTGAGCGCTTAGAAACGGACATGGAAGCGTGGCGTGCGGTCCTAGCGCAATCTAAGACCTTAATGATCAAGATGCTCGCAGCCGATGCCGTCCTGGATGATGTCGCGATTGCCTCGGGCTTACTGATCAGGCCCGAACTTGACGATGCATCAATCGCCCGTCTCGGGAAAATTGTTCGTCCACTCGACCAGGTTGAGCTCTCCGTCCGATGGCCAATGCAGAGTTACTTCACCTGGGCCACAAAAACTGTGAAGGCTACCTTGAAGCAGGATCGGACGGACGAACGTCCTCCCCACGTTTCCTTCGCAGCCGCCATGTCTCTTCCTATCCAACGGCGGTCCAACGACTACGCCAGCTACTACGAGGCAGCAAATCGAGCGGTTGCGGAAGGGCGATATCTCAGCCTGCCAAAGATGTCCGGGTTCATTCGTACCGA
>Ga0335070_10005109_pt1 | contig 15405 bp, 10 predicted proteins | sample Lox_Sample_13_FD_206722 | JGI IMG/M metagenome (GOLD analysis project Ga0335070, IMG submission 206722) | Soil microbial communities from Loxahatchee National Wildlife Refuge, Florida, United States - Lox_Sample_1.3 | ecosystem: Environmental > Terrestrial > Soil > Wetlands | place: USA... | reverse complement strand
GAAGGCGGGGTTGGTGAAGTTGGGGCACGTGGCTATTGATGGCACCAAGCTGGAAGCCAACGCCAGCAGTGGGCGGTCGATGAGTTATGGTCAGCTCAGCGAGCAGGAGCAGTATTGGCAGCAGCGAGTCGAGGAACTGCTGCGGCGGGCGGCGGACGTGGATGAGGAAGGGGCCAGGGGCAGCCGGCCGACCCGCTGCCGCAGAAACTGGCTGGCAGCGCAGAGTCGGTTGAAGCGGCTGGAAGAGGCCAAGCGGGAGTTGGAGCAAGAAGCGCGCCAGAGGCTGGAGCAGGCCGAGCGCGACTGGACCAGCCGCGGCCAACCCGGTCAGCCGCGCCAGATCGAAGAGCCGAGCCAGCGGGCCGAGTCCCGCGAGAAACTCAAGAAGCGCTATTACCGTGCGCGGCGGAATGCCGCTTGCCCGCAGCGAGCGCAGAATCTCACCGATCCGGATTCGCGGCGCATGCACGACAACGGGCGCGGTTGCACAGTGCAGGGCTACAACGCACAACTGGCGGTGGATGCCGAAGCCCAGGTGATTGTGGCGGCAGGTGACGCAACAGGTGTCGGATTGCGGTCAGCTGTGGGCCATGATGGCAAGCACCGTACGCCACGCCGGTGGGGAGCCGGAGGTGATCACTGCCGATGGGGGTTACTGGGACACGGAAACCGTACAACAAGCTGTGAGCACCGGCGCGCGCGTGCTGGTTTCGCCGGATGGAGCGGCCGCGCAGCATGCCGGCCAGCCGCGCCAGATGACCAGCAACCCGCTGGCGCAAAACATGCGCGCGCAACTGGCGACGGAGGCCGGACGTGCGCTGTATCGTATGCGCCAAGCCATCGTCGAACCGGTGTTCGGCTACATCAAACACATGCGCGGCTTTCGCCGCTTCGCTCTGCGGGGGATCCGCCGTGTGCGAGCTGAGTGGCGCATCATCTGCCTGACCCACAATCTGCTGAAGCTGTTCCGGCATGGTGGGCGCCTCGAGGCGGCCGGAGCATGAGTCGGCAAGGCTCGATTGCGTACTCGAGGATGGTCCGGAGCCCCGTACGCATTTTGCGGACGAAGGCGCCAGCTCCACCCGCTCGATGCAAGTTCAAAACCGGTTCCGGCACGCTCGGACGAAATATTTCTCCGACAGGCTCGAAGCCAGTCCCGGTTTCGCGACGTACGGGCTTTGCGAATCGGGCAGTTACAGCTATTTTCAAGAGAGTGGCCGTACGCTTCTCCTCAGGCGTCGTGCATGTTGTAGAGAATTGACGGCTGATCGACCGACTTTCGCCCGAAATTGGAAACCGGGGACGGGGAGACCGCGGAAGGAAAAACTAACACCTAACACCTAACACCTAGCACCTGGTAACGTTTCAGCGGCTAGAGCCGCGATGATGGCCGTTTCCGCCTTTTCGAAGGGAGTCGAGCAGGGCTTTGAGGCTGACTTCAGTGCGCTGCTGGGCGTCCGCAAGCGCATTGATCTTGCGATCCGTCTCCTTTTCGAACCGCTGGAGTTCCGCCACACCGATGCGGACCAGCTTTTCAAAACCACGCATACGCTTCTCAAAGCGCTCTTCGGTGCGAGCCATCGTAGCTTCGAGACGACGCATGCGGGCTTCGGCGGCCGCCTGGCTCTTTGCCACACCTTGCAGGATGGCCTTGATCTCGTCGAACTCCTGTCGAACGGCCTCTTCCATACTCAGTCGATTTTAACGTGGGGATCGGTAATTAGGAACATAACAGCTATTCCTCTGGTTACGCGATTGCTGTTCCCGAGTGCATGGATATAACGCCGTCGTTCGGGCAAGATCTGCGTATGGCCCTGCGCGTCTTGAACAGAAGCCGCGGAACCGCGATTCTGTGCATTGTTTCCATCGCCTTGGGCATCGGCCTGACCACCGGAATCTTCAGCCTGGGGGACGCCATGTTCCTCCGGCCGTTCGCCTTCGATCGGCCGGACGAGGTCTTCTGGCTGTCCTCGCGTGGAGACGATGGAAACGACATCGCGTACTGCTGGCCGGACTACCAGGATATGCTTCGTTCTGCGGGCAAGCTCGCGGAGCTCGCGACCTACGAGCGCATGGGCGGGACGCTCGGCGCCGGGGATGACCGGCAGTCCGTGCTCACTTACCCCTCGACGCCGAACCTTTTCCAGTTTTTGGGGTTGAAGGCACAGGTCGGGCGTGCGTCGTTTGAACCGATTGGGGGAGATTCCGCAGTGGTTATCGGTTACCGCCTCTGGCAGCGGAAATTCGGGGGCGATCCGCGAATCGCTGGAAGGAAAATCATCCTCGACGGCCATCATTTTGTCGTCGCAGGCGTTATGCCTGCCGAGTTCACTGGACTGATCCGTGGCGTTCCGAACGATATCTGGATCAGCATGGAAGACTGGTTTCATCTTCCGGGACGTGCGGACGAGAGATATCAGCGCGACGCAGGAAATTTCGAGATCATCGCGAGGCTGAAACCCGGGGTGAACCAGCAGAGAGCGGCAGCGCAGTTCGATGCAGCCATTCGCGGCGCGGGAAAGCGGAAACCGGCGCCGCCGGGCAAAACCGGCACCGTGCTCGAGGCCAATTTTGCGCCGGGGTGGAAGAGCACGCTGATTGGCGGAGGCGGGCTGCTGCTGGTGCTCGGCCTGGTGTTGTTTGTGGCCTGCGCAAATGTAGCGCAATTGCGGCTGGCCCTGGCGGAAGCGCGAAAGAAGGAACTCGGTATCCGCATGGCTTTGGGCGCGAGCTCGTGGCGAGTTGCGCGGCAGTTGCTGGTGGAAACCGCGCTGGTAAGTCTGGCCGGCGCAGGCGCGGGCGTGATGCTGGCACAATTCCTCATGCAAAGAGCTTCCGCGTTCATCACCGCCGTTATGCCAATTCTGGACTACGGAATCCGGCTGGATTACCGCGTGCTGACCTTCGCCGTGGCTGCGACCGTGTGCGCTGTACTCCTTTCCGGATTCGCGCCGGCGCGGCAGGTGGTGAGCGTGAACGTCAGTGAGGTGCTGAAATCGGAGCAGGGGTCAACCGGTGCGGGTCGCACGTGGCATAAGAAAGCGTTGGTGGTTGGCCAGATCGCCGTGAGCGTGATGTTGTTCGGCATGGCCGTGCTCTTTTTCGAGAGCTTCCGCAATGCGACAATGTTGCGGCCGGGATTCGATCCGAACAAGAAGATGCTCGTCATGTACGTGGAGTCGCGTCCCCGCATGTCAGGGCTCAAGTGGTGTGAGCAGGCCTGCGAGCGGCTGGCCGCGCTGCCGGGAGTGCGCGGGGCAACCTTTGCGCGGCGGCTCCCGTTGAGCGGCTCGGGAGGCGGAATGACGGTGCGGCTCGAGATTCCCGGGCAGGCTCCGCGAGGCGTCCCGGTTTACAACGTCGCGGGGAATTATTTTTCAGTAATGGGCACGCGGGTGCTGGCGGGCCGCGGCATCGACACCAATGATCGCGAAAACAGCCCGTTGGTAGTGGTCCTCTCGCAAATTCTGGCGCACCAAGCGTTCCCGGGACGGAATCCGATCGGCCAGTGGGTTTCGGTTGACGGGAAAATGCGGCAGATTGTGGGCATCGCGGAGAATGGACCCATCGAAGACCTACACGAGCCTCCCGCGCCTTCGGTTTATTTGCCATTTGCGCAGATGCCCTGGGGCGGCATCACGCTCATGATCGAGACGGCCTCAGATCCCGGCGCTCTCGCAAAAGCGGTACGTCAGGAAATCAAGAGTTTCGATCCTGGAGTGCTGGTGGGCACTACGACTCTGCGCGCGTTCATGCAACAGGCGCTGACACTCGATCAGTTGATGGTCACGGCGAGCAGCCTGCTGGGGGTCTTCGGGTTCCTGCTGACGGCGGCTGGCTTGTTCGGAGTGATCCAATACGCGGTGAATCGCCGCACGCGGGAGATCGGCCTGCGGATGGCGCTGGGCGCCCAGTCCGGCCAGATTAAGAAGATGGTCCTTTCGGAGTCGCTGCACATGGCGGCACTGGGAGTGCCAATCGGGCTTCTGCTCCTTGCTCCACTTGCGTGGTCCGTTCGCGCGGTTGTGATCGGAGTGACGCCGGTTGCGCCGCTCATGTATGTGAGCAGCGCGGCAGCGGCGGTGGTGGTCGCGCTATTGGCGGCCTGGCTGCCGGCCAGACGAGCTACGCGGGTCGATCCGATGGCGGCGTTGCGGGCAGAGTAGGGCGTACAACCCCAGGTTCTAGGTGTTAGGTGCCAGGTGCCAGGAGCGCTCGCGTCTTCGCTCGCGATGATGGGCGTTGCGGCTCTTGCGGGGCTACTCGTCGCGCAGGGCGGCCATGGGATCGACGGACAGGATGTTACAGGAATGGTACGCCCGAGTGGATTCGAACCACCGACCTTTTGCTCCGGAGGCAAACGCTCTATCCAGCTGAGCTACGGGCGCACGGAGATGTTTCAATTGTACCGAAACGGCAGCCTGCCGGTCGGGTAGACTGGGAGCTTGGCGGCCGCTCACGAATTGCGATGCGCTCTCCGTACGCTGCGGCGGAGTCCGGGGTTTGCGGCGGCTGCGATCCTGACTATCGCTTTGGGTGTAGGCTCCAATACCGCCGTCTTCAGCGTGATTCGTGCGGTGCTGTTGCGGCCGCTGCCCTTTCGCGATCCGTCGCGCCTGGTGATGATCTGGGAGAGCCACCCGGACCTGCGCCTGCTGCAAGTGACGGCGCCGGATTTCAAAGACTGGCAGCGCGAGAGCCACAGCTTCGACGAGATGGCCGCTTATACGCTCGAAGCCATGAACAAAGCCACGCTGACCGGCCACGGCGAGCCGTTACAGATTCAAGCCACGATGATCTCGGCCAATCTGCTGACGATGCTCGGCGTGCAGCCGATCATGGGGCGGAACATTTTGCCGTCGGAGGACAAGAGCCGCGAGCACGTGGCGCTCATCAGCGAGAGCCTGTGGCGGCGCAAGTTCGGCGCGGACCGCTCGATCATCGGAAAGCCCATCCGGCTGGATGGCGGCGAGTTCACCGTGGTCGGCGTCGTACCGCGCCGGCAGACGTTTCCCGTGTGGGCGGACCTGTGGCTGCCGCTTTCGCTGCTCGAACCGGAGCTGCAGGACGCACGGCAGTTTCATCCGCTCGAAGTGATGGCTCGCCTGCGCCCCGATGTCAACCAGGCACGCGCGCAAGCTGAGATGCAAGCTATCGCTGGGCGGCTTGCGCAGGCGTACCCGGCCACCAACAGAACCTTGGGAGCGGCCATAGTTCCATTAGCCGAACAGGTTTCGGGCAGCGTACGGCCGGCACTGCTCGTGGTGTGGACCGCGGTCGGATTGATTCTGCTGATCGCTTGTGTGAATGTCGCGCATTTGCTGCTCGCGCGCGGCGCGGTTCGCCAGCGGGCCGCAGCCATTCGCGCCGCATTGGGCGCAGGGCGAGCGCAGTTGATTCGCCTGTTTCTGATCGAGAGCCTCGTCATTGCGATCTTCGGCGGAGCGCTGGGCCTGGGGATGGCGCTCTATCTTACGCCGACCCTCACGTCGCTAGCGGACCGAGAAATCCCTCGCCTGGCTGATGTTTCGATTGATGGCGGCATCTTCGGATTCAGCTTCGCGATCGCGGCGCTTTGCGGCGTTATTTTCGGGCTTCCCGCAGCCATCCAGGGCGCTCGCGCGAATTTGAACGAAGTTCTGAAACAGACGAGCGGAGTTTCGCCGGGTCCACGGCACGTTCGAGTTGGCGCCGTTTTGGTGCTGGCTGAAATCGCGCTATCGCTCGCCGTTTTGATCGGCGCGGGCCTGCAGGTCAGAAGCTTCGCCGCGTTGATCGAGGTTGATCCCGGATTCCGCGCGCAGAATGTTCTGACCGTGCAGGTTCATCTTCCAGGCAAATACAACTGGGAACAAGCCGGAAAATTCTTTCACAATTCGCTATTTCCACGGATCGAGCGGTTGCCGGGCGTAGTGGCAGTTGCCGCCGCGAACACGGCGCCTATGAGGATCGACCGCACCGAGCACAGCCGGTTTGCGACGCGCTTCGGAATCGTGGGCCGGACGTTCGAGCCGGGCCGGTTCCCAACGGCGCAGATTCGATGGGTGAGCCCCGGTTACTTCAGCACCCTGGGCATTCCTCTGAAGCAAGGCCGGCTTCTGGTGGAGAATGACCACAACAAGCCGGTGGTCGTAGTTAGCGAGTCGCTTGCCCGGCACTTTTTTCCGGGACAGAGCGGAGTCGGCGAGCACATTCTCATGGGAGTGATGACGCCCAAGCCTTATACCGTCGAGATCGCGGGTGTGGTTGGGGACACACGTGACTTCGCGCTCGACATCGAGCCCGAGCCCACGGTGTACACCGTGGATACCTCGCCCACCATGGACCTTGTAATCCGCACCGCGTCCAACGCGGGCAACGTGAGTGGCGCGATACGCGACGGCGCCCGCTCGGCCGACCCGGAACTGGGAGTGGATGAAATCGAAACCATGCAACGCGTTGTGGACGAATCCGAAGCGCAACGGCGTTTCGCCCTGTTGCTGGTGAGCGGATTTGCACTGATCGCGGTGGCGCTGGCGGGTATCGGCATCTACGGCGTGCTTTCCTATTCGGTGGCGACACGCACGCGCGAATTGGGTCTGCGCATCGCGTTAGGCGCGGGGCGACGCGACATTCTGAGATTGCTGCTGAAGGAAAGCCTGACGACGCTGGTGCCCGGGCTCGCGGTTGGGTGTAGCATCGCCTTTGCACTCACGCGCATCATGGCGTCGCTCTTATATAAGGTCGCGCCCGCCGACCCGGTTGCGTATGCCGGCGCAGCTCTCTTTTTGAGCACGATGACTCTTCTGGCGGCGTATGTCCCGGCACATCGCGCGGCTCGCATCGATCCCATCGAGTCTCTGCGCGAGCAATGACGGCTGTCCGCCTGTGGGATTCGGCTTCTCGGAACTGGACGAATGGCGGGGGAATGTAAACTTTGTAGTTCTGCTTTTTCAATCACTTACAATCTCCGAACCGATGGCAGAGTGCGTGCGTAATCCATGGCATGACCAGCGCACCGCGAACCTTGATCGCCGACGATCAGCCCGACGTGCTGGAAGCCCTTCGGCTGCTGTTGAAAAGCGCGGGTTACCAGATTGAGGCGGTCAATTCTCCGACGGCCGTGCTGGACAAACTGAAGTCCCAGCCCTACGATCTGCTGCTGATGGATCTGAACTACACGCGCGATACGACTTCCGGCCAGGAAGGGTTGGATCTGCTCGCGCGCATACAGGACATCGACAATACCCTGCCGGTGGTGGCGATGACGGCGTGGGGTTCGGTGGAACTCGCGGTCGAAGCCATGCAGCACGGCGTGCGGGATTTCGTGCTGAAACCGTGGGAGAATTCACGCCTGCTGCGGACGCTTAGCGAGCAGATCGAAAAAGGGCGGCGCAAGCGTGAGAAGCTGCGTAAGGAAAAGGAAGAAATCGAAGACGCGCGCGCGGTCGGCGAGGCGCTTCTTCCCAAGAGCATTCCAGAAATCCCAGGTTTGGAAATTGCCACAACCACGCAGCCGGTGCGCACACTGAGCGGCGATTATTTCGATGTGCTGAGCCTGGGCGAGAGCAAGCTGGGCATCGCGATCGCGGATGTGATCGGCAAGGGTGTGCCGGCGGCTTTACTGATGTCCAACGTGCAGGCGTCGGTGCGGGCTCTCGCAGAAGAAGCGCGGCACCCTGGCGAGCTGACCCGGAGACTGAATCGCAGCGTATGCCGCAATACCACGCCCGGCAAGTTCGTGACGTTCTGCTACTGCGCGGTGGACATGAGCACGCGCAGGGTCAGCTATACGAATGCAGGGCACTGCGCGCCGGTTCTGGTGCGCGCGAACGGCGAAATCGAACGGCTGGAGGCCGGCGGCGCGGTGCTGGGCGTTTTTCCCGAGTGGCCGTACGAGCAGGGCGAGGTTTCGTTGGCGCCCGGCGACCGGTTGCTGCTGTTCACCGACGGGATTACCGAAGCTTCGAACGCGCGCGACGAGGAGTTCGGAGAAGAGAGGCTGGCGCAATTGGCCTCGGCTCTGCGCGACCGCGGCGCCCACGAGCTGAAGAATCGCATTCTCCAGGCGGTCTCGATTTTCACGGGCGGCCGCGCGCAGGACGACGCGACGCTGGTCATCGTCGCCGTTCGGTAGCACCGCAGTTGGCGCCGCTCCCTGCGGTCCGATCTCAGCAAAGCCCGTCGCGCATGTTTTAATGTATCTACAGGTGAACATCACTGTAACTGGAGCGACTGGTTTCATCGGACGCCACCTGGTGCAATCGCTCGCCCGGGACCGCCATTCCGTACGGGCGTTAAGCCGCGCCGCGTGGGATGTCCTTGCCGGTGAGCCTCCAGCCGAGAGCCTGACGGGTGTGGATGGAGTCGTCCATCTGGCCGGGTCGCCGGTGGCTCAGCGGTGGACCCCCTGGGCAAAAAAAGAGATTCGTGCCAGCCGCGTCAAAGGAACCCATCACCTGGTAACCGCGCTTTCCACAATGAAGCAGCGGCCGATGGTGCTGGTGTGCGCATCGGCAATCGGCATTTACGGCGATCGCGGCGACGAGGTGTTGACCGAAGCCTCGCCGGTGGGCACTGGTTTTCTCGCCGATGTTTGCCGTGAGTGGGAAAGCGAGGCGGATCTGGCGGAATCGCTGGGCGTGCGTGTGGTGAAACTGCGTTTCGGAATCGCTCTGGGAAGAAAGGGCGGAGCGCTCGAAAGGATGCTGCCTCCGTTTCGCGCGTTCATGGGAGGAAGGCTGGGCACGGGAAACCAATGGATGTCGTGGATTCACATCGATGACATTGTGGGCCTCATTCGCCACGCGCTGTTCTGCCCGCTGACTGGTGTGGTGAATGCCACCGCGCCCAATCCGGTGCGCAACAGCGAGTTTGCCCGCGAGCTTGGCGCCGCACTCCACCGGCCTGCGATTTTCCCGGTTCCAGCAGCGGCACTGAAAGTCGTGATGGGAGACATGGCTGGTGTTTTGCTGGCCAGCCAACGGGTATTGCCGGAAGCTGCTGAAGCGGCCGGCTACGGGTTCGCGTTTCCCGATCTCGGTCCCGCGCTCCGAAACCTGTCGAGCTGACCTAACTCTTCAACGCGAAGAAAATCACCAGGAACAACGCAACCACGAACAAAGCACCCAGAATGATGTAGAGGGTGATGTTCGAAGATCCCGGCCGGGACGTGGGCACATGCGTGGCCGGCATGTTCAAGGGAGTGGGTGGTGGTGCGGGTATGGTGGGCCCGTGGGGCGCCATTGACGGCGGCTGCATGGGCATTCCGTACATAGGCGGCGCCATGGGCGCGGCGGGCCGTCCTGCACCGCCGACAGGTGGGAAGGCGACGTTAGGCTGCGCCGGCATGCCCGACACGGGTGGAATCATCGGAGTTGCAGGTGGAGCAGGCATTCCGAACACGCGCGGTTGCGCTGGAGGCGCGGATCCAACCGGAGGCTGGGAGGGACTGGAAAACATTCGCGTGTACTCACTGGGCCCCTGTTGCACCGGCGGAGGAGCAGCGGCTGGCGGAGGAACTGGAGCTGACCCTGGAGGTGCGGCCGGTGAGCTGAACAGCCTGGTGTACTCGCCGGGGCCGGACAACGGCGCTGGTGGCGGCGTGGGCGGCGGTGGAATGACAGGCCTTGCGCTGGAGAAGATGTTGGTGCCGCCTCCGGGCAGCACCTGCTGCGGAGGGACGACGGCTTGCGGTGATGGCGATTTGGGGGCCCCCGCGGGAGCACCGAACAATCGCGTGAACGCGCCGGGATCCTGCGCTGGTGGCGGCGCCGGCGGCGGGCCCGCAGCCGGCGGACGGTTGAGAAGCTCGCCGCCGGGCCGCGATTCCGGTAACGGTGATTGAAAAAACTTCGTGAATTCGCCGCCACCCGCAGATGGAGCGGGCGGTTCAGCCGCCGGCGGCGGTGGCACAGGCGACGATCCCGGTGGCGCCGGAGGCGACTGGAACATTCTGGTAAATGCGCCCGGCTCTGAGGGCGGCGTAGCGGGGCCACGCTGCGGCGATTCGGCCCGGGCGGGTTCGGCTGGTGGAGCGCTCTGTGCCGGCGATTCAAACGAGCGGGTAAATTCGCCGACAGGCTGTTGTGGCGGAAGTGCTGGCGCCTGCGGAGGCGCAGCGGGCTTTGACGGCGGCATGGTGGAAGCCGGTGCGGAGGGCGACCGAAACATCTTCGTAAACTCGCCAGGTTGCTGCTGCGGCGGTGGAGGGGCCGGCGCCTGCGGAGGTACAGAGGGCTTTGACGGCGGCATGGTGGAAGCCGGTGCAGAGGGCGACCGAAACATCTTCGTAAACTCGCCAGGTTGCTGCTGCGGCGGTGGAGGGACCGAGACCTGCGGAGGCGCAGAGGGCTTTGGCGGCGGCATGGTGGAAGCCGGTGCTGGGGGCGACCGAAACATCTTCGTAAACTCGCCGGGTTGCTGCTGCGGCGGCGGAGGGGCTGGAGACTGCGGAGGTGCAGAGGGCTTCGACGGCGGCATGGTAGAAGCCGGCGCTGAAGGCGACTGAAACATCTTCGTAAACTCGCCGGGTTGCTGCTGCGGCGGCGGAGGGGCTGGAGACTGGCGAGGGGGCATGAGCTTCGTCGCAGGCGTCGTCGAAGCCGGTGGTGCAGGCGACTGGAATCGCGCAGCCAAATCGTCTTCGCCTGGCGGCTTCGCCTCGGGTGCAGCGGGTTGGGTCAGCGGAAGGGTCGCGGTTTCGGCTTGGTCAGGCTTGGACCCCGGAATCTTCCAGCGCCCCGCCTTCTCGAATTTCTCGCGCTCCTGCTGGTCAGAGTGCTCGTCTTCGGGGTTCATAACTGGAGCCCTTCACTCATGATGTCATCCCGCCAAGCGGCTTGTCCAACGAAGCGCGAATTCGCCGGGGCATTGTCACTCGATCTATATCGAAAGCGCCTGGAAATCGCTCTGCGCAGGTCTAAAAAGAACCAGCGGTCTATGCTACATTAGCGACTTGTGAAGTTTCTGTCGAGGGTCGTGTGGTCGGAGGGCATGCATCTTGGGCCGCACCACTTCCAAGCGCAGAGCCGTTATTTCGAAGATTCCATTCAGTTTGCCACCTCTTCGCTGTGGTTCGAGCCGTTCGGCCTGGCGGGCCTGGAGTTAGATGCCGAGGCGCTGGGCAACGGGACAGTATCCATAGTTAGCGCGCGAGGAATTTTTCCAGACGGCTTGCCGTTCCATATGCCCGAGTGCGATCCGCTGCCGGGGCCTCGCAGCATCGCTGAATTATTCCCACCGACGCGCGACACCCTGACTGTGCTGATGGCCATCGCGCCGCGGCAGGCGGACGGCCTGAACTGCGCGCTTTCCGAAACCGAGGCTGATGGCGCGCGCTTCATCGCCGAAATGCGCGTATTTCACGATGAGAACACTGGGCGCGACGAAAAGCAGGTGCGGTTGGGACGCAAGAATTTCAAGCTACTGCTGGACACGGAGCCTGCTGAAGGTTTACTGACCATGCCGGTGGCTCGCATCATGCGGGATGGCCACGGGCATTTTGTGCCCGATCCGCGCTTCGTGCCTCCCGTGATCCAGATCAGCGCAAGCGAGCCCTTGATGACGATGCTGCGCCGACTGATCGAGATCCTGGAAGACAAGAGCGCTTCCATTACGGGCATGCGGAAGAGCCAGGGAAAGTCGTTGGCCGAGTTTTCCACGCGCGAAATCGCGAATTTCTGGCTGCTGCACGCCGTGAACTCCAGCCTGGCGCCGTTACGGCATCTGTTTTTCTCCAAACGCGGCCACCCGGAGGAGCTTTACGTGGAACTGGCCCGGCTGGGTGGCGCGCTATGCACGTTTGCGCTCGATTCGCATCCCCGCGCGCTGCCACTTTACGATCATCAGCACCTGGACGATTGCTTCGAAGCCGTGGACCTGCACATTCGCACGCATCTGGAAACCATTGTTCCGACCAACTGCCTGTCGATTCCGCTGAAACGCACGCGCGACTATTTCTGGGAGGGTCCTATCACCGATGAGCGCGTGCTGGGCCGTTCCCGGTGGGTGTTTGTGCTGCACTCCGGCGCGGGCGAGGCGGAGGTGATTGCACGCGCGCCGCAACTGGTAAAAATCTGCTCCGCGCAATTCGTCGGCGAACTGGTGAAACGCGCGCTGCCCGGCATGGCGCTGACGCATCTGCCCGTGCCGCCGGCGGCGATTTCCGCGCGCGTGGATATGCAGTATTTCGGCCTCAGCAAGGCGGGGCCGTGCTGGGATCACATCGTGCGGACGCGGCAGGTTGGCGTCTACTGTCCCGGCGAGCTCCCGGATCCGGAACTGGAGCTTCTGGTCATCCTGGAATCTTAGCCTCGAGGTTCTCGAATATATGACACCGTCCGCCGTTGCCCAACGTACAGAGAACCTGGCGTTAGTTCTGCAGGAGGTGCTGACCGCAATCGTGCGCCTGCGGTCCAATCGCCAGGCTGTTTCCGACGCGGGCTCGTTTCGCATTCATATGCGGGAAGCGCTGAAATCGGCTGATCAGGAAGCGCGCAAGCTCGGTTATTCCGGAGACGTAATGCAGCTTGCGACTTTCGCGGTGGTGGCGTTTTTGGATGAATCGATTCTGAACTCGCGCAACCCGATGTTTGCGGACTGGCCGCGCAAGCCGCTCCAGGAAGAACTTTTTGGCACGCACATGGCCGGTGAAGTGTTTTTCCAGAACCTGCAAAAGCTGCTCAGCCAGACCGACTCGCCGGATGTCGCCGACGTGCTCGAAGTCTATTATCTGTGTGTGCTGCTGGGTTTCGGCGGCAAGTACAGCGTGGGCAATAAGGGCGATCTGCGCGCCATTTTAGACGCGGTAGGGGACAAGATTTATCGCGTGCGCGGCCGTTCGGTGGAGCTATCGCCGGCTTGGATGCTGCCCAAGGAGGCGGCACGAAAAGCAGGAGGCGATCCCTGGGTCCGCAACCTGGGAATCGCGGCCGTCTGTTGCGCAGGCCTTGCGATCGTGCTGTTTCTTTTCTTCTGGTGGTCATTAGGCTCAGGCGTGGGCGACCTGCGCGCGGTGGCGGGGCGCTAGGGGCGGGCATGAACATCTATCTGGTGACGGGCGCGGTTCTTCTGGTTTATCTGGTACTGGTCTGGTTCCTGGGCAACCTGATGCACCTGCACGGACGCGATCTGTGGGTGCTGCGGATCGGGCTCTGGGTAATCGGCGTTGCCGCGGCGGCGATATTTCTGTTCTTCAAGCGCAAGGAGCGAAAGCAGGCGCAAGGCGACACCTCAGCGCAGGGGGCCGGACCCGCGCATGCGGAAATTGATGCGCTCATTCGCGACGCGGAGGCGAAACTCGCGGCGGCGCGCATTGAGGGTGGCGCCAAGCTCGGCAATCTCCCGGCGATTTTTCTGATCGGCGACGCGGGCGCCACCAAGACCAGCACCGTGATCCACTCGGGTCTTGAGCCTGAGCTGATCGCGGGCCAGGTGTTTCAGGAAACCACCGTGGTGCCGACACGCTTGGCCAACATCTGGTTCGCGCGGCGCTGGATTTTTGCGGAGGCGGGCGGAAGGCTGCTTGCCGACACGGCGGGATGGCAGCGGCTTATCCGGCGGCTGCGCCCCGGCAAACTCGCCGCGGTCATGGGCAAGAACCAACAGGCTCCGCGCGCCGCCGTGGTTTGTTTCGATTGCGAAGCATTTATCCGGCCGGGCGCGACCGACGCCGTGGCCGCCGCATCTCGGGGCCTGCATGCGCGGCTCTCTGAGATCGCGCAAGCGCTGGGCATTCAGCTTCCGATCTACGTCTTGTTTACGCGCACTGATCGCCTGCCTTTCTTCGGCGAATTCGTCCGTAACCTGAGCAACGACGAGGCCATGCAGGTGCTAGGGGCGACTCTGCCCATGACCGACCGCCGGTCCGGAGTTTACGCCGAGCAGGAGGCGCAGCGGCTGACTGGTGCGTTCAACGGTCTCTACTATTCGCTTTGTGATAAACGGCCGGTCTACCTGGCGCGCGAGCATGAAGCGGCGAACCTGCCGGGCATTTACGAGTTTCCGCGCGAGTTCCGCAAACTGCGGACGTCCATGGTGCAATTCCTGGTGGATTTGGCGCGGCCCAGCCAGCTCACGACTGGACCTTTCTTGCGGGGTTTTTACTTTTCGGGCGTTCGTCCGATCTTTGTCAGCGACGTGGCGCCGGCCGTGGTGGCGCAGCAGCCGCAGCAGGGCCTCGAAGCGTCGCGCGAAGCCACGGGATTCTTTCGCATGGGGGCGCAGCAGCAGGTGCAAGCGCCCGTCGCTGCACAGGCGCGGGGCGCCAAGAAAGTCCCGCAATGGTGTTTCATCGGACACCTATTCAGCTACGTTTTGCTTGAAGACAAGATCGCCATGGGGGCCAGCGGCGCGAGTACGCAGGCCAACACGCTGCGCCGCGTACTGCTAAGCGCGGTGGCCGTGCTGTGCCTGGTGTTCGTGATCGGGATGCTGGTCTCGTACTCGAACAACCGCGTGCTGGAATCGGACGCGCTGCAGGCGGCGCAAGGCATCTCATCAAGCGAGTCGACGGGACTCAATCTGGCTTCGCTGGATGCGCTGCGCAAACTCGAGACCTTGCGGCAATCGCTCCAGACGCTGACCAAGTATGAGCGGGAGGGTGCGCCGTGGAGCCTGCGCTGGGGTCTTTACACGGGCAGTTCGCTCTATCCGGAAGTGCATCGGATCTATTTCAATCGCTTCCACCAGTTGTTGTTCGGCCAGACCCAAGCGAATATGCTGGCCATGCTGCAGCGGTTGCCAGTGACGCCGGCGCCGGGCTATGAATACAACCCCACCTACGACACGCTGAAGGCCTATCTGATCACAACGTCGCACCACGACCGGAGCACGCGGTTGTTCCTCTCGCCCGTGCTGCTGAATCACTGGTCGTCGGGCCGCGGCGTGGATCCGGAGCGCATGCAGCTCGCGCAGAAGCAGTTCGACTTTTATGCCGACGAGCTTAAAGTCGCCAATCCTTTTTCTTCTGAGAACGACTCTCTTACGATCGAGCGCGCGCGCCGCTACTTGAAGCAGTTCGGCGGCATCGACCGTGTCTATCAGTTCATGCTGGCGGAGGCGGCGAAAAGCAATCCGCCGGTGAATTATCATCAGGTGTTTCCCAACGCGGCGCAGGCGGTGATCGACCGCACGATTGTACAGGGCGCATTCAGCAAGGGCGGCTGGGCGTTTATGCAGAGCGCGTTCAAGGACCCGAGCCGTTTTTTCAGCGGGGAATCGTGGGTGCTGGGTGAACAGGGCGCGAGCGGGTTGGATGCCGCAGCGATCGATCAGATCAGAACTCGTTACCAGAACGATTTCATTTCCGCCTGGCGCACGTTCATCAAGGGGGCCGTGGTTTTGCGTTACGGCAGTATCAAAGAGGCGGCTACGAGGCTGAAGCTCCTCTCCGGGCCGCAGTCGCCGCTGCTCGAGCTATTCGCC
>Ga0335070_10005108_pt1 | contig 15408 bp, 17 predicted proteins | sample Lox_Sample_13_FD_206722 | JGI IMG/M metagenome (GOLD analysis project Ga0335070, IMG submission 206722) | Soil microbial communities from Loxahatchee National Wildlife Refuge, Florida, United States - Lox_Sample_1.3 | ecosystem: Environmental > Terrestrial > Soil > Wetlands | place: USA... | reverse complement strand
GGAAAAACCATCACTGCCTCGGCGTTTGCCCAGCGTATATGGATGGCGATGGGCTGGGGAGAGCTGCTCCAACCGTCGATGCGCTGGATCAGGTCCCTGGTTTGAAGCTGAAATGCCTCGGTGCCGTGGGGAGATTCAAGCAACAATTTGCTGATGCGAATCCCCTCCAACGGCAGGTTTAATTGTATCGCCTGGGCCTTGGCTTTGCCCACCAGCGCCTCCGTCTCCGAGATGAGCATCTTCTGGCTCGAGTCGGGCGTGAGCAGATAGGCATTGATCGCATTTCCCTGCACAAATATGAAAAACAGGCGATTCTCGGTAGCTAAGTTAACTTGAAGAACGCCCGTCAGTAGGCTTTGCTGATACTTGGATAACAGGGAGTGCAACTCTGTCGCCGAAGTATGATACTCGTTTACCTTGGCGAGAGGAAATAACCCATCCATGGTCCTCCACAAGCCAATCAACGATATGTGATTATCATAGCATGGCTGAAGGTTTTGTCAATGGCCGTACGCCAGGGATTTTCTCTGCTCTGCGGGCCTTTCAGTCTTTATTTCTAAAGGATGGCTAGCGGTGTTATCAGGGCTTGGCGGGGGGGGCTTTGAACAGCCCCTGCGGGTTGGCACCCAGCAATCCAGCTCGCAGACTGCGCTCGTCCACCCGGGCGAGGCCGGCAGCCATTTCACCCGTCAGGATGGTTTTGGCCCGGTAGCGTTCCAGGTTGCCAGCCAGCTGTTCCAGACCGGCGTCGCTTTCCATCCAGCCCAAACGGTCAAAACCTCTAAGATTTATCGGTCCGCGATAGCCGACCAGCGTTTTTTCTCCCAGATCGTTAAAAAAGTCCTCGAAATAGGACAGCACCAGCTCGTGCAGGCTGCGAAAGATCGGTTCGCGGTAACGCAGCCCGGTGAAATTCGATTGCGCCACCGCTCCCCAATGAGACTTTAGCTTGAACAAGGCCAGAAGATGATCGTCATCACGGGCATTGGGGATGAGCTCCAGGATGAGGGGCGGATAGCCCAGGCGCCGAAGGGCCAACGCGGCGAACAGGGCTCCGTCGAAGCAGTGTGCCTTGCGCTCACGCAGGACGCGCAGCGGGCAGCGGTAGAATTTGTCCTCGCTGTAGGGAACGGAATTGAGGAATGCCTGGACCTCCGCCGGGCTGTCCAGGCTGGCGAGGATCTGTCGCTCTGTGGGGCTGAGCAGGGTTTCGAATTGTTCGAGCGCGATGGCGTCCCGTCCGACCCCGGGTTTGTTTTTCATAGTTTTGGCAGCACGATCGATTGCTGTTTCTGGTACTTGCCTTTTTTATCGGCGTAAGAGATCTTGCATGGCTCGTCGGCTTCGAAAAAGAGCACCTGGGCAATGCCTTCGTTGGCGTAGATGCGGGCGGGCAGGGGGGTGGTATTGGAGATCTCCAGGGTGACGTACCCCTCCCACTCCGGTTCGAAGGGCGTCACGTTGACGATGATGCCGCAGCGGGCGTAGGTCGACTTGCCCAGGCAGACCGTCAGCACGCTGCGCGGGATGCGAAAATACTCAATGCTGCGTGCCAGGGCAAAAGAGTTGGACGGGATGACGCACACTTCGCCCTTGTAGTCGACCATTGACTTCGGGTCGAAATTCTTTGGGTCGACAACGGCCGAGAAGACGTTGGTGAAGATCTTGAACTCATCGGCAACGCGGAGGTCGTACCCATACGATGAGACACCATAGGAAATGACGTGATCACGTACCTGGTTCTCGGCAAATGGGTCGATCATTTTCTGCTCGATAGCCATCCTGCGAATCCAATGATCAGGTTTCAAGCCCACGTCTCACCTCCACGGGATTTATGGACCCCACCGCTCATCGTACTTGAAGGATATGCCGGTGGTTGTCGCAGCCGCAAGCCGCTGTAATCTAAACTCGCTCGCCATTGAATATTGCAGCAACAAGCTGATGCAGTCCATGTTTTTGTCCCAACGGCGTTTTATTTATTTGGCCACAAAGGTCACCACCGTCAATTGTCCGGGCTGGACGTTCACCCGCTCCTCCAGTAATTTGCCCGACCAGATGAGGCTGAGGCGGTAGACCCCCGCGGTCAGATCACCGAGAGCGAAGTTTTCCTTCCAACGGTTGTCACCCTGGACCGGGTGGGCCTCGCTGGCATAGGTTTCGACGGGATAGATGGCGGCCGGCGGGCCGGATGGGTCGGGGAAATACTGGACGTTTAGGTGCTGGGTGTAGATCAGATTCCCCTGCGCGTCCTGCAGCCTGCCGGCTAAAACACCGAAGAGGCTCCCGTTTCCGCCTTTCAGGGGTTTGAGCCACAGGACCGGGTTGCGGTTGGAATCGTAGTTATTCTGGCCGAGTCGGACTTCGAAGTGCAGGTGACTGCCGATTGCCTCCCCGCTCGAGCCGACCTCGCCGATCTGCTCCCCGGCCTGGACGGTTTGGCCGACCTGGACGTCGATTTTCGAGAGATGTCCATAAAGGGTGTACACCGTTTGGTCGATGCCGGGAAAATGGTGTTCCAGGACAATCAGGTTTCCATAGAAGTTCGTGGTCAGCCCAAAGGGGACCTGGTCGTCGGTCCCGGTGACCGCCACCAGTCCATCCGCGGCGGCCAGGACAGGCGTGCCGGAACCGTTGTAGAACTCGACGCCATGATGGGGGTCGCGCTTGCCGTTCTGGGTGGTTCCATAGGCATAGGTGCGATCGATTGTAATCACCCCCGGGAGGGCAATCGGCCGGTCGAGGAAGAAATGTCCACCTTCTACACAAAAACCCGCTGTCGGGTCGCAGGGTATCGGCGAGGAGGTGAAGGTGATGGTGGGTGTTTGCGTCAGCGCGGCGGTGGGGGTCTGGGAGGGCCGAAGTGTCTGTGGGACGGAAGAAAGGGAGGTGTCCGTCAGGGCAAGCGTGAGGGAGGAGGCACGGTGGGGGGTTGCGGTGGTCGTGGCGATGAGCTCCACCGGTAATCCTGAACAGGCGGCGGTCAAACCCAGAACCAATAACAATATCGATGAAAACTGTCTGCGCTTCATGCCAGGGACAGCCCGCCCCGTCCCTTGAGCGCCTTTTGCACCTGCTTCTCGAGTTTGCTGGAGCGCGCCTCAAGAGCCTGCAGCCTGGTCAGGAAATCCTCCCCGCTTGCCGCGTCCTGCAGGTTGGCGACGTTGATGCGCACGTTGTATCCGGCCGAGGTTAGGGCGGCGTGCGCCAGGGAGGCTGCCGCGGCTCCATCGCTGATGGCGTTGAGGTTGGCGAGGGTCACGACCCGCTCGGCAAGCGCCATGACACTGACCGCCTTCTGCGCTACGGCCAGGGGCACGTCGGAGGCTTGCAGGGTCGCCTTTTCAATGGCTTGGTTGCGAGCCGTTTCCTGCTCGGGTGTATCCCGGGGCAGTTTGAAGGCCGCCATGACCTGCTCGAAAGCGGCCGAATCCTCCTGCACCAGGCGGGTCAGCTCCTGGCGCAGGTGCTCGGCCTGGTTCAAGATTTCCTTCATTTGAAGCTCGACCTCGGCGTATTTTTTCTTCCCGATCGTCAGGCGGGCGACCATGGCCACCAGCCCGGCTGCCATCGCCCCGCTGTAGGCTGCCGCCGCGCCGCCGCCCGGGGTGGCTGTCCCGGCGGCCAGGGAGTCGAGGAAGGCCGCGCCAGCTCCGGGTCCGGACTGCGCCATGGCCTCGTACAGGCGCTGCTCCAGCACCTGGTCGGGCGCGAAACCGTCCAGCTGCAGATACCAGGCGGCCGCCTCGGTCAATGCCTCCTGCGGGATCAACCCGATCAGCTCGCAGTGGTGGATGGCGACCCCATAACGGGCGGCTTCGCGCCGGACGGTCTCCACCACGCGATGGACCGGCGTCTGGAGGAAGTCGGTCAGGTTCATCGAGACCTGCGCCTTGCCCTCCACCAGCATCCCGAGCGCCTTGACGTAGCGGTAGCCGCCCGAGGATTGGCGCACGGCCTTGGCGACAGCCTTGGCGATGGCGACGTCGTCGGTGTTCAAGTAGACGTTGTAGGCGATGAGGGGATGGCGTGCCCCGATGACGGTTGCCCCGGCGGGCCCCAGGCGGGCCGGGCCAAAATCCGGTTTGCGCTCGGCGTTCGCCTTGATCTCGACCTTGAGCCCCTCGTACTGCCCGCGACGGATATCCTCCAGATTGGTGCGCTCGGGACAGGTGGCGGCCGCCTCGTACAGGTAGACAGGGAGCTTGAGCTCCGAACCGACACGCTTGCCCAGGCGGCGGGCGATGGCGATGCATTCGTCCATCGTCACGCCGGAAAGCGGGACAAAGGGGACCACATCCGTGGCGCCGATGCGCGGGTGGGTGCCGGTATGCTGATTCAGGTCGATCAGCTCGGATGCTTTTCGGATGCCCAGGAAGGCGGCTTCCTCGACCGCTTGCGGCGGGCCGGCAAAAGTCACCACGCTGCGGTTATGGTCGAGGTCGGAGCTCTGGTTGAGCAAAAAAATATCCGGCACGCTGGTGATGGCGGTCACGATGGCAGTGACCACGTCGGGGCGGCGGGCTTCGGAAAAGTTGGGGATGCATTCGACGAGGGGAGTGGGCATAGGCAGGGATCAGGGTTGAGGCAATGGCAGGACAGGAGACGAAGACGGGGTAATTATACCGTAGGGGAGGCGCTTGGGTGCGAAAAACCCCTCGAGCCTGCGGGAAACCGCCCGTACGTCGTTGGCGGGCATCTTCCCCGGAGCCGGCTGGGAGCGGGTCAGCGTCGGCGATGCCGGGAAGGCTCCCCTTGAAATAGCAAAGCAGGCCCGGCCGGTAAACCAGACCGGCGGGCCTGCTCTTCATAAACTTGCCAGGCAAATCTTACCTGGCAGCCAGGCCGAGATAATACGGCCAGATCACCACACCCAGCACGGCCTGCCACCAGATCAGATTGGCAAAAGCGATGGTGAACAGCCAGCCGATGAACCAGATCGCGCCGATCAGGCCGGTGTCGACTTTGATTTGCCTGGGTTTGGTTTCTATAGACATGTCAGATTCTCCTCCTCGCTTTCGCAGCGAACGATCTAGATTTGACCAACCATTCTTTAATACGATAAATCAAGGGATAGGGTTGCGTGAAAGGCCGGGGAGATTTATCCCGGAGGGCTGGCGGCGATGCGTTGCAGGAGCTCTTCGAATGTGCCGCGCAGCAGGTGCAAGCACTCGAACCGCCCCGTGGCCTCCGCCTGTTCGTATTCACGCGGCAGGGACCCTTCGCCGGCCTTCGTCACCCCGTCCACGGCGACGTCGAAGGTTGAGTCTGAGTTGCGCTTCTGGTGGATGTAAGCGACCTGGGCGGCGAGCTGCTCCGGGGTCTTGACGACGCGGCTGTTCTCGTCCACCGTGCCGATGATCCAGCCGTCCCAGCGCGCCGCCCGGCGCAAGGCGGCGCGGCTGTCGCCGCCGATCCACACCGGGAGGCGCGGTTTCTGCAGCGGTGCCGGGAGCAGGCGCACTGCCTCGGCGGTGTAGTGTTTGCCGTGATGGGTGGTTTCTTCACCGGATAAATATTCCTTCAGCAGGTCCAGACCTTCATCGAGCATGGCGGCGCGCCTCCGCTCCTCGCCGGGTTCGCCGAAGGGGGCAAAGTCCGACGCAATTCCCAGGCAGGTGGCAAAGATGACCCGCCCCGCGCTCAGCAGGTCCAGGCCGTTCAGGGTGCGGGCCAGCAGGTGGGGGGGATAGCGCGGCAGCGGGGACACGCCCGTGCATAGCTTGATCGTTTGGGTGGTCGCGGCGGCCGTGGCCAGCGTGATCCACGGGTCGCCGGCGCCGTAGGGCATGAGCACGGGGTCCCGGGTCCACAGCCCCTCCCAGCCGGCGGCCTCGGCGGCTTGCGCCATTTGGACGATCGGGCGCGGGTCGCTGAACTCTCCGAAAGGCACGACTTCAATCCCGTAGTGCATTTCCTCGTCCTGCGCTTGTCGTTTTTGTCGTTACCTCTCGTCCCGGGCTCAAGGCAGCACGCCCAGCTCGTCCAGCGAGCCGAGCAGCTCGTGCGGATCATGGTAGACACGGAAGGCGCCCGCCCGGCTGAGCTCGTCTTCGCCGTAGCCGCCGCTCAACAACCCGATGCTCAACATCCCCGCCCGGCGGGCGGCCAGCAGATCCCAGACCGCGTCCCCGATCACGTAGCAGTCTTCGACGCGCACCCCCAGGCGCTGCTGGCAGGCGAGGAACAGGTCCGGCTCGGGCTTGGCGCGCAGCACGTCGCCCCGGTCGAGGACGAGCACCTCCTCCCCGATCTGCAGGGCGGCCAGCGAGGCGTCGATTTCGGGGTGCTGCCCGGAGGTGGCGATGCCGTAGGCGACGCCCGAGGCGCGCAGCTCGCGCAGCAGTTCCACCGCTCCCGGGAGCGGGCGGCGCTCAGGCAGGTACTGGGCAAACAGCTGGCCGTGACGCCGGATGATGGCCTCCGCCTGCTCGTGGCTGAGCTCGCGACCCAGCTCGCGGCCGGCGGCCCGGGTGAAGAGGCCGCCGCTCATGCCGATGCGGCGATGGATGCGCCAGCCTTCGATCGCCATGCCCACCTCGGCAAAAGCCTGCTGCCAGGCGAAGACGTGGGCGTAGACGGTGTCGATCAGCGTGCCGTCCAGGTCAAAGATCATTGCCCGCATGGTGTCCTCCGCGGTTGTCCTTGAATTCACAGTCACAGGCAGCCTCACCCGTCCGGCTTCCGGACGTCTCCCGCCGTTTGGCGTGGACGGCATGGAACCGGTCCGGGTCGGATTGGAAGGCCCGCAGGCAGTACTCGGTGCAGAAATAAAGCCTCTTCCCGCTGTATTCTGCTTGCGGGTAAAACGCCGGGTCACCCGTAATCGTCCGGCCGCAGACCATCGGCAGGGACGCGATCGGTTCGGGTGAGGGCTGCTCTGTTTTCATTTATTCCGCCGGATATCCCAGGGTCTGCGCCAGGACGACGTGCTGATTTTTATCCAGGCCCATGCGCTGCGAGAGCCCGCCCCGGTCGATCGTCGAGCGCACCACGCAGGCCAGCCCAGCCGCGGCGCAATAGAGGTAGACGTTCTGGGCGATAAATCCAGAGTGTGCCCAGGACCAATGCTCGCGCTCAGCCGCGGAACCGGTCAAGCGGCGGTAGTCGGAGACGTAGATCAGGTTTAACGGCGCCGCGGCGACGTAGACCTGCGTCCCGGTGGAAGGCCGCAGGTCGCCCGGCAGGAGGGCGGCCAGGTTGTGGCTATCGGCCTGGTAACGGAAGAGGCCCTGGGAGACGGCGAGGTAGATATCGATATCGCGGCAGTCGTACGCCGAGGGGGCAGTGCGCCTGCCGCTCTGGGGGCGGTTGACGCCGAAAGCCGCCCAGAGCAGATCGGCGAGCAGCGCCACGGGCAGCTCGTCGGGACTGAAGAGGCGCGTCGAGTGCCTTCCCAGGAGGGCTTGCATCAGTGAGGTTCCGCCATCCAAACGAGGTGCGGGTAACGGAATAAGCTTGTTTGCCTCCGAGAAGCCAGGCAAATACTCCATCGCCGGGGCAGGTGTAGGGATGGGATGGATGGTGGCTGTCTGGCCGGGCGAGGCGGTCATGCCCGGCGCGGCTGTGGCGGCCGTAGTCAAACTGGCCGGCGCGGTCGGCGAAGGGCTTGGTTGTGGGGACGGTTCCGGCGGTGGCGTGCAGCCGGCCAGCAGCCAAGCCCCGGCCAGCGTGCCGCCAGAGGCACCGAGCACTTTCAGGAAATCCCGACGGGAGAACGGTCTGGTGACCATGATCCACCTTCCAATCCACACGTTTCCGGCGATATGATTCTACTGCTTCTTGCCTAAATATCTGGGCTTTTTCGTCTCGAATTACTCGCAAGTTACGGGACCTTGGTTTAAATATTGACGCAGTATTCTGTAGCAGGAATCGAAAGTGTGTGAAGGTGAGTCGCCCGCGGCGATCATAAGTTCAAGAGGTTAGATTGTCGCCGCGAAGGAGCGAAGCTCGCCAAGGCTCATACCCTATTTCCTTGGAGCCTCTAACAAAAATTGTCATGCTCCCGGAGGGACACCGGGACGGTGTGAGGAGTTCAGCGACGACTGCGAAGCGTACCCGGAGGGTAAGCATCTCGCTTTTCGCCTATAAAACGAGACCCTTCGCTCACCTGCACTGCACCGAACGCAGTGCGGTGCAAGTGTCGCCCAGGGTGACATTTCCTGGTTTTTTTGGCATTCTTGGCGTTCTCGACGTCTTCACGACCCAATCCTCGAGTGACGAGGAGAGGTGTGCGACCTAATGGTTTTGTAATGGTTCGAGCTCACCATTCGCCACAAAAAGCAGTAAAATCCCGCTATGTTTTCTCCAAAGACCCGGACCCTGGCTGCCGTCTCCGTCGCATTCCTGGCCTTGTTTGCCAGTCTCCTGGCCTGTGTGCGCAGCCAGCCGGGGGACTCGACCGGCAGTCCGGTTCCGGTCTCGACGGTTGGCCCACCGCCGACGCCGACGGTCACCAGCCGGTCAACCGATTCCTACTCCATTCCGCCGGCGCGCCTTCCCGGCGCCCCCATCCTGACACCCACGCCCGACTCACCTCACTTTCAACCCGGCCAACCGCGCGGGGCGGAGACCTACGTCGTCCAGCCCGGCGACACACTTGGCGCCATCGCCCTGCGCTTCAACATCGGCGTGAGGGCGCTCCAGCAAGCCAACCACATTTCCAACCCGGACAGCCTGAGCGTGGGCACCACACTGACCATTCCGGCAGTGACCCCTCAAGCGGCCGGGCCGGGGTTCAAGATCCTGCCCGATTCCGAGCTGGTCTACGGGCCGATGAGCATCCGGTTGGACGTAAGGGCCATCGTCCAGGGCAGACACGGTTACCTGTCGACGTACATTCAGGATGTCAACGGCGAGACCCTGGGCGGGGACCAGATTGTCCTGCGCGTGGCCCAGGATTACTCGGTCAACCCGGCCCTGCTGCTGGCCGTGCTGGAATATCGCTCCGCCTGGCTGACCAATTCCAACCCGAACCCTGCCCTGCTGGAGACGCCGTTTGGCTTCAACGACGGCTTTCACGTCGGGTTGTACCGGCAGCTGGTCTGGGCGGCCAATGCGCTGAACATGGGCTTCTACCGCTGGCGTGCCGGGGCGGTCACCAGCTGGCTGCTGTCGGATGGCTCGGTCGTGCCCGTCGACCCGACGATCAACGCCGGAACGGCCGGAGTGCAGTATTTTTTCGCCCAGCTGGACGACTACTCCGCCTGGCTGCGGGATGTCTCCCCGGGTGGCTTCTTCGACACCTTTACCGTCCTGTTCGGTTACCCCTTCGACCTGGCGATCGAGCCGCTGGTGCCGGCGAATCTCGTCCAGCCGCCCATGCATCTGCCGTTCGCGGCAGGCGGGGCCTGGTCCTTTACCGGCGGCCCGCACGGCGCCTGGGATGAGGGCTCGGCCTGGGGGGCGCTGGACTTCGCCCCGCCGCTGGAAACCCCGGGCTGCGTGGAGAGCAATTCCTGGGTCACCGCCGTGGCCGACGGGCTGATCGTGCGCACCGGCATCGGCGAGGTCATCCAGGACCTTGACGGCGACGGTTACGAGCAGACCGGCTGGGACGTGCTCTACATGCACGTCGAAAACCGCGACCGGGTCCAGGCCGGGACGTATCTGCTCGCCGGTCAGCGCATCGGCCATCCCTCCTGCGAGGGAGGCATCGCCACCGGCACGCACGTCCACCTGGCGCGCAAGTTCAACGGCGTATGGATCTCCGCCGACGGCCCGGTGCCGTTCATCCTGGATGGCTGGATTTCCTCGGGAACCGGCGAGGAATATGTCGGCGCCCTCAAGCGGGACGGCCTGACCGTCACGGCCTACGACGGCAAGGTGCCCACCAACCAGATCCAGCGCTGAGGCGCCTCTCCTCAATAGCGGTATAATCCCCGGCGATGAATTGGAAGTCGATGCAAACCTCAACCAAGCTGATCTCGGTCCTTCTGCTTACCAGCGGTCTGCTTGCCGCCTGCGGCAGTGACTTGTGGGGCAACAATGATCCTTACCTGGCCCAGACCTCGGATCCGGTCGAAGTCTCGGTGACAGTCACATCCGAACCGACTGCTACGCCGACACCGCCTCCGCCGACGGCCACGGTGACGGAACTCCCCACGTCCACGTACACCTCCACGGCCCTGCCGAGTGACACGCCCACACCGACCGGGCCAACGCCCACCGCGGGGCAGATGATCGTGTATCCCTCCCAATCGGGCGACAGCCTGGCGGTGGTGGCCCTCCATTTTAATGTGGCAATTTCCGAAATCACCGCCCAGGTGCCGCTCCCTTCCTCGGGCTTCATCGATCCGGGGACACGCCTAATCATCCCCAACCGGATCAACCAGCCGACCACCTCGGACCAGACGCTCATGCCGGACAGCGAGGTCGTTTACTCGCCCTCGACTGTCGATTTCGACATCGAATCGTATGTCAATAATGCCGGCGGCAAACTCAGCACCTACCGGGAATATCTGGTCACGTACGATTGGACCACCGGCGCACAGGACGTCCAGCGCATCGCCTTCGAAAGCTCGATCAACCCGCGCCTGCTCCTGGTCCTGATCCAGTACTGGAGCGGTTGGGTGCAGGGAAAACCCTTCCCTTCCGTCGGTGACCGCTATCCGATGGCACAGTTCGACGAGCAATACCAGGGCTTGTACGAGCAAATGCGCTGGGCGATCCAACAGCTGTCTGCCGGCTACTACGGCTGGCGCAGCGGGAGGTTGACGCGCATCACCTTTATGGACGGCACCTCCCTGCGCATCGCGCCGGATTTGAACGCCGGCACGGTGGCTCTGATGAGTCTATTCGCCCAGCGCTACCCCTACACGGAATGGCTGAAGGTCATCGACCCGCAGGGGCCGTTCATGCAGCTTTACGTCAGCATGTTCGGCAACCCGTTCCAGCGCGCCGCGACCGTCGGACCGCTCTTCCCCCCGGGGCTGAACCAGCCCGACCTGATCCTGCCCTTCGAGGCCGGGCGCCTGTGGAGCTTTACCGGCGGCCCCCACCCCGGCTGGGGGCTGGAGAGCGCCCTGGCGGCGTTGGATTTTGCCCCGGCCTCCGATCAGTCCGGCTGTTACCCGTCGGACGCCTGGGTGCTGGCTTCCGCCCCGGGACGTGTCGTGCGCTCGGCGCGTGGCTACGTCGCCCAGGACCTGGATGGGGACGGCTACGAGCAGACTGGTTGGAACGTGCTCTATCTGCACATCGCCACGGATGGTCGTGCCCCCCTGGGAGTGTGGTTGAACCCCGGCGACCGCGTCGGCCACCCTTCCTGCGAGGGGGGCGAGGCGACCGGCACCCACCTTCATTTCGCCCGTAAATATAACGGCGAGTGGGTGGAGGCCGGCGGGCCGCTGCCTTTCGTCTTGAGCGGCTGGACGGCCCACGCAGGGAGCGCCCCTTATGAAGGCACGCTCACCAAGAGGGACCAGGTCGTCACTGCCAACCAGAACAGCGCCCGCGGATCCGAGATCAAGCGTAATCCGGGTGAATGAACCTCGTTTTTCTGCCGTGCTCCACTTCAAGAAATTTCTGCTCCATCTCAGCCTGCTGCTCGTGTTGGCGGCGTGCGTTCCCCCCGCGAGCGGGGAGCTGACGCCTGCCCCCGCGACTGCGACCGTCTTTTCCGGTCCGACACCTACCGGGCTGCCGCAGCGACCGAAGTACGATCCCGGGCAGCTCGTGGACTACGTCGCCCAAACCGGTGACACCCTCCCCGCGCTGGCGGTGCACTTCAACACCCAGGTCGAGGAGATCCGCGCCGCCAACCCCCAGATTCCCCGGGATGCCACCACCATGCCCCCAGGCATGCCGATGAAGATCCCGATCTATTATCTGCCTTTTTGGGGGACGCCGTTCAAGATCCTTCCTGACAGCCTGTACGTCGATGGACCCTCGGCGGTCGGTTTCAACACCGGGGCCTTCGTTGCGAGCCATCCCGGCTGGTTGAAGGATTTCGTGGCTTACGCTGGAGGCGCGAACCGCTCCGGTGCGGGCATGGTCGATTACGTCGCTCGCAACTACAGCATCAGCCCGCGCCTCCTGCTGGCGCTCCTGGAATACCAGACCGGCGCGCTCTCCCAACCCTCTCCACCGGCCGGCGCTTACCCCCTCGGCGAGCAGGACTACAATTACGCCGGGGTGTATCTGCAGCTGGTCTGGGCGGCGGGGATGCTGAACAACGGCTACTACGGCTGGCGCACCGGTCGGCTGGACTCATTGGTTCATACCGACGGGACCCTGGAGCGCCCTGATCCCTGGCAAAACGCTGCCAGTGTGGCGTTCCAGTATTATTTTTCCCTGCACCTTTCCAAAGAGGATTACGACCGCGCCGTCGGACCCGACGGCGTGGCGCGTGCCTACCGGCAGCTATTCGGCGACCCGTGGCAGGACGACCGGCCGCACATCCCGGTCAGCCTGCAGCAGCCCGCCCTGAGCTTCCCCTTCCCTGACGGACAGACCTGGGCTTTCACCGGGGGACCGCATACCGGTTGGGGAAGCTTTTCGCTGAACCCGTGGGCGGCCGTGGATTTCGCCCCGCCGGCACTCGTTGGCGGCTGCACACCCACCGACCTGCCTGCCGTGGCCGTCGGGGATGGGAAAGTGGTGCGCTCGGAGACCGGCGTGGTCATGCTCGACCTGGACGGGGACGGGGACGAACGCACTGGCTGGGATATCCTCTACCTGCATATCGCCACCAATGGACGCGTCCCGGCCGGTACGCTGCTGCACCAAGGCGACCCGATTGGCTTTCCCTCCTGCGAGGGAGGCGAGGTGACCGGCACGCACGTCCACATCGCCCGCAAATACAACGGCGAATGGATCCCGGCGGATGGCTCGCTGGCGTTCGACCTGGAGGGTTGGATCGTCCACAACGGGGAGGCGCCCTACCAGGGCACGCTGACGCGCGGCACGGTGACCGTGCCGGCCTGCGTCTGCTCGGTTGCCGCCAGCCAGGTGACGGCCGGGAAATGAAAACCCCCGCTTTCCGGTCGGAATGCGGGGGGTCTTCTTTACGAACCCTTCGGCTCGAATCTTCCTTCTTTGACAAGTCGGTTCGTTCCGCCCTCCCCGGCCTCGTAAATTTCATACCTGAGCTCCAGCGGCACGACCTTGCCCAGCATGGCCTGCGCCGGACAGTACTTCAGCGCTGAAAGCTCGATGGCGCGCAGCACGGCGGCCTCGTCCACGCCGCGCCCGGTGACCAGGTAGCGGATCACGGCGCGGGTCCAGACCTTGGGATGCTCCTCCACCCGCTCGGCGTGGACGCGCACCTCGAAGGCGGTCAGGTCCTGCTGTTTCTTTTTCAAGATCGAGGCCACGTCCGTGGCGGTGCAGCCTGCCAGGCTGACGCCCATCAGTTCCAGCGGGCGAAAGCCGTCCTCCGCCCCACCGACCGCCGCTTCGGCGCCCAGGGGTACCTCGAAGCCGGTGTCGGCCGTGCCGGTGAAACTTAATCCCTGTTTCCAGACGACTTTTGCATCCATGATCATATCTCCAAAAGGGGGGTGACGTACTTTTCGAGCGTCGGCCGGTTGACCTGTCCCAGCCAGGCCAGCTGGATGGTGCCGTCCGGACCGATCAGGTGCGAGCTGGGTAAGCCCCAATTGTTGAGCAGGACGACCCGGCCGCGATAATCGTTCAGCGAGGTGCACATTCCGCGCAGATCGGTCAGGGTCAGCTGCGGAGCGGGGAATTGGACCCTGGCAGGTGGGTGCAAGGGAACTGCGTCTGTCGGTAAAGCCTGCTTGGCGCCGGGAATCCATGGCACCACGGCTGCAGCGACCAGGAGGATGCCGGCGGCGATCATGCTGACAAAGAAATTCCTTTGCAACGTGGAAGGCGAGGCGGTTTTTTTCAGAACCATACCAATTGCCACCTGGTCATCGGAACAACAAGAGCAAGGAATTCATTACTTTTAGTCCTACCCGCACGGGGTTGGCCGCGGTCATCAGGTACATCCGGCCCCACCGCTGATGACGTAGCCGCAAAGCGGACATTCGAGTTCCAGCAGTCCGTTGGAGTCCAGTTTACCCTTGCCGCAGCGCGGGCAGGCCTGTCCGGAGCGCGGTTCGACAAAGATAACCGGAGTGCCGGGCGCAGTCAGGCCAGCTGGCGGATGGATTGGCGTGTAAGTCTGCTCCGGATTCATTCGTGCTTCAGGTAATCTTCCAGGTTGAGGGTTTTGAAGAGCCGTGCGCGCACATCAGCCGGGATTTCCGCGCACTTGCCAGCCTCTGCATGGCAAAGATAAATGGTTTTCTTCAACGTGTCTACCATGATGTAGCAATCCTGGCACCCATCAAGGTGACGTTCGATCTTCTGGCACAGCTCTTGGCCAAGCGTCCCGTCGGCGTAATCGGATAGCGAGTCCAGCAAGGCCTGGCATTCAGAATGGTCTTTTTTTGCCACTTTACTTCCTCCTTTTCCGGAGTCGTTCGCCGTAATATGTGCTGAGCTCGTCGCGCAGCCGCAGACGGGCACGCAGCAGGCGGGTCTTGACGGCAGATTCGCTCAAACCGAGCACCTCGGCCGTCTCCTGGATCGAGAGATCTTCCACATCGCGCAGAAGGAAGACGACCCGCAGCGACTCGGGTAAATGCTGGATCGCCTGGTTAAGCTGGGAGCGTGTTTCCGTGGAGAGCAAATCCTCCTCAGGTAGATTGCCCCAGTCCGTGAGCTGGACGCCGGGGTAAGTCACACCTTCGCTGTCCTCCACTGTGTCATCCGCAATAGACACCTCCGGGTGCCGTTTGCGCAAGAGCATCAGGGCTTCATTGACGGCGATGCGGTATAGCCAGGTCGAGAGGCTGGAACGGCCCTCGAATCCATCCAGGTGCTGAAAAGCCTTGAGGAAAGTGTTCTGCAACACGTCCTCGGCATCTTGCGGATCGGCAAGCATTTTTAGCGCCAAGCGGTAGATTGGGCCGGAGGCCGCATCCACCAAACGGGCGAACTCGGCGCGGTCCCCGGCGCGCAATGCGGCGAACGAAAGAGCGGAAGGAAGAGCTTCAGCCATTAGATGTTTTTATGGATCGAAAGTTGCAGGCTGGTAAAGTATACTCGATGTGACAAAGTTTATGACAAAACACACGGACATATGTCTATGCTTTTAGGAAGTTTGCCACTAGAAAGGAAAGGGAGGGAAGACTAATATCCTAACAAAGTATGAAACTAGAGGAATTGGGACACCTGGCATTCTTTAACGGGCTCAGCCCAGCGGACATGGAACTGCTGGCGCCGTATTTCGTGCCGCAATCCTATCCATCTGGTACAATTGTCTTCGAACAAGGCGATAAGGCCGATTATCTTTACCTAGTGTATCACGGGGAAGTAATCATCCGTTATAAACCGCATGACGGGCCGATTATGACGGTGACACGTGTCCAGCCGGGCGGAATTTTTGGATGGTCGGCA
>Ga0335070_10005107_pt1 | contig 15409 bp, 15 predicted proteins | sample Lox_Sample_13_FD_206722 | JGI IMG/M metagenome (GOLD analysis project Ga0335070, IMG submission 206722) | Soil microbial communities from Loxahatchee National Wildlife Refuge, Florida, United States - Lox_Sample_1.3 | ecosystem: Environmental > Terrestrial > Soil > Wetlands | place: USA... | reverse complement strand
GCCCATGGCAGAGACAAAACCTTCCGTTGACCATGAACACCTTCCCGCAAGATTCGGGACAGAATTTGTTACGAAGTTCTATCGTCTTCTTAAGGGGACGACCGTATACGATCGGAAGAACGCCATTATCGACCGCCTCACCCACGAATGTCTTCAGGTGATCAACAGTATCGTCCAGTCAGAAGGCAACCTCTTTTTCAAAATCGTTCGAGATAATTTCTTTTTCAACAATATTCGGGTCATCGTTAAAGCTGACAAGTATCCCATCTTTAAAGCTTTTTGGCAGGAGATGAGGAAGCGATGGATCGGGGAAATGGAGTTTTCTGAAGGGGTGGACGGAGACCATATGAAGGATTTCGCTTATCTCCTCTCAGGGCTGGAGGAGAATAACGAGAGCAATTATCTTTATGTCAATAAGCAATTGGAATACCGCAATATCGATTCCATCCACGTGGGTAAATTGGAGTCTTTTAAAGACGAGGATATCTATATCGACTCCCAGGATCAAAAGCGACATTCGAAGGAAGTCTATTTTAGATCGATCGGTTTGGTCAAAGAAGTCGTGGAGAGTATTAATCAACAAAAGGCTCTCAATATCCGAAAAGCCAAGCGTCTCATGCAGAATACGGTTAACGCCATCATGCAGGATGATTCCACCCTGCTTGGCCTGGCGAACATCAAGAATTACGACGAATACACCTTCAATCATTGCGTCAATGTGGCCATCTATGCCATTGCTTTGGGGCAACGGATCGGGATCCCCAAAAAGCATCTCTCCCATTTGGGGATGGCAGGTTTATTCCATGACATGGGAAAGACGAGGATCCCCAAGGAGATCCTCAACAAAACAGGAAAATTGTCGCCTGAAGAGTGGTCGACGATGAGATACCATCCTGTCCTCGGGACGGAGATCATCATGAGGATGAAGGAATGGGGAGATCTTTCCACTCGAATGATTGACGGTGCCTTTGAGCACCACCTTCGATACGATTTGACCGGATATCCGAAACTCACCCGGAAGAGAAAGATTACCCTCTTTGGCAGAATCATCGCCATTGCGGATTTTTACGATGCTTTGGTAAGGCCAAGAGTATATAATCGATTTCCTTATGTCTCCGAAAAAATCCTTGGGATCATGTTGGAACGAAGCGGGAAAGACTTCGACCCTGCCGTCGTCAAAGTCTTCATCAATATGATCGGGGTCTTCCCACTGGGGACCCTGGTATTACTGAACACCAATGAGATGGGAATCGTCATTCAGATCGAGGAAGAAACTGAGCTGATCGACCGACCCAAAGTCTGTCTCCTTTATTACAGCGATGGAGAATATCGGAAGGGGAAGACAGTAGACCTGAAGGAGATGGATGAAGGAACTGATAGCTTCAAGAGGAGCATCGTCAAGACCCTCGATCCGAATGAATACAATATCAACGTCGCGGAATTTATTGTTTGATGGTTTCGTAAAAAGTCAATATCACCCTTCAACGGGCTCAGGGTGAACGGTGTATCCTATTGATATTGGGTTCGTGCTGAGCTTGTCGATGCATGAACAATATACGGGAAGTGGCTTTTTACGAAACCATCATCATTTAACCCCTTCAATACCGGAGATCAATTCGTCCCGAATTAATCGGGACGCTGCCCTTATCTTTCCTTCCTTTTCGATTCTTCCCAAAGGCGGTCCATTTCGATGAGATTGGACTCATTGAAAGGTTTCCCTGCTCTTTGGAGCGAAGTCTCGATGTAGTGAAACCGTGACACAAATTTGTCTAAGGTCTTCTTTAACGCCCCCTCCGGGTCGATTTGGAGAAAACGCGAGACATTTGCCATGACAAAAAGGATATCCCCGATTTCTTCGCGGATCTTTCTTCTGTCTCGGAGGGAGAGGGCCTCCCTGAACTCTCTCATCTCTTCATCCAGCTTATTCAACACTCCTTCGATGTTTGGCCAGTCAAATCCTACCCGGGAAGCTTTTCGAGTCAAAAGATAGGCCTGGGAAAGGGCCGGGGAGTCTTTGGGTACGCCCTCCAATATGGATTCCCATTCTTTGTTGCAGCTCCTTTTCTTCAGTCGACGTGAGAGATTTTGTTTCTTTTTCTGCTTCATCTTGAGTTTCCTCCGTCTTCCAAAAAGATTGCTAAGCTCTTGTTTTTATGTTATTTGAATAACTTTAATGAATGTAATTTTCAATTCTATCCCGAACCAAGAGGGCCACGGGTTCTATCCATGGGCGAATTGGTCCTCTGGTACGGGATGTTCGCCCCTTGTGGGCGTCTCTTGGGAACCATGGGTTTTGCCCGTGGGGCTCCATTCGATGAGGGGCGTCAACCCTTGCTTCTTTAATAGAAAGGCACGGCCGAAGGAAGACTTGAACAGGAAGGAACAGCAATGGCAATGGATTACCGCAACACGTTAAATCTCCCCAAGACCGACTTCCCGATGAAAGCCAATTTAGCGAAAAGGGAACCGGATATCCTGAAAGAGTGGGAGGCGAGGGGCACTTATCGCCAATTGAGCCAGATGGCAAGAGGAAGACCGAAATATATCCTGCACGACGGTCCTCCCTATGCCAATGGAAACATCCACATTGGGACTGCCTTGAATAAAATCTTGAAAGACTTCATCGTGAAATCCAAGTACATGATGGGGTTTGATAGTTATTACGTTCCCGGATGGGACTGTCACGGACTGCCCGTCGAGCACGAGGTGGAAAAGAGTCTCGGTTCGAAAAAGGGAGAACTCTCCATCGTTGAAGTCAGGAGAAGATGCCGTGATTACGCCGCCCAATTTGTCGGAATTCAAAGAGAGGAATTCAAGCGCCTCGGCGTTTCCGGAGATTGGGAGAATCCTTATCTGACGATGAATTTCGAATACCAGGCAACCATTGTCCGGGAGTTTGGAAAGTTTCTTCTGCAAGATTCGGTTTACAAAGGAAAGAAGCCGGTTCACTGGTGCCCCACTTGCAAGACGGCACTGGCCGAAGCAGAGGTGAAATATGAAGATCACCGTTCCCCCTCAATCTATGTGAAATTTAGGATGGTCTCCACCCCCTCCCCTGCCTACCGGCAGGCAGGCATCCCCTCCCCCCTTGAGGGGGAGGGTAAGGGTGGGGGGGGAAAACCGGTTTACATCATCATCTGGACGACGACTCCCTGGACGATCCCAGCCAATTTAGCGATTGCACTCCATCCGGATTTTACCTACGTCGCAGTGGATGTGGGCGAGGAAATCTATATCCTGGCAGAAGGCCTCCTGGAAGAGGTCATGAAGAAATTCGGAATCAAGAAGTATGACGTGCTGGAAAAATTTCCGGGGAAAAGATTAGAAGGGCTTAAATCCCGGCATCCCTTCCTCGACCGGGATTCGCTCATCATCCTTGCATCCTATGTGACCTTGGATACCGGAACGGGATGTGTCCACACGGCACCCGGCCATGGTCAGGAGGACTACGAGAGTGGGGTTCAGTATGGTTTGGAGATCTACAGCCCGGTCGATGACGATGGCCGATTCACCGAGGATGTTCCCTTCTTCGCCGGCCAATTTGTATTCGATGCCAACGATGCAGTGAACCAGAAATTGGCCGAGGTTGGAGCGCTCCTCAAAGAGGAGATGTATGAGCACTCCTATCCTCATTGTTGGCGGACCAACGACCCGATCATCTTTCGTGCTACAGAGCAATGGTTCATCTCGATGGAGAAAAATGGATTGAGACAGAATGCGCTGAAGGCGATCAATGAAGTGACCTGGATCCCTCCCTGGGGAAAGGACCGGATCTACGGGATGGTTGAGAACCGGCCTGACTGGTGCGTCTCCAGGCAAAGGGCCTGGGGCATCCCGATCACCGTTTTTTACTGCAGGGCCTGTAAACAACCCCTCTTCAATCGCCGGACCATCGATCATATCGTCCGTCTTTTTGAAGAAAAGGGAGCAGACGCCTGGTTTGAAGAAGGCACCGATCACCTCTTGGCAGAAGGAACTCAATGTGCTCAATGTGGAGGAAAAGAATTTACAAAGGAAACGGACATCCTGGATGTCTGGTTTGACTCAGGAGTTTCCTATGCAGCTGTCCTGGAAAAAAGGAATGAGCTCGAGTTTCCAGCCAGTCTCTATCTGGAGGGAAGTGATCAACACCGGGGATGGTTTCACAGCTCCCTTCTCACCTCCGTCGGGACAAGGGATGGGGCCCCTTACCGATCCGTTCTCACCCACGGGTTTGTGGTGGACGGAGAGGGGAAAAAGATGTCCAAGTCAGCGGGGAACGTCATCGCGCCCGTGGAAGTGATCAATCGATTGGGGGCCGATGTCCTGAGGCTCTGGGTGGCCGCAGAGGACTATAAAGATGACATTAAGATTTCAAACGAGATCCTGAAACGTTTGGCGGATAGCTACTTTCGCATCCGAAATACGTACCGTTTTCTTTTGGGGAATCTCTATGACTTCCATCCCGGGAAAGACCGGATTCCGTATCGAGAACTCCATGAGATGGACCGGTGGGCGCTCCATCAGCTTCAGAAGCTCATTGGCAGAGTCCGCGAAGCTTACGAGCATTTTGAGTTTCACACGGTCTATCATAGCGTTCAGAATTTTTGCGCCGTGGAGATGAGCGCCCTCTACTTTGATATCCTGAAAGATAGGCTTTATACGTTTGTTGCCGGTTCTCCGGGCCGAAAATCGGCACAGACAGCCCTTTATGAGATCCTAAAAGCCCTGACCTGTCTCATGGCCCCTATCCTGTCTTTTACTGCCGAGGAGGTCTGGAAATACCTTCCTGAAGAACCGGGAAAGCCCGAAAGTGTTCACCTGACCTCATTCCCCGAGGTGAGGCGCGAATATCTGGACGATGACCTTCATGAGCGATGGGAGAAGATCTGGGAGATCCGGGGAATTGTGACCAAGGCCTTGGAAGAAGCTCGCCGGGAGAAGGTGATTGGACTTTCATTGGACGCACAGGTCATCCTGCATGTCCCTGAGAAGGTCTCTTCATTTTTGGAATGTTATGAGAAGGACCTAAGGGCAATCTTTATTGTCTCATCAGTCACTCTCTGTGCATCCAAGGATGAAAAGGAGGTGAGGGCAGAGGTGCTCAGGGCAGATGGGAAGAAATGTGAACGATGCTGGAATTACGAAGTGAGCGTGGGCCTGGATCCAGAGCATGAAGCGATCTGCCAGAGGTGTGTGGAGGCAATCAAAGGGTAAACAAAGACAAGCACCAAATGACAAGCACCAAATTCCAAATAAGCTCCAATCTGCAAAATTCAAAATTTCAAACAAAATCGTTTTGGTCATTGGTATTTGAGGATTGGAATTTATTTGGAACTTGGAGTTTAGGATTTGGGATTTCGGGCTGAAAAGCGGTCACGGTTGCTCAGCAAAATGTGGCCATAGGGATAGAGATGAAAAGAAAGTACTGGGTCTTATTGATTTTCTGTCTTGGAATTCTTTTGCTGGATCAGTGGACCAAATCCATGGTCGTCCAGAAGTTATTCCTCTACCAAAGGGTGGAGGTGATTCAGGGTTTTTTTAATCTCACCCATGTGAGGAACACGGGCGGCGCGTTTGGAATGTTCGGGGGAGAGAAAAGTGGAGTCGGTTCCGTGCTCTTTGTGGTCGTCTCCCTGCTCGCCGTCGGAGTCATTATTTTTCTTTTTATTAGAATAAGGGAGGATGAAAAAACCCTCGCCCTCTCATTTTCTCTCGTCTTAAGCGGTGCCATTGGGAATCTGATCGACCGTCTTCGGTACGGAGAAGTTGTAGATTTCCTTGACTTCCACTTATCCACTTATCATTGGCCTGCCTTCAATGTTGCAGATTCCGCTATCTGTGTCGGTATCGGTTTGATGGCCCTGGAATTATTGAGACGAGACCACAAGACAAGCACCAAATCCCCTGCCCGCCGGTAGGCAGGCAAGCAGCAAATTAATAAACGTGACCGTGTCGTGTGTCACGTGTCCGGACACGAGGGACGGACACGGACACGATGCTTTGGAATTTGAAATTTGATATTTGAGTAGTTATGTATCCGATTCTGTTTCAAATCGGCAATTTCCGTATTTACGCTTATGGATTTTTTATCGTCGTGGGCTTCGCCATAGCGACGATTCTCGCCGTCCTGAAAATTCGAAAATCAAATATAGAGATCTCTTTTGAAAATTTGACCGATCTCTTCTTTTACACGGCCTTGACAGCCTTCCTTGGATCAAGGCTGCTCTTTGTCTTGATCAATTTTGATACTTATCGCCAACATCCCTTGCAGATACTTAAAATCTGGGAAGGGGGATTGGTCTTCTACGGTGGGCTGATCCCTGCGGCAATCGTTGCTTTCGGGTATATGAGGTGGCGTGGATTGCCCGTCTGGAAATTAGCCGACCTGATTTCTCCTCTGATTGCTCTGGGCCTCTCCTTTGGCAGGATAGGCTGTTTTTTTGCGGGGTGCTGTTACGGCAAAGAAAGTTCCCTGCCTTGGGCGATCGTCTTCAAGAATCCGGACTCACTGGCCCGTCTGAATGTTCCGCTTCATCCCACCCAACTTTATGACGCCGTGAACGGATTGGCCATCTTCTTCTTTTTAGATTGGATGTCGAGAAGGAAAACTTTCGATGGCCAAGTCTTCTGGCTTTTTCTCTTTCTCTATTCGATGACACGTTTTTTCATTGAAATGTTCAGAGGCGACCCGAGGGGGTTCCTATTCGGGAATCTTCTTTCTACCTCCCAGGGAATAGGCGTCCTGTTGGCCATTTCCTCTCTTTTTATGTTATTCTATATGAAGAAAAGGTATCGGAGAAAAGAGAATGGCTATTCTGGAAATCCTCAAATACCCTCATCCGACTCTGAAGAAACGGTCTGAGACGGTGAGCCGGATCGATGAGGATGTGAAAAAGTTAATCCATGATATGAGGGAAACGATGCATGCAGCCGGCGGGATCGGATTGGCCGCCTGTCAGATCGGAGTTTCCAGAAGAGTGATCGTTCTCGACGTCAGCCCGATGGATCCCCAACACAGCTTCTTCGCTTTGCTCAACCCCGAGGTCGTATCCGAGGAAGGGGAGATCGATCACGAGGAGGGATGCCTAAGCGTGCCCGAATACCTGGAAAAAATAAAGAGAAAAGAGAAAGTCTGTGTGAAGGGCCTGTCTCCTGAAGGAAAGGAAATAGAGATCAAGGGAGACGGGATATTGGCCATCGCCCTCCAGCACGAGATTGATCACACCAATGGCATCCTCATCCTGGACAGGGTGAGTCGGCTGAAGAGAGAGATCTATCGGAACAGATTAAAGAAAGAAAAGCGCAAGGAAGAAAGACCTTGAACACATCTCCTTGGCGGATTGTTTTCTTCGGGACGCCGTCCTTCGCCATCCCGACCCTGCAAAACCTCTTAAAAGGGCCTGACAAAGTGGTGGGCATCGTTACCCAGCCGGACAGGGAAAAGGGGAGAGGGAGGAAGGTTGTCATTTCTCCTGTAAAAGAAGTTGCTCTTCAGCACAGCCTCATCCCTCTTCAGCCAGAGAAAGCGAAGGGAGCAACCTTTCAGGAGGCGCTGAAAAGCCTTCAACCAGACCTCATGGTGGTCGTGGCCTACGGACAGATTTTGTCCAGGTCTGTCCTAGGCATTCCAAGAATTGGAGCTATTAATGTCCATGCTTCCCTACTTCCAAAGTATCGGGGAGCCGCTCCCATTGCCTGGGCCATCCTGAATGGAGAGAAAGTAACGGGAGTGACGACAATGGTCATGGATGAAGGCATGGACACGGGAGATATTCTCTTGCAGGCCGAGACTCCAATTGAAAACGGGGAGACCTGCGAGACGCTTCATGATCGATTGGCCTCCTTAGGAGCTCAATTGCTTTCGGAGACATTAGAGAAGACCAAAGCGGGGACCATTCGGCCGATTCAGCAAGACCACTCAAAGGCTACCTATGCGCCTCCACTCAAGAAAGAAGACGGTCACATTGATTGGAAAAAAGAGGCTGAAGAGATTGATCGTCAAGTCCGTGCTTTCGATCCATGGCCGGGTGCCTTTACAAAATTGGGTGGGCTGCTGCTAAAGGTTTATAAAGGTGAAGTAAGAGAGAAGGCACCTTCGGGAAGAGCAGGAACAGTGGTTTGGGTGGGATCGGATTTCGTGGAGGTGGAAGCCGGAAAGGGCTCTTACCTCCTCAGGGAAGTCCAATTGGAGGGGAGAAGGAGAATGGCCATCCGGGAATTTCTTTCCGGCCACCCCGTTCCTGTAGGGACCGTCCTTCAGTAATTTAGTTCTGAGTTCGGAGTGATGAGTTCAGAGCCTTAAGATTTAGATCAAACACTCCGAACTACGAACTGATAACTCCGAACTGACGAGGTGACATTGGACGTTAAGCCTAAGAAGAGACTCTTCATCGGGCTGCTGGTTTTTACCTGCCTGATCCTCTTTGTCTTCATCTTCCTGCTCTGGTATGTCCCGATGGTAGGGCTGAAGAATATCCATCCCTCTTTTCCTCTCTTCTACACCAGCATCCTTGCGGTTTTTGCAGTTCTCATGCTTTCGGGAGGACTTCTCCTTGTTTTTACCATCTTCATGGGGAAGGATATCTTTCTCTCCCAGAAACTGAGAGGGATCGTTGCAAAGGTTCTTTTCCCATTTATGATCCTGATGGGGAGGCTGGTCGGGGTGTCAAGGGAAAGAGTTCAGCAATCGTTCATCGAGTTGAATAATCATCTCGTCCTGTCCAACCATCACCGCACTCGGCCAAATAAGTTATTGATCCTCCTCCCCCACTGCATTCAGGATTTCGACTGTCAGGTCAAGATCACAGGAAACATTAGAAATTGCAAAGGTTGTGGAAAGTGCGAGATTAAGGACTTGATCGAGCTCTCCGATCAGTATCAGGTGAAGATCGCTGTAGCGACAGGAGGGACGTTAGCGAGGAGAATCATTGTCGACAACAGACCAGAGGCGATTGTGGCGGTTGCCTGCGAACTCGACCTGACCAGCGGCATTCAAGATACTTATCCGATTCCAGTCATTGGAATTCTGAACGAAAGACCGAATGGTCCCTGCATCAATACCAAAGTGGATATTCAAAAGGTAAAGCAGGCCATGTTGGACTTCCTCGACCCCCACGCTTCATGAGAGCTCTGGAAATCCTGCAGGAGCCCTTTGATCACTCAGATTTCAAAAAATGATTGCACAGATTTTCTTTCCGAAAATGTTGCAAAATGTCCTGCCCTGTTGGTGGGGATGATGAATGCAGCGATTTCAAGAATTCGATAGGCCGGACATTCCTATCCGACGGCGGCATTTTCGCCTAGCCTGCCAGCAGGCAGGGGTGTAACCAGACATGACAAATTGACAAAACAAGGGTTTCTGATTATATTGGGGTTTAAAGAAGGTTGAGTTTACCTATGAATCAATTCAAGACATTTTTCCTGATGCTCATTTTAACCGTTCTTTTCATCCTGGTTGGTACAGCGATCGGGGGCAGGAGCGGTGCCGTTTATGCCTTCGTCTTTGCAGCCTTGATGAATTTTTTCACTTACTGGTTTAGCGATAAAATCGTGCTTCGGATGTATGGAGCGAAAGAAGTTTCGCAAAGTGAGGCGCCCGAGCTCTACGGAATTGTTGCAGAGCTAACGAGCAAAGCCAGTCTGCCTATGCCGAAAGTCTATATCATGGAAAATGATACTCCGAATGCCTTCGCCACGGGAAGAAACCCGCAGCATGCGGCCGTGGCAGTCACGACAGGTATCCTGAGGATTCTTTCGAGAGATGAGCTCATGGGTGTTATCGGACATGAACTCTCGCACATTCAACACCGAGATATCCTCATCAGCACGATTGCCGCTACGATGGCCGGTGCCATCAGCATGCTGGCCTCGATGGCTCGGTGGGGTGCGATGTTCGGAGGGTTTGGGAGATCGGACGACGAGGAAGGGGGCGGTGGAGGAAACATTCTCGTTGTCCTGGTCGTTTCGATATTTGCCTCCATCGCGGCCATGCTCATTCAACTGGCCATCTCTCGCTCCAGGGAATATCTGGCTGACGAGGGCGGAGCCCATCTTGCTCATCCGCTTTCCTTAGCAAAAGCCTTGCAAAAGCTGGAGATCGCTTCTCAGCGCGTTCCCATGGATGCCAATCCTTCCACGGCTCATATGTTTATTGTAAATCCTTTAAGGGGAGGCGGCGTTCTCTCTCTTTTCAGCACCCATCCACCCATTGAAGAACGGGTCGCCAGACTCGAGGAGATGGCGAGGACAGGAAGGTTTTGAGAAAAAAGACCGCAAGGGCGATCTGTCTCGACATCCTGAATCGGGTTGAAGAGGCTGACCTCCACCCCGATCGTCTGCTCACCGATTCCTTCAAACGCTACCGATATCTTACTTCGCTCGATCGTTCCTTCCTCACGGAGTTGACATATGGGGTCATCCGTTGGAGAGGAAAGCTTGATTGGGTGATCCGCCACTTCTCAAAAATCCCTTTCGGGAAAATTGAATCAGAAACGCTCAACATTCTCCGTCTCGGACTCTATCAAATCCTCTTCCTGTCGAGGACTCCATCTTCGGCGGCCGTGAATGAGTCTGTTGAGTTAGCGAAGCACATCAGGGGAAGAGGAGGAGCAGGTTTTGTCAATGCTCTGCTTCGCTCCGCCATCCGGCAAAGAGAGGGAATTCCTTATCCGGATATTACGGTGGATCCAGCACTCCATATCTCCATCGTTCAATCTCATCCTCTCTGGTTGGTCCAGAGATGGGTAAGCGAGATGGGTGCAGAAGAGGCCCTCAAGATCTGCACGTTCAACAATCAGATCTCTCCGCTGACGCTCCGAACCAACACCCTGAAGATGAATCGGCAACACCTTATTGAAAAGTTGAAGGAAAAGGGGTTAAAACCGTTTTCGGCCGCCTTTTCAGAAGAGGGAATTGTGCTGCAGGATTCTCCACCCACTTCAGAACTTCCACTCTTGAAGGAGGGGTTCTATATCATTCAGGACGAAGCTTCTCAGCTGGTCAGCTTCGTAACAGACCCAAAACCTGGAGAAAGAATCCTTGACGCCTGTGCCGCCCCGGGCGGAAAGACCACCCACATGGCTCAGAAAATGGAGAACCTGGGAGAAATTTATGCGCTGGATCTCAGCAAAGGGAAATTAGATTTAGTCGAGGAGATGTCTCAAAGGTTGGGAATAAAAATTGTCAACACGGTCAAGGGAGATGCTGGCCGACCTCTTCCCATCCCTCAGGGAATGAAATTTGATCGAATCTTAGCGGATGTTCCCTGCTCAGGGTTTGGGACACTCCGGAGAAACCCTGACTTGAAGTGGAGAAGAGGGGAGGGAGACATCAAGAGGCTGAGTGAGGTCCAGTTTACCATCCTGAGGAATCTTTGGGAATATGTGAAGGAAGGGGGCGTCCTGATCTACAGCACGTGCACGGTCTTTCGCGAGGAGAATGAAGATGTGGTAGAGAAATTTTTGGATGAGAATCCGCAATTCCAATTCGAGTCGATCGATAGAATCCTTCCGGGAAAATACCACCCGTTTGTCCACAACAGGTATTTCAAAACCTTTCCTCTAGCGGATAAAATGGATGGTTTCTTCGTTGCCCGATTAATAAAATCATCCGGGCACAATCTCGCAGGGCAAAGGATGGGTGATGTTTGAAATCGAAATTTTTCTAAAAGGACTCATCGTCGGGCTATCCATTGCAGTGCCCGTAGGGCCCATTGGTGTCTTATGCATCCGGCGGACCTTAGCACAGGGCCGAATCATTGGTCTGCTTTCAGGCCTGGGAGCTGCTACGGCCGACGCCTTTTATGGAGCTATTGCCGGATTTGGATTGACCATTCTTTCAAATTTCCTGATCGGTCAGAAACTATGGCTCCATCTGATTGGAGGTGGGTTGCTTTGTATCCTGGGCGTCAAGACATTTTTTTCCAGACCTGCCGAGCAAGGGACTTCCGTCGAAGGTAGTAGTCTTTGGAATGCCTATCTGTCCACATTCTTTCTCACCCTCACCAACCCGATGACCCTTCTCTTCTTCGTAGCCGTCTTTGCCGGGCTAGGAATTGGGAGCGAAAGACATCACTACGTCACTGCCGGAATCCTGGTCACGGGTGTTTTTATCGGTTCCGCAATGTGGTGGCTTGTCCTGATCGGTTTTACCGGGATACTGCGGGGGTTGTTCAACTTTAAGAGGTTGCAATGGCTGAACAGAATTTCGGGTTTGATCATCATCGGTTTTGGCTTGTATGCATTCCTGAGCCTGCTCTGATGAAGAAGAGTCTCCTCAATTCTGTTGATTTTTTATCCCAATCTGGTAAACTCCTACCAAAGTCGATTGGTGCAAGAAAACCCTCATACGATTTAGCTGGCAAATCGATTGCGGAATACGGAATTTGAGACATTTGAAAAGAAGGTTTTCCCGGCGAAACCTTCCGCGTCCTAAAAAAGAGGGGTCGGGATCCTAGAAAGGAATTTCCATGGCTAAACTTGGGAGTGACAGGAAACCTGCAGTGGCAAGGGTTAAGACTCCAAAAAGGGCACATGAGGTTACGAAATTATGTAATGAGCGAGGGTGGAAGGTCATTGTGGGTATTGAACCCGATCAACCAGAAGATATTTCTGACATCGAGAAGCTGATGAACCCACAGACGGTAGTGAGAGAAATTCCGGAAGTAGGACGAAATGCCCCTTGCCCTTGTGGAAGCGGGTTGAAATATAAGAAATGTTGTCTCGGTAAATAAGAAAGGAGAACGGAGGCATCCTGACCAAAAAACCATTGCATGTAGTATGACGGGCGGAAAAAATTATTAGAATTGTCGGTGCCAGGCGACGGGAAATATCAATGACAGAATAAGGGGTTTTTGATGATAATCGTCAGATCGAAGAATAATGTACCTATTCGGTTGACCATTGAAAGATGGAAACATATAATTAGGAGGCATCCTGAAATGGATGGAGAAAAAGGAAAAGTTCTGCAAACCATAACCGATCCGGATTTAATTCAGGAGGGTGATTTTGGCGAACTTATCGGGATTAAGTTTTACAAGAAGACACCGCTTACTTCCAAGTATTTGGCCGTGATATACAAGGAAGTTTCAAATACAGATGGTTTTGTAATCACAGCATATTATGCCAAGAAGCCCACAGAGAGGAGACAAACTATATGGAAGCAATAAAAATACTTAATAAAAAAGAGAATCTTAACTGGGAATATGACGAAGATGCGGATGTCCTTTACATCAGCATAGGAAAACCTCGCAAGGCACTTGGGGCCGATATAGGCGAGGGGGCGGTGGTCAGGTATAAAGAAGAAACTGGAGAGGTCGTCGGGTTGACGCTTATCGGCGTAAAAGAGCGTCTTCTTAGAAGTATTAAGACAAATTGATTATCCATAGGCCTGATGAAAAAGAGACTTGGAGTTGGGAGCGTGGAGGGATGTTAACTTGAAGCAAATAGCGCCTTCGATTTTATCTGCCGATTTTAGCCGCCTCGGGGAGGAGGTGGGCGCAGTCGAAAAGGCTGGAGCGGATGTGATCCATGTCGATGTGATGGACGGGCATTTCGTGCCCAACATCACCATCGGACCGCTGGTTGTAAAGGGATTGAAGAAGCTGACCTCGTTGCCTTTAGACGTCCACTTGATGATCGAAAGGCCCGAGCGTTATGTCGAGGCGTTTGCCGAGGCAGGGAGCGATTGGATAACGATTCATGCCGAAGTATGTCCCCGACTCAAAGGAATGGTGAAGAAGCTTCGTCAGCTGAAGGTGAGGCCGGGCATCGTGCTCAAGCCGGCTACTTCCCTAAAAACCCTCTATCCGGTTCTCGACGATCTCGATTTGGTTCTTATCATGTCGGTCAACCCCGGTTTTGGGGGTCAATCCTTCATCCCCTCCACGCTGAAGAAGATCGAGCGGTTGAGGAAAATCGTTGATCAAGACGGATACCCAATGGAGATAGAAGTGGATGGCGGGGTCAAGGTCGAGAATATCAGAGAAGTTGCAGGAGCCGGGGGTGACATCTTCGTTGTCGGCACGGGAATTTTCAAGACCAAGGACTATGAAGAAACGGTACGAATGTTGAGACAAGAAATCGATGGAGTTTAATTTGAACCCGGAGGAGGGAAGCATGAAGATCGGAGAAATTAAGAAGACCACAGTGATTGGGGCAGGCACGATGGGAGCGCAGATTGCGGATGTCCTTTCCAGGGTGGGGGACTACGAGGTGGGCATGGTCGATATCAATGACGACTTGGTGAAGAAAGGATTTCAGTCCATCGAGCAAAGACTGGACCGGTTCTTTGTTGCGAAGGGTAAACTCACCGTCGAAGAGAAAAAGAAAATTGTGAATCGAATAAAAGGTTATACGGATATTGGAGAGGCAGCAAAGTCTACCGACTTGGTCATCGAAGCCGCTGTGGAAAGAATGGGGTTAAAAAAAGAGATATTCAAGAAACTCGACGAAAGCGCGCCGGCCCATGCCATCCTTGCTTCCAACACTTCTTATCTCAATATCTCGGAGATGGCCTCGGCCACGAAGCGACCGGAAAAGGTTGTGGGCATCCATTTTTTTAATCCGGTGGCTGTCATGCAGTTGGTTGAAGTGGTCAGGGGGGGACGGACTTCTGCTGAGACAATAGAGGTGGCCTGCGATCTCGCAAAGAAATTAGGAAAAGAACCAGTCATCTGCCGCGACATCAGCTATGGATTTCTTGCCAATCGAGCCTACCGGGCCATGGTGGAAGAGGCCACGCAGATGGTATGGGAGAGGGTTGCTTCTCCAGAAGAGATCGATAAGGCGCTCAAGCTCGGTTATAACCTGCCCATGGGTCCGCTCGAACTGGCTGACATGGTGGGAGGCTGGGCTCTTCGGGTTTCGTCGGAAGAGGACGCGGTCAGAGAGCTCGGTTCCGAGAAGGGACGCCTTCATCCCCTGACCAGGGCCATGGTTCGGGCTGGGTACACCAAAATTTATGATTACTGGAAAGAGGTGTTGTCCAAACCGTAACTGAAATTATGCACGAGGATTCAATATATGAGAATCAAATTGATATAATTTCTGTAATGTGAAAACAGAGGATTTATGGCAGATTCATGCACTTTTCAAAAAGGCGAGTACACCTACTACTACTCAGTCCCATCAGCATATATGGATTGAAGATTACGGATCGAAAGCGAGTATTAATCATTTCTTATCTTCCCAGAGCTTATCAATAGGGATAAAAGCCCTTTCTCTTCTTGCATCGTATCTGTACCATCTCAACCGCAGGTCAGAGATGTCGACTTGAGATATTTCAGTCCAAGGTGTGGGGGCAAGCTCAAACCCGTAATCCCCCAGACCCTTGCTGGATGGTATAAAACAAACTTTCTTCTCGTATTCCCAGCCTAACTTAAAAGGACCGCATCTGACGTAAGAATCGCCGGGTTGATAGATAAAGGGGC
>Ga0335070_10005106_pt1 | contig 15410 bp, 15 predicted proteins | sample Lox_Sample_13_FD_206722 | JGI IMG/M metagenome (GOLD analysis project Ga0335070, IMG submission 206722) | Soil microbial communities from Loxahatchee National Wildlife Refuge, Florida, United States - Lox_Sample_1.3 | ecosystem: Environmental > Terrestrial > Soil > Wetlands | place: USA... | reverse complement strand
GGTAGCGGATTTGGAGCGAGAGAGGGGGTACGATTTTTCGAGATTGTTAAGGTACGAAATTAAAAGACTTCGGGTAGTACGAAATTATGCGACCTTACAAGCGGGATGACTGCGCGGCAGCCATTCCCAAACAAACTCGCCCCACCGCAGCGCTGGCACAAAATACCAGGCTGTATGCAATCAAGATCACTGCAGCCCGGTAGTTTGTTTTTCCGGGATTGCGCCCGGAGAAAAATCCGGTACCCTGGTAGAGGAACGCAGCCAGCATCACCGCTAAAAGCAAAGCGCCAAAGATCAACGTGGGCCAGCGCTGGTCAGTATAATCCAGGCCAACGAATTTTGAAAACGTCACCCCCATGAACAAGGAGTACTTAACCAGATTTGCTGCACTAAAGCCATAACATTGTGCTTCGGGTACAAACTGATAGCCGCGAAAATAAAGGAGGACCGACCCGATCGAACCAATCATTCCAATTCCAGCCGCAGCCATCGCTGATCGAGAACGATTCCGGACTGTGTGGTACAGCTCCACCCCGAAGACCGCGATCGTCACCGGAGCGATGAGAAAACCATAACCGGTAAAGATCAAAAGGAAATTCAACGTCAGCACAAGCGGAAGCCGGACTGCCGGGCGGTCCATCGTCCAGGCCAGGCAAAGCAGCATCAGGAGAAGAAGCGGCATGGCCGCGGCTGATTCGTCCGGGGTGCCGATAAAGATCTCGTACTGTGCCACGGTCAGGAAAATCGCTGGGATCAACGCGTCCCAGGCGGACAAAGATCCGAAGACCCTTTTCTTCAAGGCAATCGCCAGCAGCATCGCCGCGAATATCAGTGCCAGGATCGCAAAAGCATCTGCGCGTGTATTCCAACGCGTCCATTCTGCCAGCAACTGGATCAGGAAGAAACCAACCCCCATCCGGTGAGCGCCAGCCTGATAGGAGAACAGAGTCCACCACCCTGTCTTACCTTCAAATAAAGGGGTCAAAAATCCCCATTGATCCCAGAAGAGGATATTGACTGCTTTCTGGTCAATCAGCACAAACAGGCGTGCGGCAAAAAAAGCTGACACTCCGACCAGGAATGCAGCCAACAGGGATCGTGAACGAAGAAAGGACGATGAGCTTGTTTGTTTTTTCAAGGGAGGATGATCCTCTCAACCGCGGCGAAAGGGTGAGGAGCTGCGCTCGATATTCGCCGCCGTCCGCAAAGATAATAACATTTTGGTCCTCTCGCCACAGGGCTTTATCCACAATCAGCAATATAATTCCTTCATGCTTTCCCGCCTGGTGTTGTTCGCTCTGGTCCTGACAGCCTGCGCCCCGGCAATCACCTCTACCCCACTTCCCGCGCTCACGCGGGAGCCAACCTGGACCATCGCCCCAACCCAGACGTCAACCACTCCCCCGACTTCGACTGTCGCTCCAACCGAGACGCTGACCCCCGCGCCGGCGATACAGGTGTGCTCGCCGCTGGCGGACTACTCGCTCGGCCAGATCCCCGGCCTGGTGACCAACCCCTACCACCCCCCGCCGCCGGGATCGGACAACCCCCACGAGGGCGTGGATCTCTCGGTCCTCCAGCCGGGGACGCGCGTCGCGCTGGCGGGCGCGCCGGTCCAGGCCGCGCTGGCAGGGACGGTCGCCGCGGCGATCCAGGACCGCTTTCCTTACGGCAACGCCCTCATTATAGAGACGCCGCTGGACGGCCTGCCAGCGGACTGGCCCGGTTTAGCCGTCCTGCCCACACCGGCCCCGACGCTGCCCTTCAACGGCCCGCTGACCTGCCCGGACGTCGATCTCCACCTGGCCCTCGACCCGCAGCAGCGTTCGCTCTACCTGGTCTACGCCCACCTGCAGGCTGCCCCGACCCTGCAAGCGGGCGATCGGGTCGCCTGCGCCCAACCGCTGGGCAAGATCGGCGCGTCGGGGAACGCGCTCAACCCTCACCTCCACCTCGAGGCGCGGGTGGGCCCCTCCGGGGCGCGTTTCGCCAGCCTGGCCCATTACGACCCCGGCGCCTCCCCCGCCGAGATGGCCACCTACTGCGCCTGGCGGGTGAGCAATGCCTTCCAGCTCGTCGACCCGCTACTCATTGTTAAGTAATCTCACCAAAAAGAAGAAAACCACCCGTTCTCTGCTCTCTGTTCTCGGTTCTCGTTCTTCTGCTACAATATCCTTACCATGGACAAACAACCCTATATCGACCGCATCCTCGAGACGGAAAACCTGACCGACGAACTGGAAGACGCCGAGGCGAACACCCTCATCAATTGGGGCGTCGCCCAGCTCGACCGGGTACTGCAGGGTGCGGACGATCCTGAGGAGGGGGGCCGGCGGGTCAACAACCTGATGGCGGTGATGCGCAAGATCAACCGCATCCTCGGCGGCTACAAAAGCAAGAGCTCTAAGGCGCTGGCCAAAGACATCGCCGACCTGCGCAGGCTCACCGCCCAGGCCTCTGGCTCCAGCCCGTCCTTTTCGACGGATGGGGCTGAAAAGGCCAGTCCGGAGCAGGCCGCCCAGGACGTGTCTGGCCTCTCCACCCATGAGGCGCTCGAATACCTGTTCAAGCAGTGATAGGCAGAAAAGGACTGACCTTATGTCTTCTCGCCGCCGCTCGCCGAATTTGATCAGCCTGGTCGTCCTGGCCATCGTCATCGCGGTCGCCGGGTACGTGTACAGGCAGGGCCAGGAGCCCACGCCTGCCCCCACCGCCCCCGCCACCCAGGCCGCCCCCGGCCAGCCCACGCCGGCCGAAAGCGCGATGCCGGCCTGGCTGCACGTTTTTTTCACCAACCCTAACCCGCCCGATCAATCTGGCAGCGGTGTGGACCAGGTCATCCTGCCGCTCATCCAATCCGCCACGCAGAGCATCGACGTGACCTCCTTCGACCTCAACCTGCCCGACCTGGTCAACGCCCTGGCCGACGCACAGAAGCGCGGGGTGATCGTGCGCGTGGTGTACGATGGGACCAACGGCGAGCAAAAGCTGGATAACGCTGCCACCAACAATAAGACCTTCGACGCGATCAAGACGCTCAAGGCGGCCGGGGTCGGTCTGGTCAACGGAGGGCGCTCCAACGGCCTGATGCACGACAAAATTGTCATCATCGATGGAAAAACCCTCCTCATGGGCTCGTGGAACCTCTCCTACAATGATACCTATCGGAACAACAACAACCTGCTGGAAATTACCGCGCCCCAGCTCATCGCCAACTACCAGGCCAAGTTCAACGAGCTGTTCGTCGACAAGCGCTTTGGCGCGAAGGCCGAAATCGGGGCGCTGGCTCCCTCGCTGACCCTGGACGGGGTCCGGGTGGAAAATTATTTCTCCCCCACAGATCAGGTGATGGCTCACCTGGTCCAGACGGTCCAGGGGGCGAAACGGTCGGTGCACGTGATGATCTTTACCTTCACCGATCCGGGCCTGGCCTCGGCGCTGATCGAGCGGGCGAAAGCAGCGCTGGACGTCCAGGGAGTGATCGAAGACCGCGGCGCCTCGCAGGGGGCGCTGCCGACTCTTTTCTGCGCCCACCTCCCCTTCAAGACGGATGGCAACAAATACACCATGCACCACAAGGTGATCGTGATCGATGGGCAGACGGTGATCACCGGCTCGTTTAACTTCACCAAATCGGCGGACACGGCCAACGACGATAACCTGATCATCCTGCACAGCCCGGCGGTCGCGGCGCTCTACGAGCAGGAATACCAGCAGATCAATGCTGCCGGCCAGCTTCCCCAGGCCGCGGGGTTCCAGTGCCCATGAGCCCTGGGGGCCTTCCGGCGGCGATGAGGCACTCAGCAGGATGACAGGCGGTCCTTCCCGGCAAAATCCCCGGCATGGTTGGGCGGCCATGATCCTGCTGCTGGCGACAGGCCTGGCGTGCAGCTTTCCATCCGCCCGCGCCGCCCGGCCGGGTGGGATTTCCGCGCAGGCTCTGGAAAAGACCCTGCAGGCGGGAGGAGTCCCGCTCACACCCGCCCCGAGCCAGGCGGCCGCGCCCCCGACCCTCTCCATGCCGACCGCACAAACCTCCCCTCCCAATCAAAACCCCGCGACGCCGTTCCCGGGGCTGCAAACCGCGACCCCCGGAAGCCCGGCGGTGGTCAGCCTGCCGCCTCCCCTGGTCAGTACGCCAGCCTGTCCTGGCGGACAGTCCAGGGGGACTTCGCCCGGCGCGACGCCCCCCGCGGATCAGCCGCCGTTCCAATACCCCGCCCAGGCCGGCGACACTCTCTTCAGCCTGGCCGCGCGCTTTGGCGTCGACGCCGAAGAGATCACCTCGGCCAGGCCGGTCGACCCCCAGCGCCTGATCGAGCCGGGCCAGATCCTGGTGATCCCCAACCGCTATCTGCCGGCGGCTTATCCCAGCGCGGTGATGCCCGACAGTGAGGTGGTCGACTCGCCCACCGCGGTGGATCTCGACCTGCCGGCCTTTATTTCCGCGGCGGGAGGGTATTTGAGCGCGTACTCTGAGACGGTCGACAAACAGACTCTGAGCGGGAGCGAGATCGTGCGCCGCGTCGCACTGGAAACCTCGGTCAACCCGCGCATCCTGCTCGCCTTCCTGGAGTTCCGCTCGGGCTGGGTCAGCGGCCGGCCGGACCCGGGCCAGGTGGACCACCCACTCGGGTTTTACGTCACCGGCTACAACGGCCTGTACAAGGAGCTCTCGCTGGCGGCCAAGGAGCTGAACATCGGCTATTACTGTTGGCGCAGCGGGACGCGGACAACGCTAGAGTTCAAAGACGGGGGAGCCACGCCGTTCAGCCCAGCGCTCAATGCCGGGTCGGTCGCGGTCCAGTTTTTGTTCGCCAAAATCTACCCGGCCGAGAGTTGGGCGGCGGCGCTCTACGGGCCGCAGGGCTTCCTGGCCCTCTATACCCGCCTGTTCGGCGACCCCTGGCAGCGGGCGGCCGCCGTGGAACCGCTCTACCCGGCCAGCCTGGCCCAACCGCCCCTCGATTTACCCTTCGCTCCCGGGGAGCGGTGGGCGCTGACGTCCGGCCCGCACATCTCCTGGAACACGGGCACCCCGCCCGGCGCGCTGGATTTCGCCCCCATCACCGGCGAACGCGGCTGCGGGACCAGCCGCGCCTGGGCGCTGGCCTCGGCGGACGGGGTGGTGGTGCGCTCCGAAAATGGGGAATTGACCCTCGACCTCGATGGAGATGGGCATGAGGAGACCGGTTGGGTGCTACTCTACCTGCACCTGGCGGCCAGCGAGCGGGCGGCCGCGGGGACGGTCGTCCGGGCCGGAGACCGGTTGGGTCATCCCTCCTGCGAGGGCGGCAGCGCGACCGGGATCCACGTCCACGTCGCCCGGAAATACAATGGAGAGTGGATCCCCGCCGACGGGCCGGCGCCCTTCGTGCTCAGCGGGTGGACTGCCCACGCCGGGGAGAAGCCCTACCAGGGCACGCTGACCCGCGGCGGCGAGGTGGTCACCGCCCAGCCCGACGGTTCGCACGGGTCAACGATTGTGCGGTAGTGATCAGCGCATGAAATTCTGGAATGTTGAAGGCATCTTTGCCTTCGGCATGAAGCCGGGGGTATTCTTTTCGAGAAGGCCAATGGCATTCCGAATGCCTCGGCCCTACTTTGTAAGGTTCTCGGGTTTCGGTTCTCCCTGGCCTATCCGCCAGGACAGGCGGTTCTCGTTCTTTCACCCCGCGCTCTGCGCCAGGTTATTGATCCATTTGCGCGAGCGGAAGCGGAAGAGGCCGACGGCCAGCTTACAGGCTTCTTCAATCATCACGATTAAAACAACATAATAGATCGGGAGGTGGAGGACGAAGGCCCCCAGCAGGGCGAGGGGGATGCCGATCAGCCAGATCGAACCCGAATCCAGGACCAGCGAGAAGCGCGTGTCCCCGCCGCTGCGCAGGATGGCGATCACTACTGTCAGATTGGAAACCTTGATCCACAAGACACAGCCCATCACGATCAGAATGTTGCGCGCGTATCCGGTTACCACCGGCGAGACCTTGTATAAGGTCAGGATCGCGCCGGAGGTGGTGATGATGATCGCCCCCACGATCAGGGCCAGTCCGGCGCCCAGCGCCAGCGCCCGCCGGGCGTAGGTGAAGGCCTTTTCTTCCTCGTTGGCGCCAATACGGTTGCCGATCAGGATCGCGCTGGCGGTGGAGATGCCAAAGAAGATGACGAAGGCCAGGCTCTCGATCGTGCTGGCGATGTTCACCGCGGCGATGGCTTCGGTGCTGATGTGGGCGTAGATCAGGTTATAAGTGGTGAACCCCAGCGACCAGAGCGTCTCGTTGAAGGCTGCCGGCAGCACGGTGGCCAGAAATCGGCGGATGAAATCCGGCCGAGCCCCGAGCAGCTCGCGCGGATGGGCGGCGGCTGTTCGCCGGGTGAGATAGGTGACCGAGACGAGCAGGATGCACTCGAAGAAGCGGGCCAGGCAGGTACCCAGGGCTGCTCCCTGGACCCCCAGGGCCGGAAAGCCGAATTTCCCAAAAATCAGGGTGTAGTTGAGCAGCCCATCCAGGCAGATGGCAGTGATGCTGACCGCCATGGGGACGCGCACGTCACCGGTGCTGCGCAAGACGGAGGCAAAGCTGAAGGTGATCGCCGTGGCCAGGTAGCTGATGCCGATGATGTGCAGATACTGGCTGCCCAGGGCGATCACGGCCGGGTCTTCGGTGTAGAGGCTGAGGACGGCCTGGGGAAAAATAACCGCTATCAGGGTGAACAACAAGCCCGCTCCGCAGCCGAGGGCCAGGCAAAGGCCGAGCACCTTGTGGATGCTGGGCACGTCGCGGCGGCCCCAGAGCTGGGCGGTAAAGATGGCCGAGCCGCTGCTGATCCCGAACAGCATCAGGGTGAGGAGGAAGAAGATCTGGTTGGCCAAGCCGACCCCGGCCACAGCCTTTTCGCCCAACTGCCCGATCATGATCACCCCCACCGCGTTGAGCGAGGAAGAGACCAGGTTCTGGAGCATGATCGGCACGGCGATGCGGAACAGGTTTCTCAGGTACTCTCGGTCGCGAAACATTTCATCCCACCTGTATGGAAGGTCAAACCCACCTATTATAATGGAGGAATATGGACTCCATCCCCGATTCAGACCTGCTATCTGATCTTTCCCGCGCGTTCGAAGCCCGCGAAGGGCTCCTCGATCCGGACCATGAGGGCGCGCTGCGGCTCTTCAACGGGTTCCTGGAGGGACCGCCGGGACTTTCGCTGGTCGCCGACCTGTATGGGCGGACCCTCCTGCTGCAGGAGGACGCTTCTACCCGGCGCGAGGCGGCGATGGCCCAAACCTTCTACCTGGAACGGCTGCCCTGGCTGGAGGCCGTGGTGGTCAAGACCCGCTCCGGCGCAGATCCCCAGGCGCGCCGCGGACTGCTGACCTTCGGAGAAGCCCCGGACCGGAAGGTATGTGAAAACGGGGTCTGGTACGCGCTGGACCTGCAGATGAACAGCGCTGCCAGCCTGTTCCTGGATACGCGCGGGCTGCGTGCCTGGCTCAAGGCGCACCTGGGCGGTCGCTCGGCGCTCAATACCTTTGCTTACACCGGCAGCCTGGGGGTGGCGGCCCGCGCGGGCGGCGCGGCGCGGGTGGTCCACCTGGATCTCAACCGCTCGTTCCTGGAGATCGCGAAGGCGTCCTACGCCCTGAACGGTTTTAAGATCCAGCCCTCCGACTTTATCGCCGGGGATTTCTGGAGCGAGGTCAACGCTTTCAAGCGGCGCGGCGAGCTGTTCGACTGCGTCCTGCTCGACCCGCCTTTCTTCTCGACCACGCGCCGGGGCCGGGTGGACCTGGTCCACCAGAGCCAGCGGGTGATCAACAAGGTCCGCCCGCTGGCGGCTCACGGCGGGATCCTGGTGGCGATCAACAATGCCCTGTTCGCCAGCGGGGCGGAGTATCTGGCCCTGCTTGAGGACCTGTGCGCGGATGGTTTCCTGAAGATCGAAGAGCTGATCCCCGTCCCCGAAGATTTCACCGGCTTCCCCCACACCCGGGTGCGCAATCCCCCCACCGACCCGGCGCCGTTCAATCATTCGACCAAGATTGCCGTGCTGTCTGTTCGTAGAAAAAGCTGAACCATGACCCAGTCCAGGGGGTGTGGAACAAGGACAAGATGCCCCGTTTCACGGCTCGCATCAGGCGCGGCGCTGTAGCGAAGAGGAAACGGCTTCGCCTGCATGCCATTGTTAGACGGCAGGAAGACTCGCTACCATCCGGAGAGTGGCGCTACAACGCCAGGCTTTTTTTCAAAATCGCCCAGAGTTCGGGCGGCGGGATAATCGGCTGTGGCTAAAACATCGTGTTGTTGTTCGCTGACGTTTCAGGAACTTCTTGCACGACATCCCAATGTTCAACGATCTTGCCGTTTTCAAGACGGAAGATATCCACGACCGCCATACCGCGGTCGCCGGGTTTGCGGATCATGTGACTATGCAGGACCACGTAATTGCCTTCCGCGATGATCCTTTTTGATTCCAAGCGAAAATCTGGATAGGTTTGCTCGAACCATTTCACAGTCGCTATAAAAGGTTCGGGACCATCTGCTGCGCCAGGATTGTGCTGCCGATAGTGCGGTCCAAGATATTTGGCAACCGCTTCTTCGGGCTTGCGCTGGTTAATGGCGAGGTCATGCCACTCGCGCACGATTCTCTTGTTCGCTTCCAATTGGTCGTTCATAGACCTCCATTAAGGATTTTTTAATTGGAGCGGGAAATCAATCCTCGCTCCCGACTATATACTGCAACGCCACATCCTTCTCCTTCAACACCGCCCACACCTTCGGCGCGGTGATCGGGATGTCAATGTTGGCGACGCCGGGATGTGCGAGTGTGTCCACACTCTCCGTTTTCTTCCTTTCTCTGAGATCTCTGTGGTGAGGCTCTTTTTACTCAGTTTCCGTTACTTTATGGATGGACCGCGGAGCCTCGGGGTCGTAGCCTTTGTGGCGGGTGAGGTGGTAGGCGAAGAGCTGGCCCGGGATGATGGCGACGATGGGGCTGAGCCACTCGGGGATGCCCGCCGGGAGCGGGATGGGCGATTCGGCCAGGGCCAGCGCTTCGGGCCGGTTGGAGATGACGGTCAGGTTGGCGAGCTGCTCGTCGTGGACTTTTTGCAGCACCTCAGCCAGGGTCGCGTAGACCCCGCCGTCCGGCGCGACCGCCATGACCGGGAACCCGCGCTCGACCATTGCGATCGGCCCGTGGAGGAAATCCGCGGAAGAATAGGGCTCGGCCTCGACGTAGGCCAGCTCTTTCATTTTCAATGCCCACTCGAATGTGGTGGCGTAATTGAAGCCCCGCCCGAGGACCACGCAGCGCTGCATGTAGGTATAACGCAGAGAAAGCCTGGAGACGGCCGCGTCGCGGAGCAGGGCCTGGCGGGTCCACTCGGGAACCTGCCGGAGTTGGGCGAGGCGCTCCTGGTCTGCGGCCAGGCAGGCGGAGAGCATGGCGATGCCCATCAGCGAGGCGGTGTAGGTCTTGGTAGCCGCCACGGCGATCTCGGGGCCGGCCTGGATGTCGAGGACGAAATCGGCGGCCTGGGCCAGCGGAGAAGCGGGGTCGTTAGTGATGGCCAGAGTCGGGCAGCCCTGGCGCTTGCCGTCAGCGACGACACTGACGATATCCGGTGAGTGCCCGGACTGGGAAATGCCCACCACGAGCGCGCCCCGCAGGCGGGGCGTCTTCTGGTAGAAGGTGTAGAGGGAGGGGGTCGCCAGCGCCACCGGAAGCCTGTTGTACGCGCCCCAGACGTAGTTGGCGTAGCGCCCGGCGTTATCCGAGGTGCCGCGCGCGGCGAGGACCGCGTACTCCACGTCCTGGCGGCGAATCTGGGCGGCGATCTCCTGGATGCGGTCCATCTGGCGGGAGAGCAGGCCTTCCAGAACGTCGGGCTGTTCGAAGATTTCTGAGCGAAGCGACATGCGGCTTTATCCTTTGGCTACCCGCCGGATTCGCTCAGCGACGTCCTGGGCAAAGCGGGTGATGTGGTCCTGCACGTAGGTCGAGAGATCCAGCTCGGGATGGCGGATGAGGGGGGTGAGATCCATGCCGAAGGACAGGCCTTCGGATATATCCACCCCGTGGGACTCAAAATAGGTGGCATTGGCGCGGCGGCGGCCCATGGAGGCCAGGTCGTAGCGCTTCCCGCCGGCGATCTGCGAATCGAACACCCCGAGGAGCGCCTCCTGCAGATTGGCGTGGGGAGTCAAATCGAAGGGAATTTTATCACCATCCACCATCCAATCCAGGTCGCGCCAGACCTCGCAGCCGAAGAGCTTTTCAGGGCGCTCGGCCTCGTCCAGGCAGCGGATCGCCGCGATGACCTTTGCCGCGACCCCGACGTGGGTATCGTGCTTATCGGCCAGGTTGTGGGTGTAGACGAAGCGCGGCCGGGCGGCTTTGAGGAGAGCTGCCAGGTCCTCTACCGGCGGCTGGCCGGCGGGGTCCTTGATCACCCCGCTGGGGTAATCGAGGAGCACCTGGGCGGCGTATTCGCCGACGAAAGCGGCTTTCTTCTGCTCCTTGAAGCGGACCGCGCGCATGGCCTCGTCGCTGTAATCCTGGTAGAGATCCTCGCGCGGGGAACCGCGCCCGTCGGTCATCACCACCCCGCAAAACCAGAGGTCGGGCTGCTGGAAGCAGCGCAGGATCGGCTCGGCGGCCATGATCTCGATGTCGTCCTGGTGGGCGCTGATCGCCATGTGAGTGGTGCGCGCCAGGGCCTGCTCCACGGGCAGTCCGTCGGGGACGAAAATTTCGGCGGTGGGTTGATGAAGATTCATAATTACCCTTTCTCAAGAAATCCTGCGTAGGGTGGTGGGTTCCAGGGCGACAGATAGATTTCAGATGAGTGCTCGGACGCCCTTCCACCCACCCTACGACTACACAAGGTCAAGAAAGTGAGGGTAAGGAGGCGGCGGCGATCGACTGGCCGATGCGCCGGCTGCGCTCGTCGGGGAGCTGGACATGGAAGCGGGAGGCCAGGCCGGGGAACTCGGCGGCCAGCACGCGGTTGGCCTCTTCAAGCAACAGCGCGCCGCCGCGGCCCGAGGTGCAGCGACCCAGGATCAGCACGTGGCGGATGGTGTAGAAATCGGCGTAGTGGGCCAGGGCATAGCCGAGATAGATCCCCATGCTGCGCCAGATCTGTTCGGCGCCTTCGTGGCCGGCTTCCAGTTTTTCCTGGATGGAAAGAAGTCTCTCGGCGTCGGTGATGTTCGCGGGCACGCGGATGCCCGCTTTGGGCGCCAGGCGGAAGACGCACTGCTGGGAGAAGTACTGCGAGCCGCAGCCGATGTCCCCCGACCATTCGTCGGCGGGAGCGGTGGGGCTATAATCCAGCGGGGCAAACGCCAGCTCGTTGAGCCAGCCGAGGATGTGTCCATCCAGGTCGATATAGCCAGCCGCCTCGCTGGATCCGAGGGCGATGCCCAGGACGCCGTTGTCCTCGAGTGACATCGACCCGGCCAGAGCAGCCACATCGCCGTCGTTGATCACCACCAGGGGGACGTTGAACTCCTCACGGATGCGCTGGAAGAGGTCCCTGACTTCGGGGAAGCGGTCGGGGTGGATGCCGCGGAAGAGCGAGGCAACCATGGGGCGGTTATCGATAAAGATCCCCGCTGAGCTGCCGCCGATGGCGTCGAGACGCTCCATTTTGGCTGCGGCGTTTTTCAGGGCGGTCATGATTTCCTGGTAATGGTAGCCGGGATCGGACTGCTTGCGCGGCTCCCAGATCACCTCTTCGCTGTAAATCACCTTGCCGTCGACCACGGCGCTGACCTTGCGGTCCGAGGCGCCCAGGTCGAAGCCAATCCGGCAGCCGTCGAGGTGGCGGCCCAGGGGTTCGCCGGGCTCATGGGCGACTGGAACGTTCTCCGCGGCGCAGGATTCGACCGAAAAGGACCGCTCGTAGACCTGTGCGCCCAAAAAGTGAGCGTCAAATTTGCGCGCGCCGCCCGGGCTGTAGGCCTGCTGGAGGTATTCGGCGATGCTGCGCGGCCCGCCCAGGTAGATTTTGAACCCGCCGCGCTGCCAGAGAAGGAACTTGAACAGGCGTTCCACGTAATACAGGTTTTCGCCGGCGCGCGGGTCGTTTTCGGGGAAAACGCGGGTTTCAAAGCGGGTGACCTTGCCCGCATCACGTTCCAGTCCGATCACCAGGGGGACGCCCACGTCGCGGACCTTACGCTCGAAAGCGCGGTTGGCAAGGACCGCCGGGCGAAATCCATCATCGAGGGGAGGGATAAACTGTGGTTTGACCAGTTCCATATCTCACTTCCAGCCGCCAGGATCCAGATTTTTGGAGGTAAATGGGAGGTCTACGGCAAGCCCAGCTCCTCGGCCATCACCAGCGCGGATACGCCGAGGAGGACGATATTGGCGCCGAGCGTCGAAGGGGCGATTTCGGTGTTGGCCATCATCCCGGGTAAAACGCGCTTCTCTGCCTCGCACCGGACGGCGTCCAGGTAATGATCACCAAACAGGCCAAAATCACCGGCGATAATGATCTTACGGATGCTCAAGATACCGATCAGGCTGGCGATGACCGCGCCCATGTATTTCCCGGCGCGGGTGACCAGCGCAGCCATGTCCTGGTCGCCGCTGGCGATCCAATCACTCACCCGTTCGAGGGTCAGCTCCTGGGGGTCGCGGGCCAGCGCGTGGCCGTTCTTGACCGCGCTCAAGAGCTGAGCTTCACGGATCACCGCCTGGCTGCTCGAGACGGTTTCCAGACAGCCGTATTTCCCGCAGCTACACAGCTCGCCGCCTTCGTCGACCACCGAGAGGTGGCCAATTTCACCGGCGCTGTAACCGTCGCCGTAATAGAGCTTGCTGTCGAGCACGATCCCTGAGCCAATCCCCTCGCCCACTTTGATTACCACGAGGTTTGGAGCCTTGTTCCAATGCCCGTAGGTGAATTCGGCCATCGCAGCCACGTGGCTGTCATTGCTGACATAGACAGGGATCTGGAAGCGGTTCTGCAAATCTTTCTTGAGCGGGAGATCCGTCCAGCCCAGGTTGACTGCGCGCAGGACCACCCCCTGCTGGCTGTTAACCAGGCCCGGCGTACCGACCGCGATGCCCAGGATCGGGGCCGTGGCTTGCGACACAAGGTGTTCGATCAGCTCAAAGACGACCGCCAGGTTGGCCTGCCCGTGCTGGTGCTGCTGTGGCAAAACCTCGGAACACTGAAGGCTGCCGCGCAGGTTGACTACCGCGCCGCGAAATTCGGGGTTGCTGAGGTCCACGCAGACGATCTGGCGGGCGTTTTCGACCAGGCTGACCTGCACCGGGGGCTTGCCGCCCGAAGAGGCGCCGATCCCAACTTCCTCGACCAGGCCCTCATCGATCAGGCCGGCGACGATGTCAGAGACGGTGGTGCGGGTCAGGCCGGTGATGCGGGAGATCTCGGCGCGGCTGATATCCTCTGCCTGGTAGATGGTTTTGAGGACCAAACGAGAGTTATACTCTTTGGTAAACTGGCGGGTCGCTTTTTCCATAGTTCGTCCGCAACGAAAGGCTGAACTTTATAAGTACAATGGACTTACATAGTAGATTATATCAGATTCAAAATAAGAGTCAATGGTCAATCCTTGAACCTGTACTCGTACAGATTGGTCTCCCGGCGGACGAAACCCAGGCGCTGGTAGAGGCGGTTGGCGGCCTCGCGCGCCGGGCGCGAGGTCAGGTTGACCGCTTTGGCTCCCTGCCGGGCTGCCAGCTCCAGGCCGGTTTTGGTCAGCGCCGCGCCGATCCCCTGCCCTCGCGCGGCTTCGTCGACCACTACGTCTTCGATCCAGGCGTGCACGCCGGTGGGGGTGCGGAACACCACCAGGGTGAGCAGGCCCAGGATGGGGCCGCCCGGGCCAACGCGCGCCGTCAGCAGCCGGGAAGCCTGGGAGGAGACCAAGTCTTCCAGCTCCGCGCGCGTGGGAGGCGGGCTGTAGCTGGTCAGTTGCGGCATCAGGCGCTGGAAAGCTTCGATGAGCTCGTCGTTTACCCTGGTAATTTGTTCGATTTGGATCACGACTGTCCCACCCGGTTACCGTCGGACGACGGGGAAGTAATTGTTGTAGAATACCTTCTCGGGGTCGGCCGGCGGCGCGGCCCCGCTGCAGTCCACCGTCAGGTCGAAGCGGCTGCCGCCTTCGCCCCAGCTATCGACCGCGACGTAGTAGGTTTGCCCGGCAGTGGCGTCGAAGCTGGCCACTTCATTCCCATGCGTGACGGCCTGGTTGGTGCTGTAGCACTTGTTGTCCGCATTATTGCTGATCACGAACAGGTCCAGGTCGGAGGGGTGATTGGAAAGCTGCAGTGTAACCCGCCCATCGGATTGGGCTTTGTAGGCAAAAGCTACCTCGGGTCCATATTCTGGCCAGGTAGAATCGCGGTAGGCGTCGATCTGGTCGCGAACTTTCGGGTATGCGCCAGGCACCGTGCTGGCAGACACCATTTGACCGCAGGCGATATCCGCGGCCGGGCGGCAAAGCGTCGAGATTTCCACATCGGAAATGATGACTTCCTGGTTGGCAGCCGGAACATTACCTTTGTCCAAATCGTTCACCCAGAAATCCAGGATGATAAGGGGATAATCGAGTTCGGTGGGAATATAAGCCCCCGTATAACTCCAGGCCTTGAGCAGGCTGGCCGGGTTGTTGTGGTCCGTTCCCAGGTAGCTGGCAAAATTGATGTAGCCTTCGTGCCAGTCGATCACATGGGTGGTGGTGGTCGCGCCGCCCAGGGCCATCGCATATTGATAGCGGGTTTTTAGAGTAGAAGGCTGGACAACGAATTGGGCGTTCAAGGGCGATGTGGGCAGGTTCCAGCGCGAGAATTCGTGATCCACTTCCCGGACGCAGTACGATTTGCTGCAACTTTTTTCATAGAGGAACAACCCCAGCACCACGTTCGGGTCGAGGTTGTCGAGGGTCGGGTAAGGGCTTACGGTAGTCACCTGGAAGCGGTGCGGGCCGTAATGGGCGTTGCTGAGCGAGGTGATCTGGCTGCCGTACCAGGTCCCGTTGACCTTGCGGATGGTGAGATGGAGTCGTTTATCGGCATCCACCCAGACCGCATCCTGGGCATCGGAGAAGTGGTTACCATCCTGGAAACCGCCCGCGTCCACCGTCCAGATAATCCCGGCGAAATCGATCTGGCGGGCAGCCACCCGGGCAGGGTCAAAATCGGGCGGGAGTGGACTGAGCGCGATGAGCGTCAGGAAAACGAGGATCAGGACCGGCATGCGGAGGATAGAATGGGGCATTGAAGATATTATAGGTCTTTTCCTCGCCCAAAATCATGTTTTTTCAGCTCTGAAGAATGAATTAGAAAAGTAAGAAATGGAGGCAGAAAAACCGCACAAAAAGGACCTGGTTGAGTATATTGGAGTTGTGAACAGACAGCCG
>Ga0335070_10005104_pt1 | contig 15415 bp, 16 predicted proteins | sample Lox_Sample_13_FD_206722 | JGI IMG/M metagenome (GOLD analysis project Ga0335070, IMG submission 206722) | Soil microbial communities from Loxahatchee National Wildlife Refuge, Florida, United States - Lox_Sample_1.3 | ecosystem: Environmental > Terrestrial > Soil > Wetlands | place: USA... | reverse complement strand
ATCGGCGCGGTCGGGGCGACCGGTCGCGTGACCGGGCCGCACCTGCACTTCGGCGTCGCGCTCAACCGCGCTTTCGTCGACCCGGCATTGTTCCTGCCGCCCGCGGGCGGCGCTTCCCGGCCTTGAGCCGGTCGTAGGGATTCGCGTCGGTGCGGAAGTCGATCGCGACCGGCGTCGCGTACAGGTCGAAGGCCTCGCGGTACACGTTGGCGAGGTAACGGCGGTACGAATCGGGCACCGCGACCGTCTGGTTGCCGTGGATGATGATGCGCGGGGGATTGCGTCCGCCCTGGTGCGCGTAGCGCAGCTTGATGCGCCGCCCCTTGACGATCGGCGGCTGGTGCGCCTCGATCGCCTTCTCGAGCACCTTGGTCAGCTGCGGCGTCGACATCGCGCGCATCGCCGCGTCGTAGCCGCGCACCAGGTCGCGCGCCAGTTCGCCGACGCCGGTGCCGTGGCGCGCCGAGATGAAGTGCTGCGGGGCGAACGGCACGAAATCGAGCTTCAACGACAGCTGCCGGCGAATCTCGTCGCGCTGGTCCATGGGGATGCCGTCCCATTTGTTGATCGCGATCAGCAGCACGCGGCCGCGCTCGAGCGCCTGGCCGAGCACGCTGGCGTCCTGCTCGCCGATGCCCTCGTGCGCATCGAGCACGCACACGACCGCGTGCGCCTCGGCGATCGCCTGGAGCGTGCGCGCGACGCTGGCGCGCTCGATGGCATCCTCGACCTTCGAGCGGCGGCGCACGCCGGCCGTATCGACCAGCAGGAAGTCGCGCCCGTCGCGGTGGAACGGCACCATGATCGAATCGCGCGTCGTGCCCGGCTGGTCGCTGGCGATGACACGCTCCTCGCCGAGCAGGCGGTTGACCAGCGTCGACTTGCCGACGTTCGGCCGCCCGATGATGGCGACGCGGATCGCGCTGGTGTCCTCGGCGGGAGCGGGGCCTGCGACCAGCCCCTCGAGCGCCGCATCGATCAGTTCGCGGCAGCCCTGGCCGTGCGCGGCGGCGATCGCGTGCGGCGACCCCATGCCGAGCGACTGGAAATCGGCGGCCACGATGTCCTCGTCGAGCCCCTCGGACTTGTTGATCGCCAGCGTGACGGGCTTGCCGGCGCGGCGCAGCTCGTCGGCGACGTGGCGGTCCTGCGCGGTGAGACCGGCGCGCGCATCGGCGAGGAAGATGATGCGGTCGCTCTCGGCGAGCGCCTTCTCGGTCTGCGCGCGCATCTGCGCCTCGATCGCATTGGGCTTGTCGACCAGCCCGCCGGTGTCGATGAGCACGCAGGGCACGGCGCCGACGCGCGCGTAGCCGTACTGCCGGTCGCGCGTGACGCCGGGCAGGTCGGCGACGATCGCGTCGCGCGTGCGCGTCAGCGCATTGAACAGCGTCGACTTGCCGACATTCGGCCGGCCGACGATTGCCACGACGGGGAGCATGGTTTGATCACGCTACGGGCGTGCGCTCACTTCACGGGCGCGCGCCACGCTTCGATCGCCCCCTTGTCGGTCTGCACGATGACCAGGTTGCCGACGACCTGCGGCGCGGCGCTGATGCGCGCACCGCCCTTGCTGCGCGCGACGAACGAGCCGTCATCGGCCTTCAGCCAGTGGATGACGCCCTGGTAGTCGGTCACCAGCACCCACTCGCCCTGCAACGCCGGCGCGGACAGCGAACGACGCTCCAGCGCCTTCTGGCGCCAGCGCTCGGCGCCGCTGGCACGATCGAGTCGCACCACGTCGCCCTCGGCCGTGGAGACGTAGACGCCAATCGCATCGGCGGCGAGCCCGCGGTAGCTGGAGATCTCGTGCGACCAGATCTCGCGGCCGGAATCGCGCGCCAGGCGCACCGCGTGGCCCTGGAAGGCCACTGCGAAAATGTCGTCGCCGTCGAGGGCCGCCGGCGAATCGATGTCGATCAGGCGCTGCAGCTCGCTGCTGCCGCGCGGCTGCCCGACGGCCACGTCCCACGCGGTCGTGCCGCCGGCCAGGGTCACGGCCATCAAGCGGCCGTTGTCGAAGCCCGCGAACACCAGGTCGCCGGACACCACGGGGCGGCTGGTGCCGCGCAACGACAGGCGCGGCACCTGCTGGTCGGTGACCCAGCGCTGCTTGCCGGTCGCGCTCTCGAGCGCGTAGAGCTTGCCATCGACGGTGCGGATCACGGCCAGTTCGGGCGTGATCACCGGCGCGGACAACAGTTCGGAATTCAGGTCGGCGCGCCAGCGTTCGGCGCCGTCAGCTGCGGCCAGCGCCACGACGGTGCCGCCGCTGCTGCAGACCAGCACGAGGCCACTGCCGGCCCCCGGCCCGCCCGACAGCGCCAGTTTCAACCGCTGCTGCCAGAGGCGCCGCCCGGTCGCCAGGTCGAGCGCGACGACCTCGCCATGCGGGCCGGCCGCGTAGACCCGGTTGCCATCGATCGCCGGGGCGAGCCCGAGCCGCAGCTTCGGTTCGCCCTTGCCCACCGTCGTGCTCCACACGCGCACCGGCTGGAACTGCGCGCTGATCTTCGCCAGCGGCGTCGGCTTGTCGTTCTTCTTCGTCTTCGAAGGCGAGTGCGAACAGGCGACGAGCGCCGCCAGCGCGGCGGTCATGGCCGCCAGGATCACGATGCGTCGGGTCATGGGAATCCTAGGAGTGCGTGAGCTCGTTGATCTTCAACGCGAGCAGGTCGTCACCGGATCCGTTGCCGGATTGGGCGCCCTGCGCGCCCTGCGCGCCCTGCGCTTCGCGATAGGCCTTGAGGGCACCGGCGCGATCACCCTTGGCGAGCAGCGCATCACCGCGCACCTCGGCGAAGCGGCCGGCGAAGGCGCCGGGCTCGACCGAGGCCAGCGTCGCCAGCGCGGCGTCGGGCTGGTGCTGTTCGATCTGCAGGCGGGCGATGCGCATCCGCACGATCAGCGCGAGCTCGTGGTCGGAGGTGGTATCGCCGACCTGCTGCAGGCGCTTCAGCGCACCGGCGAGGTCGTTGCCCTCGACCTGCATGCGGGCCGCGGCCAGTTGCCCCTGCTCGGCATAGCCGGTATGCGGATGTTCGGCGACCAGTTTGTCGGCGAGTGTCGCCACCGTCGCCTTGTCGTTCTTGCCGAAAGCCTGCACGAGATCGGCGTACTGCTTGCCGGCGGCGAGCAGCCCGGCCTCCTTGTGGGCCTGCCAGGCCTGGTAGCCCCATAGACCGGCGGCGGCGAGCGCCACGCCCGCGACCACCCAGGGGGCGTTCTGGCGCACCCAGCTGCGCACCAGCTCCCACTGTTCCTGCTCGTTCATGTACTCGTCCACGATTCCTCCTGCAGCATCTTTCCAACCCGCAGCGGCAATTCAGCCAACGGGCACTCGCTCTGACCGGCCTCGCGGCGCAATGGTTTCAAAGCCGCGACGCCCCGTTCCAGCTCGGCGTCGCCCAGGATCACCGCCAGGCAGGCACCGCTCCGGTCGGCGCGGCGGAATTGCGCCTTGAAATTGCCCGCCCCCAGGTTCATGTGCACGCCCTGCCCGGGCAGCGCCGCGCGCAGCTGTTCGGCCACGGCCAGCGCGCGCGCCTCGGCGCCGGCGCCGCTGGCGATCAGGTACACGGCCGGCGGCCTCAGCGCCGCGACCGTGCCCGCCTGGCGGATCAGCTCCACGACCCGCTCGATGCCGAGCGCGAAGCCGACCGCGGGCGTGGCCTCGCCGCCGAGCTGGCCGATCAGGCCGTCATAGCGGCCGCCGGAACAGACGGCGTCCTGCGCACCCAGCGCATCGGTGATCCACTCGAACACCGTGCGCGAATAATAGTCGAGTCCGCGCACCAGGCGCGGATTGATCGTGTATCCGATGCCGATGCCATCGAGCATGGCGCGGAGCGCGGCGAAATGCGCGCGCGACTCCTCGTCGAGGTAATCGGTCAGCACCGGCGCGCCGTCGATCAGCGCGCGCATCGCCGGATTCTTGCTGTCGAGGATGCGCAGCGGATTGCCCTGCAGGCGCCGCTGGCTGTCGCCGTCGAGTTCGCCCGCGTGCGCCTGGAAATAGGCCTGCAGCGCGCTGCGGTACCGAGCGCGCGCGGCGCTCGTGCCGAGCGAGTTGAGCACCAGCCGCACGCGGCTGACCCCCAGGCGCTGCCACAGCCGCGCGCCGAGCGCGATCAGCTCGGCATCGACATCGGGGCCGGCGAAGCCGACCGCCTCGACGCTGAACTGGTGGAACTGGCGAAAGCGCCCCGCCTGCGGCCGCTCGTGGCGGAACATCGGCCCGGCGGTCCACAGCTTCAGGCGCGCGCCGCGCAGCAGGCCATTCGAGATCAGCGCGCGCGCGATGCCCGCGGTCGCCTCCGGGCGCAGCGTGAGGCTGTCGCCGCCGGAGTCCTCGAAGGTATACATTTCCTTCTCGACGATGTCGGTGTACTCGCCGATCGAGCGCTTGAACAGCTCGGTGTGCTCGACCACCGGCACGCGGATTTCCTCGTAGCCGTAGTCGCGCAGCAGCCCGCCCAGCACCTGCTCGAGATGTTGCCAGGGCGCGATCTGCTGCGGCAGCACGTCGTTCATGCCGCGCACGGACTGCAGCGGGCGGCTCAATGCACACCCGTCACTTTGCCGCTCGCATCGAGCGTGAAGCGCACGCGCGCGCCGGGCGCCGCCTCGGGCAGGCTGACGCCCGCGCCCGCGAGGCTCACCGCCACGCCGGGCACGTTGCCGAGCACGAGGCGGAACGGCGGCACGCCGTTGAGCGTCTGCGTCGTGCCGGCGTGGCCAAAACCGAAATACAGCCGGTAGCCGCGCGCATCGTAGACCTCGGCCCAGCACTCGCTGCTGAACGCCAGCTCGAGCGCGCGCCGCGGCTGCGGCGGCTCGGCCGGCGCCATGGCCGCGGGCGCGGTCGATGGCGTCGCGGCCGCCGCGTCCACGGGCCTGCCGGCTGTCGCGTCGGGCGGCGCTGCGCCCGATGCGGCGGGGGACGTGGCGGACGGCGCGGCTGCACCGACCTGCGTGTGTTCCTCGGTCACCATCGTGTAAGACTGCGGCTTGGTGCGCATCGCCCACCACACGGCGCCGGCGACGCCCAGCACCAGGGCGGCGACGACGGCCGGCACCAGGCCAAGCTTCCGGCCATGCGCGTCCGCCTCGATGCGGTGCATGCCGGTGCGCGACAGGTCGGGGCGCAGCTCGGCATCCGGCCGCTGCGCGTAGAGGGCCTCGATCTCCGCCGGCGACTCGCCCACCAGCGTCGCAAAACGGCGCAGGAAGCCGCGCACGAATACCGCCGCGCCGATCGAGCGGTAATCGTCGGCCTCGAGCGCCACGATGGTGCTGCGGTCGAGGCGGAGCTTGTCGGCGACCTGGTCGACCGTCATTCCGGCGCGCGCGCGCGCGCGGGCCAGCCGCGCGCCGGCGGTATCGGCCTCCCTGGCGGCCGCATCGCTCATCGCCTAGGGCTTCTGGCCGGCAAGCGCGGCCACGGCGTGCGCCTGCTCGCTGTCGGGGAAGTCGGTCTGCAGCCGCCAGGCCATCTGCGCCGCGCTGATTGCGTCGGATTGCGCCCGCGCCGCGCGCCAGCCCAGCAGCAGCAGCTCGGGAGCGGGCGGATTCTTCTTCAGGAATGCGTTGACCCCGCCGAGCGCCTCGGCCGCGCGCTCGTGCTGCAGCCGCAGGTCCGCGAGCTGCACCGCAGCCTCGGCGTAGTCCGGCCGCACCTGCAGGGCCTGCAGGAACAGCGGCTCGGCCTCCGCGTCGCGCTTGGCGCCGCGCAGGCACACGCCGGCGTTCGTGTAGGCGGCCCAGGGCGTGCTGTACAGGCGGTTGCGCGCCGCTTCCTGGAAGCGCTTCACGCCCTCGTCGACGCGACCCGAGCCGCACAGGAACACGGCGTAGTTGTTCAGCTGCTCGGGGTCGCGCGGCGCCAGTGACAGCGCCTCGCGGTATTCGCCCTCGGCGCGCTTGTCGTCCCCGAGCCGCTGGTACAGCATCGCCAGCAGGCCGTGGATGCGCGGATCACGCGGCGATTGCCTGACCGCGCGCTCGAGCTTGTCCTTCGCGATCGGCAGGTTGTTCTGCTGCAGGTACGCGGCGCCGAGCTGCATGTTGGCGGCGCCGGCCGCGGCCGCGGAGGCCTCGCTCGTGGACACGCCGCCGGTGCCCGCGCAGCCCGACAGCGCCGTGGCAACGACAGCGACCGCCAACGTGTGCCAAACGTTCACGTAGACACCCGCGCGCCGAGGCGCGCCGTCGTGCGGTCCTGCACGCGCCCGACCAGCTGGCCGCAGGCCGCGTCGATGTCTTCGCCGCGCGTGCGCCGCACGGTCGCCATGACGCCGCGCTTCAGCAGTTCGTCGCGGAAGCGCCAGATGGCCGCATCGCTGGAGCGGCGGTATCGCGTGCCGGGAAACGGATTGAACGGGATCATGTTGACCTTCGCCGGCCGGCCGGCCAGCAGTTGCGCCAGCGCACGCGCCTGCGCGGGCGAATCATTGACGCCATCGAGCATCACGTATTCGAAGGTTACGCTGCGCCCGTTCTGTTCGTCGAGGTAATGCCAGCAGGCCGCGAGCAGCTCGGCGATCGGATGCAGGCGGTTGATCGGCACCAGCGTATCGCGCAGCGCGTCGTCGGCGGCATGGAGCGACACGGCGAGCGCCACGTTGCTCACTTCCGCGAGCTTGTAGATCTGCGGCACGAGCCCCGAGGTCGACAGCGTCACGCGCCGGCGCGACAGGTCGAAGCAGGCATCGTGCAGCAGGATCTGCGTCGCTGGCACCACGTTGCGGAAATTCGCCAGCGGCTCGCCCATGCCCATGAACACGACATTGGTCACGCGCCGCTCGCCGCCGGGTTCGAAGCCGAGTTCGCGGTGGGCAAGCCACACCTGGCCGACGATCTCGGCGGTGGTCAGGTTGCGGTTGAAGCCCTGCTGCGCGGTCGAGCAGAACGTGCAATCGAGCACGCAGCCCACCTGCGAGGAGATGCACAGCGTGCCGCGGTCGCTCTCCGGGATGAACACCATCTCGAAGGCCTGCGAGGCATCCGCACGCAGCAGCCACTTGCGCGTGCCGTCGGCGGACTGGCGCGCGAGCACGATCTCCGGCAGTTTCACTTCCGCCTGCGCGGCGAGCTGCGCGCGGAAATCCTTGGCCAGGTCGGTCATCGCGTCGAAATCGGCGACGCCGCGCTTGTACAGCCAGTGCTGCAGCTGGCGCGCGCGGAACGGACGCGAACCGGCCGCCTGCACCCAGGCCTCCAGTTCCGCTGGCGGGAGCCCGAGCAGGTTGACGCGCGTGTCCAAGGCGGTGCTCGCTGGCGATGCGGTGGTCAGCCGCGCGGGCAGATGTCCGTGCCGCTGAAGAAGAAGCTGATCTCGCGCGCCGCGGTCTCGGGCGCATCGGAGCCGTGCACCACGTTCGCCTCGATGCTCTGCGCCAGGTCGGCGCGGATCGTGCCGGGCGCGGCCTTCTTCGGGTCGGTGGCGCCCATGATGTCGCGGTTGCGCGCGATCGCGTTGTCGCCTTCGAGCACCTGGGCGATCACCGGACCGGAGGTCATGTAACGCACCAGGTCCTTGTAGAACGGGCGCTCGCGATGCACCTCGTAGAACGCCTCGGCCTGGGCGGTAGACAGGCGCAGCATGCGGGCCGCGACGATGCGGAGCCCCGCGCGCTCGAAGCGATGGTAGACATCGCCGATCAGGTTGCGGGCCACGCCGTCGGGCTTGACGATGGACAGGGTGCGCTCGAGCGCCATCAGCCGTACTCCTCTTCAGACAAAACAGGCCAGTGAGTGAAACAGCCGGCAAGTCTAGCCGCTCAGGGCCTCATCCAGCAATCACATGACCGACGGAAGTACCGGAAGGGAAAGGTTTTTTAGACCGTGAAGCTCTCGCCGCAGCCGCACTCGGCCTTGACGTTGGGATTGGCGAACTGGAAGGACTCGTTCAGCCCCTTGCGGACGAAATCGACCCGGGTGCCATCGAGCATCGGGAAACTGGCGCTGTCGACGAACACCCGCACGCCCTGGTCCTCGAACACCAGGTCGTCGGGCCTTGCGGCATCGGCGTAATCGACGACGTAGCTGTAGCCGGAGCAGCCGGTGGTCTTGATGCCCAGCCGCAGCCCGATGCCGCGCCCCCGGCTGGCCAGGTGGCTGCGGACTCGGTCGGCGGCGGCGGCGGTCAATGAGATGCTCATCGGGCGTTCATCCTTCAGCCGGTCATTCTACCCTGCCCGGCCGCCTGCCGCTCCGCGGCACGCAGCACGGCGCGCAGGGCGTCCTCGATGACCAGGAGCCGGGTCAGGCGATCGGCGGGCAGGTTCATGTCCCGCGCCCAGTCCAGAGCCCCACCCAGGCCCGGATCGGGCCAGGTGCGCCCCGGCAGCCGAGCGGCCAGCCATTCGCACACCGCCAGGGTCTGCGGGCAGCCGTAGGCCTGGAAGCTGGCGCTGGCTATCCTGCCGTCGGCTGCCTTCAACATAAAACGCACCCAGGTGCCCGTTTCGCGCGCGCCGGCCTCGCCGCTCAGGCCCGCCGCGTCGATCGCATCCTGGGCGCGCGCGCCCAGCCGGCCGACTTCGCGGGCGACGGCGGCGATGGCGCGATCGATGTCGGCGGCGCTCGTGCCACGGCCCAGGCTGAAGCGCAACGCGCTCTGCGCGGTCTCGCGATCGCGCCCGAGCGCGCGCAGCACGTAGGAAGGCTCGTCGCTGTCCGAGTTGCAGGCCGAACCGCTCGCCAGCGCCAGCTCGGCGAGGCCGGAGCGCAGGCTCTCGCCCTCGATGCCCGCGAAGGACACGTTCAGCACGCCCGGCAGGCCATCGCGCGCCGGGCTGTTCAACAGCGCGCCGGGGAGCGAACCGATGCCGGCCCACAGGCGCGCGCGCAACTGCGCCAGCCGCGACGCCTCGGCCGGCAGGTGCCGCGCCGCCAGTTCGCAGGCGAGGCCGAAGCCGACGATCTGGTGCACGGCCAGCGTGCCGGAGCGCACGCCGCGCTCGTGTCCGCCGCCGAACATCAGCGGCTGCAGCGCGACGCGCCGCGAGGGCTCGACGTACAGCGCGCCGATGCCCTTGGGCCCGTACAGCTTGTGCGCCGTGAACGACAGCAGCGAGACGCCGAGCGCCTGCACGTCGATGGGGAGCTTGCCCGCCGACTGCGCCGCGTCGACGTGCAGCGCCGCGCCGTGCGCGCGGCACAGCGCACCGTAGGCGGCGATGTCCTGGATCGCGCCGGTCTCGTTGTTGGCGTGCATCAGCGAGACCAGCACGGTCTCGGGGCGCAGCGCGGCGCGCAACTGCCCCGGGGTCACGCGACCATCGTCGGCCGGCGCCAGCAGCGTCACGGCAAACCCCTCGCGCTCGAGCTGCCGGCACGGATCGAGCACCGCCTTGTGCTCGGTGCGCGCGCTGATCACGTGCACGGGCCCCGCGGCGCGCGCGCCGCGCGCGAGCCCGAGGATCGCGAGGTTGTTCGCCTCGGTGGCGCCGGAAGTGAAGATCACGTCGCCGGGACGGGCCCCGATCAGCGCGGCGACCTGCGCGCGCGCTGCCTCGACGCGCGCACGCGCCTCGCGGCCGTAGCGGTGCGTCGAGGCCGGATTGCCGAACACGCCCTCCGCGGTGAGGCACCCGGCCATGGCCTCGGCCACCAGCGGATCGACCGGCGTGGTGGCCGCGTAGTCGAGGTAGATCGTGTCCGCCTCGCGCCCGCTGCTCATGGCGCGCTCATGCCGGCCGCACCGGCTCGCCCGCGCGCCGGCGCCGCTGCTGCACGGCGGTGAGGAACCCCCGCAGGATGTTGACCTCGTTGTGGTCCAGCTCGGCGCGCTGGAACAGGCGGCGCAGGCGGTTGATCAGGTTGCTGCCGTTCTGCGTACGGTCGCGGAAATCGACCTCGTCGAGCACCGCCTCGAGGTGCTCGTACAGGCGCGCCAGCGTCGGCGCGTCGGCCAGCGGCTGCTCGCGCGCCGCGGCAGGCGCGAGGCCCGCGCCGCGCGCGCGCAGGATCTCGTAGGCGACCACCTGCACGGCCATCGCGAGGTTCAACGAGGCGTACGCGGCGCCGGTCGGGATGCGCAGCAGCGCATGCGCGGGCTGCAGGTCTTCATTGCTGAGGCCGCTGTGCTCGCCGCCGAACACGATCGCGACGGGCGCCGTGGCGCACTCGGCCACGGCGCGCGCGGCGGCTTCGCGCACGTCGAGCACGCGGTAGTAGTGATCGCGCTCGCGCGAGGTGCTGGCCAGCACCAGCGAGCAGCCCGCCAGCGCCTCGGCCAGCGTACCGGACACGCGCGCACGCGCGAGCACGTCGTCGGCGCCCGAGGCACGCGCCGTCGCGTCCGGATGCGGGAAATGCCGCGGCCGCACCAGCGCCAGCTCGGTCAGTTCCATGTTCTTCATGGCGCGCGCCGCGGCGCCGATGTTGCCCGGATGCGAGGTGTCGACGAGGACGAAGCGGATCGGCAGTGCCGTCATAAGGCTGCTATTCTAGTTGACTATGCATCCATTGCTGAACATCGCCGTGCGCGCCGCGCGGCGCGCCGGGGAAGTGATCGCGCGCAGCATCCCCCGGCTCGAGGGCATCGAGATCCACGCCAAGGACCGCCACGACTACGTCACCGAGGTCGACCGCGCCGCCGAGCAGGAGATCATCGGCATCATCCGCCAGCATTACCCGGCGCACGCGATCCTCGCCGAGGAGAGCGGCGCCAGCGGCGAGAACGAGGCGCGCTGGATCATCGACCCGCTCGATGGCACGACCAACTTCCTGCACGGCTTCCCGGTGTACGCGGTCTCGATCGCCTGCGAGGTGCGCGGCCGGCTCGAGGTCGCGACGGTGTACGACGTGCTGCGCCAGGAACTGTTCACCGCCACGCGCGGCGTCGGTGCGCAGCTCGACAACCGCAAGATCCGCGTCAGCAAGCGGCGCGGGCTCGAGGGTGCGTTGCTGGCCACCGGGTTTCCGTTCCGCGCCGACGTCGACCTCGACAACTACCTCCAGATGCTGCGCGTCGTGATGCCGCAGGTCGCGGGCGTGCGCCGGCCCGGATCGGCCGCGCTCGACCTCGCCTACGTCGCCGCGGGGCGCGTCGACGGCTTCTGGGAGCTCGGCCTCAAGCCCTGGGACACCGCCGCCGGCGCGCTGCTGATCACCGAGGCGGGCGGCCACATCAGCCGCATCAACGGCGAGCCCTACGAGCACGGCGATGATGTCTGCGCCGGCACGCCGCGCGTGCATGCCGCGCTGCTCGCGGCCTTCGCACCGCTCGTCAGCGCGCCGACCGCTGGTGTACAGTCGGGCACGACGCTGCACGCCCGGGGCAAACAAGGCAAATAAGGAAGCATCCCAGTGCTGAAGAAACTGCTGGCGACCAAGCCCTTCGAACACCTGCAGGCCGAGCACCGCGACTCGCAGCTCAAGCGCGCGCTCGGGCCCTGGCAACTGACGCTGCTGGGCGTCGGCTGCACGATCGGCACCGGCATCTTCGTGCTGACCGGGCTCGAAGCGGCGCAGCACGCCGGTCCGGCGATCGTGCTCTCGTTCATCATCGCCGGCATCGGCAGCTTCTTCGCCGGACTGTGCTACGCGGAATTCTCCGCCATGGTGCCGCTGGCGGGCAGCGCCTACACCTACAGCTACGCGACGCTCGGCGAATTCGCCGCCTGGTTCGTCGGCTGGAACCTGCTGCTCGAATACCTGTTCGCCGTCGGCACCGTTGCCGTCGGCTGGTCGCGCTACTTCGTCAAGATCCTCCAGCATTTCAACATCGATGCGATTCCACCGGCCCTGCTTTCGTCCCCGTTGACCAGCCCCGACACCGTGCACATCGTCGCCACCGGCTCCATGCTCAACCTGCCGGCCGTGTTCATCGCGATCGTCGCCGCGACCATCTGCTACATCGGCATTTCGCAGTCGGCCTTCGTCAACACCATCGTGGTCATCATCAAGGTCACGGTGATCCTCGCCGTGATCGGCCTCGGCGCGGCCTACATCAACACCGCATACTGGCATCCGTTCATCCCGGCGAATACCGGCGTGCCCGGCGAATTCGGCTGGTCGGGCATCATCCGCGCTTCCGGCGTGATCTTCTTCGCCTACGTCGGCTTCGATTCCGTGTCGACGGCCGCGCAGGAGGCGCGCAATCCGCAGCGCGACATGCCCTTCGGGCTGCTGATGGGCCTCGCGATCTGCACGCTGCTGTACATCCTGATGGCCGCGACGCTGACCGGCCTGCTGCCCTACCCGCAGCTGAACGACGCCGCGCCGGTCGCGACCGCGCTCGAGGCGCACCCGCAGCTGCGCTGGCTCAGCATCTTCGTCAGCTTCGGCGCGCTGGCCGGACTGACCTCGGTGATCCTGGTCATGATCCTGGGCCAGTCGCGCATCCTGCTCGCGATGGCGCGCGATGGCCTGCTGCCGAAGGTGCTGGGCAGCGTGCATCCGCGCTTCCGCACGCCCTATGTGGCCACCGCGCTGGTCGGCGGGTTCGGGGCGCTGATGGCCGGGCTCCTGCCGATCGGCTTGCTGGCCGAGCTCGTGTCCATCGGCACCCTGATCGCGTTCATGATGGTGTGCCTGAGCGTGCTGGTCCTGCGCTACACGCGCCCGACGCTGCACCGCCCGTTCCGCGTGCGCTGGGTCTGGTTCTGCAGCCTCATGGGCGTGCTGTTCTGCGGCTGGATGGCGGCCAGCCTCGGCGCCGGCACGTGGTACCGGCTGGTCATCTGGACCGCGGTCGGCACGCTGGTCTATTTCCTGTACAGCCGGCACCACAGCACCCTGCACCAGAGCGAGCATCCGGCGAGGCGCTGACGAGGCATGGAACCCGAGCGCCCGGCCCGAGGTCCAAGCGATCGGGGCAGGACCTCAGGAGGCGCCCATGCACATCACGCGGCTTCGCTCACCGTTGGCCCGCGGCGGCATCATCGCCGCTGCATTGGGCCTGGCCGCCGCGGCCACCGTGGCCGCGGCTGCGGAGCCGCCGGTCCAGCCGCCCGAGGCCCGCATTGCGTTCGCGGCCCACGGCGGCATCGACGACTGGCAGGCCGACGGCTCCAGGGGCATGTGGATCAAGGCGCGCGGCAATCACTGGTACTACGCGCGATTCTTCGCACCCTGCAACGGGCTGCAGTTCCACGAGGGCGTGCGCTTCAGGTTCGGGCCGGGCGGCGAACTCGACCGCTTCGGCGAGGTGTACACGCGTGACACGGGGCGCTGCGCGTTCACGAGCCTCGTGGCCAGCGACGGTCCGCCGCCCAAACCCAGGAAGGCCGCGCCCGCGGCCCAGCCTGCCGCTCCGGCTGCGCCCGCGACGCCCGCTCCGCACGGCTAGCGCCTGGAATCGCGGGGCATGATCAGCCTCCGCGCCGCCGGACCGGCCGACACGCCGCGCATCCTGCGCAGCATCCGCGCGCTGGGCGAATACGAGCGGCTGCAATCCGAGGTGGTGGCGACCGAGGCCTCGCTCATGGCGACGCTGTTCGGCGAACGGCGTTACGCGGAAGTGGTGCTCGCGGACTACGACGGCGCGCCGGCCGGGTTCGCGCTGTACTTCCACAACTACTCCACTTTCCTCGCGCGCCCCGGACTGTACCTCGAAGACCTGTTCGTCGATCCGCCGTTTCGCCGGCACGGGGTGGGCCGCGCCCTGCTGCGGCACCTGGCGCGCATCGCTGCGGAGCGGGGCTGCGGGCGCCTCGAGTGGTCGGCACTCAAGTGGAACCGGCTGGCGATCGATTTCTACCTGCGCCTCGGCGCCGTCGCGATGGACGAGTGGTGCATCTACCGCCTGAGCGGCGAGCCCCTGCAGCGCCTGGCCGCCACCGATCGCTGATCTGCGCCGCCGCGCGCCGCCTCAGGGCGTGCGCCGGTGGCGCCGCGCATCGAGGAGCTTGCGCAGGCGGATGTTGATCATCTCGACCAGCACCGAGAAGGCCATGGCGAAGTACAGGTAGCCCTTGGGGATGTGGAAATCCATGCCCTCGGCGACGAGGGCCACGCCTACCAGGATGAGGAAGGCCAACGCGAGAATCTTGATCGTAGGGTGTGTTTCCACGAACGCGGAGATCGATCCCGACAACCACATCATGACGATGATGGACACGACGATGGCGGCGACCATGATCGGCACCTGGTCGGGCCGCGCCAGCCCGACCGCGGTGAACACCGAGTCGAGCGAGAACACGATGTCGATCACGGCGATCTGCACGACGACTGCGGCGAAGCTGGCCAGCGCTCGTGCCTCGCGCGCGGCGGCCGCGCCCTCGAGCGTGTGGTGGATCTCCAGCACGCTCTTGGCGAGCAGGAACAGGCCGCCGCCGGCGAGGATCAGGTCGCGCCCGGAAACCTGCTGGCCGAGCAGTTCGAACCACGGCCGCGTCAGGCGCGTCAGCCAGACGATCGAGAACAGCAGCGCGATGCGCGTGATCATCGCCAGCGCCAGCCCGACCACGCGTGCGCGCGGCTGCCGCGCAGGCGGCAGCCGGCCGACGAGGATCGCCAGGAAGATCACGTTGTCGATGCCGAGCACGATCTCGAGCAGCGACAGCGTCGCGAATGCCACCCAGGTGGCCGGCTCAGAGAGCAAATGCAGCATGCCTGCGCCCGCCCGGAATTCCCCGGGACCTGTTCATGCCATGGAACCCCGCCCGTGCCGCCCCGGCCCCTTCAGGGCAGGTCGTCCACGGGTCGTTTGACCGCGGTCGGCAGCAGGTGTTCGGCCTTCAGGCCGCAGTCGAGCGCGATCGCGCTCGAGATGTAGATCGATGAATACGTGCCGGCGACGATGCCGATGATCAGCGCCTCGGAGAAGCCCTTCAGCGCCTGCCCGCCCAGCACGTACAGCGCCACGACGACGATCAGCGTGACGACCTTCGTCATGATGGTGCGCGAGAGCGTCTGGTTGATCGACTGGTCGAGCACCGCGACCGGCTCGAGCCGGCGGCTGCCCTCGAAGCGTTCGCGGATGCGGTCGAACACGACCACCGTGTCGTTGAGCGAATAACCGATGACCGCGAGCATCGCCGACACGACCGGCAGGTCGAAGGAAGTGTGCCCGAGCGAGAACGCGCCGAGCACCAGGATCGGATCGTGCAGCACCGCGAGGATCGCACCGAGCGACAGGCGCCAGGTGTGGAAGCGGAACGCGATGTAGATGAAGATCAGTGCCAGCGTCGCTCCCAATGCCTTGAGCGCACCACTCTTGAGTTCATCGCCGACCTGCGCGCCGACGACATCGAGGCTGGTGACCTCGGCCTTCGCGTCGATCGCGTGCAGCACGCCCTCGACGCGCGCGCGGATCACATCGCCGCTCTGCCCGGCCTGCGGCGGCAGCCGGATCGCCGCCTCGCGCGATGAACCGAGGATCTGCACCTGCGCCTCGCGGAAGCCGGCCGCCTCGAGCCCGCTGCGCAGCGCGTCGATGTTCGCGGCGCCGCTGAAGGTGGCC
>Ga0335070_10005103_pt1 | contig 15415 bp, 15 predicted proteins | sample Lox_Sample_13_FD_206722 | JGI IMG/M metagenome (GOLD analysis project Ga0335070, IMG submission 206722) | Soil microbial communities from Loxahatchee National Wildlife Refuge, Florida, United States - Lox_Sample_1.3 | ecosystem: Environmental > Terrestrial > Soil > Wetlands | place: USA... | reverse complement strand
AATGTGGCGGTGAACAGCAGCATCAGGAACTCTGGCCTGCTTATAACCTGAACCTTGTACCGCCACAAGCATCAACTGAGAGACTTTTTCAACAGACACGCCTGAGCGCGCGAAACCAATGCGCAGCTGACTTAAGCTGCACGTTGCACAACACGCGAGGGCGCGGCGGCCTCTTTCCGCATCAGCAACCTGAACACAAGAATATGGGTCACCAGAAGGAGAGGGACCCCAAAGATTGGGATGAAATAACCCGCGCCCAGCAAACCCGGCGTGTCCGGAAGTGAAAGCCGGCTACCCTGGTAAAACGCATTCAGCAGGTCGGCAGTCCCAAAAATGTTGAAGATCCAGACCAGAGGGTCGGCCAATCTGGTCCTGAGAGCGGCCAGTGCGATGAGGGCCAAGATTGCGGCTGCCAGATCACCATAGGCGAGTTCGCGAGCGAATACTGTGGCGGACAATTGCGGGGAAACGACGCCGGGGATCAAGACTGCGAGACCGATATACCTGAACCCGTGCACCACGAGGATCGGCCTGAGTGCTTCTGCGCGTTCCCGTTTGCTTATCGCCGGCCAAATGTATTGCGCGGCGAAAACGGCCCATACAAGAAAACCGAAAGCCACAGTTATGCCCCAGGTCAGAGGGATAGGCATGATGCGCTCCTTTCTTCGCCTAGCCTACAAAAATTTGTACATTTCACGGAAAGGCGAGTCGCGCTCATAATTGATGATTCAAAGTGCCTCCGAGATTCGTGCGAACATCGCTGAGGTACGAAGAGATTGGCGTAATATCGCCATCTCACCAACATCCGCTTAAGGCCTGCATGAGGCCCCCTTCGCATCCCAACCGCCCTTTGCGGTATTGTTCTTATGCCTTGAAACCCGTGTCCGCCACAACCCGTTCCGCGCAATATTTCGCCCGCGCCCAGCAGTCTCTGGTCGAGGGCGTGAACTCGCCCTCGCGCGGCGCGGCCGTCTATGCGCCCGGCCCAATCTTTCTCGAACGCGGCCAGGGCTCCCACGTCTGGGACGCCGACGGCAACGAATACGTGGACTTCATGATGTCGTTCGGCGCGCTCATTCATGGGCACGCGCACCCGAAGCTGGTGGAAGTCGTCTCGCAGGCCATGGCGGAAGGCTCGCACTTCGCCGCTGCAACCTCCGCCGAGGTGGAAGCCGCCGAGCGCTTCCGCCGCATGGTGCCGTCGGCTGAGGTTGTCCGCTTCGCCAACACCGGCAGCGAAGCCACCATGCTGGCGCTGCGCCTCGCCCGCGCTCACACCGGACGCCGCAAGTTTCTCAAATTCGAGGGGCACTATCACGGCTGGTACGACCCCTATCTGCTGAATGCCCACAGCCATCCGCCCGAGCAGTTGGGGCCGCCGGAAAATCCCACGCGCATTCCCGACTCAGAAGGTATTCCTCCCGCAACCTTCGATGACGTGTTGCTCGCCCCGTGGAACGACATTGCCGCAGTAGAGCGTGTCATCCGCCAGCATGGACACGAACTAGCTGCGGTCATCACCGAGCCCATCATGGCCAACATGGGCTGCATCCTGCCGCGGGATGGCTATCTGCAAAAGTTGCGCGAGCTTACCCGCGAGTGCGGAGCTCTGCTCATTCTCGACGAGGTCGTTACCGGCTTCCGCTATGCGCCCGGCGGCTGCCAGGAGTATTACGGCATCACACCTGACCTCAGCACCTTCGGCAAAGCGCTGGGGGCGGGATTCCCGGTCGGAGCGGTGTGTGGCCCGCGTTTTATTCTTGACCGCATGCGCTGGGGCGACCACATGGTGCTGCACTATGGCACCTTCAACGGCCATCGCCTGACCATGAAGGTCATCGCCGGGAGCCTGGATTTATTGTCCGCCGAGGGCACTTACCGAACGCTGCACGCCATCGGCGATGCCGCGATCAGCGGGCTGCGTGACGTGTTCCGGCGCCGCACGATAAGCGCTATCGTGCAGGGCTTCGGCCCCATGTTTCAGATCTACTTCACTCATCGCGATGCCATCCATGATTACCGCGACTACTGCACCTATGTGGACACCAAGAAGTATTCCCGCTTCATACACTTGCTGCTCGAACATGGCATCTACATGACTCCCTCGAACGGTCTGCACTGGATCATCTCCACCGCCCACACCGAGGACGATGTGCAAGCCTTGCTGACCGCGGCTGACCAGGCCTGCACGGAACTAGCATGACTGCCACAGTCTTTCTCGGTGGCGGACGCATCACCAGCGCCCTGGTCGCAGGATTGCGCCTAGCGGGATACGCCAGGCCAATCGTGGTCCACGACCGCCACCCGCGCAAGCTGCAACAACTCAAGCGGCAATACGGCGTCACTGCGGAGCCGGATCTGCAGAGAGCGGTGGCACAAGCCGGCTTGCTGGTGGTCGCGGTGCGGCCCGACTCGGTGGGCGCACTTCTGCAACAGGTTGGACAACTCCGCCGCTCGTTGCCGGCGGTCAGCCTGGCTGCCGGAATTCCGCTCTCGCGGCTCCACGCCCGGTTAGGACCGGCGGTCCACTGGGCGCGCGCCATGCCTAGTCCGGTTTGCCGCACGGCCCGGGGGTTGACGGCGGTCACTTTTGACCGTGGCTTTCCGGCTGCGTCCAAGCGGATGGTACGCCGCCTCTTCGCGCGGCTTGGCCAGGTGATTGAGATTCCCGAGAGCAGGTTCGACGCCTTCACCGTGACCTATTCCTCCAGTCACGGCTACCACGCCCTGGCCGCTCTGGCCGGAGCGGCGCAGAGGCTGGGGTTGGATCGTAGGAGCGCGCTCACGGCGGCGGCACATGCCCTCGGCGACGGGGTTGTCACCTGGCGCGAAGGCAAGATTCCCCTCCACCGTTTGCTGCACGAAGCCGCTACGCCGGGCGGGGTCGCGGCCACCGTTATGTCGGCAATGGATGAGGCCGGATACGGCAGGATTGTCGAGCGTGCCCTACGCAAAGGGATAGCTCACGCCCGAAGAATGACCTAGCGCCGGCATCGCTGGCCACCCGGGAACCGACAACGCGCTCTACCGTATGAGCCGCACCCCCAAACGAAGGACCCGCACTGCCCGGTAAAGGAAGAAAAGCGGCCCTGGCAACCGCACAACCGACCATTCGCCCACACTGGGCGTGATCGCCAGTCGCCACAAGAATCGCATCCGGTCCTGCCAACGCTCCCGCATGCGCAACATCAAGCGGAAATAGGAGACTGACTCAACGTTGTATTCGGCGCCTTTCGCCATCGTGGGAATGATCTCTTCCCAGATTGCGCGACACGGCTCTCCCCCAAAGCCCCGTTCGACAGTCAACTTCGAATTCAGCAGCGCGTCCGCCGCGGCAAAGGTTGTCGCCATGATGCGTTCCACTCCCAGGCGGCGCGCCTGGCTCTTGACCGCCTCCTTGTCAATCGCCGGCGACCGGCCAAGCCGGGCGATGTCGCAGAGCCAGGAAAGCCGCATCCAGGCGTGCTTGGCCGCGTGGACGCTAAGGACCACCAACAGGTCCTCGGGGCATACCGTTCTTACCGTCCGTCCGGCCAACTGCGCCGGAACCGCCCGCCGGAACAGCTCGCTTATGTCGAAATCAATCGCGTAAAAGCGGGGCAGAACTTGCCATTGGATCTCGAGCAGATTCGGCTGGCCAGCCCAGTCGAAGGTGTATTCGTACCCTGAGGCGAGGAAGGCGCGCTCCTGGTGCTTCGTCAGCTGGATCCCAGGCTGATATCCAAGCTCGCACAACGCACTCTTCACGCGCGGCACGTCGGCCGGTTGCACAAGCACATCGAGGTCGGAAAACTGGCGCTGCGCCACATCGCCGTACAACTGGTCCGCCAGCACCGGGCCTTTGTATGGCAGCGCTGCGATTCCGTGGGACTCCAGGAGTTCAAGCACCCGAAACAGTTCTTGCGTCAGCGCGAGAGCCCGTCGCGCGTTGGCCTCATAACGATGCCGCAGTGCCTCTCGCGTCTCCCGCGCAAGCAGGTCACTGGCAGCAAGGCAGGGATAAACCCGTGGCACGATGCCATGATGCTCGGCGAGTTGGACCAGGCGCCCCCCATCCACCTCGCGCAACCAAGCTCTTTGATGCTCTGCCAGGTCGTGGGTGGGGGCACGGCAGCAGGCGAGGAGCACGTCGAACTCGGGAGTGCTTGGCAGAACGGAGCAGGGCGCAGTCACCGGCTCGACAGTCTGCGGCGAAATCGGGGTCATGCACGCAACTCGACTTAGAACGTTATCTTGCTCTGGAATCCCGGCGACCGCCACTATAATACAGACACTTCCAGCCATCGCTCTGCAGCGCCGGTATCGCGGAGAACATGGACAGCATCGTCCTCGAATCCGTCAGCAAAGTCTTCCGCCATCGCCCCGCGCTCTTCAATTGGATGGGGCGGGAGCGGGGTGGCGAAACCCGCGCCCTGGAGAATGTCTCGCTGGGGGTTGCGCGGGGCCAGATTCTGGTTCTGCTCGGCCCCAATGGCAGCGGCAAAACCACGACTCTGAAGCTGGTCTCGACGATGCTTTTGCCGGATGCAGGCCGAGTGCTGGTCCAGGATGCCGATACCCAGAGTGCCCCGAACGAGGTCCGCAAACACGTCGGCTTTGCGGTCGCCACCGAGAGGTCGTTCTTCCCGCGTCTTTCGGCCCGCGAGAACCTCGACTTTTTTGCCGCGCTGGACGATGTCCCTCGCAGATCGCGGCCTGCGCGGATCGGGGCCATGCTGGATCGTACCGGCCTGCTGGACGCAGCCGACACCTTGGTCATGAAGTTTTCCAGCGGCATGTATCAACGGCTGGGTATTGCGCGCGCCCTCATCAAGGAACCTTCGGTCATCCTGCTGGATGAGCCCACTCGCAGCCTCGACCCGGCTTCAGCGGCGCACTTCTGGAATTTGGTCCGCGAGTTGCCCGCCCAGGGCGCGACCGTGATTCTTGCCACCCACAGCTTTCATGAGGCTGCTGCCGTCGGCGATTTCGTTGCGGTGCTGCATCAGGGGAGACTGGCTGGCTATCGCAAGATCGCTGACAGCGGCGTAGAGGAACTGCGATCCTTCTATTTCCACGCCACGGGCGAGCTGGACGAGGCGGCCCATCTTGCCTCCAGGAGCTGGCGATGAAGATCACGCAGCTGCTGGACAAGACCGCAGCGATCATCCGCCGCGACCTGCTGACCGCCATTCGCTACCGCACTGGTTTCCTGATCACGGCTGCCGGAGCCGCCGCCGAACTGGCTGCGTTCTATTACCTCTCGCGAGCCATCGGGTCCGGCTTCCGCCCCGATGGGGTGGATTACTTCCCATTCCTCTTAGTAGGAACCGGCTTCTACACGTTTCTGGTGATGGGCATCAACGCTTTTCTAGTCATCGTGCAGGGGGCGCAGCAGACTGGCACCCTGGAAATTCTGATGACCACATCTACCCCGGCGCCGGTACTGGTGTTCCTCAGCGCTATCTCTGCGTTCGCCGGAAACACTGTGCAACTGCTGTTCTATTTGGGGGCAGGGCTGCTGCTGTTTGGCGCGCCCCTGCACGCCAATCTCCTGGGATGTGTTGTAATTTTCGCGCTTTCGCTCACCATTGCGGTAGCGATTGGCATCCTGGCGGCGGCGTTGCAGCTGGCCATCCAGAAGGGGTCGGCGCTGGTGTGGCTGCTGGGTTCAGGCGCGTGGTTCATGACCGGAACGTTGTTCCCCGTGGCCACTCTTCCGGGGCCTTTGCGCGCGATCGCACAACTGATCCCCATCACCCATTCTCTCGATGGCATGCGCATGGCCCTCTTGCAAGCAGCGAGCTGGGGGGCCCTGGCCGGCGAAATCGGATTTCTTGCACTCTTTTCCCTCACGCTGCTTCCCTTCAGTCTGGTGGTTTTCTCCTACACTCTCCGCCGCGCCCGTCTACAAGGCACTCTGTCTTTCTATTGAGCGGTTTCCCCCGGGCTGTGAATTTCTGGTGACCTTCCGGGTATCTGCTGTGGCAACAACGGTTAGAAATTGTCTTGGGGACTGATGTACACTGCCTTATCCTGATTACAGTTCCGGGCAGGCTGCTGGTGGGCGCGGTACCTGCGCCAAGACAACCGTTGGGATTCCTATGACTCAGAAGAAAAGACCTTCTGGAGGAGAGAACAGCGCACCGCGCGAGGCTCCCGGGAAGAAGCCTTATCGCAAGCCAGAGTTTCGCTACGAGCGCGTGTTTGAGACCCTCGCCTTGGCCTGCGGAAAGATCAGCGGAAACCAGCAGCAATGCCGGTTCAACCGAAAGACGTCCTAACGGCTGTCGCATGAATGCCCAGGCCCGCGGAGAGCTTACGTCCAGTCTGTTCAGCGAGGTGCTGCACTCCTCCGGGACCTTGCAGTTGCGCGCCACCGGCGCCAGCATGCTGCCGACTCTGTGGCCCGGCGATCTCCTCACGATTCAGTCCCGGGAATTTGACGAGGTGCGGGTCGGCGCGCTCGTTTTCTTCTCCCGCCGAGGCCGCTTCTTTATTCATCGCGTGGTGCGCAAGTCCGTCTTGAATGGAGAGCCGGTGCTTATCACTCGTGGCGACTGCATGGCGGAGGACGACCCTCCCGTATGTCCCGCGGAGTTGTTGGGCACGGTGAGCATGGTGGACCACGACGGTGTATCCTTCACGCCCGCTCCCAGGCTTAGGCTGCCGCGCCGAGTGCTGGCCCGCTTGCTCTGTCATTCGGACCTCTTTCGGCGAGCAGCGTTGCGACTGCACACGCGGCAACGGGTTGCCAGTTCCGGAGGCAATCTCGCCCCCAGGAAGGCGGCCTTGTGAGGCAGAGTCACGACATCGCGGTTGACATCGGCGGTATGCCGATCCTGCTGCGTACCCAGGATCCTTCCTTCCGCCAGTTGCTGGCCAGGCGCTATGAGGGCTTCGTGGATGCCACCTCCGCACCCAGATTCACGTTTGATGTAAACCTGGTTACACCGACGCCGGAGATGGAATCTGAGGAGGGAGTGCGCGTCGAAATGCGAAACGGCGAGTGGCATTTGCACCGTGGAGATTTCCGCGCACAGTGGAACCCGCGCGCCGGCCAGGGAAGCATTCGTCAGTCGGCCAATCCCTATTCCATAGACTCCGTGCTGCGCATTGTGCATACACTCATCCTCGCGAAAGAAGGCGGCTTTCTGCTGCATGCCGCCAGTGCCATCCGCCGTGGCCGTGCCGTCCTTTTCTCGGGAGTCTCGGGTGCCGGCAAGACTACGATTTCCCGCTTGGCGCCCCGGGAGGCGACGCTTCTGACCGATGAGGTTTCATATGTCCGCCGGGTGAGAGAGGAATACCAAGCCTGCGGGACCCCCTTCGCGGGGGAACTTGCCCGTGTGGGTGAAAATTGTTCCGCTCCCATCAGTACGCTGTATCTGCTCGCCAAGGGCCCGGAGAACAAGGTCGAATCCGTCAGTGCCGCGGACGCGGTTGGCTGCCTGCTGCGCAACATCCTTTTCTTCGCGGAGGATGCCGAACTGGTAAAGCTTGTGTTCCGCTCGGCCTGTGAATTCGTGGACCGGGTGCCGGTCCGCCGCTTGACCTTTGTGCCCGACCAGCGGGTTTGGGACCTGATTCGATGACGGAGAGATATATCGCCAGGAGCACGGCCATTGCCGCCCGCATGCTGGGTGGCGAAATGATGGTGATGTCCGCTGTGGACTCCACGTTCTTCACTCTGAACGAGGTTGCCACTGCCATCTGGCAAGCGGCCGACGGGCACACTCCGCTCTCTGAAATCGTGGCCCGCAACATCTGCGCGCAGTTCGATGTGGAGCCGGAAGTCGCGCGCCGCGATGCCGACCAGTTCGTGGATGCGCTCGCGCAACACGGAATCCTGCTGGTCTCTGACCATCCCCTGGAAAACCCTCCGGTGGAGGCGGCATGAGCCTGATGCAGGAGATGAACGAGCGGGCCCTGCAACTGGGCGTTCCTCTGGGCATTCATCTCGACGTCACCTACCGCTGCAACGAGCGCTGCATCCACTGCTACCTGGAGCACGACGACCACGGCGAAATGACTACCGCCGAAATCAAGGATGTGCTCGACCAGCTTGCCGAAGCCGGGACCTTCTTTCTTACCCTCAGCGGTGGCGAGGTCCTGATGCGCCGCGATTTTTTCGAAATTCTCGAGTACGCCCGTCGCCTGCTGTTCAACGTGCGCATCAAGACCAACGGGGTGATGATTCGAGAAGCCGAAGCCCAGCGCATACGCAACCTTGGTGTCGAACAGGTGCAGATCAGCATCTATTCACGCCACCCCGAGATTCACGACGCCATCACCAAGCTGCCCGGCTCCCTCAAGCACAGCGTCGAAGCCATTCGCTTTCTGAAATCCCAGGGCTTGAAGGTCGCGATCGCCAACGTGCTCATGACGGCTAACCTGGGAGAGCACGACGGAGTTCAAGCGCTGGCTGCTGAATTGGGCGCCAACTACACGCTCGATCCCACCATCACTCCCAAAATCGACGGTGACACGTCCATCCTTGATCTCCGCATCTCCGGGGCGGAGTTAAACGAGGTGTTCCACAACAAGAATCTGGTGGGGGATGTGGAAGAGTTCTGCGCGCCTCCGCCCCCGCCCGGTGACGATGTGATGGAAGGCCTCCCCTGCAGCGCGGGGCATACCGCGGCTTACATCACTCCCTACGGCGATGTTTTTCCGTGTGTGCAGTTTCCCCTGCCCAGCGGCAATGTGCGGCGCCAGAAGTTCATCGACATCTGGCGCAGTTCGCCGGAGTTGAACCAGGTTCGTTCCATTCACGCCAAAGACCTGCCCGTCTGTTCAACCTGCAGCCATGTAGGCACGTGCACCCGCTGCCCCGGGTTGGCTTACATGGAAGGCAACATGCGCGGCCCCTCGACCGCGGATTGCGAGAAATCGTTCCACCGAACCGGAATTCCCTCCGCCAACATGCTCCGCAAGGCCCGCCCCTCCGGCCGGTTGATCCAAATACAACCGCTGGCTGTATAGTGCCTCCGCTGAGAACCGTGAACTAAGATCTGAGAACTGTTGAGAAAAACAGAAAGCCGGCGCAGGCAGTAATTCCTAGGAATTCGAGGGTTCCCGATCGCGTCCGGTTACTTTGGTGTCTTTCCCGGCGGCGGAATCACAAGTCCCTGGGTCCTTTCCGACGTAGAATTTCGGGAGAACCAGGCTTATGGACCCGAGCGAGAAATCCTTCGAATCACAACGGCGCAGTACCCGAATTCGGGCCCAGATCCCGATGCGCGTAACCAGTCTCGACCCCAGCGTCGAGTTCAGTGAGCGCTGCCATACCCTGGTGGTGAATACTCAGGGCTGCGGCGTTCGGCTGTCGCGGTCGCTGGAACCTGGGATGCCGGTTCGCCTGGACGATCTCCCTACCGGTCAGATCGCCACCGCGCGGGTTGCCAATTGCGTCCCCTTGGGTAACGAAGGCAAGTACTGGCTTGTGGGGCTCGGCTTGGACCAGGCGGGAAACATCTGGGGCATTGCACCTGCCCCGGCCGATTGGGGAGGCGAGACTAAAGCTTTTGCTGCAGCCGCTGTCTCCAATCCTGCCAAGAAGAACGAGTGGCCGTATTCCCAATTCTCCCGCAAGGGAGAGTTCCATCCCGGCAGAAAATAAGATAATCACCGGCGTGCGCGCCCGACCTTCTTCGCCTCCTCTTTGCACTTGGAGATTTTTCTTTGACGAAAACTACCTGGCTGCGGCTGCAGCGAGCCGCGGCACTACCGGCAGAGCCCGAATAAGTTCCCTTGTATAGGCGTGCGCGGGTTCACGGAAAATCTCTGCCGTTGGACGGCACTCCACAATGGCTCCTTGATGCATCACCGCTACGCGGTCGCTGATGGTCGCCACCGAAAGCAGATCGTGGGAAATGTAGAGGATGGTCATGCCAAACTGGCGCCGGACGCTGGCAAACAGTTGCAGGATCTCCGACTGGGTGATCAGGTCCAAAGCGCTGGTCGGCTCATCGGCAATCAACAGTGCCGGACGATGCAGCACCGCCATCGCAATCAGCACCCGCTGCGCCTGGCCCACGCTGAGTTGTGATGGATAGCGCCGCAGGAACTCGCGCTCAGCCGGCAGGCTCACGTTTTCCAGTCGCTCCAGGATTGTCCGCCGGCATTCCTCGCGCGTCCCGCGGCGGTGGGCTCTCCACGCCTCTTCCAGTTGTGTGCCGATGCGCAGCGCGGGGTTCAGGGATGACATCGGGCTTTGCAGGACCAGGCCGATTTCTTTGCCCCGCAGTGCCCGCATCTCGCGCTCGCTCAACTCCATCAGCTCCCGGCCTTTGAGCCGGATCGAACCCTGAGCTTTCCCGCCTTTCAGGTGAAGCAGCTTCAGGATGGCCAGTGCCAGCGTGCTCTTGCCGCATCCGCTCTCTCCCACCAGGCCGAGGATTTCCCGCTCGCGCACCTCGAGCGCAAGCTCCCGCATCACCGCCGTTTTTCCCGAATAACCTCCCGAGATCCGAAGTGATAGAAGCGGGTCCATTACCGGTTCCTGGCCACCTCGCTAGTGCCCAACGAGAGCTCCTCAATATTCCAGTACACCTGCGGCCGCAGCACGACCGGGTGCACGTTGTGGAGGGCGGGTGACACGGCCGACAGCGCATCCTTGTTGACCAGGTAGATGAACGGTTCCTGCTCCCAGGCGATCGCCTGGACCTGGTCAAAATATTGTTTGCGTTTGTTCGGATCCAGGGTTGAAGCCTGAGCGCGCATCAGCTTGTCGATCTCCGCTTCCCAGGCGGTGGCGGGAGTTTTCTGGCTCGGGTTCCACTGGTGGTTGTCCGAGGAACTCAACCAGATGTTCATCTGCGAGTTCGGGTCCAGGTCGGTGTTTACCAGGCCGAGCAGGCAGGCTTCGTAGTCAAAGGTGCGTGTCATGCGCTCGATGAGCGAGGGAAAATCGAGCGTCACCACGTTCAGCTTGATCCCGATGCCCGACAGGTCCTGCTGGATCATGGTCGCCATGCGCTCGCGGTACTTGTTGCCGGCGTTCGTGACGACGGAAAACTCGACCGCATGTCCCTCGCGGTCGCGCAACACGCCGTCCTGCAGATGGAAGCCGTCCTGCCCCAGCCTTTGCAGCGCGGATTTCTGGTCAAACGGATGCGGCTGCAGGTTGGCGTTGAACCAGAACTTGTTCCCGGGCGAAACCGGACCGACCGCCGGATGGGCGCGTCCGCGGAAAGCGATGCGCACCAGGTCTTCCCGGTTGATGGACTCCGAGATCGCCCGCCGGAAGTTAGTGGACGTAAACCATGCCTTCTTGTAGGCCGGCAGCGGGGAATTCGGCGCCTGGTTGAACCACATGAACTCCGCATCCAGCGAAATGCCGGCATCGTGGGCCATCGCAGGATTCTGCGCCATCACCTTGTCGTAGTACTCGGCATCGATGGAGTTAATGAAGTGGATTTCGCCGCGCTCCAGGCGAAGCGCTTCTATGTCACGGCTTTGCTGAATGTCGAGGCGGACGGAATCAATGTAGGGCAACTGCCGTCCGCGGGAATCGTGCTTCCAGTAATTCGGATTGCGCTTCAGAATCAAATACGCACCTGCTTTGTTTTCCGCGACGTAGTACGGGCCCAGCACCGCCATCTCCTTCTCGGGCGACTTGGCGGACATGATGGCAACCTGGTCAAACAATTTGTCCAAACCGGCGATGGGAGCCGGGAAGGTGATGGCGATGCGATTCTTCCCCAATATGCGGGTGATGACTTTGCCTTCGCCCGAGCGGAAGGAGTCGCCGGTCGGCGAATGCAGGGCCGGGTCCATGAGCTGCTGCACTGTGTAAGCAACATCTTCCGCCGAAAACGGTGTGCCATCGGAGAAACGAACGCCGTCCCGCAGCTGAAGGGTGATCGTCCTGCCTCCGTCGCTTATCTTCCAGGAGGTGGCCAACTCCGGCTCTGCCTCCTGCGTGAGCCGGTTCAAGCGCATCAGCACGCCGCCGGTCAAATAGCGAATGGTGTCGGAGGCATCGTCGGCCGTCAGCAAGGGGTTAAAGGTCTTGGGCTCCGAGTAGATACAGAAGCGCAACTCGCCGCCTGCCTGGGCGAATGCCAGAACTGCGCTCAAAACAAGTGAAATCAAGCAAACCACACGCGCCAAACGATGTCTCATACCGGCAACTCCTCATGCGTCAGGACGAGATGAAAACTGCTGACCACGACGACCAAGAGAATCAGAGGGACAAATTGCCACGGCTGACCGGAGATCGTCGAGAAGCTCTCCAGTTCGCGCAGCAGGCTGCCCCAGGAAGGCAGCGGTTCGGCCACGCCCAGTCCAAGAATTCCGAGGTTGGCTTCCGCAATAATGAACACGGGAACGGAAATCCAGAACTGCGCGTAGAGGACCGGCTTCAGGTTGGGGACCAAGTGATGCCACAGCAGCCGCATGGCAGCACTGCCCGAAGCACGCGCCAGCAACACAAAATCTGATTGCGAAAGGGCGCGAGCATCGGCACACACCACGCGCGCCGCGCCCGCCCATCCCAGGCACCCCAGCAAAGCAAAAGTGATCACGACGGATGTAACCGGCGACACATTCAGAGGCAAGAGCGCCCGCACCGTGATCAGCAGAAAGAGCCAGGGCAGCGAGAGAAACAAGTCGGTCGCGGCCATCACACAGCGTTCCACCCAGCCGCCGAGGAAACCGGCAACGCCTCCCACGAAAGCCGCCAGCACGCTTGTCAGCAAGGCGGCAGCCGGCGCCAGCAGCAATGACACCCGTGTCCCGTACAAGACCCGCGAAAACCGGTCGCGCCCCAGGTCGTCCGTCCCCAGCGGATGTTGCCGGGAGGGCGCAGCGTCGGGCACATCGCGAAACTGATGCGCGTAGGAAGAGGGAGCAATGAAATTCGCGAGCAGGCACGTGGCAGAGACTGTCACGAGAAAAGCAATCGCCAGTGTGCGCGCCCACTTCATGCTTCTGCCCTCCGCAACTTGCTTCCCATCAGATCAGAAGCTGAATTAGCCAGTAGAGTGACCAGAGTGACGATCATGGTCAGGTTGATGAGCAGCGCCACGTCTCGTCCCAGCGCGGCCTTCCAGGCCAACTGCCCGATTCCGGGCAGGTCGCAAAGCGCTTCCACGGGAATCGCAGCGGTAAACGCCACGCTCACAGAAACTCCGGCAAGTGCCAGCAGCTGTGGCGTAGCTGTCGGCAGAATGTGCCAGAGCAGCACGCGTAGATTCCCCAGCCCCTTGGCTCGGGCCATCAGCACGTGCGGCAAGGCCGAACTGCGAGCCAGCAGATTGCGCGAATAGCGGAATACTTTGGGAAAGACAATCAGCCCCAAGACTAGGCGGGCCGGCGCCTGCGCCAGCACAAACAACAACGCCAGCACGGCGGCGGGCAAGCACAAGAGCAATCCCGCCAGGAGCCCGGCAAACAGATCGAGGTACCACGCTCTCGACATCACCGTGGCTATGGCCAGTCCCAGCCCGAGCGTCCAACCCAGCGCGAGTCCCAGACCAATGCTCTTCATTGTTTCCGGAAGGCGCTCCCTCACAAGCTCGACCACCGGCCGCTGCAGCGTGCGGGAGACCCCCAAGTCTCCGTGCAGCAATCGGTCGAGGTAATGAAAATAGGAAACGATGAGATTGCCCTCCGGAGCTTGTGCCTGTCGCAGCGCGGCGATGCTCTGCTGGTTAAGCCGCGGGTCCAGTTCCTCCTCATCCACTCCGTAGCCCGGCGCCAGCCGCACCAGGGTTGCTCCCAGAAAGCCCCCCAGCAGGACGACAATCAGGACCTTAGCGGCGAGTTTTGCCAGCCCACGTAACACTTGCTCTGCCTCCGCAGCGGATGGGGGATAGTCTGGACTAGCGCTTCAAGAGTTCTTTGAAGTAGCGGTTGTCGTAAAACTTGGTGGTGTTGTGCACAAACTCCAGGATGCGGTGCATCTTCTCCCTCTCCTCGCGGTCCATGACATTGAACTGGACAGCGATGCCCGATCCGGGATCGATGCGAACCACCACGCCTTCGGCCTGCAACTTGCCGTCATCGATCGAGAAAATCAGCTTTACATCGCTCCCTTTGGTCAGAATGGCGCTGGTCTCGATGTAGCAGCCGCCCAGGCTGACGTCGACCAGGTTCCCCAGGATGGGGCCGGAGCCGCCTTCGGGATGCAGCTCCATGGTGACCCGGCACTTCATGCGGGCATGCATGCGGCGGCTCTTGTGCGTGTTCTGCTGCTGCTTCTCGATGTACATGCGCCGGTCGGCTTCGGCCAGAAGTTCTTCGGCGTCGCGTCCATCTTCGGGATAGACAGCTTGTCCCACGCTCAGCGAGAGAATGTCTTCGCGGCACACTACGTGGCCGGCCTGCTTGGCCAGTTCGCGCAACTGCTCCGCCTTCTTGGCGGCTGCATCCGGGGGCAGACCCGGGGCCACGACCACGAATTCATCGCCACCCATGCGGGCCACGTAGTCGTACTCGCGGCAGGTGTCCTTCAGCGCCTGCGCGAAGAGGCGCAGCACGCGGTTGCCCTCCAGGTGGCCGAAGCGGTCGTTGATCTGCTTGAAGCCGTCCATGTCGGAGACCATGACGGTCAACGACGAGGTGTCGCGCTTGCAGCGGGCCAGCTCGCGGTCGAGTTGCAGGAACAGCGAGCGCGCGTTCGGCAACCCGGTGAGGTAGTCCGTGGTAGCGGAGTTTTCCGCCTGCTCGTACTTCAGCGCGTTCTCGATGGCCAACGCCATCTTGGAGCTGATGGCCAGCAGGATGCGCAAATGATCAGAGGTGAAGGCGTCTTTCTCCCCGTGATACAGAGCCAGCACCCCTACCACCCCGTTCAGGCCCTCGAGCGGAATGGCCAGCGCCGAACGCAGCGTGCTGAACTTCGTGGGATCGTTCAGGTATCCCGGTTCCACCGAGGGATTGCCATTGATGATCGGCTTCTTGTTCTGTGCCACCCAGCCGGAGAGCCCCTGTCCAAGTGGAATCCGCAGCGAGGCGAACAAGCGGAAATTGTCGCCACTGACGTGCTCGGGGATGAGTTCGTTGTTGCGCCGGACATAGATGGCGATGGCGTCGTAGCGCACCAACCGCTTCAGCTTCACCGAGAAGACCGACAACGTCTCGCCCAGGCTGAGCGAGGCGCCCAGGTCCTGGCTCAGTTCGAAAAGGGTCTGAGCCTCCTGGCGGGCCGCGGCGATGGAGGAAAGGAAACTGGCCTCCTGGCCCTCGCCTCCCGAGATCACTTCAAAGCCGGCATCCGGGGCCGTACCCCGCTCCACCTTCACCTCGGTGGACAGCTTGTTCTCGGCATCGTCTCCGAACTGCGAGGCTACCAGCGCCTCTAGGTCCAGGTACCGCTTTTGCAGGATCTTCACCACTTTCGGATCGAAGGATTTCCCGGACTCGGCCGCCAGGCTCTGCATGACGTCCTGCAGGGGCAAGGCCCGCCGATACTGCCGGTCGGAGGCCA
>Ga0335070_10005102_pt1 | contig 15416 bp, 15 predicted proteins | sample Lox_Sample_13_FD_206722 | JGI IMG/M metagenome (GOLD analysis project Ga0335070, IMG submission 206722) | Soil microbial communities from Loxahatchee National Wildlife Refuge, Florida, United States - Lox_Sample_1.3 | ecosystem: Environmental > Terrestrial > Soil > Wetlands | place: USA... | reverse complement strand
CGCGGCCGCCGTCGCGGCCGCGGCGTTCTCCCGGTTGTGTGCGCCGGGGATGAGCGGCTCAGCCGGCAGCGGGTCGTCGGCGGCGAACTCGGTCCCGTCGAGCCCGAGCCCGCGCGGGACGATCGTGATCCGCGCGCGCTCGAAGATGCGGAGCTTCGCGTCGCGGTACGCGTCGAAGGTGCCGTGGCGGTCGAGGTGGTCGGGCTCGAGGTTGAGCAGCACGGCGACGTCGCACGCGAGCGTGTGCACGTCCTCGAGCTGGAAGCTCGAGAGCTCGCACACGACCCACGCGTCGGGCGCGGCCGCTTCGGCGACGTCGACGAGCGGACGGCCGACGTTCCCCGCCGTCTCGACGGTCCGGCCGTCGGCGCGGAGCATCGCGGCGAGCAACTCGGTGGTCGTCGTCTTCCCGTTCGTGCCGGTGACGCCGATCAGCGGCCGCCCGCCGAGCAGCCGGAAGCCGAGCTCGACCTCGCTCCAGATCGCGATCCCGGACGCGCGCGCAGCCGCGGCGAGCCGCGACTCGGCCGGGACTCCGGGACTCTTGACGACGAGCTCGACACCCTTCAACAGACGGTCCTCCTCTGATCCGAGACGGACTTCGACGCCCGCCTCGGCAAGCCTCCCGGGGTCGGCGTCCGGCGACCGGTCGGCCGCCACCACCTCGACGCCGCGCCGCGCGAGCGCGAGCGCAGCCGCGCGCCCCGACCGCGCGAGCCCGATCACGAGCGCCCGCCGCGGGAGCCACGCCTCGGCCGCGCCGGCCGCGCGCACCGTCCCTTCTGGACCTGTCCCCGTCACGAGCGACGCACCCCCCCACGGGGGGCGCGAGGGCCCCTGCCGGGAGCGTATCGGCGCGGGTGTGACGTCGGGTTGGAGTCTTCCGGGAGGATGCGTGTCAGTTCGGCGCGGGGGCGCCGCATCCTCATCCGGGCGGGTGCGTCAGAGGCGCAGGACCCGCTGCGCTTCGGGATCCGCCGCGTCGGCTCCGACGAGCACGTCCACCGACGCGTCCGGCAGCGGGAGCACCGGCAACTCGCCGAGCAGATAGTCGAGCCGCGGGTCGCGGAGCTCGTGCATGAGCTCCTCGAGCGCGTCCACCGACGGCTCGAGCACGACGATCTCGTCGAACCCGTCGAGCTCGCCGAGCGCGCGCCGCGCCGCCGCCGCGCCGAGCACCGCGACGGTGCGGCTCACTGGCGGAAGTAGTAGCGGTAGAAGAGCGCGAACCCGGCGGAGCAGAGAATCCCCGCGACGATCCAGAAACGGATCGTGATCTTCGTCTCGGACCACGCCTTCATCTCGAAGTGGTGGTGGATCGGCGCCATCAGGAACACGCGCCGCCCGAGATAGCGGAACGAGAACACCTGGATCATCACCGACAGCGCCTCGATCACGAAGATGCCGCCGATCAGGAGCAGCAGCACCTCGGTCTTCGTCATGATCGCGAACGCCGCGAGCGCGCCGCCGATCGCCATCGAGCCGGTGTCGCCCATGATCACCTCGGCGGGGAACGCGTTGTACCAGAGGAACCCGACCATCGCACCGATCAGCGCCGCCGCGATGATCGCGAGGTCGAGCTTCGTCAGGTTGCGGTGACTCGGCGGACCCGACCGCACGAACGAGACGACCATCATCGCCATGTACGTGAAGAGCGCGATGATGCCCGTTCCCGCCGCGAGGCCGTCGACGCCGTCGGCGAGGTTCGTCCCGTTCGCGGCGCCGGCGATGATGATGAAGAGGAACGGGTACCAGGCCCACGAGAGCGGCACCGACACGTCGATCACCGGGAGGTAGATGTCGGTGCTGAGATGGAGGTGGCGCGCGACGACCGCGACGACCGCCGTCACGAGCGCGAGCAGCAGCAGCTTCCACCGCCCCGACAGCCCGAGCGACCGCTTGTGCGTCAGCTTGATGAAGTCGTCGAGGAACCCGATCGCGCCGCACGCGAGCGTCACGAACAGCACCGTGAGCGACTGCAGCCGGTAGTGACTCACCGGAAGGAACGCGATCGTCGCCGCGAAGAGGATCAAGAGGCCGCCCATCGTCGGCACGCCCTGCTTGACGATGTGATGGCGCGGGCCCTCCTCGCGGATGTGCTGGCCGAACTCGTTGCGCCGGAGGAAGTCGATGAACCGCGGGCCGACGAGGATGGACACGATCAGCGCGATCAGCGCCGCGATGAGGACGCGCGTCAGCACGCCGGCACTCCGGCGAGTGCGTCGGCGACCGCCTCGAGCCCGATCGCGCGAGATCCCTTCACGAGCACCGCGTCGCCCGGCTCGACGAGCTCGCGCACGACGGCGGCGGCCGACGCGGCGTCGGGCGCCCACTCGTCCGGCTCGTAGCCGCGTGCGAGCGTGCCGACGCCGACGATGACGTCGACGCCGAGCCCGCGCGCGAAGAGCCCGACCTCCTCGTGGAAGCGCGGCGCGGCGTCGCCGAGCTCCGCCATGTCGCCGAGCACCGCAACGGTGCGGCGCCGCTGCGCGCGCTCGACGAGATGCTCGAGCGCGGCGCGCATCGACGCCGGGTTCGCGTTGTACGCGTCGTTGACGAGGAGCCCCCCTCCCGGGAGCGTCGACTCCTCGAGACGCCACGGCGAGAAGGCGATCGACGCCGAGCCTTCGGCCGCACGGTCGAGCGGAAGGCCGAGCGCGCGGTAGGCCACGACCGCGGCGACGAGGTTCGACGCCTGCATCCGCGCCGTGAACCGCACCGGCAGCTCGGCGCGTGTCCCGTCCGCGAACGCGACGACCGCCGACTCCCCCGGCTCGAAGGACTCGAGCTCCGCGTCGCCGTCGGGCCCGAACCGGACGATCGCGATGTCGTCGCGCGCGAGGAACGGCTCGAGCTCCGGCACGCCGGAGGGGACGACCGCGGTCCCGCCCGGCGGCAGCGACGCGACGACCTCCGCCTTCGCACGCGCGACGTTCTCGACCGTGCCGACGAGCTCGAGGTGCACCGGGCCGATGCTCGAGATCACGCCGACGTCGGGCCGCGCGATCGCGCACAGCTCGGCGATCTGGCCGAGCCCGCGCATCCCCATCTCCGTGATCACGACCTCCGTGTCCGGCTCGATCCGCGTCAGCGTCAGCGGGAGGCCGATCTCGTTGTTGTGGCCGCCCTCGGCCGCGACCGTCCGCGCGACCGGCCGGCACAGCGCGGCGAGGATGTCCTTCGTCGAGGTCTTGCCGCTCGAGCCGGTGATCGCGACGACCTTCGCGCTGCTGCGATCGCGGACGGCGCGTCCGAGCGCCGCCATCGCCGCGTGCTCGTCGTCCGGGACGAGCGTCGCCGCCGCGCCGTGCGCCCGCGCGTCGTCGAGGAACGCGTCGCCGCCGCCGACCGCGACGAAGAGCTCGCCCGGGCCGACGCGGCGCGAGTCGATCTCGACGCCCGTCACCTCCGCCGCGCCGCCTTCGATCCGCCCGAGCCCCCGCAGCTCGTCGAGCGGGAGCGGGATCACGTCGCGGCCCCGAGCGCGCGGAGCGCCTCGCTCGCGGCGACGCGGTCGTCGAACGGGACCGTGCGGTCGGCGAACTGCTGCCCCTGCTCGGCGCCCTTGCCCGCGATCAGCACGACGTCGCCCTCGCGCGCGAGCGCGACCGCGCGGGCGATCGCCTCCGCGCGATCCGGCACGACCTCGACCTCGCCGACCGCGCCCGCGACGATCTCGTCGATGATCGCCTGCGGGTCCTCGGTGCGCGGATTGTCCGACGTGACGATCGCGATGTCGGCGAGCTCCGACGCGAGCCTCCCCATCACCGGACGCTTGCCGCGGTCGCGGTCGCCGCCCGCGCCGACGACGCAGATCACGCGATGCTCGCCTGCGAGCTCGCGTGCGGCGCGCAGGACGTTCTCGAGCGCGCCGGGCTTGTGTGCGTAGTCGACGACGACCGAGAACGGCTGACCCTCGTCGATCGACTCGAAGCGGCCCGGCACGCCGCGCACCGACTCGAGCCCGCGCGCGATCGCCGCGTCGTCGATCCCGAGCAGCCGCGCGGCGGCGAGCGCGCCGAGCGCGTTCTCCGCGTTGAAGCTCCCGCGCAGCTTCACGTCGACCCCGTCGAGCGCATCCGGCCCGAGCTCCGCGTCGCCGGCGACGGCGAACGTCAGCGCGTCGCCGAGCTCGTCGGCGAGGCGGCGCCCGTACGCGTCGCCGACGTTGACCGCGGCGCGCGGCCGCGGCTCCGCGACGAACAGCGCGCGCTTCGCGGCGAAGTACGACTCCATGTCGCCGTGGAAGTCGAGATGGTCCTGGCTCAGGTTCGTGAAGACGAGCGCGCGGAACCGCGTGCGGTCGAGCCGGTGCTGCGCGGCGGCGTGCGACGACGCCTCCATCGCGCACGAGCGGTCGCCCGCGTCGAGCATCTCGCGGAACGTGCGCTGCAGGTCGATCGCCTCCGGCGTCGTGCGGACGACGCCGCGCCGCTCGCCGCCGACGCGCGCCTCGATCGTGCCGAGCAGCCCGGGCCTCCGCCCCGCCGCGGCGAGGATCGCGTAGAGCAGGAACGCCGTCGTCGTCTTCCCGCTCGTCCCCGTGACGCCGGCGACCTCGAGCTCCTCCGTCGGTTGCCCGAAGAACGCGTCCGCGGCGACGGCCATCGCCTCGCGGGCGCTCGGGACGACGACCTGCGGCACGCCGACGTCGAGCGGCCGCTCGACGACGAGCGCAACCGCCCCCGCCTCGACCGCCGCCGCTGCGAAGTCGTGACCGTCCGCACGAGCGCCGGGGACGCAGAAGAAGAGCGAGCCCTCGGTGACCGACCGCGCGTCGTACGCGAGGTCGCGCACGTCGACCGGAGCGCGATCGAGCACCTCCACCGGCCCGAGCGCTGCGACGAGGCGCTCCAGCATCATCGGGAGGCGAGTCTACCGGCCCTACTTGACGGGCTGGTCCGGCGGAACTTCGAGGTACTGCAGGTCGAACGACGCGATCTGCGCGAACGCCGGCGCCGCGACGACGCCGCCGAAGATCGCGAGCTTCGGCTCGTCCACCGTCACGAGCACGACGAGGCGCGGGTTCGATGCCGGCACCATGCCGACGAACGTCGCGACGTACTTCCCCGGCACGTAGCCGTGCGGGCCGGGCTTCTGCGCGGTGCCGGTCTTGCCGGCGACCGTGTAGCCGGGGATCTCCGCCGCGGCCGCCGTGCCCGCGTCCGAGACGACGCCCTTCAGCATCGACAGCAGCTGCCTGTCGACGTGCGTCGAGACGATCCGCCGCGTCCTCGGCCGGAACGGCTGGTCGCCCTGCACGTGGTCGACGAGGTGCGGCTGCGTCCACACGCCGCCGTTCGCGATCGCGGCGTACACCGACGCGAGCTGGATCGCCGTCACCGACACGCCCTGCCCGATCGGCACGTTGCCGATCGTCGAGCCCGACCAGTACGACGGCAGGAGGCCGGCGCTCTCGCCGGGGAAGTCGATGCCGGTCGGCTTGCCGAACCCGAAGCGCGAGATCCACTTCTTCAGCCGCGCCTCGCCGAGGTAGTTCTTCGCGATCGTGATCGCGCCGACGTTCGACGAGCGCTGGAGGATCTGCGCGACGGTCATCCGCTCCGTCGGCCGGATCTCCGCGTCGTGGATCACGCGGTCGGCGACGCGGATCGAGTACGGCAGCACGAACGACGTCTGCGGCGTGACGAGATGGTCGGACAGCGCGCCGGCGACGGTGACGATCTTGAACACCGAGCCCGGCTCGTAGACGTCGCTCACCGCGTGGTTCGCCTGCAGCCCCTTCGCCGCCGCCGCGGGGAACGCGTTCGCGTCGTAGCCCGGCTCCATCGCCATCGCGAGCACGCCGCCGGTGTGCGGATCGAGGACGATCGCCGTCGCGTCCTTCGCGCCCCACTTCGCGACCGTCTGCCGCAGCACCTGCTCCGCGTTCGCCTGGATCGTGTGGTCGAGCGTGAGGAACACGTTGCGGCCCTCGCGCGCCGGCCGCTCGTTCTCGATCGAGATCACGTGGCCGAGCGGGTCGCGCACGACCGTCTCCTCGCCCGTCTTGCCGGTGAGCACCGCGTTCAGCTGCAGCTCGAGCCCTGCGAGGCCGTTGTTGTCGACTCCCGCGAAGCCGAGCACCGGCGCGGCGACGGAGCGCTGCGGATAGACGCGCCGCTCCTCCGGGTAGAAGCCGAAGCCGGTGAGGTTCTTCCGCGCGAGCGCCGTCGCGTCGGCGGGCGGCGCCTTCCGCTCGACGTAGACGAACCCGTGCGAGCGGTCGGCGAGCTGCGGATAGAGCTGCTTCCACTTGAGGCCGAGGATGCGCGACGCGACGATCGCGTCCGTCTTCGGATGCACGATCTGCCGCGGGTCGGCGAACACCGTCGTCGCCTGCTCGCCGAGCGCGAGCGGCGTCCCCATCGCGTCGAAGATCGTCCCGCGCCCGGCCGGCAGCGTCACCGGCACGCGCGTCTGCGCCGTCGCGAGCCGCGAGAGCGACGCCGCGCGCACCGTCTGGATCCACGCCGCGCGCGCGAGCAGCGCGCCGAACACGACGAGGATCAGGAGCAGGAGGAAGCGGACCCGCGAGTTGACGGCCCGCGACATGGGCTAGGGCCTGCCCAGATCGAGGTACGCCGTGTCCGCGGCGGGCGCCGGCACGAGGCCGAGCCGCCGCGCCGCCGCCTCGATCCGGAGCGACGCCGACGCGGCGGAGACCTGCGACGCGAGCGCGGCGTTCTGCTCCTGCAGCTGCGCCTCCTTGCGGTCGAGCCTGTTCACCGCGACGTTCGCGCGCAGAACGGCGACGTTCAGCGCGACGACGCCGGCGAGGATCGCCGCGAAGAGCGAGATCCAGACGATCCAGCCGGTGAGCCGGCGGCCGTGCGCGACCGGCTTCGCGCGGCGGCGCGGCGCGGCCGCGACGCGCTGCGGCGCCGGCGCAGACTCAGCAGCTCCGAACCAGTCGACCGCCGCCATCTAGTCGGCTGCCCCGGTCTTGATCGCGGCGCGGAGCCGGGCGGACGCGGAGCGCGGGTTCGCCGCGATCTCGTCGGCGCCCGGACGGATCGGCCGCCGCTGCACGGCGCGCAGCTCGGGCTCGTGCCCGCACACGCAGACCGGGAAGTCCGGCGGGCACGTGCAGCCGCGCTCCTTGTCGCGGAGGAACTGCTTCACGATCCGGTCCTCGAGCGAGTGGAACGCGATGACCGCGAGGCGGCCGCCCGGGCGCAGCATCTCGAGCGCCGCCGGCAGCGCCGACTCGAGCGAGCCCAGCTCGTCGTTCACCGCGATGCGCAGCGCCTGGAACACGCGCTTCGCCGGATGGCCGTCGCCGAACCGCGCCGGTGCGGGGATCGCCGACTTGATCGTGTCGACGAGCTCGCCGGTCCGCTCGTACGGCTGCTCCCTGCGCCGCCGGCCGATCGCGCGCGCGATCTGCTTCGCGTAGCGCTCCTCGCCGTAGCGGCGGAAGATCGTGACGAGCTCGCCCTCCGGCCAGCGGTTGACGATGCTGCACGCCGTCAGCTCCTGCGACGGGTCCATGCGCATGTCGAGGGGCGCGTCGGCTGCGTACGAGAAGCCGCGGTCCGGCCGGTCGAGCTGCATCGACGAGACGCCGAGGTCCATCAGGATCGCGTCGGCCTGCACGCCGTTCGCCGCGAGCTGCGGCAGGACGACGCCGAAGTCGCCGCGCAAGAGGCGCGCCTGGACGCGCGCGCGCTTCTCGAAGCGGTCGAAGTACGTGCGTGCCGTCGGGTCGCGGTCGATCGCGATGAAGCGCCCGCTGCCGTCGAGGTCGGCCGCGAGCAGCGCGGCGTGGCCGCCGGCGCCGAACGTCGCGTCGACGACGGTGTCGCCCGGCTCCACCGCGAGGCAGGCGCGGACCTCCGCCGCGAGGACGGGGACGTGATCAGTCGCGCCGGGCTGCAAGACGTTCGGCAACATGCTCCGCACTCCCTTCGACCTCGGCGAGCTCGCGACGCCAGGCGGCGCGATCCCAGATCTCGAGGTGGTCGTGGACGCCCGCGACGACGACGTCGCGGCTGAGCTGTGCGTGCTCCATGAGGGCCGCCGGGATCCCGATCCGCCCCTGGCCGTCGAGCTCCGCCTCCACCGCGCCCGAGTAGAAGTAGCGCTGGAGGCGGCGGGTCTCCTTGCTGAGCGGGTCGAGCTCGTTGAGGCGCGCCTCGATCGCCTGCGCCCAGTCGGGGCGCGGGTACGCGGTGAGACAGCCGTCGAGGCCGCGGCTCACGACGACGCCTTCCGCGAAGGCCTGCCGGAAGCGGGCGGGCAGGGTGAGGCGGCTCTTGTCATCGATGGTGTGCTCGAACTCGCCGAGAAGCATTCAGGGGCCGGTGTCGGGGCTTACCACTTTCCCCCACGATAGTCCACTCTTCCCCACTATGCAAGCATGCGGCGCCACCCCGAAGGGGGATTCTTCGCTCGGGCGAACGCGTGTTCCTAGTGGCGGAACGAGCCGGCGGTCGACGCGTCGTGCACCGGCGCCGCCTGCTTCTCGAGGATCGCGAGCTCCCGCTTCAGGTCGGCGACGAGGAGGTCGGCGAGGTCGTTGGTGAAGCCGCGCTTGACGACGACGCGGAGCGCCGCGAGGTCGGTGCGGTTCTCGGGGAACGTGTACGCCGGCAGCTGCCAGCCGCGCGAGCGAAGCGCGTTCGAGACGTCGAAGACCGTGAAGTTGTCGATCCCGTCGGCGAGCGTGAACGCGAACACCGGCAGCTCGTCGCCCTTCGTGAGCAGTTCGAACGGTCCGAGCTCCGCGATCTTCGCCGAGAGCCGCGTCGCCTGGTCGCGCGCATACTGCTGCACCTTCACGTAGCCCTCGAAGCCGAGTCGCAGGAAGTTGTAGTACTGCGCGACCACCTGCGCGCCCGGCCGCGAGAAGTTCAGCGCGAACGTCGGCATCTCGTCCCCGAGGTAGTTCACCCAGAAGACGAGGTCCGGCGGCAGCGCGTCGGCATCGCGCCACACGATCCAGCCGACGCCGGGGTAGACGAGCCCGTACTTGTGGCCCGACGCGTTGATCGATGCGACGCGCGGCAGGCGGAAGTCCCAGACGAGATCTGGGTCGATGAACGGGGCGACGAACGCACCGGACGCGCCGTCGACGTGGACGGGGATGTCGAGCCCGGTCCGCTGCTGCAGCTCGTCGAGCGCGGCGCAGATCTCCTGAACCGGCTCGTAGGATCCGTCGAACGTCGAGCCGAGGACCGCGACGACGCCGATCGTGTTCTCGTCACAGAGCTTCACGGCCTCCTCCGCGCTGAGGTGGAAGCGGTCGCCCTCCATCGGCACGAGGCGCATCTCGACGTCCCAGTAGTTGGCGAACTTCTCCCAGCACACCTGGACGTTGATGCCCATGACCAGGTTCGGCGTGCCGCCGTTCGGGTTGCGCTTCTGCCAGCGGCGCTTCAGTGCGAGACCGCCGAGCATCGCCGCCTCGCTCGAGCCGGTCGTCGAGCAGCCCGTCGCCTCGTCCGCCTCGGGCGCATGCCAGAGCCGGCTCAGGATGTTGACGCAGCGCATCTCGATCGCCGCGGTCTGCGGGTACTCGTCCTTGTCGATCATGTTCTTGTCGTAGCACTCGCTCATCAGCCGCTCGGCCTGCGGCTCCATCCACGTGGAGACGAACGTCGCGAGGTTGAGGCGCGCGTTTCCGTCGAGCATCAGCTCGTCGTGGATGAGGCTGTACGCGAGCTCCGGGTCGAGCTCGGTCAGGAAGAGCTCGTGGCGCGGGATCTCGACTCCCTCGAGCGTGTACAGCGGTGCGAGCGCCCGCTGCGCGAGGTGCGAACGGCGGGTCGTCCCGGTGGACATGGACATGGGTCTCCTCTCGGACGGCGTCGCCGGAGCCTTACGCACCGCGGCGGCCGCGTGCGCTGATCAGACCGCGGCGGCGGTGAGCTGGCCCGCGTAGGCGCCGCGGCCCGTGAGGACGGAGGCCCCGCAGCGGGCGGCGAGCGCGATCGCGTCGTCGAGCGGGCGGCCCTCGCCGAGCGCGAACGTCAGGCCGGCGGCGAAGCAGTCGCCGCAGCCGTACGCGTCCTCGATCGGGCCCGGGAGCGGCGCGGCGCTGAACGGGCCGCCGGGATTGACCCAGCCCCCGAGCGCGCCGGAGGTCGTGATCACGACCGCGGGCGCGGGGTCGAGCATCCCCGGCTCGTAGTGCTCGCCGTCGTCGTCGTTCGACGCGAGGAGGACGTCGAGCTCGAGTGCGCCGCGGCGGAGCGTCGGCAGCTCGCGTGCCGTCGCGACGAGCGTGCGCGCCCGGCGCGCGGCCTCGAGCGCGGCGACGTCGCCGCTGACGAAGTAGACGGCGTCGCAGCGCGCGAGCTCCTCCCACGGCAGCGTCCCGTCCTGGCCCGACGGGAGGAGCTTCCGGCCGAGGACGGTGATCGTCCGCTCCCCCTCCCCGTCGACGAACGTGAACGCGCGCCGCTGCGGCTCGCCCGCCGCCGCCGCGTGGACGGTGACGCCGCGCGCGGTCAGCTCCTCCCGGGCGCGGGTGCCGTGGTCGTCGTTCCCGAGCGACGTGAAGAGCTGCACCCGGCCGTGGAGGTTCGCGAGCTGGACGGCCGCGACCGCCCCTCCGCCCGCCGGCTCCTCCCAGGTCTCGAGGGCGTGGACGATCTCCCCGGCGCGGGGAACGTGCTCGACGCGGGCGAACTCCACCCACTCGACGTGCCCGACGACCGCGACCTTCACATCTCACATCTTTGCGCGTCAGTACGTTTCCTGTGTCGATGGCGGTCGCGATTCCCCCGTTCGAGACGTTCTACGAGTGCCACAAGGCCGAGGTGATGGCGTTCCTCGGCAAGCGGCTCGGCCGCGAGCGCGCCGAGGACGCGTTCCAGGAGACGTTCCTCCGCGCGCTGCGCGCCTACGACCGCCTCGAGCACGGCGAGCATCTCCGCGCGTGGGCGCTGACGATCGCGAACCGGATCGTGCTCGACCACTACCGGCGCCGGCGCCCGCAGGGCGAGCTGCCGGAGCTCGCGACCGAGGACGGGCGGCCGGCGTTCGAGGAGCTCGCACCGCTGACGGACGGGCTGCCGCACAAGGAGCGCGCGGCGGTCGTGCTCCGGTACGGGTACGGATTGAGCTACGACGAGATCGGCGCCGCGCTCGGCTCGACCGGGTCGGCGGCGCGACAGGCCGCCTCCGCCGGAGTGCGGCGGCTGCGAAAGGAGCACGCGTGACCGTTTCGCCTTCCCTCGACGAGCGCTTCCGCGCGGCGGCGGCCGCGGAGGGGCTGCTCGACGTCGCCTACGACGTCGTCGACGACACCCCGGTCGGCGCGCTGCTCGTCGGCGTCACCGACCACGGCATCTGCCGGATCAGCTTCGACCCGGATCCCGAGCGCGAGCTCGAGGAGCTCGCGCGGCTGCACGGCTCCCGCGTCCTCCGCTCCTCGAAGCCGCTCGACCGGGTGCACCGCGAGCTCGACGAGTACTTCGCCGGACGCCGGCACCACTTCGACCTCGAGACCGACCTTCGCGCGCAGCCGGAGTTCAACCGGCGCGTCCTCGCGGAGCTCGCGCGCGTCGACTACGGGACGACGACGACGTACGGCGCGCTCGCGAAGCAGTCCGGCGCGCCGGACGCCGCGCGCGCCGTCGGCACGGTGATGAACCGGAACCCCGTCCCGATCGTCCTCCCGTGCCACCGCGTGATCGGCGCGAACGGGAAGCTCGTCGGCTACGGCGGCGGCCTCGACCGCAAGGAGCTCCTGCTCCGGCTCGAGGGCGCGATTCTCTAGGAGGGTCTGGCGGGATGGTGCTCGTTGCCGGGGTGCGATGGGCGGTGCGAGGCAAGGACGCAGGGAGCCCAGGTAGCCGAAACTACCTGGGCGACTGAGGACGCCGCATCGCGCCGTCCAGCGCGGCCCGGAGACACAGCCACTATTCCGCCAGACCCTTCTACGGCGGCGGGTCGCGGAGGCGGTAGCCGACGCCCCAGACGTTGACGACGTAGCCCTCGAGCCCGGCGCGTGCGAGCTTGCAGCGGACGCGTGACGCGTGCGACTCGAGCGTCCGCGTCGGGACGTACGTCCGGAAGCCCCAGACGTCCTTCAGCAGCTGTTCGCGCGTGAAGACGCGCTCAGGGTCCTCGGCGAGCTTCACGAGCAGCGACCATTCCTTCCCGGAGAGCGCGACCTCGGTGCCGCGGGCGACGACGCGGCGCGCGGCGCGGTCGATCTGGAGCTCGCCGAGGTCGAGCCGCTCGCGCCGCGGCGGGCGGCGCCGCAGCACTGCATGGATGCGCGCGAGCAGCTCCTCGTACGCGAACGGACGCGTCAGGTAGTCGTCGCAGCGCTCGAGCGCCCGCACGCGCACGTCGGGATCCGCGTCGCCGAGGACGATCACGGGGCAGTCGGGGACGCAGCCGCGTTCGAGCGCCGCGGCGTCGCCGAGCACGAGCAGGTCGGGCTCCGCGCTGCGCGGCAGGTCGTCCGGGCTCTGGAACGAGAGGACGTCGAAGCCGTCGCTCGCGAGCTGGCGCTCGAGGAAGCCGCGCACGGTGGGCTCGGACTCTGCGAGGAGCAAGGCGGTCACGCCGGCGACCGTAGCCCCGCATCAGCCCGCGCGCCAGATGTCCTTCCGCGCGGAACTGCAACAACTCGTCAACACCCGGCCGCGCCGGGCTATGCGGCCTTGGCCTCGTCCTCGAGCTCGGCGTAGAGCGCGTACCGCAGCCCGCTCAGCCGGTCGGAGAAGTCCTCCGCGCCGGACCAGAGCTGCAGCGTCTCGAGCAGCGTGCCGGTGAGCTCGAACGGAACCTTGATCGCCGACCGTCCCTCGTCGCGCTGCTCGCACAGCGCGTGCGCGAGGGCAGCCGACGGCGAGCGCCAGTCGCCGTGGACGACGCCGGCGCGGTCGAGGCGGAAGACGAGCACGTCGAGCTCACGCTCGCTGATCGGGCACGTGACCGCGCCCACGGAAATCGCATATGTCATGGCGCCATCCTCGCCGCCGCGTCGGACGGAACTCAGAGACGGCCGGAGCGGAAGATGCTCCAGAAGAGCCAGATCGCGAGGACGGTCGAGAGGGCGAACCCGATCACCGAGATCGCGTTGATCCCGAGGATCTGCGGGCCGCTCGTCGAGAAGACGCCGATCATCGCGGAGCCGATCAGCCCGCCGGCGACGATGAGCGCGATCACGAGCCGGTTGAAGACCTTCTGGATCTGCTCGAGGAAGTCGTCGAGGCCCTTGTGGACGAAGCCGACCTCGATCTGGCCGTCGCGCACCTGCTCCATGAAGTCGTACCACTGGAACGGCGCCTCGCGGAACACGTGCGCGTATCGCACCGCGTCGCGGCGCGCGCGCCGCGCGATCCGCTCAGGCGTGAAGCGCTCCATCATCAGCCCGCGCGCGTACGGCCGCGCGACCTCGAACACGTTGAAGTCCGGATAGAGCTCGATCCCGACCGAGCCGAGCGTCGCGATCGCGCGGTCGAGCAGCAGGAATCGCGTCGGCAGCTCGAGGTTCATCGTGTAGATGAGCTGGAACGCCTCGCGGATCACCTGGATCGGGTCGATCTCCGCGAGGCTGGCGCCGTAGTAGCGGTAGTAGATCTCGCGCAGCTCCGCCTGGAACTCCTCCTCGCGCTCCCTCGGGTAGCGCACGCCGAGATCCGCGAGCCGCTTCGGCAGCGCGTCGACGTTCTCCGCCGCCGCGTCGATGAAGAGGCCCGTCAGCTTCGACATGTCGTCGTCGGTGATCTTCGCGGCGGCGCCGAAGTCGACGAGGCCGATCGTCCCCGCCTCCTCGAGGATCAGGATGTTCGCCGGGTGCGGGTCGCCGTGCACGAAGCCGTGCCGGAAGATCATCGTCATCCAGCACTCCGTGACGAGGTACGCGAGCTCGCGGCGCTCCTCGAGCGTGAGCGGCAGCGTGTCGACGTCGGCGAGCTGCGTCCCCTCGAGCCATTCGAGCGTCAGCACGCGCGCGCGGGTGTACTGCCAGTAGACGCGCGGGACGTGGACGGTCCGGTCGCCGGCGAAGTTGCGGTGGAACGTCTGCGCGTTGCGCGCCTCGAGCCGGTAGTCGAGCTCCTGCCGCAGCTGGCGTGCGAACTCGTCGACGAGGCCGCGCGCGTCGATGAAGTCGAGCGAGCGGACGCGCTCCTTCACGAGCTTCGCCGCCTGGTACATGAGCTGGACGTCCGCGTCGATCTGCCGTGACGCGTCGGGACGCTGCACCTTCACCGCGACCTGCTTCCCGTTCGGGAGCGTCGCGCGGTGCACCTGTCCGATCGACGCGGCGGCGACCGGCTCCTCGTCGAAGTCGAGGAAGAGCCGCGCGACCGTGTTGCCGAGCTCCTCCTCGACCACGCGCTGCACCTCGTCGAAGCCGAACGGGCGCACGTCGTCCTGCAGCGGCCGCAGCTCGGCGATGATGTCGGGCGGGACGATGTCCGGGCGCGTCGAGAGGAGCTGCCCGAACTTCACGAACGTCGGCCCGAGCTCCTCGAAGACCTCGCGGAGATGCTGGCCGCGTGTCGACGTCCCGTTCGGCGACGCCGCCGCGAGCCGCGCCTCGGCGGAGCGCCCCGGGAGCAGGTCGGTGAGCTTGTGCGCCTCGAACCAGTAGCCGAAGCCGTGGCGCACCATGACCTGGGCGATCTCCGACAGGCGCGAGAGGCTCCGCTGTGCGGGCTGGGCCATGGCCGGAAGTGTGACAGGCGGGCTAGACCGCGACGGCGCGGCGGCGGTCGCGGCGGGCCCACGGGCCCGGCGGGACGAGGAGCTGCTCGACGTGGAGGTACGCGAGGCCGACCACCGGCAGGTCGCTCAGCTTCTCGACGCAGAGGTAGCGCGGCCGCCACTCCGGGAAGAACTTCTTGTTGAACGCGTACAGCCGCTCGAGCTGGAAGACGTTGTCGGCTGCGAGCAGCGCGCGGCGGACGACGCGGCGCGGCACCGTGACGGCGCGGTCGGGGGAGATGAAGTCCGTGAAGACGCAGAAGTTGAGCGACACCTCGCGCGCGTCGTGCTCCTTCGCCCACGCGAGCGTCTCCACGATCAGGAACTCGGTGACGCCGTTCGGCGCGGCCGGGCTCCGGCGCATCGTCGAGAGCGACCAGCTGCTGCCGGCCGGCGACGGCGCGAGATGGAGGAAGCCGCCGACGCGCCCGTTCTCGCACTCGGCGACCGCGAACACGGTGCCGGGAACGTAGAGGTCGTCGATCGACATCGTGAAGCCGCGCTCGGGCTGGTTGCCGAGCCATGCCTCGGAGACCGCGTCGAGCTGCGCGCGCAATGCGTCGTCGGCCTCCTCCGCCGGCACGACGCGAACGCGGAAGCCGGCCTTCTGGAGACGCGTGACGGACTGGCGCACCTTGCGGATCGCGCGGCCGTCGAGCGAGAACTTCGCCGGGTCGAGCACCGCCTCGTCGCCGATCGCGATCGCGCGCAGGCCGAGCCGCGCGTAGCGGTCGAGCTGG
>Ga0335070_10005101_pt1 | contig 15417 bp, 15 predicted proteins | sample Lox_Sample_13_FD_206722 | JGI IMG/M metagenome (GOLD analysis project Ga0335070, IMG submission 206722) | Soil microbial communities from Loxahatchee National Wildlife Refuge, Florida, United States - Lox_Sample_1.3 | ecosystem: Environmental > Terrestrial > Soil > Wetlands | place: USA... | reverse complement strand
ATGGCGCTCGGCGGCGGCTTCAAGAATTTCCGCCCGATCGAACTCGTCGGCGCCACCCGCACTGCGGAAGGCTATTACATCGGCGGCCACATGGTCGCGGCGTCGAACCAGGCGCTGGCGGATTATTCGCTCGAGCAATATCGCGGCAATGCGGAAGGCGGCGGCAATCCGCGTCTGCCGTTCCGCTACAACAACGTGCCGCTCGATCTCTACGAATACACGCGTGCGGCCATGTCGAACGGCGGCTTTGCCTACAATCCCGTTTACGAGCTCGAAGTCAGCATGGGCTCGCTCTGCCGCCAGGCGGGCGAGCGGACCCCCGAAGCCGATGCGCAGCTGAAAAGCGGCTTCGCCAGTCTCTACGCCGATCTGTCGAAAGCGGCGGCGCAGTGGGAACAGCACGATCTTCACGTGGTCTATCACGGCCTTTCGCTGAAGCAGAACCTCGCCGATGCCTATGCCGCGGCGGAACAGGCCTGCGTGCTCGATCACGCCGGGAACGGCGAAGAGGTCGCGGCGGTCTCGCTCGACCAGCTGGCGCGCCAGTCGCCGGAAACGAATGTGCCGCGGCTGATCTCCGAGATCGACGATTCGCCGCGCTTCGTCGCGATGCAGCCGGTCGGGAATTGATCCGCATCATGGCGGCGGCCGGCGCACGCGTGATGCTGCGGTGGCCGCAGAGGAGCGATCTCATGCCGTGGACTGCCGACGATGCCGAAAGGCATACGCATAAAGCTTCGACCCAGGCGCTGAAAGACCTCTGGGCGAAAGTCGCCAACGACGCCCTCGCGCGCCTCGGCGACGAAGGTCGCGCCATCCGCGAAGCCAATGCCGTCGTGGCACGACAGGTCGCCACGAAGGACTAGACGCGCCCGCGCGAACAGCCGGCCGGGGCCCGTGCCGGCTGTCTCTCCATTTCGAAGAATCCCGGGCATGATGCGTTAAGCATCACGCGTCGTGTCGCCTCTGTCGCGCGTGTTCCCCCGGAACTGCGGCACGCAACTTCCGTTGCCCGTCTAGCCTGAATCGTATCCGCGTCGCCGAGGAGGGCCTTGTTGCTTTGCCGGCGACCGTTGCCGCCTCACGGCACGGAGGCTCTGTTGTCGCGCCATTCGATCCTGCGCCTTCTGCTGAGCAGGCTTTTTCCGGCCACGCTGACCGGCATTGCGGCTCTCGTGCTCGTGACTCACGAGTCGTTCGCGCAGGCGCGGCACACGCTCGAGATCCCGAACGGACCGGCGCGCTGCGAATGCGGGGGCAACGGCATCTGGGAGAATATTCCCCGTTCGCTGACCATCCATCAAAGGAGCAAGCCATGGAAGAGACGGGCGGCAAGGTGATCTACACCGCGAGGACCCACACGATCGGCGGCCGCGAGAACGGCCGCGCGAAAAGCTCCGACGGCCAGCTCGAGGTCAGGCTGTCGCCGCCGGGCTCCGGCCGTCCCGGCACCAATCCGGAACAGCTTTTCGCGGCCGGCTGGTCGGCCTGTTTCGAAGGGGCGCTGGGCGTCGCGGCGGTCCGGAAGAAGACGAAGCTTCCGGTCGAGACGGCTATCGACGCGGAGATCGATCTTCACCTCGACAAAGGCGAGTTCTTTCTGAGCGCGCGGCTGAACATCTCCATTCCCGGCCTCGCGCGCGACGTCGCGCAGGGCCTCGTCGACGACGCCGAGAAGATCTGCCCTTATTCGAAGGCGATCAAAGGCAATGTCGCCGTGACGTACACGCTGGTCTGAGCCCTCTTGCCTTCGCGGGCGCCGTCGGCTCTATGACGCGCCTCATGGCTCACGAAACGGACATCCTCATCATCGGCGCAGGCCATAACGGTCTTGTCTGCGCGTATTACCTCGCCGCGGCGGGGCTGTCGGTGCGCGTGCTCGAGCGGCGCGGTGTCGTCGGCGGCGCGGCGGTGACGGAGGAATTCCATCCCGGCTTCAGGAATTCGGTGGCGGCCTACACGGTGTCGCTGCTCAATCCGAAGATCATCGCCGATCTCGAGCTGCCGCGGCACGGCCTTCGCATCGTCGACCGCAAGGTGCAGAACTTCCTGCCGCTGAACGAGCGCGACTATCTCGCGACCGGCGCCGGGCGCACCAGGGCGGAAGTGGAGAAGTTCTCCATCCGCGATGCCGAACGGCTCGACGCCTATAATGCGCGGCTCGATGCGCTTGCCGATCTGGTGCGCGATGTTCTCCTGAAGACGCCGCCGAATGCCAGCGACAAAGGCTGGGTCGCGGGCCTCTTCGAGATGGTCGGAAATGTCGGCCTCGGCAAGCGGCTCGCCGATCTCGACATGACGGCGCGGCGCGATCTTCTGGCGCTGTTCGGGCAATCCGCCGGCGACATGCTCGACGGCTGGTTCGAGAGCGATCCCATCAAGGCGGTGCTCGGCTTCGACTCCATCGTCGGCAATTACGCCAGCCCCTACGCGCCCGGCACGGCCTATGTGCTGCTGCATCACGTGTTCGGCGAGACAAACGGCCATAAGGGCGTGTGGGGTCACGCGATCGGCGGCATGGGTGCGATCACGCAGGCGATGGCGAGCGCCTGCCGCGAGAAAGGCGTTCAGATCACCACCGGCGACGGCGTGCGCGAAGTGCTGGTGGAGCAGGGCAGGTGCGTCGGCGCGGTGACGGAGACGGGCGAAGAATATCGCGCCCGCGCCGTCGTCTCCAATCTCAATCCGAAGCTCCTGTTCACGCGGCTGATCGATCCGAGCGTCGTGCCGGCGGATTTCCGCGAACGCATCGCGCATTACCGCTGCGGCTCGGGCACCTTCCGCATGAATGTGGCGCTGTCGGAGCTGCCGCGCTTCACCTGCCTGCCGGAGCCGGGCGATCACCTGACGGCCGGCATCATCATCGGCCCGAGCCTTGCCTATTACGATCGCGCCTATCAGGACGCGCGCAATTACGGCTGGTCGAAACAGCCGATCGTCGAGATGCTGATCCCGTCGACGCTCGACGACACGCTGGCGCCGGAAGGGCGGCACGTCGCGAGCCTGTTCTGCCAGCACGTGGCGCCGGAACTGCCGGACGGCGAAAACTGGGACAATCATCGCGACGAGGTCGCCGATCTGATGATCGAAACCGTCGATCGCGCCGCGCCCGGCTTCAAAGCCTCCGTGCTCGGACGCGTGGCGCTGACCCCGCTCGATCTCGAACGGAAATTCGGTCTCGTCGGCGGCGACATCATGCACGGCGCGCTGGCGCTCGATCAGATCTTCTCGGCGCGGCCCGTTCTCGGCCATGCCGATTACCGCGCCCCCGTCAAAGGCCTCTACATGTGCGGCTCCGGCACCCATCCCGGCGGCGGCGTCACCGGCGCGCCGGGCCACAACGCGGCACGGGAGATCCTGCGGGACGTCAAATGGCGCAGGGTGTAAGTCGACGACGCGCGGCGGTTACTGCTGGCATTCGAAGCTCGCCGCGTCCTCCGGATTGCCCTGGCCTTTGTAGTGCGCGTATTGGGGATAGGCGCAGAGCGGGCGCGTGCGGCCCGGAAAGGCGCTGCCCTTCGCGATCACCGCGTCCGGCGCCTTGTGGTTCTCCACCCAGTCCGTGAGAGCCGTCAGCAAATCGAACTGGTCGAGTCCGCCGCCGGCGCAGTGACTCATGCCGGGCACGAGAAAGAGCCGGCTCGCATGGCCGCGCACATTTTCCATGCCGCCATTGGCGCTCGCCATGCGCTCGTAATATCCGACGGTATCCTGCGCCGAAAACCACGGGTCGCTGACGCCGTGGAAGAACAGCACTTTCCCGCCGTGACCGAAGAAGCTCGACATGTTGGTCCAGTTGGCCGTGTCGCCGACCGCGTTGACGGGATCGGAGGCCGCTCGCGCTTCGTCGGCGTCGACGTCGATCTTGTCGGCATCGACGGGCGGTCCCATCGGATTGGGCGCCTGATTGAGGAATCCTTGCGCGAATCCGCCATTCGCGATGCCGGTGTCATAATAGAATCCCGGATAAACCTGGTTGCCGCGCGAATCCTTTGGCCCTGCGAAGGCACGCTTGATCGCATCGGCCTGCCGGGCGGTCAGGCAGCGATCCGTTTTCCCGGCCGTGCAGACGAGCGTCGCCGGATCGAATTTGCACTGCGCGACATTGAAGATCATGCCGTCCTTCAGGCCGTCTTTCTCGTCGCAGGCTTCGAGCAGTTTGGAAATGACGAGCTTGCGATCCGCGTCGCTGAACTCCTTCGTCATATCGGGCTTGCCGTCGGGTCCTTTGGGCGCCAGCGCGGCGAGCGTCGCCGAGGCCCAGCGAGCGCCGATGCCCGAGAAGCCGACATGCATGGCCGGCGCGCCGGACACGACGCCGTCGAACTCGAACGGATAACGCTGTGCGGCCACCATGCCTTCGCGGCCGCCCATCGAGCAGCCGGTGAAGTAGGAATAGGCCGTGGGCTTGCCGTAGTAATCCGCGATGAGGGTTTTCGCGAGTCTGGTGACGGTGCCGATCGAAGCATATTCGAAATCGAGCGCCGCCTGCTGGTCCGCGAAGAAACTCGGGTCGAAGAATCCGTTCTGGGACTTGTGGCCGCTGTCGGTCGACGCGACGGCGTAGCCGCGCACCAGCGCCGGTGCGTCTCCTGCGGCGATGGCGCCGAGCGGCGGCTGCAGGAATCCGTCCAGACCGCCGCCGCCCTGAAAGAGGAAGCGGCCGTTCCAATTGTCCGGAAGGGCCACGGCGAAGCCGATTGCGTAAGTGCGTCCCTCGGCGCCCGTGCGCTCGTTGATCGTGCCTTCGACCTCGCAGCGCGGCGGCAGGGTGACCTTCAACGGCGGACCAAAGGGCTGAGGCGGCGCCGGGCCGGCGGGCAGTTCGTCGGCTTTGCTGATCTTCAGCGCCATGCCGGGCAGGGTCACGGCTTTGAGATCGCCGCACGCTGCCGCCTGCGCGCCGGATGCGATCGCCAGACCCAGGAGCGCGCACGCACAGGACAGCGTCCATGTTCCGATATTCATGATTTCCCCCCGGCCCAATTTGTATGCGCAGCTTACAACTCTGCGTCGGGGACCTCCACATGCGCGGCACCGCCGCGATCCCGGCGGCGGCGTCACCGGCGCGCCGGGCCACAACGCGGCGCGGGAGATCCTGCGGGACGTCGGGTGGAGCGGGTTTGACCAAGCGAGCGCTCAGATTAGCAAACACTTTTCCTTTAAAAAGCCGCAGCTGAACGCTACCGAGAAAATCAGGCTGATGATCGGGATGATCGCGCAGAGTATCGCCGTAACAAAACTGCACGAGAAATGAAGGCGCCAAAGGCCGAACGCGCTAGCGATTGCAATGGTGAGAGCGTATGGCACGACGACGGGAAGCACGAAAGGCGGCCACGACGCTAAGTACTGACTGTGACCCAGCGCGAAATACAATCCGAACGTAATCAAGAGCGAGAGCACCACGAATCCGGAGAGGCGCACCGCAGGATCGCTCATCCCGCTGCCGCGTTCGCCTTCTTGGCGATGTCGTTCGTCGGCTCGGCGTTGAAGCCGGATTGCGTGATGATGACCTTGTAGGTCGCGCCGTCCACCATCGGCATGTAATTGGCGTCGCCGAATTTGCGGTCGACCGTGTAGGCGTGGTTTTGCAGCCAGGTGATCCACGCCGGCGGGACGTATTTGTTCACCTCCGGCGGCGGGCCGCCGATATCGCACGCCGTGATCGTCTTGCCGTTGCCGCGCGCCGCGGACGAATACATGTTCGAGAGCTGGTTCAGCGTGTAGGTGGCGTCGAGGCCCATGACATTCGCCCACGGCTTCCATTTCTGGACGCGTCCGCTCAACACCCAGTCGTCGCCCTGCAGCACGCAGGTCTGCAGCGTGTCGGAGCCGTCGAGGCGGTGGAGCGTGACGTTGTATATGTTGTTCTTCGGATCCTTTGCCCAAACCGTGATCTCCGCGACCGGGCCTTCATGGGTGAGGCGCGCATAGGTCTGCGTGTTAAAGCCGAGCAGCGCCAGCGCGAAGCCGACCACGGCGAGCGGCGTGCCGACCAGAAAATGTCCGCCGCCGGTGACGAAGCGCCCGGACGACAGATGGCCGACGCCCATCAGGAATATGAAAACGCCCGCGACGCCCGCGACCAGCGGCGCCACCAACCAGATCCCGCCCACAACGCATCTCCCCTGGAATGCCGGAGGGGAGCCTAACCGAAAGAACCGGGCGGAGATATGACGGCTCGACGCCGGCGCTCAATCCTCGCCGCGCATGCCGATGCAATAGAAGGTCCGCATCGCCCGGAAATGCCCGGCTGTGTCTTCGCTGACGATCTTGGGCGGACCGGCCGGCTGCGCATACATGTCGCCCCGGAAGTAGCATTCGTCCCCGGCCGTCTGAAAGGCGCGCTGATCCGCGCCCTCGCGGTTCCGATCGGTATACTCGTAGGTGACGTTGACCACGTCGTTTCCCTGATATCCTTGATTGGCGCAGCCCCCCAACGATATGGCTGCAAGCAAAGCGTGCCCCGTTCGCCGGAGGTCCATAGGATCGCATGCCTCTGTTCTTCCGCCGCGCCCATCGCCGGGAAGATCGCACGCCCGCACCCCATGAGGGAGAAGAAAAAGTCTTGAAATGACCAGCGCTGCAGACATCTCCGACCTCGCCCGGTTCCTCGCCGCCGCACGCCGCGTCGTCGTGTTCACGGGCGCCGGCATTTCGACGGAGTCCGGCATTCCCGATTTCCGCTCGCCGGGCGGGATCTGGACCAGGATGGCGCCGATCGAATTCCAGGACTTCGTCAGCTCGCCCGAGATGCGCAAAGAGGCGTGGCGGCGGCGCTTCGCGATGGAGGAGATGTTTGCGACCGTGAAGCCCAATCTCGGGCACAAGGCCGTCGCCGAACTCGTGGCGCTGGGCCGCGCGACGCACGTCATCACCCAGAACATCGACAATCTGCATCAGGACTCCGGCGTGCCGGCGGAGCAGGTCATCGAGCTGCACGGCAACACGCGCTATGCGAAGTGCCTCGACTGCGGAGCGCGCGCCGAGCTCGAGCCCATCCGCGCGCATTTCGAGAAGACCGGCGAACCGCCCGACTGCCAGTTCTGCGCCGGCATGCTGAAGACCGCGACGATCTCCTTCGGCCAGGCGATGCCGGACGCCGAAATGGCCCGCGCCGAAAGCGCCACGCGGGGCTGCGATCTCTTCCTTGTCCTCGGCTCCTCGCTGGTCGTCTACCCCGCAGCCGGGTTCCCGCTGCTGGCCAAGCGCCGCGGCGCCAGGCTCGTGATCGTCAACCGCGAGGAGACGCCGCAGGACGATGCGGCCGACCTCGTGCTCCACACGGAAATTGGCCCTACGCTCAAAGGGGCTGTGGCGCGGCTTACCGCCGGCTGAAGAGCTCCGGTTGAAGTCGGGCAAGATTGACGCGATCTAACCCCATGGACGTCAGGGTCCGGATGGCTAGTATGCCCTCCGGATTCCCCCCGATTTCATGGAGTTGCCAAGTGGTCCGCCTCGACGATGACGATTCGAAAAATCCTCCGCCGCCGCCCGAGCCGCAAAGCTCGCCCGTCGCCCAGGCGCTGTTCAAGTCCCGCACGGTCCTCGTCTTTGGCGAAGTCGATATGAAGATGGCCGAGCGCGTCTCGGCACAACTTCTTGCTTACGCGGCCGAAGGGGAGGGCGACATCCGCGTTGTCGTGAACTCGCCCGGCGGCCATGTGGAGTCCGGCGACACCATCCACGACATGATCCGCTTCGTGGGCCCGCGCGTGAAGGTGATCGGGACGGGCTGGGTGGCCAGCGCCGGCGCGCACATCTATCTCGGCGCCCGCAAGGAGAACCGCTTTTGCCTCCCCAACACGCGCTTCCTGCTGCATCAGCCCCTGGGCGGCATTCAGGGCCAGGCCTCGGACATCGTGATCGAGGCGGAAGAGATCCTGAAGATGCATGAGCGGCTCATCCGCACCATCTCGCGGGAGACCGGCCAGTCCTACGAGAAGGTCAAGGAAGACACGGACCGGAACTTCTGGATGTCGGCCGAGGAGGCAAAGGCCTACGGGCTCGTCTCCAAGATCGTGGCCCGGGCCGACGAGGTGTGAGTGCCGCGCGGCCCTGGTGGCAGGGCGCCGTCATCTATCAGATCTATGTCCGCAGCTTCTGCGACAGCAATGGGGACGGCGTCGGCGATTTTCCGGGGCTGATCTCGAAGCTCGATTATCTGAAGGTGCTCGGCGTCGACGCCATCTGGCTGTCGCCAATCCACCCGACGCCCAATCGCGACTGGGGCTACGACGTCTCGGACTATGACGGCATCAATCCGGAATACGGCACGCGCGCCGATTTCGACCGGCTGCTGTCCGAGGCGCATGCGCGCGGACTGAAGGTGCTGACCGACGAGGTGCTGGCACACACCTCCGATGAGCATCAGTGGTTTCGCGAGAGCCTCAAAGGCGGCGACAAGGCCGACTGGTTCGTCTGGGCGCCGCCGAAGGAGGACGGCACGCCGCCGAACAATTGGCTGTCGGCGTTTGCCGGCGAAGCCTGGGCGTACCATCCGGCGCGGCGGCAGTACTACCACCACAAGTTCCTGCGCCAGCAGCCCAAGCTCAATTGGCGGCAGCCCGAAGCGCGCAAGACCGCGCTGGCGGTGCTCACCGATTGGCTGAAGCGCGGCGTCGATGGCTTCCGGCTCGATGTTGCCAACGCTTACCTGCACGACCCCAAGCTGACCAATAATCCGCCCGTGCCGATATCCGAACGCGGCCCGGCCGAATGGGCGCATGCTCCGAACCTCCAATACCACTATTACGACAGTAACTTAGTGGAAGAGATTGAGGTGCTGGACGAGATCAGGCGCACAGTCGACTGTTTTCCGGATCGCTTCGTGATGGGGGAGTTCTCGGAGGAGCCGGAGCGCTGCGGCGCCTTTGCGGCCTCCGACAAAGGCCTTCATTCGGGCTACAGCTTCCCGCTGCTGCACGCGCATGAATTGGGGCCGCAATTCCTGCAGAAGCATTTCGCGATGCTGGCGCGGCACAAGGGACATTGGCCGTCGGTGGCATTCTGCAATCACGATGTGCCGCGCACGCTGACGCGGTTCGGCGGCAAAGACGCGCCGCAAGCGCTTGCCAAGCTGATGTTTGCAGTGCTTGCATCGCTCAAAGGCACCGTTTTGCTCTATCAGGGCGAAGAGCTCGGACTGCCCGAAGCCGACCTTCGGCGCGACCAGCTTAAGGATCCTGTCGGCGACCTGTACTATCCGCTGCACAAGGGCCGCGACGGGTGCCGCACGCCGATGCCGTGGCACGCGGATCAACACAATCTCGGCTTCTCGACCGGTACGCCGTGGCTGCCGATCGCACCCGAACACCGCGCGCTGGCCGTGTCGCGGCAGGAGAAGGATGCGCAGTCGACGCTGACATTTGCGCGCGGCTTCCTAGTAGAACGCAGGAAACATCCGGCGCTGGTCCGGGGCGAGATCGTGTTCAGGGACGCGCCGGCGCCGCTGCTCGTGTTCGAACGCCGCCTCGAGAACGAGCGCATTCTCTGTGTCTTCAACATGAGCGCCGAAAAAGTGGCATATGCGCCAGGTCCATACGCGCAGAAACTCGATGTTGATGGTGCAAACGACGCGGCGGCCGGTGGGCCATTAGCCCTTCGGCCGTATGGCGTCTGGCTCGCGCGTCTCTGAGACGTCGTCGAGGGCCGCCAGCACCGCATCGAGCGGCAGCAGCACGCAGGTGTGGCGGCTGGGATAAGCCAGCGCCGCATCGAAGGCGGCGTAATCCTCGAACGGCGTCGCCGGCACGGGCCCCTTGGCTGCCAGCATGGCCTGGAGGGCTGTCCGCAGATCTTCGACGTCCCGGCGCGCCGCGCCTTTGAGGGTCTTTCCCAGGATCGACGCGGAAGCCTGGGTCAGCACGCAGGCTTTCGTCTCCTGGGCGATATCGACGATGCGGCCGTCTTCGACGACGATGTCGACCACCACCTTGTCCCCGCAAATCGGATTGTGCGCATGGCCCGTGGAGTGGGCCCGGACGAGGCGGCCCGCCGCGTGCGCGTCGGCGGCGAGGCGCAGCAGCTCCTTCTTGTAGAGCGGATCGCTCATGAGCGGTGCCGCCGGTACGCGGCGAGCGCGTCCGGCGTGTCGATGTCCAGGAGCGGGCCGTCATCGGCCATCTCCACCTCGCAGACGATGCCGGCATTCTCGCCGATCAGGCCCTTGGCGCCGACGTCTCCCTCGAGTTTGCGGATGTCGGGAAAGAACTCGCGCGACCACAGCACCGGATTGCCGCGCTTGCCGTCGCGCGTCGCAACGCAAATGGAGCGGTCTTCCTCCGGATCGAAGGCGGCGATCAGCCTGTCGATGGTATGCGCCGTCACATCCGGCATGTCGCCGAGCAGCACAACCGCGCCGTCGCAATCATCCGGCACCGCGTTGATCCCCGCGATCAGCGACGTGCTCAAACCCTTTCGGAAATCGAGGTTTCGCACCATCGTGACGGGAAGGCCGGACAGCGCGTGATCGACCTGGTCCGCTTCGCTGCCGGTGACGACGATGATCGGCCGCGCCGCACTGGCGAGGCTTGCGTCCACCGCGCGCCGCACGAGCGGTTTTCCGTCGACATCGGCCAGAAGCTTGTTGTGGCCCATGCGCGACGAAAGGCCTGCCGCCAGTATGACAGCTGCGATACTGGGCGCGTGCGGCGCGGCCGGCTCGCGATCGCGGGGTTGAGGTCGCGTGTGAATTTCCGATAGCAAGCCCCCGACGCCCATGGCCGCGATATCGCGGCGGCCGACAGGGACATCGGCCAGCAAGCGCTCCAACACGAAGTCGAAGCCGTTGATCTTGGGCGAACGCGCGCAGCCGGGCAGGCCGACAACCGTCGTTTTTCCCAGCTTTCCGAGCAGCAGCAGGTTGCCCGGATCGACGGGCATGCCGAAATGGGTGACCTCGCCTCCGGCCTCGACAATCGCCGCCGGAATGACATCGCGGCGATCGGTGATGGCGCTGGCGCCGAAAACGAGAATGGGATCGGCGCCGGTCTTGTTCGCCTCGCGGACGGCGCGGGTCAGCTCCGCAGTGTCGTGCCCGACGCGCGCTTCGTGGACGACGGACGAACCAAGCGCCTCGACGCGCGCGTCGATGGCCGAGCGGTTCTTGTCGAGGATCTGCGGCCTGGTCTCGGCGAACTTGGTCGAGATCAACGCCACGCGCTTTTGCGCGAAAGGCGCCACTGCGAGCACTCGTTCGCCTGTCAACATTGCTTCGGCGGCTTCCACGGCGCGCAGTGGCGCCGCGAAGGGAATGATCTTGACGGTCGCCACCATCTGCCGGGCGCCGACGCGCGCATAAGGTGCCAGGGTTGCGAGCGTGACTGCCTCATGGATCGCGTTGATCTTCTCGACGCGCGCCGCGTCGATACGGGCGACGCCCGCGGCTTCGGCATAGAGATTGGCGCGCCCGGTGAAAGCGGCCCCGACACGGATACCCGTCCCTGCGAGCGCCGCCGCGATCCGCTGTGCCGCGACATCCTCGGGAATATCGTCGGCCTCGAGCTCGGCCACTGTGATTTCGCGGTAGCCGGCCGCCACCAGCGCCTCGACGTCGTTGACGCTGAGGAGCCGGCCCTTCTTGAATGTGCCGCTCTTCGTACGCAGGGAATGGGCGAGGATCGCGCCCATCGCGTCGACGACGAGGACTTGTCCGAATTGCATCGGCCCAGTTTACGTGGCGAGGGCTTCGCGCGGCAAACTGAGACGCACGCGAAGTCCGCCCTCGCTGCGGTTCTCCAGTTGCACCGCGCCGCCATGGCCCTCGGCAATAGCCTTGACGAGTGTGAGGCCAAGGCCGGATCCACCCGTCTCCGAGCTGCGGGACGCTTCGAGCCGCACGAACGGTTCGAACACGCGCTTGCGATCGGCTTCCGGAATGCCCGGCCCGTCGTCGTCGACGACGATCTCGTAGGCGGCGTCCTGCGCCTGCATGCTCACCTTGGCGCGGTTGCCATAGGCGATCGCGTTCTCGATCAGGTTGCGCAAGGCACGGCGGATCTCGTTCGGCCGGCAGCTGAACGGCGCCGGCGGATGCGGTTGCCAGCTGATCGGCTCGCCCAATTCGTCGAGATCGCTGCAGAGGCTTTCCATCAGCGCGGCCAGATCGATCTTGCGCATCTGGCCCCAGCCGACGCCGCGGGCCGCCGAAAGCACGGCTTCGGTCAGTTCCTGGAGCTCCTCGATATTGGTTTCAAGCCGGGCGCGGATATCGGCGTCCTCGACGAACTCCGTGTTGATGCGCATCGCGGTGATGGGCGTGCGCAGATCGTGGCCCACGGCGGAGAGCAACTGGCGCTGGCTTTCCAGCGTGCGCGTCACCTGATCGGTCATCGCGTTGAAGGCGCGGGCGGCGCGCTGGATATCGTCGGGTCCTTCTTCCGGCACGCGCGGCGCGGGTCCGCCACGCGCAGCCTCGGAGGCCGAGGCCGCCAGCTGGCTGAGCGGCTTGACCACACGGCGCCCAACGAGGGCAGCCGCAACCAGGCTTGCCAGAAACGCGACGAAACCGGCGATCAGGACCTCGGTCGGCCAGGTCGGCGGCGGGGGCCTCAGGACCATCATCACGACTTGCTGGTTCCGCACCACCGGCAGGACGACCTCGTAGATCGTACCGTAGCGGGGCTTGGGTTGGCCCTGTGCGGGGTTAGGCGGAAGGGCGCCTTCATGGATATTGACCGACACCGGCTGCTTGGCGCGCTGGGGCAGGAGCATGCCGCGAATGCGCTGGGCGAGCTTGGCCTCGTCGGCCGTCATGGGATGCGGTTCGATCGATCCGGACCGCAGATGGAAATGCCAGAGGCCCGAGCTCATGGCGCGGATGGCCTGCGGTCGCTCATGCGCGGGGATGCCGCTCAGAAGCGTGGCGGTGGTCGCAGCGCGGTCGGCGATGCGGTCGGTCAGGGAGGACTGGTTGAGCGCTTCCTGCGAGGTCTCAAACCACAGGCCCACGGCCAGGTTGGAAACAAGCACAACCGCCGTCGTCACAACGACGAGTTGGGAACTGAGTGTGTGCGGCCACCAGCTGCGCGGCCAAAGCTTCATGCCATTTCCGGATCCACTGCGAACATGTATCCGCCGCCCCATACGGTCTTAATATAGCGGGGATTTTTCGGATCGGGCTCGATTTTTTTGCGCAGACGGCTGACGTGGTTGTCGATCGAGCGGTCGAACAGATCGGCGTCCCGCCCCTTGGTCAGATCGAGCAGCTGGTTGCGGGTCAGCGCGATTTTCGGCCGCTCGAGAAGCGCCTGAAGAAGCCGGAATTCGCCGCTGGAGAGCGCCGTCGCCATGCCGCCGTGGTCGATCAGTTCGCGCTGGCCCGTGTCGAGGGTCCATTCTCCGAAGCGGATCCTTTCGGCCTCCGGCGGCTGCTGCCGGGGCGGGAGAGCCTGCGTGCGCCGGAGCACCGCCGCGATGCGGGCGATCAGCTCGCGCGGGCTGAACGGCTTGGCGATGTAGTCGTCGGCGCCCATTTCGAGCCCGATGATCCGGTCGACCTCTTCGCCGCGCGCGGTAAGCAGAATCACTGGGATTTGCGAGCTCTCGCGGATGTAGCGGCACAGGCTGAGACCGTCCTCGCCCGGCATCATGATGTCGAGGACGACAAGATCGATGGCCGCGCCTTTCATGACGCGGCGGGCATTCTGGGCCTCCGCCGCCGTGGTGGTGCGGTAGCCGTGCTCCCGCAGATAGCGCGCCAGCGGGTCGCGAATGTCGCGCGCGTCTTCGACGATCAGAATGTGAGGCTTCGCCTCTTCCTTGGTCATGGTGCTGGTCCTTCGGGCCGGCCGCTTGCGGACTTCAACGGGGTCGAGTTTCGCGCAAAGGCGGCGGGGACGGAACGAGAGAGTTGTCTCAATCTTTCGCGAATGTCCGAGACTCCGCTGAAACTTGCGACCAATTCAAGCCCCTTCGAACACATTTTCGGGACGGCGCCCAAGTATTCGTCAGGACGAACGGGAGCCTCACTTGGGGAATACTTCGATGAAAAACCTTCTTCGCTATGGATTGCTTCTCGGCGCGGCGATCGTCGTCGGCGCGGGCGTGGCCGCGGCCCAGATGGGCGAGCCGCGCCAGCCTCAATTGCCCGGCGATACGCCGGAAACCAGCCGCGGGCGCTTCGCCGATCGCTTCCTGGCGGAATTCGATCTCAATCACGACGGCAAAGTCACGCGAGACGAGTTCAACAAGGCCGTGGCGAAAGACTTCAACGATGCGACCCACGGCGCACCGACGATGTCCGAAGACCAGTTCATCGCCTCCCGCACCAAGGACCTTCGCCAGCGCGTGACGGAAATGTTCCACCGCTCCGACTGGAACGGAGACGGCAAGCTCTCGTTCGACGAATTTGCCGCGCCCATTCGCGCGAGCTTCGAGCGCATGGATCGCGACGCGACCGGCGTCGTGCCGTGCTCCGTGCGGCGGGCGGCGGATGACGAGCCCCAGCCCGTGGCGCGGCCGGCCAAAGCCAATCCTGCGGATGCCGGCTTTCGTCCGCGCAGTCGTTCGAGCAGCGGCGGCTCGCGCGGACGCGGCGCCTTCTGCGCGGAATTCGATCTCAATCGCGACGGCAAGGTGACGCGCGCGGAACTCGACCAGGGCCTGCATCAGCAGTTCCAAGCGGCCACGAAGGGCAGCGGCTTCATGACCCTCGACGAGCTCTACGGGCTCGAGCTGGCGCGCTATCGCGAGATGGATGCGCGCATCTTCCAGCGCATGAACACGAGCTACACCGGGAAGCTGACGCTGCAGGAATACGCGGCGTCCGAAGCGAAATTCTTCGCGCGGCTCGACAAAAACGGCGACGGCGTCATCACCGAAGACGAACTGTCGAGAAGCCGGACCAGCCGCTCCGGCGGCGCGCGGGTTGCGAGATCGGGTCGGTAAGTCCCGATGCTCAGGCTGTCGCACGGGTGGCGGATCGCTCCCAACCGCCATCCGTGCGCAGTCTCAGTGTCATCTCCGCGAGGATCGAGACGGCGATCTCGGCCGGCGTCCTGGCGCCGATATCGAGCCCGATAGGGCCATGGATCCGTTTCAGCTCGTCATCCGAGAAGCCGTGCGCCTTCAGTCTTGCTAGCCGGCCCGCATGTGTCTTCTTCGAGCCCAGAGCACCGATATAAAAGCAGGGCGATTGCAGTGCCGCGGAAAGCGCGGGATCGTCGAGTTTCGGATCGTGCGTGAGCGCAACGAGCGCGCTGCGCGGACCCAGCGGCTGTTTCGCGAGCGCCTCGTCGGCCCAATCGTGACTCAACGAGACATTCGGAAATCGTTCCTCGGTGGCGAACGCGGTCCGCGGATCGATGATGCGCACGCTGTATTCCGCCAGCCGCGCCATCGGCGCCAGCACCTGCGCGATGTGGACCGCGCCTATGATGACCAAGTCGAGCGGCGGATTGTGGACGGCGATGAAAC
>Ga0335070_10005100_pt1 | contig 15420 bp, 9 predicted proteins | sample Lox_Sample_13_FD_206722 | JGI IMG/M metagenome (GOLD analysis project Ga0335070, IMG submission 206722) | Soil microbial communities from Loxahatchee National Wildlife Refuge, Florida, United States - Lox_Sample_1.3 | ecosystem: Environmental > Terrestrial > Soil > Wetlands | place: USA: Florida... | reverse complement strand
GTCTCCAGCGAGTCGGCGAGGCGGTTCCCGAGGTCCGCGCGGACCTCCAGGCGGTCGATCACGACCTCGACGGTGTGCTTCCTCTTCTTGTCGAGCTCGGGCGGATTCGCCGCGTCCACGAGCTGGCCGTCCACGCGTGCGCGCACGAACCCCTCGCGAACCATCTGCTCGAAGAACTTCCGGTGCTCGCCCTTCCGGTTCTCGGCGAGGGGCGCGAGCAGCATGAAGCGGGTGCCGGCCGGCATCGCGAGGATCCGGTCCGCCATCTGCTGCGTCGTCTGGCCCTGGATCGGGATTCCGCAGTCGGGGCAGAACGGCTGCCCGATCGAGGCGTACAGGAGGCGCAGGTAGTCGTAGATCTCGGTGACCGTGGCGACCGTGGAGCGGGGGTTCTTCGAGGTCGTCTTCTGCTCGATCGAGATCGCGGGCGAGAGGCCGTCGATCGTGTCCACGTCGGGCTTGTCCATCTGCTCCAGGAACTGCCGGGCGTAGGCGGACAGCGACTCGACGTAGCGCCGCTGCCCCTCGGCGAACAGCGTGTCGAAGGCGAGGGTGGACTTCCCCGACCCCGACACCCCCGTGATCACCACGAGGCGGTTGCGCGGGATGTCCAGGTCGATGTTCTTGAGGTTGTGCTCGCGCGCGCCGCGAATTGCGATCGTTTCTCGCATCGTGCTCTCAAACCCCGCCCGCCGCGGCACTCTTCCCGCACCTCCCGTGGCTCCGACGGGTCACGCCGCGGCAACCGCACATTGTACCTTCTCCGGCCGACCGGATGAAGCCACCAGTGTCCGGCCGGGGCTCCGGCTGCGGCCGCCGATCCGGCGTGACGGGGGTTCCCGAAACGGCGCGGGCGGGAGGGTCCCCGCGGCGGGCCGGCGGTATCATGCCAAAAGGGGCGGCAGGGTTCGTGGCGATATCGGTCCGGGACGCGATGCTGAAACCGTCGGCCGCGGTCGTGATAGCACTGGTGCTGGTCGCGGCCGTGGGGTGGGTCGACTTCACGACCGGGCGCGAGTTCAGCGTCGCCGTCTTCTACCTGCTGGGGATCGCCCTCGCGACGTGGTACGGCGGCCGCTGGGCCGGGATGGTCGTCGCGGCCGCCGCGGCGGCGTCGTGGCTCGTCGCATACCTTCACGGGCAGCCGGTCGAGGTGGGTCCGCTCACCCCGTACTGGAACGCTCTCGGGATCCTCGGGTTCTTCCTGGTCAGCGTGACGAGCCTCTCGAAGCTGCAGCAGGCGCTCCGCCGCGAGCGCAGCCTGTCCCGCGAGGACCCGACGACGGGCGTCGCCAACGCCAGGGCGTTCGTGGAGATCGCCGGACGGGAGATCGAGCGCGCCCGGCGCTCGAAGAGGCCGGTCTCGCTCCTGTTCGCCGACTGCGACGACTTCAAGGCTGTGAACGACCGCTACGGCCACGTGACCGGTGACGCCGTGCTCGGAGCCGTGGCCCACTGCATCCAGGACGCGGTGCGGGAGATCGACGTGGTCGCCCGGGTGGGAGGTGACGAGTTCGCGGTGCTGCTCTCGGAGACGAACGCCGAGGGCGCGCGGGTGGTCGTCGAGCGCCTTCGCGCCGCCCTCAACCGGCCGCTGGCCGGTGCGGGCGTGTCGGTGACGCTCAGCATCGGCGTCGCCACGTTCGTGGGCCGGTGGCCGAGCGTCGAGGAGGCGCTCCGGCAGGCGGACGGCCTCATGTACGCCGCCAAGAACTCGGGGAAGGACACGTTCCGCGCCAAGGTCGTGAGTCCGCTCGCCGCGCAGCCCGCGTGAGCCCGGCCGAACGCTCTCGGCGGTCGGCCGGAGCGTGTCCGCGCGGGCGTCAGGGCCCCGCGTCCACGACCACGCGCAAGCCCGTGTAGGCGAGCGAGGGAGCACCGGCGCCGCGCGCGTCCGCCGGGCGGTCGGCGCTCGGGCCGACCGCGACACCCGCGCCGCCGGCCGCGACCGCCCACTCCGCCGCGTTGCCGTCGAGGTCGAACACGGCGTCGTCGCCGGTACCGGGGAGCGTCCCCACGGGCAGGAGCAGCGGCGCGTCTCCGGCCAGCGTTTTCGCGGCCTCCAGCAGCCGCGCGCTGTCGTCGGGGTTGGGCGCGTACCCGGCCCACCGGTCGAGCGTGTTGCCGCCCGTCCCGGCGGCGCGCGCGAGGTTGCGGGCCTCGTCCTCGGTGGGGAGCCGGAACGGACGCCCGGTGTGCGTCCCGAGCCACGCCGCGTACGCCCGGGCACGGTCGAACGCGACACCGGTCATCGGGAGGTCCGCGGTCGCCGCGGTGAACGCGACGGTGCGGTCGAACGCGGCGAACTGCGCCCGGGTGACCTCGAACCGCCCGACCTCGAGGTCCTGGAACCGCACGGTCTCCGGGACGAGCGCGCCCTTCTCGAGGCGGCCGAACGCGGAGCCCGAACGCGCAGCGCGCGCCCGCTCGAGCAGGCCGGCGAGCGGGGAGCCTTCCTTCAGCGCGGTCCCGGGCGCGGGCGGCTTGCCGAACAGGTAGCGGTCGAACCACGCGAGGTCCTCCTCGACCTTGCGCCGCTGGTGGGCGATCTTCCGCAGCGAGTGCGGCTCGCCGGGGAACGTGAGGAACCGGACCGGCGCCGCCCCGATCTGCTGGAGCGCCCGGAACAGCGACCACGACTCATGCGGCGGCACGTTGCGATCGTCGGTGCCGGTGTACACGATCGTGGGGGTCGTCACCTTCGCGACGCGGAAGAACGGCGACTTCTCCATGTACGCCTGCGGGACCTCCCACGGGGCGCCGCCGAAGTAGTAGTTGTCGAACGAGGCCCCGAAGTCGACGTTCGCCCAGTCGGAGAACCACTCGACGTCGGCGGCGCCGACCGACGCGGCCTTGTAGCGCGTCGCCGTCGTGATGAGCGCGGCGCTCAGGATCCCGCCGTTGCTCCACCCGGTGGTGCCGAGCCTGTCGGGGTCCACGAGGCCTCGCCGGACGAGGTCGTCGACGCCGGCCTCGATGTCCGGCACCTCGAGCTCGTAGTAGTGCCCGGCTATCGACTCGACCCAGTCGAGGCCGTAATCCGCTGAGCCGTGGTAGTTCACCTGGAGGACGAACGCGCCGCGCTGCCGCCACAGCAGCAACGGGTACGCCCAGCTCTCCTCCCACCGGTCGTGGTCGGCGCCGGCCGGCCCGCCGTGGATCGCCAGGACGAGGGGAGCGCGCGCGCCCTCGCGCCAGTCGAGGGGGTAGTGCAGGAGCCCCTCGACCTCGTCGCCGCGGGCGCCCTTCCACCGCACGACCTCCACCTTGCCCGTCGGCTTCCCGCGCCACGACGGGTTGAGGTCGGTGAGCTTCCTCTCCCCGACGATCCTCGCGCCCTCGACCCGCGCGCTGTACCACTGCGTCGGCTGCGTCGCGGTCGAGGTTGCGTACACCAGCGTTCGCCCGTCGCGGCCGAGCTCGACCTCCTCGATCGAGCCGGCGTGGGTGCCGGCGAGGTCCTGCCGCCTCCACCCCTTGGCCGTGCGGACGAGGCGCGCCGCCCGGGGGTGCACGCCGTCTGCGAGGAGCGCGACGACGCCGTCCACCGTCGGCGCGTACGCGTGCTCGAGGCCGCGCTCCCAGCCGAGGTCCACCTTCTCGACGGTCTTCGCCGCGATGTCGAACCAGTACAGCTCGTTGATCGTCGCCTCCCGGTACCTGGGGTGGCGGCTGAACTGGTTCACGAGGTAGAACCCGGTCCCGTCCGGGGCCCAGCGGACGAGCTGCGGCAGGATCTTCGCGTCCTCGAAGATCCGGGTCCGCGCCCCGGTGGCGAGGTCCACGAGGAACGTCTGCGGCGGCACGCGTTGGTCGAACTCCCACGAGAGGCTCTGCTGCGCCGTCACCACGGCGACCGTGCCGTCGGGCGAGACCGCGAGCGCGTCGATCCAGTCGGCGTTGCGCGTGAGTCGCTCGGTCTTTCCCCCGTCCAGGGCGACGCGGAACAGCCGGACCGGCGGCTCGTGCTCGGCGTCGTCCACGACCGTCGCGTCGTCGCCGCGCTCCTTGCGCTCGCGGTCCCACTGCGAGGGCGACTCCTGCGCCGCCACGACCAGCGCGGCGGGACCGACCCACCCGAACCGCGAGACGTCCCTGTCGAACCGTGTCACGGCGAACGCCTCACCCCCCGCCACCGGGATCGCCCACAGCTGGTTCTTCCCCTTCTCGTCGTCGGGCTTGGCGCCGGGCGCCTTACGCGTCGAGAGGAAGGCGATGTGGCGGCTGTCGGGCGAGAACGCGGGTGCGGAGACGGTGTCCTGCCCGCGCGTCAGAGCGACCGACGTGCCATCGGAGAGCCGGGAGAGCCACAGGTTCGACACGCGCTTCTCCTCGGTGCCAACCTTCTCGACGGTGGCGCGGACCCAGACGGCGAGCGTGCCGTCCGGCGAGATCTCCCACGACGAGGCGTGCTCGGCGAGCAAGATGTCGTCGACGGTCCAACGAGGCGGGTCGAGAGGGTTCGCGGCCGCGCCCAGGGCCGCGAGCGCGGCCAGTGCGAGGAACGCCGACGAGGCGATGCGGCGGCTCGTGTGCATGGAGGGTGCCTCCCTCGGCCAGGACGGCGCCGCCGGAGCGGGGCCGGCACGGGCGATGAGGGAGCGTACCAGTACACGAGCTCGCTGCAAACCCCGCCGGCCGCCCGCCCGGAGCGGTCACGTCCGCTTCAGGATCTCCGCGAACTCGCTCGCGTCGTTGTCGTCTTTCGCGCCGACCGGCGTGCCGCACACCGTGCAGCGGTACTCGTACTTGTTCCCGGTCGGCAGAACCAGCAGGAGCTGGCGGCGAACGGGCTGCGCGGCCCGGCAGTGTGGGCAGAACAGCTCGGAGACCTCGAACTGGTCGAACTGCGATCGGTTCGCCATCGGCCCCACTCTCCCCGGCCTTCGCGCCGGCGTCAAGAGGCGAGGGGTCACGGCCGGCCGGGCCGGGCGGTGCGGTCCCCCGCCGCCGTGGGGTACGATGGCGCCCGTGTCGGGCAGGGGAGTTGCGGGAAGGGAGACGGCACGTGGGCCCGTTCCGGCCGGGGGGCGCGCCGCGTGAACAACCTCGTCTTCACGGCGCTGGTCGGGGCGAGCTCGCTGGTGGCCGGCTTCCTCGGGTCGCTGACCGGCCTCGGCGGGGGCGTCGTCATCGTGCCGCTCCTCGCGCTGGCCTTCGGGGTCGACGTCCGGTACGCCATCGGCGCCTCGCTCATCTCGGTGATCGCCACCTCGTCCGGGGCGGCCGCGGCGTTCGTCAAGGAGGGGTTCTCCAACATCAGGATCGGGATGTTCCTGGAGATCGCGACGACGCTGGGCGCCATCGTCGGCGCCTCGCTCGCGGCGGTGCTGTCGACGTCGGTGATCGCCGTCGTTTTCGGCCTCGTGCTCGTCTACTCCGCGTTCCTCTCAAGCCGTCCGCGCGACGAGGTTGCGCCCGCGGCGGCGCAGGACCCCCTCGCGGCGCTGCTGCGATTCGACGGCGCGTTCCCGGGTCCGGCCGGACCGCGGCCGTACAAGGTGCAGCGGGTGCCCGCCGGGTTCGGACTGATGGCAGTCGCCGGCGGGCTCTCGGGGCTGCTCGGTATCGGCTCCGGCGCCGTCAAGGTGCTGGCTATGGACCACACCATGCGCATCCCGTTCAAGGTGTCCACCACCACCTCCAACTTCATGATCGGCGTGACGGCCGCGGCGAGCGCGGGCGTCTACCTGAGCCGCGGGTACATCGACCCGGGTCTCGCCATGCCGGTGATGCTCGGGGTGCTGGCGGGCTCGACCGTCGGGGCGCGCGTGCTCGTCGGGGCGCGAACGGTCGTGCTCCGGCGGGTGTTCGCGCTCGTCATCCTGGTCCTGGCGGTGGAGATGATCTACAACGGGTTCTCGGGGAGGCTCTGAGGTGGCGCGGCCCTGGAGCGACTTCCGGATCGAGCAGACGGTCGGCAACCTGCTGCGCAACGGCGTGATCGCGGCGGCGGCCGTGGTCGCGGCCGGGGCGGTCGTGTTCCTCGTCCGCCACGGCGCCGAGCCGCCGCACTACGGGATGTTCCGCGGCGAGCCCTCGGACCTGCGCCATGTCGGCGGCATCGTGGCCGACGCGCGCGCCGGCAGCGCGCGCGGGTTGATCCAGCTCGGGCTGTTGCTGCTGATCGCGACGCCGGTGGCGCGCGTTGCGTTCTCCGTCGTCGGGTTCGCGCTCGAGGGCGACCGGGTGTACGTCGCGGTCACGCTCGTCGTGCTCGCGGTGCTCCTCTTCTCGCTCGCCGGCGGCCACCTGTAGCTTCGCCCGCCGCGGACGTCCGGCCGCTCACGACTCCACGAGCGCGGCGGGCTCCTCCACGCCGAGCGGCTTCGAGACGTTGACGAGGCCGTCCTCGCCCGGCTCGATCGCGAACCCACGCCGCTCGAACAGCGCCAGCATGCGACGGTTGTCCGAGGTCGTCTGCGCGACGACCCGCTTCGCGCCCCACCCGGCCGCGATCTCGATGCAGTAGTCGGTCAGGAGCGCGCCGAGCCCCCGGTTCTGCCAGGCGTCGGTGACGAGCACCGCGTACTCGACGCTCTCGAGGTCCGGGTCGGCGACCAGGCGGCCGACGCCCACCAGGCGCCGCTGGTCGCCGTCGGCATACTCCGCCACGATCGCGATCTCGCGGTCGTAGTCCACGAAACAGTAGCGGATCGCCGCCTGGTGCGTGGACCACTGGAACATGTAGCGGAACCTCGCGTAGATCGTCTCGCGCGAGCAGCTCGCCAGCATCGCCTTCCACGCCGGCTCGTCCTCGGGACGGATCGGCCGCAGCACGAGGCGCGCGCCATCGGGCAGCGCCGCGGGGCGCACGTACTCCTCGGGGTAGGGACGGAGCGCGAGGTGGGCGTACGGCTTGGGCGGCCGCCCGACCGCGCCACGGTCCACGATGATGCGGGCGTCGAGCGCGACGACACCGCGCGGCGTGACGAGGAGCGGGTTGACGTCGAGTTCGCGGATCTCCGGGCAGTCGGCGACGAGGTACGACAGGCGCATGAGGATCTCGATCAGCCGGTCGACCGCGACCGCGGGACGCCCGCGGAACCCTCGCAGCAGCGGCCACGCCTTGAGCGACTCCAGCATCCGCCGCGCCAGCCGCTCGTTGAGCGGCGGCAGCCCGAGCGCGCGGTCGCCGAACACCTCCGCCGACACCCCGCCGAGGCCCGCCAGGAGCACCGCTCCGAACACCGGGTCCGTCTTGGCGCCCACGATCACCTCGACGCCGTTCTCCGTCGACACCATCGGCTGCACGGTGACGCCATCGACGCGCGCGCCGGGGCGGCGCTCGCGGGCGCCGGCGACGATCCGCCCGAACGCCGCCCGGACCGCCGCACCGTCGGGAAGGCCAAGCGCCACGCCGCCGACGTCGCTCTTGTGGGTGACGTCCGGGGAGAGCAGCTTGGCCACCACCGGGTAGCCGATCCGGTCGGCGATCGCGACCGCCTCGTCGGGCGTGGTGGCCTCCTCCCCGCGTGCGACGGGGATCCCGTACGCGTCGAGGAGCGTCTTGGAGGCGACCTCCGAGAGGGTGTCGCCGTCCGGCGGGATCAGCGCCTCGAAACGGGCGCGCAGCTCGGTCCGGTCGAGCGTGAACGTGACGGGGACGTCGCGGGGGGTCTCGTACAGGATCTCGAGGTTGCGCTCGTAGGCGACAAGCGTCATGAACGCCTTCACCGCCTCCTCCGGCGTCTCGTACGACGCGACGCCCGCCCTCGTGAGCGCCTGGAGGCCGTCGCGCACGCTCCGGCCGCCGAGCCACGCCGCGAGGATCGGCTTGGACGTCGTGGCGGCGAGCGCGCCGACCTCCCTCGCCGTCGCGGTCGGGTTGGTCATCGCCTGCGGCGTCAGGATCGCCAGCACCGCGTCCACGCCCGGGTCGGCGAGCGCCGTCGCGACCGCCCGGGAGTACCGCTTGGAGGTCGCATCGCCGAGCACGTCCACCGGGTTGCCGTGCGACCACGCCGGCGGCAGTGCCTCGTCCAGCGCCGCGAGCGTGGCGGGGGCGAGCTCGGCGAGCACGCCGTCGCGCGCGATCAGGGCGTCGGTCGCCATCACGCCCGGGCCGCCGGCGTTGGTCACGATCGCGAGGCGCGGGCCGGCCGGCCCGCGGTGGCGGCCGACGAGCTCGGCGCAGTTGAAGACGTCGCCGATCTCGAAGACGCGCGCGATCCCGGCGCGTTCGAACGCGGCCTCGTAGATCGCGTCCTCGGAGGCGAGCGCGCCGGTGTGCGACGCCGCGGCGCGCGCGGACTCGGGGAACCGCCCCGCCTTGTACGCCACGATCGGCTTGGTGCGCGCGAACGCTCGCGCGGCGGTCATGAACCTGCGGGCGTCTCGCAGCGACTCGACGTACAGGATCACCGACTCGGTCTGCTCGTCCTCCCCGAAGTAGTCGATGAGGTCGCCGAACTCGACGTCGACCATGTTCCCGATCGAGACGAAGTACGAGAATCCGATCCCCTGCTCGAGCGCCCAGTCGAGCACCGAGGTGCAGAGCGCCCCCGACTGTGAGACGAAGGCGACCTTCCCGGCCTTGGGCATGCCGAGAGCGAACGTGGCGTTGAGGTCGAGCGCGGGCACGATGACGCCGAGGCAGTTCGGGCCGACGATCCGCATCCCCTCGAAGCGCCGCGCCTCGGCCGCGATCCGCTCCTCGAGTGCGGCTCCGGCCGGCCCGGTCTCGCGGAACCCCGCCGAGACGACGACCAGCCCAGGGATCCCCGCCTCGCCGCACGCCCGCACCACGTCGGGCACCTCGTGCGCCGGGGAGCACACCACCGCGAGGTCGGGGGTGCGGGGGAGCTCGTGGACCGACGGGTAGCACGGCACGCCCGCGACCGCCTCGCACACCGGGTTCACCGGGTACACCACCCCCCGGAACCCGGACCCCACCAGGTTCCGCAGCACGGTCCCTGAGACGCTCTTGGGGTTCTCGGTAACGCCGACGAGGGCGATCCGCTGGGGCTTGAAGATGCTGTCGAGCCTGTGGATGTCCACGCCCCCTCCCCGAGCGCCATGGTACCCCGTCCCGCGCCGAAACGGCGCCACGCCACGGGCAGCCGGGCGACCCGCACCGGGAAACCTCCGGCCCGAGCCGCCGTATATCTCCCAGGCGTGGACGCAAACCCTGCCCCAAGCCAAGAGGAGGAGCCATGACCGCTCGAACGCACGGCCTGGCCGCGGTCGTCGTGCTGCTGCTTTCCGCAGCGTGGTGCACCGCCGCCGGCACACCCGCCTACATCCGCTACCCGGACATCAACGGCAACCGGGTCGTCTTCGCCGCCGAGGGCGATCTCTGGATCGCGAGCGACACCGGCGGCGTCGCCCGCCGGCTGACCACACACCCCGGGACCGAGTACTTCCCGCGCTTCTCCCCGGACGGGAAGTGGATCGCCTTCACCGGCGAGTACGACGGCAACCAGGACGTCTTCGTGATCCCCGCCGAGGGCGGCGAGCCGCGGCGGCTCACCTGGCACCCCGGCCCGGACCAGGTCGTCGGCTGGACCCCGGACGGCGCCAAGGTCCTGTTCCGCAGCCGCGCCGAGAACCCGCAGGCGTGGGAGCTGTTCGCGGTGAAGATCGACGGCTCCGACCCCGAGAAGCTCCCGGTCGGCTGGGCGGCGCGGATCGACATCGACCCCGACTCGGGGATGTGGGCCTTCAACCGGGTGACGTCCGAGGGGCGGACCTGGAAGCGGTACCGCGGCGGGATGGCCAGCGACATCTGGGTCGGCCGCCCCGAGAAGGCGGACTTCCGCAAGGTCGGCGACTTCGACGGGCCGCAGGAGTTCCCGATGTGGCACGGGGGCAGGATCTACTTCCTGTGCGACGAGGGCGGGACGAACAACATCTGGTCGATGAAGCCCGACGGCTCGGACCGCCGGCGCCACACCGACTTCAAGGAGTGGGATGCGCGCTGGCCGGCGATGAGCCGTGACGGCCGGATCGCCTTCACGCTCGGCGCCGACCTCGAGGTGTTCAACGCCGCCGACGACTCGGTGCGCAAGATCGACGCCGAGATCCCGAGCGACCGCATCCTCACGCGGGAGCGCTACCCCGAGGCCGCGCGCACGCTGACGTGGTTCGACATCGCGCCCAAGGGCGACCGCGTCGCGATCGTCACGCGGGGCGAGGCGTTTGCCGTCCCGGTGAAGGACGGGCCCACGATGCCCGTCACGCACGGGTCGGGCGCGCGCGAGAGCTTCGCCTCGTTCTCGCCCGACGGCAAGCGCCTCGTGTACGTCACCGACGCGCCGGGGGAGGACGAGATCCGGAGCGTGGACGCGTGGGGACGCGGCGAGCCGAGGGTCGTCAAGCCGGCCGGCACGAGCGGCTACCTGTTCGCGCCGGCGTGGTCGCCGGACGGGAAGCTCGTCGCCTACGCCGACCAGACCCAGACGGTCTACGTCGTGCCCGCCGACGGCGGCGCTCCCCGCGTGGTGGACCACAGCGACCAGTCGCCGATCCTCGACTACGTGTGGAGCCCGGACGGGCGCTGGCTCGCGTACTCGAAGGCGTCGCGCACGGACTACTCGAGCGTGTACATCTACGACACGAAGGAGGCCGACGCGCACCGGGTCACCGGGGAGTTCACCAACGACTACTCCCCCGCGTGGGACCCGCAGGGGCGGTACCTCTACTTCCTTTCCACCCGGGCCACCAACCCGGTGCTCGACTCGAACGACGTCAACGTGATCGAGGCGAAGAACGCCCAGCCGTTCATGGTGCTGCTGCGCAAGGACGTCGCCAACCCGTTCGCGGCCACCAAGGGGTTGCCCGACGAGGCGACGAAGGATGAGAAGGGGAAGGGCGAGAAGGCGCAGGCCGAGGAGAAGAAGGGCGAGGGCAAGAAGCCAGACGGCAAGGAAGCGAAGAAGGAGGAGAAGGGCGAGAAGCCGCCGGAGCCCGTCGCGATCGACTTCGACGGCCTCGACGCCCGCTACGTCGAGCTCCCCAACGTGGACCGCGGCCGGTACTCGAACCTCGCCGCCACCGCGAAGTTCGTTTACTTCCTCTCGAACCCGCTCAAGGGCATGGAGGAGCAGCCCGGCCTGTTCGCCGAGCCCGAACCCGACGCTACGCTCATCAGCTACGACGTCGACAAGAAGAAGTCCAAGCCTTTCACCGAGGGCGTGTCCGCGTACGCCGTCGCGCTCAAGGGCGACAAGCTCGCGGTGATGAAGAAGCGCGGCGACATCTTCGTCTTCGACGCCGGGGCGTCGGCCGGCGACGCCGGCGACGCCAAGCTCTCGCTCTCGGGCGTCGTCGTCGAGCTCGACCCGCGCGAGGAGTGGTCGCAGATCTTCAACGAGGCGTGGCGGCAGGAGCGCGACTTCTACTGGGACGCCGGCATGGCCGGCCTCGACTGGAAGGCGATCCACGACCACTACGCCACGCTGCTCCCGCGGCTGGCGAACCGCGGCGACCTCAGCGACCTGATCGGCGAGATGATCGGGGAGCTCAACACCTCGCACACCTACGTCTTCGGCGGGGACCCGGGCGTGCACGTGACGCACCTGTCGACCGGGCTTCTGGGCGCCGACGTCGCCCGGGAGGGCGACATCTACAGGGTGACGCGCATCTACCGCGGCGACCCGGCGGACAACGTCAGGTCGCCGCTCGACGAGCCGGGCGTCGACGTCCGGGAGGGCGACTTCATCCTCGCGGTCAACCACAGGCCTTTCGCGAAGGGGAAGCCGTTCTTCGCGGCGTTCGAGGACCTCGCCGAGAAGAACGTCGTGCTGACGGTCAACTCGAAGCCCGCGCCGGACGGCGCCCGCGACGTCGTGGTGCAGCCGCTCGGCAACGACCGCGACCTGCGATACGCCGACTGGGTGCGGAAGAACCGCGAGTACGTGGCGGCGAAGACCGGCGGCAAGATCGGCTACATCCATCTCACCAACATGCAGGCCGACGGGATGACCGAGTTCAACACCTGGTACTTCCCGCAGCTCGACAAGGAGGGACTCGTCGTCGACGTGCGGTGGAACGGCGGCGGGTTCGTGTCCGAGATCATCGTCGAGAGGCTGCGCCGCAAGGTGGACGCCTTCGGGCTCGCCCGCGGCGGGAACCGCACCACCTACCCGTACCGCACCCTCAACGGGCCGTTCGTCGTCCTCACGAACCAGTTCGCGGGATCGGACGGCGACATCTTCCCCGCCGTCGTGCAGACCGAGAAGCTCGCCCCGGTGATCGGGATGCGCTCGTGGGGCGGCGTGATCGGGATCAACGGGATCCGCCCGCTGGTGGACATGGGGCTCCTCACCGAGCCCGAGGGTGCCTGGAACGATCCCAGGCGCGGGTGGACGATCGAGAACCACGGCGTCGACCCCGACATCGTCGTCGAGAACCTGCCGCAGGACGTGGCGAAGGGGACGGACGCGCAGCTCGACCGCGCGATCACCGAGGTGATGAAGCTGCACGACACGCACCCGCCCCTGGCGCCGAAACTCGACCCGATCCGGAACCGCAGCCGGGAGGCGTTCCGCAAGGAGCTGAGCCGGCCGTAGGTCCGGAGGTCAGTGGGGCGACACGTGCAGGCGGCGGGGCCCCCGCCGCCTGCTCTTTCTCTCGGGGTCCGCTCGCCCCGGTATGAAGACGCGGTAGCATCGTCACCGGTGCGACGAGTCCGCAGACCTCCGGCGCCGGCACCGGTCACGGGGGGGGCGCACGTCCTCCGGGCGTGCGCCGTCGCGGCGGCGCTCCTGCTCGCGAGGGCGGGGGCCACCGCTATGCACCCCGCCGTGACGGTGGTGTGCAGCGGGGCCGCGGAGGCCGCGCCGACTCCGTGCCGGGCGTACGTCGCCGCGCTGGGGTCGGTGTCGTACCCCGTCACGGTTGGGGCCGCCGACGCGTGGAGCGCCTGGCCCTCTACCGTCGTCGTGGTTCCGGGCGTCACGGTGGCCTCGCTCCCCGCAAACGCGGTCGGCCGGCTCGTCGCGTTCGTCGAGGGCGGCGGCCGGCTCGTGACCGCGCTCGACACGCCCCTCGCGCGTGCGCTCGGGCTCACCTTCGCGGACGCGCCTGTCGAGGTGACCGGCGTGGTCGACGCCGTGGCCCCGAGCCTGCCGGTGAAGTGGCGGGACGCGGCGCCACTGCGGCCGTTCACCGCGCCGGCGGGCGCGAGGCTCCTCGCGTGGACCCCGGGCCGCGAACGTCCGCTCGTCGTCGCGTTCCGCCGCGGCCTCGGCACGGTGCTGTTCCTGGGGATCGAGCTCGACGACGCGAGCACACTCGGGACGTCGCGGTTCCCGTACTTCCTCCAGGCGGTCGGGGCGGCATTCGGGGTCGCGCCCCCCATCGCGTCGTCGCGCGTCGTCGCGTACGCCGACCTCGGCGACCACAGGGGCCAGGACCCCGATGCGGTCGCGGCGTCGTGGCATCGACGGGGGATCCGCGAGGTCCACGTCGGGACGTGGGACGCGTGGGGCGAGAAGCTCGCGCTGTACGGGCGGCTCATCGCGGCGTGCCACCGGCGCGGGATCCTGGTGTACGCCTGGTTCGAGCTCCCCCACGTCACGCGCCAGTTCTGGGACGAGCACCCCGAGTGGCGCGAGAAGACGGGCTCCGGGCGGGACGCGCACGTGGACTGGCGCCGCTTGATGGCGCTCTCGATCCCCGAGTGCTTCGACGCGGTGTCGCGGTGGATGACGGATCTGCTCCAGCGGTTCGACTGGGACGGCGCGGACCTCGCCGAGGTGTACTTCGAGTCTCCGATGGGGTTGGCCCGCCCCGACCTGTTCACGCCGTTGAACGCCGCCGACAGGGAGCTCTTCCGCACGCGCTCCGGGTTCGACCCGATCGAGCTGTTCGACCGCAGCTCCAGGCGATACTTCGGCGCCGATCCGGCGTCCCTCGCCGAGTTCCTCTCGTACCGGCGCGACGCGATCGCGGCGCTCCACGAGCGCCTCCTCGGCGTCCTCGCGGAGGTGCGGAAGCGGGAGCCCCACCTCGACGTCGTGCTCACGCTCGTGGACGCGATGTACGACGGGCAGATGCGCGACCGCCTGGGGATCGACGCCTCACGGATCGTCGGGCTGGGCTCGCGGTTCCCGTTCGAGCTCCAGGTCGAGGACCCGTTCACGCTCTGGACGCTCGGGCCCGAGCGGTACGAGCGGATCGCCGGCGACTACGCGCGCCTGGTGCCGCCGGGGCAGCGGCTGGCCGTGGACGTGAACGTGGTGCCGCGCGCCGGCGACGTCCGCCCGACGTCGCAGCAGACCGGGCTCGAGCTGTACCGCCTCATGGCCGACGCGCGGCGGAGCTTTCCGAAGGTGTGCCTGTACTCCGAGGCGTCGGTGTACCCGCAGGACCGCGCGCTTCTCACGAACGCCCTCGCGTCCTCGTCGAGCGTGCAGCCGGCGGGTGCGCACGAGGTGGTGGTGGTGAGCGACGGCTCGGTCGAACTCGCGACGGGGCGCGAGCGGATCGCCGCGGTGGTCGACGGCCGGCCCTGGCCCGCCGTGCGGGGGGGGACCGTCCTCGTCCCGCTCGGCCGGCACGCCGTCGGATGGAAGAGAGGGGAAGGCCCACCGCCGACGCTCCGTTTACTCGAGATGACGGGGGTGCTCCTGGATGCTGCCGCCGAGGAGGGGGCGCTGACGGTCCGCTACTCCTCTGCGGCGCGTGCGTACCTGCTCGTGCCGTTCTCTCCGTCGCGGATGGAGGTGGACGGCGTTCCGGAGAAGCTCACAACCGGCGCCGGCCGGCGTGGGTTCACCGTCGCAGCGCCCCCGGGCGAGCACACGATCCGTCTCGCCCCCTGAGCGGACGAGGTGCGCCGGCAGGCGTTGCGCTCCGCAACGACGTTTTCGTCGCGGTGAACGCGGGGCCGAATTTCGCGGACAGAACTTACACCGCGGCGGCGCCGTATACGAACTCGTGCGCGACACGAGCCGCGCACAGGCGTGAGAGACGGGCGGCCCGCAACCCCCGCGGTCGCTCGACCAGGACCTCAACCGCCGGCATGGACCGGCATCGAAAGGAGGCATCATGAAGCTCGCAGCGCGCGTGGTGTGCCTGGTTGCCGTCGCTTCACTGTTGGTCATCGTCCCCGCCCGGGCCGCCGACTGGCGGACGCTCGGGGAGCGGACGCTCGACTTCCGAACCAACCCCGTCACGATCGACGCGGTCGCCGGCGCGGGGGCGGTCAGCAAGCTCAAGATCGAGGTCAAGCAGAGCAACCTCGAGATAGGGAACGTCAAGGTGACGTTCACCGACGGCCAGACGTTCAACATGGACCTCAACAAGTACATCGGCGCGGGCGGCAGCCGTGTGATCGACCTCCCGGGCGCGAAGGAGGTCCAGAAGGTCGAGCTCTCGTACCAGAAGTACTCGACGGCCGAGACGCAGCGCATCGGAGTCGTCAAGCTCCTCGGGTCGGCCTGAGCGCCGGCGCGCGAGGCATCGATGCCGGCG
>Ga0335070_10005099_pt1 | contig 15420 bp, 10 predicted proteins | sample Lox_Sample_13_FD_206722 | JGI IMG/M metagenome (GOLD analysis project Ga0335070, IMG submission 206722) | Soil microbial communities from Loxahatchee National Wildlife Refuge, Florida, United States - Lox_Sample_1.3 | ecosystem: Environmental > Terrestrial > Soil > Wetlands | place: USA... | reverse complement strand
CCCTGCTGTCGCCGTTCGCCCGGCCCGGCGTCTCGGCGGCGCCGCCGACTGCTGCCGGCCAGGTCCGCCTCAAAATCCCGAACAGCAGCAGCGCCGCCGCCATGTGCACGGCGAGATTGACGGCGTGATAGCCCCAAAGGCCGGCCCCGCCGATCGCGTAATTGATCGCAAATGTCAGATTGACGATGGGGCGGCCCGCGACGGTCGATTGGGCCGGCGCGGAGAGCACATCGCTGATAGGCCACAGCCGCTGGATCGACTTGTTCAGGGCGATGGCCTGGTAGTCGTCCAGAAGCTGCATTCCGCCGAAGCTGTTGGCATAGACCGCCAGGCCGGCCAGGACCAGAAGGGCGACAGCCGCCCGGAGATGACGGCGTGGGTGTCCCGCCCCGTGGCCCCGCGATGAGGGCTTGCCGCCGGCAACACTGGTTTCGCGCCTTCCGCGCCGGGTCATGCCCGTCTCTCAATGGCTCCGATCAACTGAAAAAGGCGAGGCCCGACAACCTCTCGGTCGCCGGGCCTCGAAAAACTGGCACCCACCTACTCTCGCCCGTTTGGACTACCATCGGCCCCAAGGACTTCACGGCTGAGTTCGGAATGGGATCAGGTGTTTCCCCTTAGGTATCGGCACCAGCACGGCCGCACCGGATCCTTCGACCCGGTGCGACGAATAGTGCTGAATAGAGTGGACAGCGACTTCCGCTCACAAGTCCGCCGACGCTAACTTGGAATTGCATCGAGATTCGCAACAACGATTCATCGATGCGGTCAAGCGATCGACCATTAGTACCGGTCTGCTAAGGACATCTCTGCCCTTACACTTCCGGCCTATCGACCTCGTGGTCTACGAGGGGTCTCTCGTCTCCGAAGAGACAGCCAGATGTTATCTTCGGGGGGGCTTCACGCTTAGATGCATTCAGCGTTTATCCTTTCGACACATGGCTACCCTGCGCTGCCCTTAGCAGGACAACAGGTTCACTAGAGGTGCCTACAACCTAATCCTCTCGTACTAAGGTTGTCTCCCGTCAAATCTGGTGCGCCCACGGCAGATAGGGACCGACCTGGCTCACGCCGGTCTGAACCCAGCTCGCGTACCGCTTTAATCGGCGAACAGCCGAACCCTTGGGACCGCCTTCAGCCCCAGGAAGCGATGGGCCGACATCGAGGTGCCAAACCTCCACGCCGCTATGGACGCTCGGTGGAGATCAGCCTGTTATCCCCGGAGTACCTTTTGTCCGATGAGCGATAGCCCTTCCACACGGGACTACCGGATCACTAGGGCCTGCTTTCGCATCTGCTTGATCTGTATATCTCGCAGTTAAGCCGGCTTGTACCCTTGCGCTCTACGTACGATTGCCAACCGTACTGAGCCGACCTTTGCACTCCTCCGTTACCCTTTTGGAGGAGACCGCCCCAGTCAAACTGCCCACCTAGCACGGTCCCTTGCCCGGATTCACGGGTCAAGGTGAGGAGACGAATAATACAAGGGTGGTATTTCAACGACGGCTCCCCGCCGGCCGAAACCGGCGGATTAAAGCCTCCCACCTATCCTACGCATGTGTTACCCGGCTCCAGTACCAGGCTACAGTAAAGGTTCACGGGGTCTTTCCGTCTTGCCGCGGGTATGTGGTATCTTCACCACAAGTCCTATTTCACCGAGTCGGTCCTCGAGACAGTGCAGCAGTCGTTTCGCCATTCATGCGCGTCGGAACTTACCCGACAAGGAACTTCGCTACCTTAGGACCCTCATAGTTAGGGCCGCCGTTTACGGGTGCTTCGGTTGCAAGCTTTAGGGGCGAACCCCCTGACCTGCTTCCTTAACATTCCCGCATCGAGCAGGCGTCAGACTCTATACATCCTCTTGCGAGTTGGCAGAGTCCTGTGTTTTTGATAAACAGTCGCCGCTGCCGTTTCTCTGCGCCCGCCCGTCCAAGTTTCCCAAGACGGGACGGAACCCCTTCTCCCGGAGTTACGGGGTTAATTTGCCTAGTTCCTTAAGGACCGTTCTCTCGAGCGCCTGAGGATACTCTCCTCGCCCACCTGTGTCAGTTTTGGTACGGGTCCGCACATTGTCCGCAAGAGCTTTTCTCGGTTCCTCCTCCATGCACTTCAGCAACCAATTGACCTCGCCCTTTCAGGCACCCTCGAACCTCGTCGTGGGCTGCACCTTGAAGAAACGCACTCTTGCTTCAACCGCCGTACGGAGTGCAGGAATATTAACCTGCTGTCCATCGACTACGCCTTTCGGCCTCGCCTTAGGTTCCGACTAACCCTGGGCGGATCTACCTTCCCCAGGAAACCTTGGGCTTACGGCGAGAGGGATTTTCACCCTCTTTCTCGTTACTCAAACCGGCATACTCACCTGATAGGCCCTCTAGCGCTCCTTGCGGTACGCCTTGTGTCTGCCTATCAGCGCTCCCCTACCCCGCAGTGACACCGCAGTGTCACCGTAGCCGCAGCTTCGGTTTGCATCTTAGTCCCGTTCATTATCGGTGCCGGATTTCTCGACGGGTAAGCTATTACGCACTTTTTAAATGGTGGCTGCTTCTAAGCCAACATCCCCGCTGTCCTAGAAAACCAACTTCCTTACGCACTTAGATGCAATCTGGGACCTTAGCTGGCGGTCTGGGTTGTTTCCCTTTTGTCCACGGGCATTATCACTCGTAGACTTTCTCCCGGGATAGTCGTCACGGTATTCGGAGTTTGATTGGAGGCAGTAGGCTGGTGGCCCCCGCGTTCCATTCAGTAGCTCTACCCCCGCGACGTAGTGGCCCGAGGCATGCCCTAAAGCATTTTCGGGGAGAACCAGATATCTCTGCGTTTGATTAGACTTTTACTCCTCCCCACAGGTCATGCCAGAACTTTTCAACGTTCACGGCTTCGAACCTCCGCGCCCGGTTAGGAGCGCTTCATTCTGCCCATGGGTAGATCACGCAGTTTCGGGTCTACCCCCTGCGACTATTCGCCCTGTTCAGACTTGCTTTCGCTACGGCTCCGCCGCTAAACGGCTTAGCCTTGCCGCAGAGGAGTAACTCGCCGGTCCATTATGCAAAAGGTACGCGGTCGACCATTGCCGTCCGAAGACGACCATAGGTCTTCCACTGCTTGTAGATGCATGGTTTCAGGTACTTTTAACTCCCCTTGTTGGGGTACTTTTCACCTTTCAGTCGCCATACTTGTACACTATCGGTCGTCCAGGAGTACTTAGCCTTGGAGGGTGGGCCCCCCGGCTTCACACGGAGTTCCACGACATCCGTGCTACTCTGGGAATCCTCTCAACGGAGGGCAACGGATTTCGCTTACGGGACTGTCACCCTGTGTCGTCGGCCTTTCCAGACCATTCTGCTGTCCGTGCCTTTGTAACTCCTCGAGGCCCCGCAACCCCCGCCCGAAGGCGGGTTTGGGCTAGGTCCGCTTTCGCTCGCCGCTACTAACGGAGTCTCGGTTGATTTCCTTTCCTCCAGGTACTGAGATGTTTCAGTTCCCTGGGTCAGCTCTGACGCGCTATGAATTCACACGCCAGTCACATCGCTTATTCAGCGATGCGGGGTTTCCCCATTCAGAGATCTCCGGATCAACGCTCGTTTGCCAACTCCCCGGAGCATATCGCAGGCTGCCACGTCTTTCATCGCCTCTGGACGCCTAGGCATCCACCATGCACCCTTACGAGCTTGACCACATCGATGAATCGCTGTCATCGCCTCGCCCGACGGATCCCGCATTTCTGCGCTTTCCCTCGAACGCCACGCTCACATCAACCATCGACGAGCCAAGTCGCCGTCGGCGCTGTTTCCCTGCCTGTCCGTCAGCCCCGGAAATGACCAGGACCGCCGGCCACGCACGGAAACCATCAACTTGTGATGCGGTCTTCACATATCCACTCTATTCACTTGTCAAAGAACATCGAGGTCCGAATCGCCCCGGTCGCGATCGCGCGCCACCGGTCCGACCCCCTCTCCCGCTATCGTCTCGTTGCGGGCCGCGACTGACTCATCAAATCAATCGCGGCTCGGAACGCGCCGCTCACCAGTGCTTCCAGGCGGCGATGATCCCGATAACCCCGGCGAAGATCACAATCAGCCGGAGAACGTCCCAGAAGTTCGTCGCCGCTCCGATCCGCCGCCCGCTGATCCGGCTCCCGCAATTCGGGCAGTGGAATTCCTTTTCTTCCGAGCCGGGCATCGCCGTCCCGTTTCCGCCACCGATCCATCCCGATCCGCATGGAGCCGACCGGGCTCGAACCGGCAACCCCTAGCTTGCAAAGCTAGTGCTCTCCCAATTGAGCTACGGCCCCGCTTCGCAGCACGACAGGCCATCGTCCTGTCATCGGCATCTGCCGCCGGGCGACCGTCGCCCTGGTAATCCTCCTGCCCGGCCGAGAACTCTCAGCCGCAACTCTTCGGACCTCAGCCGCCACTCTTGGCCCGTATCGCGAAGAGCACTACCAGAATGCCGACCATGGCCAAGATCCCCCAGTCCATCGATCGGTTTCCTTCTGGCCGGATTTCTTTCTTCGTCAATGGGCCCGAGTGGACTCGAACCACCGACCTCGTCCTTATCAGGGACGCGCTCTAACCAACTGAGCTACGAGCCCTACCCCGCCTCACTTTCGAGCCATCCCAAGAGCGATACAGGACGGTTCACTTCACCTCGGCTCATAGCCGACTCGCCTGCAACCTCCGGGCGACCCTCTCGTCGCCGGTTCTCGAAAAAACCGGCCGACAAAAAAAGGCCGCCGACTGCTTCGGCGGCCATCGGTTCAACCGATCGCGCCTCATTCAGCAGTCATGCTGAGGACGTCCACACAATGTCGGGCTTCTCTGCGAACAAGGACCTCCGCCTTTGCTGCGAGGGTGCAAACCCTCATCCCGACCTATCAAAACGTTGCAGCACAGTAATCTAGCACGACGCCAATAGTTGTCAACGGCGTTTCGAGCCATTGAAGTGAGATTTCTTGATCGTCGCAACCCCTTGCAAAATCAGACGATATGATTGTACGCCTCGCGAGGTCCGCCAATCGCAGAATGAATTCCCAGCAGTCCGTCAACGGGGCTCCCCAGATCGGGAGCCTTCGATTATAATGTCGTGCTCGCCGCATTGGGCGAACAAAAGACAAATACTTGACTAGGGAGTCGTGGCTTCATGCGAAAAACCAAGGATATCAAGCGGAAGAAAGAACTCGCCGGCATGGAATACAAGAAAGGCAATCGCAAGGAAGCCTACGAAATGTGGGCCTCTGCCAAAAAGGAAATGGATGAGCTTCGCGGCCGCAACAAGCCGGCCGAGGAAGCCAAGTCGGCTGAGGAAGCCAAACCCGCCGAGACTCCCGCCCAGCCTGCCTCATGATGACATCGCGATGGCACTCGCGCCGTGGTTTCCCCAATCGCCGCGGACGCCCTCGTTCTCGAAATAAACAAGGCCCTGCGATGGCAACCACCGTCGCAGGGCCTTCTCTTGGGCCCGCCCGCCTGTTCTTTTCAAGGTTCGACTCTGCCGCCCGGCTCGCACCAAACCGTCAGGAGCACGGCCTGCGGAGGCTTCCCCGCTTCTCGAACTCCGCATCCTACTCTTCGCCGGTCGTCGGGTAACGCGCCCCGACCGCCGGAGCCGCAGTGCGACCAGCCCTCTGCACATCCTCCCGCTGGGCCGCTTGCCCTGCGGCGCCGACCACCGCATCCAGAAACGCGACTACCTTCCCACCCAGCTTGTCAAAAGCGTCGGCTTGGGCTTCAAGTCGCGCACGCCTTAAAGTCTCGGCTTTGTCAAAGTCCTCCTTCTTCTGCTTGGTCGTGCAAGAACTCGTGACCACCGCGGTAAACGGAACCGTACCCGTCCGCGTGTCCAACAGGACTGCCTCGATCGAGCAGTGAGCCATCACTTCGTCGGGCGCGAGAAAGTTCGCCTTGGTGGAGCTGTACACCTTTGCGCGATAAATCAGCAGCAGGTCCGCCTGGTATCGTGCCGCGGCTTCCCGCAGGTACGGAACCGTGCACCGCTCCGGCGCCAGCAGGGACGGCAAGATCGACGCATCGGCGACACGCTCGCAGGAACGGAGCTTGTCGAGCAAGCGATCCACGGCCTCAGCCGGTGCGCCAAGGAGATCATCGGACCACCACTGCCAATTTCGCCGCGGGACGAAATCAAGCACCGCAACGCGCCCTTTGAGCGGCAGCGTGATCTTCGAGGAGAGTATCTTCTCGATCGCCTCAGTGCCCAGCACCGCCTGGTCGCTGGGAAAAAGCGATTCCGCGAGGCCCTGCCGGGCTTGATACGCCTCCGAGGACATGTACCCGCCCGGTTGCGCGCTACCCGCCGCGCACCCAGCTACGAAAAGCAACACACCTACACATAGCCACGCCTTGCTCATGAAGACCTCCAACTCCAACGATTTGTCGAAAGACCGCAGCGCGTCCTAGCGTTCCTGCACAGTCGTCTCGTACCGCACCCCCTCCGGCACCGGCACGGCCACGTTCACCGTCGTCCCATGATCCCCCACCGTCCGCGTCAGGGAATCCACCGCCACGAACGCCGTGTACGCCGACATCAGCCCGTATTCCAACGCCACTTGCTTGATCGCGCCCGGCAGCTCTGTCCCGTCGGTGTACAGCGATCGGTCCGCCAGGTCGGCGATCTTCGTGCGCGCCCACACCGCCGGCAAGCCGGCATGCGTCGAGGAGGCATCGGCCAGATCGACCGGCACAGCCACATCCACGACTTGCCCGCCGGCTTCACCGCGAATCGCCACGCCGGCCGGCACTTCGCCGCTGAACCGGCCGGTCACAATCACCGGCCGCCCCACGAACAGATCCGGCATACTCGACGGAAACACGTCGCTCACCTGCATCCCGCCCCAATTGACCGCGATGTTCGTCATCGCCGGGTGGCTGATCCGCTCGAAGAACAGGTCCATGATCTCGCCGGCGTTCTCGTTCAGGCTGACATACGCCACCGCCCCGCTGCCCATCTTGGCCATGCTGTCCAGCAGGAACCGGTTCGTCGACTGGCCCACGCCGAAGCTGAATATCCGCGACGCACCCAGCCGCCCGTGGATCTCCCGCAGAATCTCGGCCTCGTTGCCGATGTACCCATCCGTCAGGAACGCGACGAACCGCAGCCGGCTCTCATCGTGCGGGAAGTCCAGTGCCACCTTGATCCCCTCGACCATCATCGTCCCGCCCTCGCCCTGCAGCGACTCGAGGTAGGTCAGCCCGCGCCGCACGTTCTCCCGTGTCGCCGCAACCGGCGCCGAGCCCAACTGCGACGCCCCGATCGAGAATCGCACGATCTGGAACGTGTCATCCGGCTGCATGTTCCGCAGCGCCCGCTCGACCGCCTTCTTCGCCTGAGCGATCGGCTGGCCGTTCATGCTCCCCGAGCAATCGAGCACGAAGACCATCTCCAGCGGCTTTCGCGTCAGCGTCTTGAGATCCTCCGGTGGATAAACCAGCAGGCTGAAGAACCCGCCACGCTCATCCTTGTGCGTCAGCAGCGCCGACTTGATCCGCTGCCCCGCCACCTTGTACCGCAACACGAAATCCTTGTTCGGGATCGCGTCCAGCTCGCTGAGCTTCACCGCCACCTGCTCGGGCGAGCCCTTCTTCACCGCCACGACGTGATTGGTGCTCTTGACCTCTTCGATGGCCACGCCGGCGTCGATCTTCACCGCCAGCGAAATATCGTGCCCGCTCCGCTCGCCCGGCTTGAGGTACTGTACCTCGCTCTTCTGCCCCGATTTACCGTTCATCCCGCGGGCCACCGCCCCCACGCCGTCCGTGCTTCCCGGCGGGTTGAACCGCGGCCCGACCACCATCGGAAAGACATACTCGTACCAGCCGTCGACATACGCCAGCGTATGGAAGTACTTGATATTGATGTCGATCGCCTTGCCGGGCTCGATGTTGGCCACCTTCTGCGTGAAAACATTGGGCCGTTCCTGCGTCAGCAGCGAAGCGACGTACCCTTGGGCCTTGGCCTCCGCGTACGTCCGCTCGGCCTCCTCGCGTTCCTTGATGATCCCGCGAATTCGCCGCTCCCCGACCGTCATGATGAACTCATTGACCGCCGCGTTCTCCGGCAACGGAAAGACATACACCGCCTCAATCTTGCTGTCATAAGGATTGTGATACTGCTGCGTAACGTCGACGGTCGCGATGTACGCGCTGATGCTCGCCGAAACGTCCGTATGCTTCAGCGGCAGCGGTATCTGCTTCTCCTCCCCCGGCATCACCGCCATCAACGCCCCGGAGCCTGGTCGGTTCTCGTCGGCCGGCTGCGCAACCTTGTCGGGTTTCTGGATGATCCAGAGTTCTTCGGAGGCAGAGGGGAGAGAACCTGGAAGGACTGGGATGCCAGGACCGCGGGGCAACATAAATCCTCGGAGGTTGGGGTTATTCGCTCGAACTGCCGCCCACGCGTCGGCCGATGGAGAGGCGGGGTAAACCAAGTTTTCGTGCCACGGGATTAGCCCGCTATCGTCACGATCGGTGTGCACCGTGCGATGGCTTTCCCTTTGCTCGATTTCGTGGATCTTATCTGCAACTTCTTGTCGCAGTCGCTCTTCATCCGAATCGGCAACCCCGGCGGTCTTCTGCCGCGCCTCCGTAGTTGGCTTAGCCCCAGATCCTCCTGGTGCTGGCTGTCCCGAGGAGGGCTCGGCGTGGCGATCCGACCGCGCGCTCGCACAGCCAGCGATAATCGCCATTTCGACTGACATGACGACCAAGCCAACCACAACGATGCAAACGACAATCCTGCGTTTCATGTCCCTGTTCCTCGCGATTGTGCCGGAATACTGCTTGTCTTGTGCTGCCTATCGCCGCGCCGCGTTCGTCGCGACCGCCTTGCTCCACGTCGCCGTCGCCGAAATCTTCTCGCCGTCCATCGACGCCGCCACAACCAGTTTGACGTCGTATTGCGGCTCTTCGTTCCCGCTGATCTGCACGTGAATCCGCGCCACCCGCGTCTTGCCCTTCGGCAGGTCGCGGCCGGTGTTGAACGCGGCAATGATGATCCGCTCGCGGCTCAGCGCCGCCGGGTCGTAGTAAGGCGGCTGCTTGAAAGCCGCATCCGCCCCGCCCTCCACGCCCACGATCTTGAATGCCCCGACCCTGGCCGTCATCTCGAACTGATACGCGGCCAGCGGCTTGTCGCCCGAGTCGACAAACACGTCCACCGCCGCGAACCGCACGCCGCTTTCCGCTTTCGCCGGCTGCGCCGCCGGATGCTGAGCACGAACCCAAACACTGGACGCCGCGACGATGCACCCCACAGTCAACACGATTCTGCAAGCCCGTCTCATGACGTCGTCCCTCCATCCAGCCGCACCGCCGCCATCGCGATCGCGTCCACATCCGCCCGATCGACCACGCCGTCATGGTTGAAGTCCCAGGTCTGGTCCACCGGTCCGCCGCGTTCCAGCATGCGGGCCAGCGCGAACGCATCGAGGATGTTGATGTGCCCGTCGCGGTTGAAGTCCGCCAGCCCGACGATCGGCGGCAGGGCCACCGGTTGCACCTTGGGCCCCTGCCACACGTCGCGGAGGAAAAAGATAAGGAACACCGCCGCCGCGGCCACGCCGATCCGCCCCCACCACCGGATCCGCCGCCGTGCCCGCAAGCCGTCGCAATGCCGCCAGGCCCGTTCGCCGACGGCATCGTCCACCCCGCGGGGAACAGTCCCTGGCGGCGTGTACAGCCGCTTCAGATCGTCCACCAACCCCGCCGGCAGCCGAAGCTCCGGCTCATCATCAGAATGTCTGCCATAGCCAGGCATAATTGAACCTCTGCCTCTTTAGCGCGCGGCGCCGCCTACAGGTTCACCGGAATTTGTCTTTTCTGTGAGACGGGAGCAGACCCGGCGGGTACCCTTCCGCTCCTCCTGCCCTACGTCCAGATCTGGAAATACGCCCGGGTCCGCCGATCCTCCCGCAGCTTGGCAATCGCATTGTGCAACCGCGATTTGACCGTCCCCATCGGAATCTGCAGGCTCTCGGCGATCTCCTCCAGCGACATGCCGTCCACAAACCGCATCAACAGCACCTCCCGATGGGCCTGCGGCAGCGCCGCCAGCACGCCGATCAGATCGCCTTCACGCGACCGCTGCTCGGGCGAATCGCCCGGCGCCGCCACCTGATCCAGGACGGCGTCCGCGGCTCCTCCCCGCCCCCGCTTCCGGCGCAGCGTCAGCGCGATGTTCTTCACCGCCGGGTACAAAAACGTGGTCAGCTTCACCCACAGGTTCAGCTTCGAAATAAGTGAAGGTCTCCTGCAAGACGTCGAGCGCGTCGTGCTCGTTGCCCGTGAACCGATATGCCAGTCGAAACACCCAATCCCGGTGCCGTTGGTACAGCTCCTCGAACGCCTCCACGTGCCCGAGATTCATCGCCTCGATGAGTTCGGCGTCAGGCGTCGGTCCGGCATCGGGAGCGGATTTGTCCATGCGTTCGCCCAGGCATACATACAATCTGAACGAACAGCATAACGGCCAATCGCCGCGAAGGTGAGTCCATGGCCCTGCCGGCCCCGAAGGGACGGACTATATGTCTTCCCGGCGGGTAGACCGATGTCTCCGCGTGAAGCAGTCGACGCTGATCGCGTCTGGCTCAGATGGGCGTCTCGATTTTCTTCGGTGGTGGAGGCTCCGCTTTCTTGGGAGCGGGCGGTTCCGCCTTCTTCGGCGCCGACGGTTCCGCCTTCTTCTCTGCCGGCTCCGCCGTGCTCGGCGCCGGGGCCGTCGACGTACCCGGCTTCGCCTCAGCCTTCGCTCGGCGGAGCCAGGCCAGGAAGTCCTCGTCGGTCGGCACAGGATTGACGTACTTGGCGGTGTAGACCATCTTGCCGTTGGGGTCGCACATCACGCAGACTTGCGGCTGCACGACCTTATAGCGGTTCTTGTACGGAGCGGACCACGCGAATTCCAGCTCCACGTTCACCGTATCCATCAGTTCCTTCTTGATGGCCGGGTTTTCGAAGACCTTCATCTTCATGTTGCGATGCTGCGTCGAATCCCAGGCCTTGAAATAGAACAGCAGCGCCTTGTTCTGTTCCTTGGCCAGTCGTTCGGCGAACGCTGCATCGATGTACCAGGTCGGCCCGCAGCCGCCCGCCAGGAGCAGCAGCGCTCCCAGGCACCATGACGCTCGACTCACCCGGCTTCGATGTCCCATCAGTTTCCTGTCCGACATATGATCTCTACACCTGTCCTTCAATGCGTATGACAAATGCGGTGCCCGAGGAAGTCAGGCTGACCGGCGAAGCAATTCATCTGCCACCGCCGCCGCTGCGCCGCCCGCGCCGTCGCCCGCCACGTCTGCGGCCGCCGGCGCGCCCATGATTGTTACCCGGAGGCCGTTGCCCCGGCAAGACGCCGGCACGGCCGCCCTCTCCGCCGGGCATCGGCCGGTCCGCAGGACGATCGCCGGGCACATTGCGACCCGGCTCCAGGTCAGCCCCCGTCACGGGGACTTCCCGCCCTCGCCGATCAGTACAAGACACCCGAACCTCGTCGACGTTAAGATCGTCTCTGGCGTGAATGCGGATGGTCTGGCCGGTGGCCCGCTCCAGATCGGTCAATTGGTGGCGCTTGCGATTCAGCAGATCGTTGGCCACCATTTGCGACACACCCACGTCAACGCTGGCGACGCCCGGCCGGTTGCTCGCCAGACGGATCTGCCGCATCACGTCCAGGCTCGCCGATTCCGGCGTCTTCACCCGGCCGCTGCCGGCGCAGCGCGGACAATCCCGATAGATGCTCTTGGCGAACGACGGGCGTTGCCGCTGCCGGGTCATCTCCAAAATGCCGAACTTGGAGATCCGCAGCAGCTTGGCCCGCTCCTTGTGCTTCTTCAGGGCATCGGCGAAGCGCCGCTCCACAGCCCGGCGATGCTTTTCCTGCGTCATGTCGATCAAGTCGCAGATAATCAGGCCGCCCATATCACGCAGCCGTAATTGGCGGGCGATCTCGTCCACCGCCTCCAGGTTGACCCGGTAGGCGGTCTCCTCGGCGTTCTCGGGAATCCGAAACCGGCCGCTGTTCACGTCGATGGCCACCAGAGCCTCGGTCTGCTCGATCACCACTGAGCCGCCGCAAGGGAGCGGCACCTGTCGCGAGTGCAGCTTGTCGATCTCCGATTCGATGCCATAGCGATGGAACATCGGCTCCGCGCCGGTGTACTCCTCCACCACGTCCTGCGACCGCGGACTGGCGATCGACAGGAAATCCCGCACCCGCCCCGCCACCGTCGGGCTGTCCACCACGATCTTGCCCAGGTTGGCGTCGTACACGTCGCGGATCGTGCGAATGACCAGGTCGGATTCCTTGTAGAGCTCCGCCGGGGCGGGCTCCTTCTTCAAGCGGATGGCCACCTTGCGCCACAAGCGGGTCAGATAATTCAAATCCCGCTGGAGATCCCGCTTGGGGCGATCCACGCCCGCGGTCCGCACGATGAAGCCCATCCCCTTGGGCAGCGACAACTGCCCGAGGGCCTCGCGGAGCTTCCGCCGCTGCTCGTCATCCTCGATCTTCCGGGAGACGCCGAGCTGCTCCATATCCGGCATCATCACCAGGAACCGGCCCGGCAGGGAGACATACGAAGACAATGTCGGGCCTTTGGTTCCGATTCCTTCCTTGATGACCTGAACCACAAGCTCCTGCCCCCGCCGCAGACAACTCTGAATCGGCGGCCGGTGCCGCCGCGGCGTCTTCTTGCCCACCAGCTCGGGCTCGCCCCGGCTCTCGGGGAAATACTTGGGGTGCAGATCGCTGATGTGGAGAAAGCCGTGCAACGGCAAACCGAAATCGATGAACGCTGCCTGGATGGACGGCTCCACGTTGGTGACGCGTCCCTTGTAGATGTTGCCAACGTTCGACGTGGCCGTCGCCCGCTCGATGTACAACTCCTCGAGCCGTCCATCACACATCAGGGCGATTCGGCACTCGTCGCCGTCGGAAACGTTGATCAGCATCTCCCTTTTTTCCGCCGGGACATGCTCCGTGATCTTGCCTTCTTTCGCCGACGACGGCCGGCGCCTGTCCGTCTCGTCTCGGGACGTGACCTCGACGAAGCCGGTCGGCCCCTCCTGTTCCACGACCGCCGGTTCGAAATCGAGCCTCTCGGCAAGTTCCGAGGGCTCTGCCTCAGCGGGCGGGGCTATGCTTGCGGGCGCTTCAGTCCGCCCCGCTGCTCGCGGTGGAGGCTGGCCGGTCCCTGTGGCCGCCTCGGAGAACCGTCCGCGGCCCCTCCGACGCCTGCCACGGTCCCGCGATTCCGGCTTGGCCGCTTCCCGATCCGCTTCATCGATCCTTGGGCGCGTATCGAGTTTCCGCTCTCCCGCAACCAATCCGCGGTCAACTCGCTCGGCTGTGAAGGAGGCGGGCTCGCGCTCTTCACTGATCCTGGGCGCCGGCGAGGAAACTTGGCTGCGATCCGCGACCGGCTCCTGAAAGCCGCGCCGACCTCTGCCGTGGCGCCCCCGCCTGTCTGATCCCGCCGGACGATCCCGGACATCCATGCCGACGCGTCTGTCGTCTTCACGACGCTCTTCCGCATGTCTGTCTTCTTCACGCCCCTCCAGAACCGGGCTTTCCTCGACCGCCGCGCCCAGATCTTCACCCTGCGCGACGGACGCTGCGGACGCTCGGTCCGCCTCGATCTGAGTCCGGAAAACCGAATCCGGTTCCAGGATTCCGGCACCGAAGGCCGAGTCCCGGCTCACGGCAGCCGTGGCGGGAGACGTCGCTCCCGGCTTTTCTGTCTCCTCCCGTGTTGCCGGCGGTTCCTCCGGCGTCTCCGGGCGAGTCTCCCAGCTTTCCACGCGGGCCTCCGCCGCTACCGACGGCGCCTCCATGGGCATTTCCTCCACCTGCGGCGCCGGCTGCTGATCTCCGCCCTCTCGCTCAATCTCTGTTTTCTTCGCCGCGGCCCCCGACCTCGAGGTTCCTCGCTTCTTCCGCATCGCCGGTCGTGCGGTACTGCCTGTCTTCTTGGATCGCGATTTCTGTTTCGCCACAATCATCCTCGTTCTGGGGATCGCACTGGCCGGATTGGGCCACGGGACATGCTGTTCTTCACGGTGTGTATTGCGTCTCGCGCCGACACAGCCTGTGAAGATAGTCACGGCTCGGTAGACCAAGGGCCTCGAGCACTTCGCTCGGCCGAGCCGTACCTTCTTGTGTAATTGTCTGCGACCAGGTCACTCGTTGCGGCGTCATCTCGATGCTCGAGATATACGGCCGAATGTCGATGGCCTTGCCGGTTCTGGCTTTCGGCGTCACTCGGTCGATCATCACATGCTCTTGCGACAGGATGTCGACCGCCCGCTGAGCCACCGCGGCATGAAGCGAAGGCCCGATTTCCAACGAATACCAAACCTTGCAAGGTCGCCGGCGATCTCCGGCTTCCAACATTTCGGCGGCGAGCAGATTCAGGCCCGCAGGCATCTCCCGCCGCAACCGGTCCAGCACGTCTGCCGGCGCCACCTCCGACGCCACCTCAACCACCAGCAGTTCGTCCAGCGATGCCACGCCGACCGGGCGGGGCAGCGCTATTCTCAGGCGGGGCTGGGGATTGAACCCCTGCGAGTAGGACACGGGTATCCTGGCCCGTGCCAGAGCTCGCTCAAACAACCGCAACGAATCGTGATGGGAGATGAATCGTAGGTCGCCCTCGACGGCGTACCGAATCGCCAAACAATTGCGCAATCCGTCCGCGATCCCTCACTGAAATAAGGTTCTTCCCGACGCAGGAGCGCTAACGTCGCGTCCCGTCGGCATGTTTTTCTCATCACCCGCCTGCACGGCAGGTGGCGGGAAGGCACTCTGCTGAGGCGGTCCTCGCCCGCTGTTGCCCTCTCGCGACCCGCCGACTCCGTTGGCGCCTCGCGACCTCAGGAAGGGTCTGTTCTTCTGCTCTGCCATGCGCCCTTCGCGCCGATGTCGGCGCCGTTCAGCCGGGCGCTCTCAAATATCTCCCCAGACCTTCCGTGTCTCATCTCGAAGGAAGTTTAGCACTTCCCGCTCTGTCTCGAACGACAAAACTCTCCGTTTTACCCTCTCGGCATCGGCTAACGTGACACTGCGGATGATCTTCTTGACCCGCGGGATGTTATTTGCGGCCATGGAGAACGTGCGCAATCCCATGCCAAGCAACAAGATAGTGAAAAGAGGATCGCCGGCCATCTCGCCGCACAGACTCACCGCCACACCCGCCCGGCAACCCTCCCGAATCACACCTCGGATCAGCCGCAGAATCGACGGATCCGCCGGCGTGTACAGTTGAGCCACGCGTTCATTGGAGCGATCCACCGCCAGCGTGTACTGGATCAGGTCGTTCGTCCCGATGCTCATGAAGTCCACTTCCCGGGCCAGTTCACGGGCGCAGATTGCCGCCGCCGGAGTCTCCACCATGACTCCGACCGGGATCGG
>Ga0335070_10005098_pt1 | contig 15422 bp, 10 predicted proteins | sample Lox_Sample_13_FD_206722 | JGI IMG/M metagenome (GOLD analysis project Ga0335070, IMG submission 206722) | Soil microbial communities from Loxahatchee National Wildlife Refuge, Florida, United States - Lox_Sample_1.3 | ecosystem: Environmental > Terrestrial > Soil > Wetlands | place: USA... | reverse complement strand
ATCCTCACACTCTCTAATAGCAACGTGAATCTCATCAATTTCCCGAATTTCACCAGTCGCGGGGCTTCGTTTCAAAGGGACATTCGCGCTGCCGTCAGTTACAATAACCATTACAGGCACTGTTGATGGATCCCGCCTTTTCGCCTCCTTCAACACTTCCCAGCCCTTGTACATGCCTGCTGCTAATGGCGTGAAACCACTGACCCGCATATTGACAAGTTTGCTAGCGACCACGCGCAAATTCGTGATTGGATGCTGGACAATTACCGCACTCAAATCCCTCAGAGCAACTATTCCAACCCTATCTCGACTCCTGTACGCGTCACTGTGCAGCTTAAGCAATGCTTCTCTGACGGCTTCAAGATTAAAAAGCATAGAGCCGCTGAGATCGACCACAAAAACCATCGTCAGAGGAGCTTTGTATGATCTTAGCTTCTCGCGGACATCCGCAAGGCTGATTCTCAGAGCCGTTTCAACAGGTTTCTCCCTCAGCTTTTGTCTTCTCGCGGCTTCGCGGATCGTGGCAGGTAGATGAATGTCCATTGGTTTGCCATGAGGGAATTTCCAGCCGTAGGGCTTGCCTTTCTGAAGAGTTGTTATTGCCGTCGCATGCCTCCCTGCGTAGACTCCGCGCTTTCGAATCTTAATCTGCCCCATTTTCAGGAAAAACTTGGATGGAGAAACCACTTTTCTCTCCAACCCAGCAAAGATCGGGCGACCCTGAGTCACATCCGTAGGCGTTGCTGCATTGTTCACTGTGGGAATGGCTTTCATGTCTCCCTTCTTTGTTGTCACTGTCTTATCCTCGTAAGTTTCGCCTTGGAGCTTGTCGCCGCCAACCTGAATCCCATCCGTCACGGGCGCGTTTTTCGGGTTTTTCTTCAATCTTCGCCCAGTGCCCCAGATACCGCCCATGAATCTATCGATGAAGAACCTCAGTGAAAGCGTTTTTCTCTCCAGCTTTCTGGCAGCGTTGTCTTTCTCTGCCCGCTTCTCCTCTTGCTCTTTCGCATCTTTCTTAACCCAGAAAACCGCTCTTCCCTTCAGAGACTTCCTCTTGTCCATTTCGCTCTTCGTAGTTTCTCCAGTCTTCTCGAATTGAAATAGCTTCTTAACTGAGGCAGAGAAAACTTCACCTATTTCGTTTGAAGATGCAGGCTCAAGGAAACCGCCTTCTCTCGTTCTATGGCTCAATGCAAGGTCTGCAGCCACAAGGATATCATTCATGGTGACTTCAGTTCGGTTTTCAAACGCTGCAAGTGTCGCGGCTGCCTTTGCAATCACTATGTCCGGTCGCAAACCGTCAACCTTCAAGTCTAAACAAGCTTTGGATACACTTTTCAAAAGCTCCTCTGGGAGAACTATGTCTTTGAGCGTCTTCCTTGCTTTTACTATCCTATTCCGCAACTCCTCTTGCAGGGGCTTGTACTTCTCGTAGAATTTTTCAGGATCAGCTTCAAACTCCATGGTTCTTTTTACGATCTCAGCTCTGTCGTCTACTGATGATATCGTTCCGACGGTGACTGACAGCGAAAAGCGGTCTAAGAGCTGGGGTCGCAGTTCACCTTCTTCAGGGTTCATTGTTCCAATGAATATGAATCTGGACGGATGGCTTACCGATATTCCTTCCCTTTCAACGACGTTCCATCCTGTTGCAGCCGCATCCAGCAAATCGTCTGATATGTGGTCTGGAAGCAGGTTGACTTCGTCCACGTACAGGATGTTTTGGTTTGCAGCTGCAAGAATTCCAGGCTCAAGCGCTTCTATTCCAAGCTTTATGGCTTTTTCTACATCTAGACTGCCGACAACTCTGTCTTCTGTCGCCCCCAAGGGCAGATCGACAACAATCATTTCTCTTTCTTCGGCTTGCATTTTGCCATCTTTTGCATACTTTTCCGCGCAAGGCGGGCACATGTTAGACGGATCATCAGGATTGCAGTTGAAAAGACAGTCTTTAACAACTTTGATTTTTGGCAGAATGTCTGCAAGCGATCGCACTATCGTACTCTTTCCTGAACCTTTCGGTCCTCTTATAAGAACGCCGCCGATTTTCGGGTTGATTGCGTTTATCAATATGGCTAATCGTAGCTTATCCAAGTTCACAATGGCGGTGAATGGGAAGACGAGCCTTTTCCTCTGTATTTGCAGCTTCTCTCCCATGTACTGAGATAGATGTTTTCTCGGTTATTAGTTTTGGCTTGCTTTTTTATGCAGGCTTTTTGGGCAGTGTTCTAGTTCTAGAACCAACACGTTCGAATGCATGGTATTATCCATTGCGATTGTCCATGTTTACTCAGGCGAGGATGATGAGAAGAATCAGTGAAGGGTTTCTTGGTAGTACGTTGCCGGTTGGGGGGTAGTGGTGAGATGTACTGGGACATGGATTTTAGAACAAGAATATGCAAGTACTACAAATCCGTCTTTTGCGTTAAGTGTTTACGATTTGAAACGTTCATGACAACAGTTGATCAGAACCCGACGACAGAAAAGGATTTCGCACACCTAAAATGGCAATGTACGAATTGTGCACATCAGAAGACAGCCCCTCTGTATGAACCAGGAGACTACTAGACGCTTTCGTTCACAGCACCATTCACGACTCATTTGTTCTGTTGCCTGCTGTCGGCAAAGCAGTAGCAAGTCATATAAAGACAACGCGGCAATGGAACAAAGACAAGACTGGTGTGGGGAATAGTGAGGTCTCAGAATGAGTGATGTGCCGAGTGTTAAGAAGTATATGGCAGAATTGATCGGCACCTTTGTCCTTGTCTTCATAGGGTGCGGAAGTGCAGTCATCGCAGGCAAATTAGACATAGGTTTTGAAGGGATAGCTTTTGCTTTCGGTCTGTCTTTGTTGGCTATGGTTTATGCCATTGGAGGGATTTCAGGATGCCACATAAACCCCGCCGTGTCCCTGTCGATGCTTGCTGCAGGAACGATGAAAGTGAAAGACACTGTGGCTTATATAGTGGCACAATGTGTTGGAGCCACGATCGCTTCAGCTTTGCTTTACTTGGTGGCGCTTGGAGACCCGTTCTACGTGCTCGGCATCAATGGGTTGGGACAGAACGGGTACGACGTAGCTTCTCCAGGTGGCTTTTCAATGGTTTCTGCTTTCACTTCTGAAGTTGTTCTGACCTTCATCTTTCTGCTGGTCATTCATGCATCTCTTGGCGAGAGAGCGCCTAAAGGCTTCGCAGGCATTTCCATCGGCTTGAGCCTTGTCTTCATCCATCTAGTAGGCATACCAATAACAGGTACTTCAGTGAACCCCGCAAGAAGCTTTGGACCAGCCGTCATACTTGCCGTATTAGGTGAAACCACAGCCCTAAATCAGCTCTGGCTGTTCTGGGTGGCTCCCATCATAGGCGGACTACTTGCGACGTTACTGTGGCGATTCATAAAATAATCAGCTTATGAAAGTCGTGACACGTTCACTCTCATGTGAGATAGGAACTCCTTTGATGGGGCCGGGACCGGGATTTGAACCCGGGCGCTAGGCTCCACAGGCCTATAGGCTACCAAGCTACCTCACCCCGGCCACGTATCTTCCGCTGGGTTTGGCGCCGTCCATTTCTGGGTGGGCGTTGTTATTTATGCTTTCTGAACATACTTTGTTGTGATCGCTGTCGCAGAAAGCGCGCAAAGTTTTGGCGGCTCAACAGCTAGCTTTCTACTTTGCAGTCAACCTGCTCGATGATAGACCCTACTCTCCCTTATATATGCCTTAAATCAGAAACCGAGACGAGTTGGCGAGGGACAACGCAAAAATGTCTGTCATGTGACTTGATATATCGATGCTGCCACTTTGCGTCGCAAACCATCCATGTATTTCTTGTGGTCATAAATCCATGAATCATTTTTGAAAAATTCGCCTGAAAATGTCTGTCGAGACCTCATCGTCAAGTCCTGTATGGCATATTTGTAGCTTCGCACAAGCTTCATCCTTGCCAGCGCAGACAAAACATCCACGAATTTTCGAAATTCACCCAGCGGAAGGAAAACCTCCATGACCAAGCCGTTTTCTCCCAGAACCTTGCCCATAGTAACAACGAAGAATTTGTCCAAAAGAGATCTAGCAAACTTTGCAAAGGTCGCATAGTCATGGAAAGTCACGACAAAATACACCATGACTGAAGGAGTGTTGCCATATCTCATCACGAAGACTTCGTAGCCCTCGATAAGCTTTCTCTCTAGCAGGTGTTTCCTGTAATGGAAGTGGGCTAACTGACGACTTATTCCCAGATCCTCAGCGATTTCCTTCACGGTTCTCGTGGCGTCCGCCTCAAGCTTCATAAGCATCTGAACGTCTATTTCATCGGCACACACCGGATAAGACTTAGGCTCCATCAATGTGTAAGGAAGATCAGTTTTCTGCGTTTTCACTTCTTTCGTCCAATCATTCCAGCGGAACACCCAGTTTTCTCCTTGGCTGTCAAACCACTCGGAGGTTATGCGACCAGCTTGGAAACACGTTGACCAGTATATCTTTGGATCCTCAGCCACGTCCAAACGCTTCATTTCACGCAAGTACTCTTCAAACTCGTCTGTGTGTTGCCTGGGAATTGCGTAAGCTGCTGTGCAACCTTCAACTGAACCATACGATCTGCATATGTAAAGCCAGAACTCGTTAGCCTTCAAACAATCGAAAAGAAGCTGCTCCATTCCTGGTTTTGCTTCCATGAACACAACTGCCTTTCTCAACCCGATTTTGGTGTGGTATACGGAAGTGTAAGTTCTCAAGAAAATTTGGGGATTTAATCGCATGCGTTTGATTCTGAACTCTAACGTATCCCGCGGAATTCCGACAACCCTCGCTATCTTTGACAGGTTTCTCGGCCCAATTTCCCATAAGGCTTGCAGGATTTTGATGTCAAGAGCCGTTAACGGTTTGTGCATCAGAGTCCCCTAGCAACCAATTCAACGCTATATTGCCAAGCTTTTATCTTTATCTCACCGTGGGTCCGCCTGGACAATCAATAGGATCTCCTAGAGGCTTAACTGTACCACCTTGTCCCACTAGCGTTATGCAGGCTTGACTCGTAATGTTGGTTTTCGCCTTAGCTATCAGTTCAGTAGAAAATGCTGAAGCCGCAAATGTTGCGCCCGCGACCAGAACAACCAAGAAGATAAATAAGGCAAGTTTTGTTCTCAACCCTTCACCCCCTTTCCCTTTCGGGAAGATTAACCTCGTTTTTCGGAGATAAGAAAATTTCGGTGTAGCTTATCGTGAGAGTTCATTTTACATTTTAGCTAATTATTCCCATTTAGTACCAAAAAAGTAAAATAGATTCACATAGCCATAAGTGCCGCTTATGAGAGAGAAGAAGATCTGCGTAATCTGCGGAAAAGCGATCCGCAGTAAGCTGACTTGTGACAAATGCGGAAGATTTGTTTGTGATATTTGCGCAAAAAACGACGCCACAGCCAGATACTGCCCAGCTTGTTTTGACCAAGTGCAATCAATTCGAAAACTCGCGTAGCCTTCAACTTTCTCAAACTGCCATTTTTCCAGAATATGCCTCTCTCACGTTCTAAAGGCAAATCACCCCAAAGGCACGTGAACAGCTACGAGTCTTTGTCTTTCGTTTCACATCACTCTTCGATGTGAACTTCCTGCGAGCCCATTTAAGTTGAGTGTTTATTAGAATCTTGCTTCTTCTCATAGAACGAACCTTTGATTCAGCAAGTGAAGAAAATGGGCAAGAACGAGCAGAGTACAGAGAAAAACACTCAACTTGCGTTACTAGGCGCCGCGCATTCTCTCAATCACTCACTGTTTGTGATAACACCGCCTCTCATGGCAATGATTATGAACACGCTAGGAGTCACAAAACTCATTATAGGCTCAATTGCAACAATCGCTTCTTTCATCTACGGCGCAGGTTCTCTCATTGGGGGACCGCTGGGAGACAAAATCGGCGAAGCAAAAACAATAATCCTCTGCCTCACTCTTTCCGGACTTTCAACCTTCATAATGCTGGCAGCAGCTTCAGCCTCGAACACTTATGCTTATATCATGGCATTAGTTTTGATCGCGGCTTGGGCAAGTTTTTACCACCCTACGGCTAATTGTTTGATTTCAAGGGTTTTTACGTCGAATGTGGGCGAAACTATGGGTTTGCATGGTGTAGGCGGCACCTTAGGAACGGTGCTGACACCGACGATTGCGTGGTTCATAGGTTCAATTTTCGGATGGGCTTGGGCGTTTGTGACGTTTGGCGTGTTGTCCATGCTCTTGGCATTGCCGTTCCTGAAAGCATTTAAGAAAACCAATTGCGAAGTCACTAACACAAGCTCGATACTTAACGCATTAAAGATCCGTGAACTGTGGATACTCTTGATTTTCAACGTGGCAATTGGGCTATTCATGAAGGGCGTTGAACTATATTTTCCGATTTATCTGAGCACGAACCGTAATATCGATGAGATGTGGGCTTCCATTGCCCTTACTTTGGTCTTAGCTGCCGGCGTTCCTGGACAATGGTTGGGCGGAAAAGCTGCTGACAGATTCGGTTCGAAGAGGGTTCTGATAGTCACCTCGTTCGGAGTCTGTGTGAGTCTGCTGTCTATATTGTTTGTTCCAGTCTATGTTGTCGGGATAGCCTTGTTCATTGTGTTTTACGGTTTGTCATTCTATGGGCATCAACCAGCGCTGAATTCGCTAACTGGGCTGCTATCACCAGAGAACCAGCGCGGAGCAGTCTATGGCATATTTTTCTTCACATCATTCGGTATAGGTTCACTGTCTCAGACCCTCGCAGGATACATAGCCGACGCCTATGGTTTGGACTTGGCCTTTGGCATGTTTGCTGCCTTCGCATTTGCAGCTTTACTGCTATCGTTCAAGCTGCCGAGTAATAAGAAATAGAACTGAAAGCTCTACGTAATCGTTAGCGCGTGTAGAAGTAGCAACAATTGTTTCAGTTTTTGAGCAATCTCAGAAGTTCGCGCTTTTGCTATAGAGCGCAATGCAAACAGTTTGCCGAAAGTTTTCGAAGCTTATTAATAGGTCAGCCGAATAGGCTCATGTTAACCTGTACACAGGGTCTCTTAATTCCCATTTGGTGTTTCACGGCTCTCTGGTCATGAGAGAAATGAACCACTTGACATTTACTCGACGAGTTTTGAGCACTTGTTATCGCTTCAGATGCACGTAAGATTACCGAAGCTGGCAACCTTGCGCTGAATGATTAAATTTGTTTGTGCTCAAATAATAGCAAAAGACAAGGAAACCTCAAATCTATCATCAGGTTGACATGGGAAAGGTTACGATCAAGCGCGAAGCAAAGTTCATAGTTTACAATAGATGCGTATTCGATGTAATACGTAAATTCTGTCTTGCGGAGGCATCGTTCTCGACTTCTTCCTGTCCCGCATCAACAAACCAATAGTTCATTTTATGAAGTCACATAATTTGTGGAAAACTGTTTTAGGATTCGCATAAAAACTAGAGCTATTACATGTGCAATATCATAGGAATTCATAGACACTGAGTTCAGCATAGTGAAGCATCGAAGTTGTTCCTGGTTTGCTTGAATGAATCTATTCGTGTTCTCCGATCACTTGAATCAGGACAATTCTTGTTCTCGGGTGAACGTCCGTCTCAACAAATAACAAAGACTGCCAAGTTCCAAACTGCACCTTCCCATCGACTATAGGCAAGGTCTTATCAGGGGGTAGAAGCACGGATCGCAGATGGGAATGAGCGTTTGATGGATGATTATAGTCACTGCGCTTTGGAATAATCTTTTCAAGAAAAGTCTTTAGATCGTTCAACAAGGCGTAGTCGCTCTCCGTCAGAACTAGCACTCCGGTAGCATGCGGTGCAAAAACATGAGCCAAACCGTTTGTGATGCCTGATTCGGCAACAACCTGACTCAATTTCTCAGTCAAGTCGACGAATTCAATCTCTCCTTTTGTCGAGAAACTGTAGCTTTTCGTGAAAACTTTGAATCCAGTCACGCTCACTTTCACTCCAATAGCTTCGTCATAATTATCTCATCTATGTACTCGCCATCTCGAAGAAACTTCCTTGGAATGCGACCAGTCTCTACAAACCCAACTTTTTCATAAACGTGAAATGCCCGCTTGTTACTGGCAAAGACGTTAAGCGTTAGAACCTGCAATCCCCAGCGTCCCGCTTGATCAATGAGAGCCTTCATAATCTCTGTGCCAATTCCGATATCCCTATAGCCTTTCCCGATAGCGATACCCACGGTGCCGACGTGTCCAGAATGGCCAGTCTCTCTGCGAATCTCAGAATTTGCAACAACTTTTCCTCCAACCTCCGCGGTCAAATAGAAAATCTCGTCCTTCTCTAGTCTTCCCAGAGCCCCAGCCAACCAGTCGATTTCCTCTTGCCTCGAAACCTTCTCTGTTCTGACTATGTCCACTTTCTCCTCCACAAGAGAGTTAATGAGTTCGAGCAAATCGTCAAAATCCTCCCATCGCAATGTCCTCAAAACTACTTTTCTGCCATCTTTGCCACAAAACGTTCTGACATTCTTTCCTGCTTTCATAATTCTCTAATTGCCTTTTAAGCTCTTTAACCCTTTTCGAAATCAGCCCAAGCCGAGGCTAAACGAGAGCATTCAGGTGATGCTTTTGTATACAAATACCCTCAGCATCTATCTCTCAGAGGGCTGGTGATACGTGAAACGCGCTTGTAATACCAGAGCCACCAGAGGCACTGAACAGCATTAGCCGAATGACAAGATAAGAGAAAACTCCGTCGTTTAGCCTACACCAGACACGGCAAGTTTCCCATCTCATATAGGATGAGATAGGAAAACGCTTCTTTTTTCAGATACAAAGACTGCAGAATACCTTAAATGAGAGCCTCTCCCGCCGCGTCCAAGATGCATGCTGTATACGGAAGCATCCCCAAAAGTCACAAACGCACAGTCAGTTCATTTGAATAAAGTTAGCAAGGCGGAACCACTTGCTTCCAAGAAGTCAAGACATTTGAGCAAACCATGGAATCAAAGAGCCTCTGGCCCATCCCAATTCTGTAATCCAATCAAGAAGCCGACCAAATTACATAGGAAGTCGGGAATGCAGGCTCTTGGAAGCCGCATCGTTTATGCCAACAGTGATAGAGACACCGCTGGAAAACTGGTTAGGCACTCGAAGTAGTTCCGAAGCCAAGGGCGTTTGCTTCGCATGGAGATTTTCGACAGTTTTTATATGAGGCTCCAGCGAAGTCCATACTGAGGGCTTTAGCGGTTTTGTTTTGGCTTGTTTTTGGGTTTCTTTTTGAATTTAGGGCTTAGTTTGATGTTCAGAATTTTTGTTCTGAGTGAAAAGTTTTGGCTTATTTCTCTAGGGCATGGTAACGGACAAACTTCGTACCTAATTTAGGCTTGTTTTGGCTGGTTTACGGTGTTGGAATGGTTCTTTTTGGTTTTGGGGCTTAACGATTTTCGAAAGAATTATCTGAGGGAATCAATATTTTCCCTGTAATCTGAGTGGCAATCCTAATCTTCTTATGCCTAGTTAACTAGTAATAGCTTGAACGAACTCGGGAATCACGAAAATGACAGAATACAAGAGAACAAACCTGAAAGGACTTTGCATCAAAGTAAAAAATGGAGTTTACATCGATCTATATCTCAAAGAAGGTATTTCCGAAAAGACAAGTCACGCCACTTACTTAACCCTAAGCATTTACAAGAACGGAAACAAGACGGCAGTACATCTGAATAAACCAAAGGCTTGCCAATTGAGTGTAATGCTTAATCAATTGGTAGAAGAAGGAAACAACAAGGACTACGATAGACTTAGACAGAAATATCCAGATCAAGATTCTTGGCACATCACCTAAGAGGCCTTATTCTTAAAATCTGTTTCCTATAAGAAATTTAGTTATAGCTCTCACGCTGTCACATCGCATACGGGAAGAGAATGAAGCTCTGTAAAATGTGAGTGTTATACGTGCTTCTTGCATGGTGGCATCGTCACGGTTGAGGTATTTGCGTGTTCTACCCCTACCTTTTCTGTTAAGAAATAGGCTATCGTGTCCATGCGTTCCGTGAATTTCAAGGGTTCCGATTTTCCGCGTTCGGCTGGTTATGTTATCAGTCTTTTTCATATTGTTGATTTTGAAATAAGTGCTTTAATTGGTTCTCGGCATATCTTGAGATAGACGAAAGGAAAGGTGCCGCGTTTGGGTTTTGACCATTTTGGGGACAGCGTCGAAACGCTTGAGAAACACGTTGAAGGACGCAAGATCAGAGTCGAATGGAACTGGGCAGACTTCAAGAGCACAGAAGGATTTCCAGTTGATGATAATCTCATGGACTGGGTTATCGGCCAAGATCAGGCGCTCAAGGAATGCTTTCTCTGCCTGGATGAGTGGGTGCACAAGCTTAAGTGGCTGGAGAAGACCGAGTGGTACGAGAAATGGAGCAAGCCTAATCAAGAGAAGCCTTCGGCCAAGACTTCAATCAGCCCTGGTCCTTACCTGCTGTTGTTAGGCGATCCTGGCACAGGCAAATCTTTGCTTGGCAGAGCTTTAGCTGAGAAGCTTACCCAAGTGTACAAAGAAAATGGCATAAAGCTTTTTGACGTCTTGTGCTGGAAGAACCCGTTGCTCCCGAGCCAGCCAAGAATCTCGATTCACACAGCTGCGGAAGCAAAGAAAATCCAGCAGAGCGAACAGCTCAAAGAGCTTAAGAGAAAATTCACGACCAAGATAGGCTTGAAGGCGTTGCAATCTTTCCTTGTAACCATGGGTATAGTTCTCATTTGTCTTGGGTTCTACTTCCTCTACCAGAGTTGGATGACTTGGAGCCTGAACCCCAACTTCTTAGGAGAGACTTTGCAGGAATATTACAACAATAGCTACGTAGACTATCTGCTTGACAAGTTCATAGGACTCGTGCCATTGACCTTCATCCCGGGAGGAAGCCTCATCTTCTTCGGAGTCTTCATCTGGTGGTTTTCCAGACTGGCTGGCGGAGGCGGAATGAAAGGCATTGGAGGAGCACAGCAATCAGACATTCCCAAACTCCTAGTGGACAACAGCGCAGGACGAGCACCTTTCGTGGACGCTACAGGACACAGAAGTGCTCAACTCTTCGGCTCAATAGCTTGGGATCCTTACCAAACAGGTGGATTGGGCACGCCAGAACACCAAAGAGTTTCGGCAGGAGACGCGCACGTAGCTTCAATGGGTATTCTGTATATCGATGAAGTGAAGAACCTTGACCAAGAAGAAGCCATCACTCTTTTGACGGTGCTTGAAGATGGGCAACTACCGATAACTCTTAGAGGAAGATTGCATGGAGGAGACACCGCTGCAATGGCAGTTTCTACTGAACCTGTTCCTGCAATAACCTTTCTAGTCGGTGCAGGCAACTTTGATAGCATAGGTCAGATTCACGCTGCGCTAATGGACAGATTCTACGGCTACGGCAAAGTCGTAAAGATGAACAATGACATGCCGAACACTGTTGAAAATAGGCGAAAATATGTGCAGTTCATCGCACAGGAAGTCAAGCGTTTCAACCTTCCACCATTCAGCAGAGAAGCTTGCGTTGAAATTCTTGAGGAGGGCAGAAGAAGAAGCAACAAGCGTGATGCTCTCTCAACGAAATTTAGACCATTGATCTCAATCATCAAAACTGCAGCGACGCTTGCAATGAACGAAGACTGCAAAATCGTCGGTAGAAGACATGTTCTTGAAGCCATTGAAAAACACTGCAAGACCATTCAAAGACAGATCTTGGAGCATGAGATGAGCGAAAGAGGCAAGCTCCTGGAAATAAAGCCGAAAGGAGTCAAGCTTGGGCAAATACACGGTTTGGCAGTGATCAGAGACCCATACAGCGGAGAGATGACCGGCAACGTTCTAAACGTCAAAGCACAAATGGTCAAGAGAAGCGAGCTTCGTAGAGACTATCCACTCAAAGGCTATTACAAAGTGACAGGAGTTGCCAAAGGGCAAAGCTTCATCTCAGACAGCATAGCCAAAGTTCGAAGCGTCATCCTCCAAAAATACGATGTTGACATAGCGCAGGACTACCTAACACACATCGACTTCTCCCAATCCAACGGCGTTGATGGACCTTCTGCAGGCGTGACCATGGCGATACTGCTATGCTCAATGATCGAAGGCAAACCGGTTAGACAAGACGTCGCAGTCACTGGAGAAATAAACCTAGGAGTCGGCGATTCGATCCAAATAACAGCTGTAGGAGGAGTCTATGAAAAGATCAAGGCTGCAGAAGCTTGGGGCTTCAAAAAAGTCGTGATTCCTCAGAAGAATTATGAACACTCCATAGACATCAAAGACTACAAGATCGAAGTGGTGCCAGCTGCAACGCTCGACGATTACCTGAGAGAATGTCTCGTCGAAAAACCAATGCTGAAGATTCCAGTGCAGACTTATAAGCCGAGAAGATCCTAAAACTCTTGGGCTGAAATTCCATTCTCCATAAGCTAAAATTCTTTGGCCCAGGAGTTTCCTATTTCATGAGGGAAGTGGACAAAGCAGAGATCCGCAGATGGCGCAAAAGAGGCTTCTATAGCGAGAACGCTCTTGTTAAGCTTCTTCAGAAAAATGGTTATCACGCTGTGCGTGTTCCAGTCAGCAACCCAAGCTTAAACCCCTTGCCAGACGTGATGGCAAGAAAAGGCGCGCAGATCTACGCTTTCGAAGTCAAAAACGCCACCTACTACGCCTATTTTCCAAAACAGCAAATTGACAAACTCTTCAGATTTCTAAATGAGATCGTCCCATTGGATATCCAATACAAACACGCGGTTCTGGTGGCACATTTGGGCAAGAAATGGCTTTTCAAGGAGATAGACTGGAAAGAATGGGAGAAGAAAAAACTTCCTAACAAAGCAAGGATATTAAAGCGAGACCGAGGGAATTTTGCATTATAGAAAAGAAGATGAAACTATGCAAAAAGACGACGTTGCAGTGTTAGCGTCACTTCTAAGCAAGACCTATGAGACAGAAGACGTGAAAGTCGAGGTTTTGAAGGATGTAGAATTCTGCGTTGAGAAAGGGGTATTCACAGTCATCGGAGGAGCTTCTGGATCAGGAAAAACCACCCTGCTAAACATTATTAGTGGAATTGACAAGCCATCAGGCGGAACCATAATTGTGTTCGGAGAAGATTTAGGGTCTAAAGATGAGGATTTTCTTGCCAGCTTCCGCTGCAACAACATCGGTTTTGTCTTCCAAGCCTATAATCTGGTTTCAACTTTGACTTCGGCAGAGAACGTGGCGTTTCCCATGGAGTGGCTCAGGAAATCCCCAGAACATATCGAGGACCGAGTGAGTGAATTGTTGGAGGTTGTAGGGTTGAAGCAGAGGGCACAGCACTTTCCATTTCAGCTGAGTGGTGGGGAGCAGCAACGTGTTGCTTTTGCTCGTGCCTTAGCGAACGATCCTCCTTTGTTGCTTGCTGATGAGCCAACAGGCAACTTGGATACGAAGACGAGTCTGAAGATTATTGAAATACTTGGCAGATTGAAGGACGCTGGAAAGACTGTTATTGTAGCGACTCATGATGAGCGAATATCCAAGTTGGCAGATCAGCAGTTCCATCTAGAAGAGGGGAAGCTGGTTACCCTAGATGAGTGAAACGTTTTTTTCCATAAACGATTTGTTGCGAAGAAGATTGCAGACAGGTCTAGTGACACTTGGGCTAGCGCTATGCGTAGCTTCCACGCTTTTTCTCCTGCTGCTCGGGGACAAGATCGGGTTTGGAATATTGGCAGTGTCTGGGAATCGCCTCACGGCAAGCTTCACATCAGTGTTTTCAAGCTTTATAGTGTTTGTGGGGTTCTTAGTTTTTCTGGTTGGAGTGGTCATCATTGCTTTTTTGGCTTTTGTGATGATGTCGCAGCGAGCTCGTGACGTTGGGTTGATGAAGGCTGCAGGCTGCCCGAACGATTTGATCTTCGGGTTTTTCATGAATGAACTTGTGATAGTGTCGCTTGCAGGATGTTTATTAGGCGTGGCTATAGGCATAATAGGTGATTACGCTTCTACTGGCTTTCTGAACAGTATTGGCTTTCAGGTTTCGCAGGAATCCATCAACCTGTGGGTTGCGCTTATCATATTCGCAATATTCTTCATGCTCTCATTGATTGCTGGTGCCAAGCCAATATTTGACGCAACCAAAATTGAGCCAGCCAAGGCGATGTCCCCGAGCTATTACTATGGAGTAAGGAAGGAATCTGATTTCAAAGGCTCTGCTAGGGCAGGCTTGGCTTTCAAGATGGCAATGCGCAGCTTGTTCCGTCGCAAGTCTGCGACACTGCGGATTATCGCATGTTTGACTGTAGTTTTTGTTTTGGTGACTGTAGCTGTTGCGGGAGGCTTGATCGCCGACCGTACGACGGCAAGCTGGGTTGAAAGAGCTGTTGGAAAAGACGTGGTTTTAGTGGCTCATCATGATATGTGCAGTCAATACAGCCTTCTGTTAGCGAAGTTCTATGAAACACAAGGAAATACACCGTTCAACTACACCGATAAAAGATACCAGATTTCAGACGCCCTTCTGAACCAGTTGAGTCTCATACAAGGCTTGAGCATTGACCTTCGTCTGGTTCTTGAGGCGAACGTTAAGGAGATTGAAGGTTGGACGATTGAGCCTGGAACGTTATCAACGAAACCTCTGGGCGACAGTCGCCAGAGCGAATCTCTTGTTGTCGGAGTTGAGCCTGAAAAAGTTTTGAGTGACTGGCTGTTGGAGGGGGGATTTCTTGAAAACAATCAATCACATGAAGCAGTGGTTGGCGATTCGTTGGCTAGAGGCATTCTTGATGCTCCGTTAAACCAAAGCGTGGAGGCATTTGGAAATACTTTTGACGTGATCGGCGTCTGCATAGACTCGATCAACAATGGAAAAGTCACCTACGTGCCGCTGCAAACCTTGCAGAATATTTCCGGAGTTTCAGGTCCAAACATTGTGATGATTAAGATTGATGCGTCGGTCAATCGAGCGGAAGCCTTGAGCGAGATAAATGCAGCCGTGAACGCAACAAGCCCAGAGTTCGAGGTTCTTGAGCTTAATAGTTTGCTGGATAAGCAGACTGGCTTTCTGGGGTTCATCTGGTCTACCATAATGTTATTGCCGGTTTTCTCGCTGTCTGCAGCTGCTGTGTGCTTGATAGGTTACACGATATTGACGATAAATGAACAGAGGCAAGAATTCGGTATTTTGAGGGCTGTTGGTGCGAAACCCAGAACTGTCGTTGGGATTGTGGCGGTTCAGAGTTCGCTTGTTTTACTTTCGAGTTATGCTACTGGAGTAGCATTGGGGATAATTGCCACATTGCTTGTTTTGATGCGTGAGCCGCTGGTTACTGGCTCCACTGTACTTGAAATAGCTGGTTGGTTGCTTTTAGCTTTGGTCGCAATGTTCAGCTTCAGTCTTTGGCCAGCGACAAGATTCGCA
>Ga0335070_10005097_pt1 | contig 15422 bp, 13 predicted proteins | sample Lox_Sample_13_FD_206722 | JGI IMG/M metagenome (GOLD analysis project Ga0335070, IMG submission 206722) | Soil microbial communities from Loxahatchee National Wildlife Refuge, Florida, United States - Lox_Sample_1.3 | ecosystem: Environmental > Terrestrial > Soil > Wetlands | place: USA... | reverse complement strand
ATCGCATTGGCATGCAACTCGCATTGGCCCTCGACACTATGCTGCATCAAAAATACGACGCAAAAGACAGCTATTTTGATCCAGAAGCAAGCACCTTCGAACCCACACGCAAAGACAAGAACGTTGAAGCAGTAAACATAGTTCCAGGCGAAGACGTATTCTACTTCGACTGCCGTATCCTGCCAAAATACGACGTAGATCAAGTCCTCGCCGACATCCACATCGTCAAAGCTGATGTTGAAGCAAAAACAGGCGCAAAAATCACCATCGAAAACGTGCAAAAACAACCCGCTCCAAAACTAGTAGACGCTGACGCCGAAATCGTTCAGAAACTGCGGACAGCTTTGAAGAACGCAAGAGGAACAGAAGCAACCGTTGGCGGCATAGGCGGTGGAACGTGCGCCGCATTCTTCCGGGAAGCAGGAATCCCAGCGGTAGCATGGAGCACAATAGACGAGGTGCCGCACTCGCCGGACGAATACTCAAAGGTAGCGAACATGGTTGCTGATGCGAAAGTCTTCGCCCTACTAGCGACGCTGTAACGGATTAATGACATCCTTTAGATGAATACGTCTGCCAGGAAGCAATTTTTTCAAATAGTATCATTTCAAACGGGACAAAACTGTTTTAAGCCCCGCTTCAAGTGTATTCCCCAATCCTGCCAAAGGCAAGTGAGACATTGAACAAAACCGACAGAATAATTTCTCAAGTACGCAGTGAAGGTCGTAAAGCCCTGCTCGAACCCGAAGCAAAAACAATCTGCGCAGAATACGGCATAAGCGTAACAAAGTTCAAAGTCGCAAAAAACGAGAAAGAGGCAATCACCTTAGCAGGGCAAGCAGCAGTTCCCGTCGTATTAAAGATCATTTCACCAGACATTATCCACAAATCCGACGCGGGCGGCGTGGCAGTGAACCTGAGAACCAAAGAAGAAGTTAAAGCAGCCTACAAGAGGATTTTGGAAAACGCAAAAAAGTACAAAGCAGACGCGCAAATCAAAGGCGTACTCGTTGAAGAAATGGCAAAACAATCCACGGAAGTCATCATAGGCGCGGTAAAGGATCCACAGTTTGGCCAAACACTCATGTTTGGCTTAGGCGGCATATTCGTTGAAGTCCTCAAAGACGTTTCTTTCCGCGTAGCACCAATTACGGAGCAAGAAGCCGCCGAAATGATTGTTGAAGTAAAGGCGTTCCCTCTCTTGAATGGGTACCGAAACACGCCCCCCGTCGACGTGAAATCACTCGTCTGTCTCCTCTTGAACGTGTCTAAGCTCATAATGGAACACCCTGAGATCAAAGAAATGGACCTGAACCCTGTGATGGCATACACAGAAGGCGCAAAATGCGTCGACGCAAGAATAATCCTTGAGTAACTTGACCATCTTAACACCTTAAGTTCGGTTTGTTCTTGGCCAATTTTGCAATCTTCATACGTCATAACCCGTTAGCCTGTTCCTTAATGGGAACATTTTGTTCCGCAAGAAAAAATATCAAAAACCCTATGACATCAAGCCAAGGCGAACACGATGAAGTCCTACACTTGGGCAGTTGCCGGGGTTCTTCTTGGGCTAATAATTGGTTTATTTTCAGCCAACGCTATCATGCAACAGAACACCCAAAGCTCAAGCCCAAAGCTAAAAAGTGACATCAAGAGTCTCGGAGATCAGCTAAATATGACTCAAACCGAGCTGAACACCACGCAGGCTCTAGACGCAAACCTGCGGCAAGAAAACATTAATTTGGTTCAAGAAAATGCACAGTTGAGACAAATAAACTTGAATCTTCAGGCAAAGATCACTGCCCTGCAGAATAACAACACGGTTCTCATGTCGGAAAACATGAATTTAACGAGCGAAATGAAGCAGGTTAAATCCGCCCAGTTGGCGACACGATTAGGAGTCAGGGACTGCGACTGGGACTACAATGACACACGACTTTACATCGCCGGTGAGGTCTGGAATGTTGGAACAAATACAGCAGACAACTGCAGTCTACACGTTACGCTCTACTCAGGCAACTTCACTGAAATCGATACATATGTTGAACTCGGTTCCATCCCAGGCGGAACATACAGGGACATAGCCGAAAATATCCACTATAGCGGCTTCACACTTACAAATTGGGCTATCATTCCTGAATGCAACGCCTGAAACCGGGGCCGATGTGCAAAAAATGGAGGAAGCTGAGGATTCTTACGTCTGCTTGGTATTCTTCTGCGACTGCGGCTGAGGTACAGGAATTATTGTAGCTTTGGCGAGGTTTTCCTGTTCATTCAATATTAGTGAAATGGCTTTGCCTTCGGGCACGATGATTTTGGTGTTGTTCATAAGAGACGATTGAACAGTTTCGAGCTGCTTGAAAACGATTGCACTGTCCTTAAAGTAAGTGGTCAAAGCTTCATTGCGCAGCTTAGTTGCCGTCGCGTCTCCCTCTGCAATGGTTACTGTGGCCGTTTTTTGTCCTTCCGCCTGTAGAATAGCGGCTTGTTTTTGACCTTCTGCGCGTTGGATGGCGGCGTTCTTTTCTCCGCTGGCCAGAGTAGCGGCGGCTATTGCGGTTTTCTCCGCGGCTTGGCGCTCGTTATCAGCCTTTAACACGGATTCCATTGAAATGATGAGGTCTCTGGGAGGTTCCAAGTCCTTAATTTCGGCCCGGATAATTTCGATGCCCCATCGTTCGGTTTGCTCGTCAAGTGCTTCCTTTAGTTTCTCGTTGATGATTGGTCGGGAAGTGTTTGCGATGGCCATGTCCATGCCGCCAATGATGTCCCTGAGAACTGTTCTGGCAAGCGTATCGATTTGAGCTGAAAAGTTTGCTACGTTGTACTGTGAAGCTTTCACGGACTCTTCTTCGGGCTTAATTCTGTAGAAAACGACGGCGTCAACGCCCATGAACACTTTGTCCTTTGTTATCACATCTTGCCTTTGAACGGGTGTCATGCGTTCGGTGATGTTGACTTTTATTATGCGATCTACAAAAGGCACTAGGAAGGTGATGCCGCCAATTACGAAGCGGTGATATTTGCCAAGACGCTCAACCAAACCTTTCTCAGTTGGTCTCACAATGCGAAGCGACCAAATTAACGCATATACAACTACGGCTAAGGGAACAATGATCGCAAGAATTACTAGAGCATCGACCAATTTTCCTCCCCCTTGGCCTCCTGTCATGGGTGCAGGGAGAATTATTTAAACTTCTTCATTTTTCTGCAATTGTTGTCCTCCCTAATCGTAATGTTGAGGCTTGTGGATTGCTTAGTTTTTTAAGAATTGCGAAGGTTCTATGCTGAGGACGGGATATGCTGTTTTCCTGGATGAATGCTTTTCCCGAGGTCGATTAGGAAGAATGTGCGGGTTTGTGTTTGAATTTTTTTGTCATCTATGGTTCTTGGCATTGTTCATCAATGGGAAACTGTGTTTTTGGATTTGGAGCTTTTTGCTTTGGTCTAAAGCTGTTAGTTGCTGTTTGGTTTCGCCATCAATGCCATTGATGAAATAATCAATCGTGGTATTAGGCGCTGCAATTAGAAATGAGAGAGAAAGAAGAAAACATTATACGGCTTGTTCAGCTTTCTTTTGCAGCTTCGCCCAGCGCTCGTCGGTCCAATGTTGAATCTCGTCTAAGATGTGTTTGTTTTGAGGCGTAAACAGGTGCCTGTAGCGTCCTTGGCCTTTGAGGTATTCCATGACAGGTTTCTTTTTCTGTGGTGCCAGGGCAATGAGCTTGCTTGGCGTTGATAGTTCATACTTGCCCTTCACTACTTCGTAGAGCGGGAAGACACAACTTTCAACGGCAAGCTTAGCGTACTCGATGGTTTTTGCGGGGTCGCTGCGCCAACCGCGAGGGCAAGGGGCAAAGATATGAAGGAACGCAGGGCCTTCCACTTCGAGACCTTTGCGTACTTTCTGCAGTAAATCCTTCCAGTAGTACGGAGAGGCTGTTGCAACGTATTCCATGTCGTGAGCAATCATGATGTCAGTGATTGGTTTCTTGTGCTGCAGCTTACCCGGCGTAACCGTGCCTGCTGGCGTAGTTGTGGTAGCTGCGCCCAGCGGTGTGCCTCCGCTTCGTTGAATACCTGTATTCATGTAGCCTTCGTTGTCATAGAGTACGAACAAGAAGTCATGTCCTCGCTCAACTGCACCTGAAAGAGCTTGGATACCAATGTCGTAGGTTCCGCCGTCACCTGCAAAGGCGATGACATCTACGTGGTCCTGCTTGACCTTACCTTTCTTCTTAAGAATCTTCAACGCTGCTTCGATTCCTGAAGCATTAGCAGCAGCTGTTTCGAACGCGGTGTGGAGCCACGGAACTGCCCAGGACGTGTAGGGGTAGATTGAAGAGGCTACTTCCATGCAGCCAGTCGCTTCAGTGACGATCGTGGGTCCTCGCGTGGCTTTCATGACCAAACGTAGCACGGTAGCTGGTCCACAACCTGCACAGGCGCGGTGTCCTGGCAGAAACATGTCTGGTTTCAAAGCAATGTCTTTGGCCGTAAACTTCCATTCTTGAGTCGTCATTTTTTGTGCCTCCATTATTCCCTCAACCCCACGTAGTTTACTGAGTTCCCGGGGCGGTTGTTGTGCGAGATGATGTGCAAGTCGTTGAAAATCTTCTTGATATCCTTAATTCCTGTGTCTCTACCACCTAGGCCGTAGATGTAATTCACTATGATCGGACGCGCGGTAGCTTCATACATTGCGTGCCGGACCTCGTGAAAGACCGCTCCGCCGTTGCCTCCAAAGCTCATGCTTTTGTCCATGACGGCAATTGCCTTGACATGTTTCAGGGCGTTTCTGACTTCGTCGGCAGGAAACGGTCTGAATGTACGGAGTCGCATCATGCCTGCCTTTATGCCTTCACTACGTAGCTCGTCGACCACAACCTTGGCTGTTCCAGACGTGGAGCCAACGGATACGACAGCGATTTCTGCATCATTCAACCGATATGGGTCTATCAGAGCATTTCCGTAGCTTCTGCCTGAGACTTTTGCGTATTCATCATGGACTTGCTGAATGACTTTGAGGGCATTATTCATTGCTTCTTCTTGCTGCCGCTTAAACTCAAAGTAATAGTTAGGAAACGCGATCGGTCCCATCGTCATTGGGCTATCTGGATCCAACTTGAATGGCGCCAATTTGCCTTCGTGAGTAACTACGCTTATCAGGACGCGCTCGCCCACAAATGCTTTCACGTCGCGGTCAGGCAGTGTGTTTACGTTTTCTAGGCTATGACTAACTATGAAACCATCCAGACCAACGATGACTGGCAACTGCACGTCGACGTGTTCAGCAATGCGAAAAGCCTGCAATATGGTGTCGTAAGCTTCCTGAGCATTTTCCGCGTAGAGATGTATCCAGCCTGAATCACGTTCAGCCATGCTGTCTGACTGGTCACCGTTAATGTTGAGCGGAGCAGACAAAGCTCGGTTTGCTACAGCCATAACCACTGGAACTCTGCAACCTGACGCGACAAAAAGCATCTCATGCATTAACGCCAAACCAGCGGACGCACTCGCAGTAAACGTCCTCGCTCCTGTCGCACCAGCAGATATGCACGCAGCCATAGCGCTATGTTCTGATTCAGTGCAGACGAATTCAGTTGGGACTTCGCCGTTGGCAACGTACTCGCTGTATTTTTCCACTATAATTGTTTGGGGTGTTATAGGATATGCTGCAACTACGTCAACGTCAGATTGCTTCACTGCATAAGCAACAGCTTCATCGCCGTTCATTGCCATCGTTTCCTGTTTAACGTCAACCTTTGCAGCCTTTGCCATCTTTGTTTTTGTCATTTATTCACCCTCTGCGGACTCTGGAATCTCCATCTTAATCGCCTTTGTTGGACATTCGTTGGCACATACTCCACAGCCCTTGCAAAAGTTGTGATCTATCTCAATCTTGCCTAGATCTGGTAACCATTTTATAGCCCCTTCCGGGCAGTAGAGGACGCACATGAGGCATTTGGTGCATTTTTCAAGGTCGCGGACCGGCTGATAAGTCTTCCAGTCACCAGTCATAAAACTCGTGCTGGATTTTGAGCACACACCAGCCAGGGCGATTTCTTTCCAGGTTTTTTCGCGGCTCATTAAAATTTCGCTTCCTTGTAAGCTTCTTTAATAACTGCAAAGTTCTTCTCAGCAAGGTCAGCCTTAAAGCGCCCTTTAACAGTTTTCTCAATACCTTTCAAAGTCACAACGTTGGTGGCTTTGGCAACAGCTCCGAGCATGGCTGTGTTTGTAATTGGGGCACCCAAGATCTTCAGGGCAATTTCGGTTGCGGGAACGATCCATACTTTGCCTTTAGCAACGTGAAGGTCGTTTCGGACCTTGGCTGGCTCTTCTGCTGAGTTAACGATTATGATGTCATCATCTTGGTTTATGCCCGCGGTCACTGGGACCGTCTTTAACAATGTGTTGTCCAAGACCACGGCCACGTCCGGATCCTGAATTGCGCAGTGCAATCGGATGGGTTCAGTGCTGATTCTAGTGAAAGCTGTCACTGGTGCCCCCATCCTTTCAGGGCCAAATTCTGGAAAAGATTGTATGTACTTGCCTTCGGAGAGAGCGGTTCGCGCTAAGAGTTCGCTGGCCGTCCAGGCTCCTTGCCCGCCTCTGCCGTGCCATCGGAATTCCAAGAGTTTTTTCATTTTTCTCTTTATCCCCCGCTATTAGCCTCTTCAGAGTAAAGATTGTTCATGCTTAGTAGCTCAGAAAGAGCAACTTTTGATGTACCAATTGGCAAAGTCGCGCTTTCATATATCTACTTTTGCGTCGGCTTTCACTACAAACTGTGTTGCTGCATATAAGTTTTGCACATCTAAATCCGGATTGCAACCTCTTGATACCGATAAACAGCAATAAGATTATATTAACGTGCAAACCATAGAAACGGGGAAGGAAGCGAGAAGGACAAGATTTTCGCGTAGGGAACCAACGTAGGGGAAACCTATGGCTAAAGTGCTTTTAACCAGCGATAGAACACTAATGAGCAATTATAACGCGAACGAATTCTTAGGATTCGGTACCTGCGCGCCTCCCAACTTCATTCCAGACTGGCTCTACAGATACTTGTTCTTTCCTAACCTTAAAACCAAAAAGGGCATCCCTGAACAAGCACCATACGGCTTGCGCAAAGCCGAGGCCCAACTGCTTAAAGATGGTCTAGACGTTGCAACTGTAAGTCCAAATCACCTTGCAAAATTTCTTCCTGACGCAAAAGTTCTGGGCATCTACGTGATGGACCCTTTCGGCCTTGGCCCTGCCTCAACCACACTGGCAACTCTGTTTAAGAAGGAACCGTTTCTCGCCATACATTTCAAGGCGTTGCTTAACGAACCCGAGTTGAAGGCGGCCAAAAACCGCGGCCTGAAAATTCTCGTTGGCGGACCAGGAGCTTGGCAGTTTCAGTTTCGACCTGACTTTGCAGAAAAAAACGGCATTGACTGCATCGTGGAAGGCGAGGGCGAGAAACTTCTGGGTAAAATTGTGTCTACCGCATTAAATGGCGGAGAATTACCAAATCACATTGTGGTGGAAGTGAATGATTCACCCAAACTCGAGGAAATTCCGGACATAGTCGCTCCATCTGTAAACGGTCTTGTCGAAATCGGTCGCGGTTGCTGTAGAGGCTGCGAGTTCTGCAATGTGACGCTAAGGCCCTTACGTTGGCACTCACTGGACAAAATCTTGCGGGAGATGCAAATCAACAACCAAGGAGTCAAGAGCCGGATGACCTGCCTGCACGGCGAAGACGTCATGCTCTACGGCAGCTTAAACTTGACCCCGAATGACGAGAAACTTCTTACGCTTCACAAGATGGTAATGGAGAACACAGACAGTATTTCCTGGAGTCACTGCTCTCTCGCCGCTGTGGCCTCCAAGCCAAAACTGTTTGAGCAGATAAGCGAGTTAATCTTGGCCAAACAGGACTGGTGGGGGGCAGAAATCGGGATCGAAACAGGCTCAGCAGAGTTGGCAAAAAAAATCATGCCGGCAAAAGCATTGCCTTTCAAACCTGAAGAATGGCCTGAAGTTGTTAAGCAGGGCATGGGCCTTATGCACGACCATGGCTTGGTTCCTGCTGGAACGTTAATCGTTGGTTTGCCTGAAGAACGAGAAGAAGATCTGCTGAAAACCATGGAGATTCTTGACGACATAAAGGATTGTAGAAGTCTTATTGTCCCGTTGTTTTTTGTGCCGCTAGGTAGACTCAAGAGTGAAGATTGGTTCAAAGAAACCGCCCTGACTGAGCTACATAGGAAACTTTTGATTCAATGTAGCGAACACGATTTCCGCTGGATGGGTAACCTCATTAACATGGCTTTCAAAGGCAAGTGGTATAGTCCGGCTGTTCGAGGAGGCTACAAGGTCTTCGCCTACCTTGGTATGCGCAAAGCAAGGCAGAAAGAGTTCGGCGCACTTCCCAGTCAACAACGAAGCTAAACTTAAATAGTCTTTTTGAAACTGTGTTGCAGTGGCAACGTTGTGCCGTCGTGGCTCAGCCCGGTAGAGCGGCTGGCTGTTAACCAGTCGGTCAAAGGTCCGAATCCTTTCGACGGCGCCACTTCTCATCTTAATCGACTCCGAAACTTCTTCGGGTGTCCAATTCGTATTGCCAGCATCTTACATCAAGTTAATCTAATTTAGCCTAGACTGGAATAACAAAAACTCTCAAGAATTATGCCGTTCTTTTAGAAGTCTAAAATTGACTAAAGAGTGTCATTGATTCTCGACGTATAGCAAAGGTGAAAACCAAAGGGGAGTTATGGGCAGGTCATTGCAGCTGAAAGAGCGTCCGAGCTCTTCTGTATTTCCTTTGTCACACTTGAGATGAATTTTATGCGGTTTTCCAGTTTTGCCCTTTGTGCACTAGTTAGACTTTTGAACTTCGGTATGATATCTCCAACAACTGCCATCATGAGGTCTCGGTTTTTCTCATCGCCTAGGTCCGTAAGTTCAACGTGACTTTCGTCAAACTGCAGAATTAGATGTCCCGTTGGATCAACGAAGGCTTGTTCAACGTCGCCCAGGCTAGATGGCAACGAACGCACGTTCACGGCCATTGAGGAAGTAAGCGGTTGCATAAGCTTGAGGAGCGAAGAGAAGAACTGAGCAACCAGTATCTTTTCTTCCGAATTTAACTCGGTTATTTGTCCAATGTCATCCGCGGTGCTTTTCAAGGATTCAACCAGTTCTGGAATGGAAATCTGTTTTTTCTTTTCAAATTGTCTGACACTCGGTGAGCTGGACGGTGAACTGGAGAGTTCTTCAGGTGCGGTTTTGAGTAGTGCTTCTTGAGTCAATTTTGATCAAACTCGTATAGCGTGTTCTTTGCAGAAAAGGGCTTGTACGTCTTTAATTCTATGCACAGACATCTTAGGCTTTCGCCCGCTTAATTTGCTGGGAATGAATTTAGTGCTCGTGGAACCCGCGTCTCAAGTAGTAATACATAATACTTATGTATCCAATCGAGAACCAATAATCACACCAGAGGCAACTCTGAAATGAGTTACGGACATCAAGGACTTAAAGAAAAAGCGGAAGCAAGCAGAATCCGCGAAGTCTCATCGCATAAAGAAGACAAATTCAAAGTGACGGTCTCCCTCGACAAGGAACGTCCGATGTCCAAGTCACCCTTATACGAAAAATACAACATCCAAAGATACGATCTCCACCCAAACTTCAATTTCTCTCATATGGACGACATGATCCCAAAAAACACGCCAGAATATTTAGATCACGGGTTCAACTACGTGGAACGCATAGTTCGCGCGCTTTATTATTTTAAACAGTGTAGTCTAATAGGGCCTTCTGGAACAGGCAAAACCCACATCGTGTACTTAGTAGCCGAACTTACAGGTCTGCCAATCTGGGAAGTAAACTGCGGTCTGTCAACATCCTCCTTCGACTTGATTGGGCGATTCATAGGGCTTGGAAAAGAAAACTGGGTGGATGGCCTTTTGACTCAGTGGCTAAGGAAGGGTGGCATCATGTACCTCGACGAAGCCAACATGATGAAACAAGACGTCGCCACCAGACTAAACCCAGTTTTGGACACAAGAGGCCACCTGGTTCTGAACGAAAAAGACAGCGAAGTGATTGAACGCCACAAGTACGGCTACATGATTATTAGTATGAACCCTGCGACAGCTGAATTCTCCGGGACAAAACCATTAAACGCAGCTATGAGGCGGCGCATGGCAGTATGGATAAACTTTGATTTCTTAAGCGTTGGAGAAACCATATCTCCACACGAAGTAGAAATGCTGCGAAAAAGGACAAGGCTAGACCAGGATACAGCCTACAAAATAATTCAAGCAGGCGCAGAGTTAAGAAGACAATACAAAGCTGGCGACTTGCCCTATGGACCCTCGTTAGGCGATCTCATCAACTGGGGCACTCTGGTTTTCGACGGAAGTTCCCCGATGGTTGCGGCTGAAGAAACGATAATCGGGTTAACAAGCGATAACGTGGAAGTCCAGGCGGATGTGAGAAGAATACTTGAAGCGGTCTTCAATAAAACCCAGTAAGGCGGAGACATTGCAAAGTGGGATTTCTTGACTACGCTTGGGTAGCCTCCTTGCAAAAGGATGATACCAAACTGAAAATCCTTTTAGAGGAGACCCTATGTCAACCGACCCTCGAACTTGATGATTTTGGTTTCACAATACGAATTCCAACGCCTCACCTGTTGGAAACCGGGCAAATCTCTTTTCTAGGTTACTCATTCCCCTCAAATGCATCAGGCAAATCCAAACTTGGGCGATTGTTCAGGGGGTCTATCTCACATCTTACAGCACACACCTTGGCTCCATTCCCAAAGGAAGAAATTACTCCAAACAAATCAGACCCGATTGTGGTGGCGTTTGCAAGATCACTAATCAACGACATGTATGTTAGCGCCTACATACAAGCACGGAACCCAGAGAAGATAATGGATATCGCATATGCAAACGCCCTAGCATATCAAAAAATAAAACCCTCCAATAGGATATTCACAGTCTCAACAAGACTTATGACATCTTTGCTTTTGCAACTCAACTTGGGAATAACAAAAGGGGTCCTTGACCCAGACCAAACTCAAGCAATGAACCATATGGCAAAAGAACTAACGGCTCTAAGACAAACATTTCTTGAGTCAATCTCAGACCAAAAAGCCAATCATAACGAAATAGTTAAAAAAGAAATTGAAAACATGGAGCAAATGCTGGCTTCTTTTGGGCCATTCTTAGAAGCACCATCACTTCGTCACACGGAAAACATAGGTCGTTGCAGCATTTACAGCGAAACTGAATCGTCACCAGAATTCGATTTTGAAAGCCTTTTCAGAAAATCAGTGGAAACTCTGGGGGGCACAATTCCTCCAGCAGACAGCATCGAAGAATATTGGAGCCCCGAACAAGAAACCGAAGCCTTACAGGCATTCAACTCAAACATATACCAAAAACAAAAAGAAGAAAAAATACTAAACAAAATAATCCCGTACGTGTCGGCGACCAAGTTTCGGTCGGTGAGCTTCCCAGAAGAAGACTACACCCAATATTTAAGAGCTCGAGGATTGGTTCAAGGGGCAAGCCGAAGACTACTCGACATACTTCGATCAGCATTTAATTATCTTGATGAAGACCCAAGGCAGGAGATGGGTCAGTTAGATCTGGCATCAGTCATCCAATCATTAGCCAGCAACAAACCAGCAACAGACGTTTTCACTCTTGATGAATATCTCAAGCCAAGTTTTGCTTGGTCCATACTCTTTGACGTGAGCAACAGCATGCAAGTAAAGGGTGAATATGGGAGAGCCTTAGCTATTGCCGTGGCAGAGGCTGCGAAAGAACTCATGACGGATCCAACTTCTTGGACTTTCTTCGGTTTCAGCGACAGACTGCATATAATTAAAGACAGCTCAGAATCCTACTCAAAAAAAATTAGGGCAAGAATAGGCGGGCTAAAATTCAATGGATTAACATACATTCCTGACGCCGTTCAAATTGCCGGAAAGATGCTTGCAAAAAGGTTTGAAGAACAACGATGCCTGATAGTAATTTCTGACGGCTGGCCTCATGGTTACGAGAACATGTCAACTACACTCAAAGAATGCATTGAAAACTTGCTGAGGAGAGGCGTGATAGTTCTCGGAATCGGTGTGGAAACCGAATTGATGAGCAAATTCTTCCATCTACACACTTCAATCTATGAACAAAAAGACCTAGTTAACAAATTCGGCTCAAACTACATGAACGCATCAGCAAAAGCACTTGAAACATAGAAAAGATAAACGACGTAATGAATCAGCTATATTTTTCTTTTTTTAACCTGAATTCTGAATTCAGATTTTCAAATCATAATCATATTATATATAGAATATCAGTATCGGATAGCAACAAAGAAACCTTAGAAACATGGTGAATCTGACAATGGCATTGACGATGGAAAAACAAGACATAGTTAAAGTTTACAACAAGCAAACAGATGCCTGGAAACTTGTGAAGAAAGATCAATCATACAATAGGCAACTATCGGCTATCGAAGAGACGCTCGCAAGATTTGGACTAATGAAGAACGAAATCAAAGTCTACCTTTATCTAGCCAGAAGCGGCGAAATGAAAGCTGGCGACATAGCAGAGGCTATTTCACTTCACAGAACCGAGACCTACAGAATACTGAGAGAATTGGAGAAAAGAGGAATAGTTTACGCAATTTTTGAAAAACCCCTAAAATTCACTGCAGTCTCGCTAGACAAAGCCATCGACATGCTTGTTGATGCACAAAAAATAGAAATTCGATTACTAGAACAAGAAAAAGAGGGGCTTGTAGAACTCTGGTCATCGATTCCCCAACCCAAAGCTCCCAACGCGGAGAAACAACTTTTCCAGATGCTCGAAGGTGAACAGCAGGTTCTCATGAAAACCAACGAATTGCTTGAAAAAGCAGAAAAGACCTTTCAGGTTTTTGCCTCAGCAGAATATTTGTCCCAGCTTTATTACAGTGACTTTTCTGACAAGCTTAAGAGCCAAGCCCACAAAGTTCGTGTTAACTTGATTACTGACAACTCATCAAAAAGCGCATACTTCCTCGAACAACTACGATGGCTAAACAGCTCAAACAAAGTTGTTGACGATCAGAGTTTACCCTGCTTCATGATCTCCGACAACAAAGAGGTAATCATTGTTTTCCACGAAAAAGACTCAGAGAATGATGAAAACCCAAAGAGGAAAAACAAGACTGCTGCCATTTGGACAAACTATAGCGCCTTCGTAAGAATACTCGAGAAACTATTCTCAGAACTAATTGACTCATAACAGATTATTCGACACAAACTATTTCTTTACTTTTTGCAGGCATCTTCAGAATAGGAAATACCAAGCTTTTTAATCCACCGTTTGTCGGGTTTGTTCAGAACTGTCGTGAAAACTAAACCCTCAGGATAAGTTGCCATCCAAGGACTCGCATGTGACTGGCAGTGAATTCAAGAATCAATCGTTTAGTCAAGGGTATTGAATTTTAATCACATATATGTCGTATTGAGCCTTTCCGATTAAGCCGGGTTGCCCCTTCGGATCAGTCCAGCCAACCATTACGTATTGGTTGCCGGAAGTCTGTATGACACTGTAGGCTTCTTGATAGCCTTCATCGCCTTGAGTGCAGCTCCACAGAACTCTTCCTGAATCGTCGATTTTAAAAAGCCAAAAATCACGATTTCCTGCACCAAAGGAGAACGTGAACCCGGCGACTAAGTAGCCGCCATCGTCTGAAGGAACTATGAATGAGGGAGAATCAGCATTTTTGCCTCCCACTGTTTTGGCCCACAATATGTTGCCACTGAAGTCGACTTTTACAACCCACGCATCAATGTTAGTTTGTGCCGATTCAGTGTCTCCGACCATAACGTAGCCATCTGGTGATCTCGTAATTGAGTATGCCTTCTGATTTTCCTGATCGCCATATGTTTTGTTCCAAATCATGTTTCCGTCCGCGCCTATTTTCGTCAGCAGAAAATCATAGTTACTTCCGTTTTGAGATGAAGTGTAGCCTGCGACGATGAAGTCGCCATCGGGTGACAAGACGCCTTTTCTCGCGGCGGAGTCTGTCGAGTTTTCAAAACTTCTATTCCACATTATGTCGCCATTTTCGCTGATTCTGACAAACCATGCTGAGTTTCTGTTTCCTTCAGAGGAAGTTGAGCCCAATAACACAAATCCATCAGTAGTAGGAATCGCGGAGAAAAGCTTGTTCGTTTTTTCTTCGCCAATTACTTTGCTCCAAATCAATGCACCTTCATTGTCAATTCTTGCAACGTAACCGTTGACGTCGCCTGATGGTGAGAATTCATTGCCTACAAGCAAAAAGCCATCGGTTAGGCTAATTGCATACCTGAGTTCGGTTCCTGAGGCTTCAAGAAAAGTTCTGTTCCAAACGGCATCGCCGTCACTGTTTAGCTTTAGGCACCAACCAACAATTGTGTTTGGCACAATTGATCTCGTGGAACCAACTACCAAATAGCCATCAGGTGCAGCCATTGCGTAGAATGTTCGGTCGTCAGCGCTTCCACCGTACGTCTTTTCCCAAACTAGCTTGGCGGGCAAGACGGGCACTGAAGTGTCGTTGAGCTTTGGAGCGAATATAGTCATTATGCTAGTAGTGCTCACGGCCAATATTGTTGTTACTAATAGAACCAGAACCAGGATCGCGATTTTCCTGTTGCCTTTCATCCCGCCGTACATCTTCTCTATTTCTTTATGACGAGCTTTTGTATATTTGGCCTTTTTATTGGTTGTCGCATATTGCGCTTGCTCCTACCAGTATTCCTCTTTGATCTTGGCAATTTACTAAGACTGTGAGAGGAAGGCTTACATGATCTGTTTGAGTGGCGAATGAAACAATGTATGTTCCATTTCCGAAATTGTTTATCACTGGCTCATCTACGGGCAGCCAATTAGTTGAGTTTTGCAGATAGAACCAGAAGTTTTGCGCTAATGCAGGTGTACCATCGTTGGATACATTTATTGTCAAGTTGATTTGAGACAAATCATCATTTAATTGCGAGGACGTTGCGGTAAAGTTGACTTCGCAAGTTATGTTTTCGGTATATTCAAAATCGTAAGAGCTTAAAAGTCCTGTGGATTTTAGGGTTAAGTTGACATAAGCGGTTGAGATTCCTTGACCGTCAGTACCCTGTGAAATCAAAATTCCGGATTGGTAAGGAGTTGCATTTAACGGAGTGAAGTCTATTTTTATTGAGCTTCGGTAGGAATGTGAGGCCAGAATTGAGTTCAACTCTCCTAAATCAGCTGTTAGAATGCTGTTGTCGCCGCCTCTTGTTATGTTTGAAAGTGCGCTGATTATGGTGTTTCTTATGCTTTGCTGAAATTCAATTGGAAGATTACCCGTGTTTGTTTCTGCCATGGGGACTTCTTTTCCGG
>Ga0335070_10005096_pt1 | contig 15423 bp, 13 predicted proteins | sample Lox_Sample_13_FD_206722 | JGI IMG/M metagenome (GOLD analysis project Ga0335070, IMG submission 206722) | Soil microbial communities from Loxahatchee National Wildlife Refuge, Florida, United States - Lox_Sample_1.3 | ecosystem: Environmental > Terrestrial > Soil > Wetlands | place: USA... | reverse complement strand
TGACCTCCATATAGAGTTCACCCGAACCCTTCTCTTCAACAAATAGGTAGTCAAGCACGCTCTCACCGAGCCTGGGGTTTCTTCTTTGCATCCGCCAGCAGGCGAGCCACGGTATTTGCCCCCGCCCTACCGCCTGCTCAAAAGCGCGCATCTGAAGCTGGGTATCGATAAGTGCCCAGGCAGTCTTTTCCTTTATAGCAAAAAGTCTGTAAGCGGTTTTTCCGCCGTGCGCCGGGAGACAGGCTGCTTTCCGTCCCCCAACGAGAAATTCAAGCAGTCGACCCGTATTATTGATATGGGCACGTTGCGTTCGACCCTCCGCAGAAATCTCGACGACAAAGCGATTGATGCGCCCTTTTATGGAACACTCAACGTAGTCGGGGATGCTTAATAGATGTTCCTCGTTCTTCGTTCCTCGTGCCTCGTCAGGATGCATGACAACCGCAGAATGGGGGTCTGCAGTTTGATTCGCTTTGTCGTGGCCCCTGACCGGGTACCCCGGGGTACCCGCGAAGCGGGTCGCGGGTGTTCCTCTGACCCTATCTTTTAGGCTTTCCACAAGCCGTGCAGGCTGCAGTATTCTCGTGCTGTCACCGTACCTTCCTCTACTATAAAGGAGGCGTTTGGATTCTGTCCGGGTTTCAGGTACTGCCGCTGAATCGTTCCGTCCGGGCCATCAATTGCGATTTCAATCCACTCGATGTAATGTTTCTCATCCATAGGATGAGGCACACTGCCTACCTTCACTGTTACCCCGTCCCCACTCTTTTCCACGACCGGCACGTGCTTTTCCAACGAAGCCTCAACCGTGTTCTCGCTCATCAGTTTCATGGGCTGGTTGCAGCATGCCAGTACACCCTTACCTGCATGCATTACTTCAATGATGTTTCCACAGATCTCACATTTATACACCTGCATCCGATCAGCCATTCTCATCCTCCTTTTCTAAAGATCTTCTACCGTGGGATGCTCCCTGCGCTCCATCAAGTGTCCAAGAATTTTCACGCGCTGATACGATGCGTTCAGTCCGCTTGAAGCCAAAGCATCTTTAGGAGATACGGTTTTATACTCATTCATACTTTAGATTAAACCTATTCTTGACCTGTATCAAGAGAATCCGAGAAAATTTTGATTGCTTCTTGCGTTCTCTCACAACATGCATGACATTTAAGAATACTAGCGAAGAGGAGGAGCCAAACCATGAGTGGAGCAGAGGGGAAGGAACCGCAGGTAGCACAGATCGTTGGTTTAATCGCGTATCAGGCAGGGTCCATCGTCAGCCGCGAGATCATCAGCCGGCCGACGGGCACAGTCACCCTGTTCGCGTTCGACGCCGGCCAGGGGCTGAGTGAGCACACAGCACCTTTCGACGCCATGGTTTCCGTGCTTGATGGCGAAGTAGAGATCACGATATCAGGCAAGAAATATGCACTGAGGACAGGCGACATGATCATTATGCCTGCTAATCAGCCGCACGCGCTGAAAGCAGTTTCGAGGTTCAAGATGCTGCTTGTGATGATAAAGTCGTAAAACAGGCTCAAGACTTCGCCTTCAGGGCCGTCCATATAAAGATTCTTTCGGTCTCTCACTCGCTGTGCTCGCCAAATAGATTCCAACGGGCAAGCCCCTGGAAATTTATGCTTATTTATGCTTGACATTGGAAACTATCAGCACTACGTTAGTTTCCATAGTATATGGCTGCTCATAAATCAGGTTTGAGCAATGAAGGTTCGAGCGGGACTTCGGCGGTTCAATCTGTCCGCCGTCGGATCATCGCAAACGCCAGGCGTCGTTTTCTGGCTCGCGGGTTTCGAATTGTGACGATGGATGATCTGGCGGCAGATCTCGGCATGAGCAAGAAGACACTTTACACGCATTTCTCCGACAAAGTTGCCCTTCTCGAAGCAGTGTTGCTCGACAAATTGCATGACATCGATACAGACCTGGAGCGCATAGCGTCCCGCGACGTTTCCATCTTTCCGGCCTCACTGCGCGATCTCTGCGCGTGTCTTCAACGCCACCTGGAAGAGATTCAACCCTCCTTTCTCTGGGACATCCAGAGGGAAGAGCCTGATATGTTCATGCTCGTCCAGACGCGACGGCTGGACATGGTTCATCGGTACTTCGGGAAAGTCCTGGAGGAGGGACGGAAAGCGGGACTGATAGGTAAAGACATCCCGGCAAATCTCATCATCGAAATCTTGTTGGCAGCGGTAGAGGCGATCCTGACTCCGCAGAAGATGAAAAAGATGGGGCTCACGCCGCGTACTGGATTCTTAGCCATCATCAGGGTGCTCCTCAGGGGTGTAATGACCGAGAAAGGAAGAGAAAGGATGTCGCATTATCGGGAGCGGCGCACGTTGTACGGCAATAGACGGTCTTTAGAGGGATAGACATGGTCACGCTGAGTTCCGCCAGGCAGAGGCTAACGGCGTCTCTCGCACTCCTCATTGCTTTTCTTCTTCTCGGATGCTCCGTGGGTCCGAACTTCGCGAAGCCCAAGGCTGCGGTAGCACCTGCCTGGCTCGATACGGATGACTGGCGCGTCAAGACAGACCTCGCTGAATACAGAAACTGGTGGAAGGCGTTTAACGATCCGGTGCTGGACCGGCTCATCGACCGGGCGTACCAGGGGAACCTCTCTCTCAGGATTGCCGGGGTCAGGGTCCTGGAAGCCCGCGCGCAGCTCGGGATAGCCATCGGAAGGCTTTATCCGCAGAGCCAGCAGGCGTCCGGCTCGCTCCAGGACGTCGGTACGAGCGAACGGTCTCCGTTGGGCGCCCTCCTGGGGTCCAGCCCCTTGCCTCGTGTGAACAATCTTTTCGATTACTGGCAAGACCAGATCGGGGTCAGTGCCAGCTGGGAAATTGACTTCTGGGGCAAATTCAGACGCGCCATCGAGTCAGCCGATGCGAGTCTCGCTGCCACGGTAGCCGACTACGATAGTGCGCTGGTGAGTCTCACGGCCGATGTGACGAATTCCTATATCGCGATCAGAACTATCGAGAAGAGGCTTGGGATTGCCCGCCAGAATGTCGAGACTCAAAAGGAGAACCTGAAGATTGCGGAGGACCGTTTTCAGTATGGCATGGCCTCCCGGGTGGATGTGGAGCAGGCTCATACGCTGCTCAACGATACCTCGGCTTCTATCCCTGTCTTTGAGACCCAGTTGCGACAGGCGAAGAACGCGCTCAGCCTTCTGCTGGGTGTGTTACCGAGCGACCTGACGGATCTTCTGGAAGGCTCTTCAGGGATTCCCGTTTCGCCGCCCGAGATCGTGGTAGGTATCCCCAACGATCTTCTGCGCAGGCGCCCCGATGTGCGGAGCGCCGAGTACCAGGCGGCGGCCCAGAGCGCTCAAGTAGGCGTGGCCAAGGCTGATCTCTATCCCTCTTTCTCTCTGACCGGCATGTTCGGCTTTCTCTCGACCAACGTCAACGATTTTAAACTGAGCAATATGTTCGACTGGAGCAGCCGCACCTTCCAGTATGGTCCCTCCGTCCAATGGAACATTTTCAACTATGGCCGGATTACGAATAATGTCCGGGTACAGGATGCCCGGCTCGAACAGCTCTTGATTGCCTATCAGAACACTGTGCTCAAGGCTCACAAGGAAGTGGAGGATGCATTAATTGCGTACCTTAAGGCTCAGGAACGGGCAGAGTTTCTTGCGCGGAGCGCTGCAGCCGCCAAGACCACGCTCGATCTCGCAATTGAGCAGTACCGTGAAGGGCTCAAAGATTTCACTGCGGTCCTTATCGCACAGCAATCCCTCCTGAATGAGCAGGACAACCTAACCAATACTCTCGGCAATCTTTCGAGTAATCTGGTGGCAGTCTACAGGGGACTCGGCGGCGGATGGGAGATACGGGAGCGGCGTGAATTGGTACCACGTCAAATCACTGAAGAGATGGCAAATCGGACTGACTGGGGCACGTTGCTCGCACCGGCATCTTATGAGAAGTTTGCTCCCGAGGAGCGGAAATCATCCATCCGCCTCCCCGAATGGTAATGGCCGGATACAGTTCGGAGGAAAGGGTTTGTCAGCCATGAGGAAGAAGGTCATTGCTGTACTCGTTCTCATCATTGTTGCGGTTTCGATCATTGTTTTATATGCACGCTGGACCGCGCGTAAGCCTCCTGCAAACGCCTTGCTGATCTCAGGCAACATCGAAGCCCACGAAAGCCTGGTGGGATTCAAGGTTCAGGGCCGTCTCGATGAGCTGGTCGTTGAGGAAGGTCAGTATGTTCATGATGGAGATCTTCTTGCGCGGCTCGACAGGAAGGACTACCTACAGCAGGTCAGTGTCGATGAAGCATCGCTCGCATCCCGCGAAGCTGAACTGGATCTCGCGCTGGCGGGAAGCCGCACTCAGGAAATTAAAGCCGCGCAACAGGCGCTCCTCGATGCTCAGGCTGACATGGAATTGAAAAAGATCGAGTTCCAGCGCAATCAGGCGCTTTACGAGAGGAACGCCGCAGTCTCTGCTGAAGCGCGGGATGTTGCTGCTACGAACCTCAAACGGGCCCAGGCCACTTACGAGCGTAACAAGCAAACGTATGATGAGCTTGTGGAAGGTACTCGCAAGGAGCAGATTGTGATAAACCGGGCCAATGTGAACGCAGCGAGGCAGAACCTGGGTCTGTCGCGCATTCGACTCCAATACACGTCTCTCTATGCGCCGAAGACGGGAGTTGTGACCGTGCGGCAGGCTGAGCTTGGCGAAGTACTGCAGCCCGGAACGCCGGTTGTTACGATTGCCGATTTAGACCACCTGTGGCTGCGCGGCTATGTGAGTGAAACTGATCTGGGCCGGGTCCGCTGGGGGCAGTCTGCTACGGTAAGAACAGATACTTTTCCGGGCAAGACCTATAAAGGCCGTGTATCGTTCATTTCGTCCGTAGCTGAATTCACGCCAAAGAGCATCGAAACACACAAGGAACGCGTCACCCTGGTCTACCGGATCAAGATCGATCTGGACAACCCCAACCATGAACTGAAGCCCGGCATGCCTGCAGACGCTGAGATCAATGTGACGACTCGCTGAGACTATCAATGGGGCTCGCGTCGCCCCCTCCACTGGCAAAGCCAGCGGAGCCTCCCCCTCTCGCTCGCCGTGCGAGCTAGATAGATTCCCACGGCAGAGCGAGCCAGCGGAGGACCCCGGGTTAGAAGCCCGGAATCAGTTAGCAGGGTTATCGCCGTGCCACGCAGTGTCACGGACGTGAGCCCGTGGGAATCTATCGATGACTGATAATGGCTACGCCATAATAGTAGATGCATTGACCATGGAATTCCCCGGTGTTGTCGCCGTAGACCATTTGAGCTTCGATGTGAAGTCGGGCGAGATCTTCGGTCTGGTGGGGCCCGACGGCGCGGGCAAGACGACCACGATGCGCATGCTTGCCGGTGTGCTCACGCCGAGTTCCGGTACAGCGGCCGTTGCCGGGTTTGATGTCGTGCGCGACCCTCAAGGCGTCAAACATCAGATCAGCTACATGTCGCAGCGCTTTGGCCTGTATGAAGACTTGACCGTAAATGAGAATATTCGCTTTTACGCCGGTATTTTCGGTTTATCCAAAACAGACAGGGAGCGCCGCGCCTCTGACTTGCTCTCCGCCGCGGGCATGAGCCCTTTCGGCAAACGGCTCGCGGGAAAGCTATCCGGAGGTATGAAGCAGAAGCTGGGGTTGATATGCGCGTTGATACATACGCCGCAGGTGATCATTCTTGACGAACCGACCAACGGCGTGGACCCGGTCTCCCGCCGCGATTTTTGGCGCATACTCTATTCTCTGCTCGGCGAAAACGTTTCGATACTTATCTCCACTTCTTATCTCGATGAGGCAGAACGGTGCCACCGCGTAGCGTTATTGCATCAAGGGCGACTTCTTTTTTCTGACACGCCCGCAGAGCTGAAGAAGAAAATATCCGGAGATGTTGTTCTCGTGATCTCGCCTGAGCCAAGGCGGTTGAGGGATCTGCTCAAAGACTCCGATGGGGTATCGAATCTGGTCTTGTTGGGAGATGGGTTACGTCTCATCGTGGACGATGCTTCGATGCGAGTTCCCGAACTGCGTGGCAGGATTGAGTCGGCGAATCTGCGCGTTGACCGCATCGAAGCGGTCACTCCGACCGTAGAAGACCTTTTTGTCCAGGCAGTCGGGAAGACAGGTGCGAGGAATGGAAAAGGATAGCGGCGCTCCTTCCGTGTTCGTCAAAGATTTAGTGAGGAAGTTCGGCGATTTCGTTGCAGTTGACCATATCTCGTTTGAGGCGCAACCGGGAGAAATATTCGGTTTCCTTGGGCCCAACGGCGCCGGTAAATCAACGACGATACGGATACTCTGCGGCTTGCTGCGCCCCACTTCGGGTGAGGCCATGGTGGCAGGCCTTGACGTCGCGCGCCGGCCTGAAGCCGTGCGTCAGAAGATAGGTTATATGTCTCAGAAGTTTTCACTCTACAACGATTTGAAAGTGATAGAGAATATCAGGTTCTTTGCGGGTATGTACAGCGTGCCCGAGCCAATAATCCCGGAGCGTGCCGATTGGGTACTGGAGATGGCCGGACTGAAAGGCCGGGAGTCTGCATTGACGGGAACCCTGGCGACCGGGTGGAAGCAGCGTCTGGCTTTAGGCTGCGCGCTACTGCACCGGCCTCCCATATTATTCCTCGATGAACCGACTTCAGGTGTGGACCCGGTATCAAGGCGACAGTTCTGGGAGTTGATTCATCGTATGGCCGCGGATGGCGTTACCGTCTTTGTCACCACCCACTATATGGATGAGGCGGAATACTGCGCACGCCTCGTCTTGATCTATCGCGGTAAGGTCGTCGCCTCCGGTCCGCCGTCTGAACTTAAGTCAGGGGCAGTGAAGGGTGAGCTTCTCCTCGTGGAGTGCGAGCCGTTGGGAAAAGCGCTGGAAGTACTCCAGACCGGTCCGTCCGTTCTCGATGTCGCTATTTTCGGCAGCGCGATCCATGTTGTGGTGACCGACGCCAGAGAGGCTATTGTAAGCCTCACGAAACATCTTTCCGAGCATCTGATTACCGTATCAAAGATCGAACCGATCAGCCCCACACTGGAGGACGTGTTTGTAGCGCTCACGACGAGACAGGCGGAATCCACGGAGACGAAAAACGTGCAATGAAGCTGCACAGACTGGCCGCTATAGCGATTAAAGAAGTGCTTCAGATTGTGCGCGATGCCAGGAGTGTGGGTATCATTGTCGCGATGCCGGTCGCGATGATGCTTGTATTCGGCTATGGTATCAGCCTTGATGTCAAGCATGTGCCCGTATGCGTCTTTGATCGCGAAGGCAGCCAACAGAGCCAGGACTTGTTGAAGCACTTCCAGGCATCGGAGTATTTCGACGTAAAGAGGGCGGTGAATAACTATCCGACGCTCATTCGCGGACTTGACATCGGGCGCTGCAAGCTCGGTGTCGTGGTCCCGCATGACTTCTCTCTCAAACTCAATGCAGGCGGCGAGGTGAGCATACAGGCGTTGATCGATGCGACGGACAGCAATACTGCAAATCTCGCAATTGCGTATTCCCAGGCTGTGATCCAGACTTACTCCCAACGGGTTCAAGTCGACTGGATCCGGCGTCACGGACTCGGGCAAATAAACCCGCCGATCAGCGTGGATGCGCGGACCTGGTTCAATGAGAATCTTGAGAGCATGAGCAACATCGTGCCCGGTGTTGTTGTCATTGTAATGGCCGTCATCGGGGTGTTTCTGACCGCCCTGACCGTCGCGCGCGAATGGGAAAGAGGCACCATGGAGCAGCTCATCTCCACTCCTGTAACCGAGCTCGAATTGATGCTCGGCAAGCTGGCTCCTTATTTTGTTATCGGCATGCTGGACACCTGCCTGTGCGCCGGATTCGGCATCTTGTGGTTCGGCGTACCCTTTCGAGGCAGCTGGAGCGTCTTCTTCATCAGCTCCGCTCTTTTTCTGACTGTTGTTCTGTCCCTGGGATATTTTTTTTCCGTTGCAGCAAAATCCCAACTGGCCGCCAGCCAGATTTCGCTCTTTGCCACGTTCCTTCCGGCGTTTTTGCTTTCAGGATTTCTCTTTCCAATAGACCAGATGCCGGTGGCGATACAAGCGTTCACGTACGTCATTCCGTCACGGTACTATATGGAGATCATCCGCAACAGTTTCCTGAAAGGGTCGCCGATCGCGATACTGCTGAATGAACTTCTTGCCCTGGCGTTTCTCTCCTGCCTTCTCGTTTTTGCGGCCACACGCATCTTCAAGAAGAAGCTGACCTAGCGGGGAACTATGCTTGGCCGACTGCGCCATATGCTTATTAAAGAAGTTCTCCAGGTCCTTCGCGACAAGCGGACCCGCTTTATACTCATCTTCCCGCCGATGATGCAGATGCTGATCTTCGGTTATGCGGCGAACCTGGAGGTCAAACATGTGCCCACAGCTGTAGTCGATTACGATAATACCCAGGCGAGCCGTGATCTCATCGCCCGCTTTGCGGCAAGTCGCTACTTCGACGTGCGCCGGTTACCGGCGGACCAAAGGCAGATCCCTTCACTGATAGACCGCGGCGATGCGACGCTGGCAATACAGATCAATGCAGGCTTCGCGCGTTTACTCGACAAGGGCCAGACCGCGCCTATCCAGGTGATTGTGGATGCGTCAAACTCGAACACTGCCCTTATAGGCCTCGGCTACGTTAACCAGGTGGCCGTAAACTTTGCCCAGGACTTATCGATGTCTCGTCTGCAGCGCACGGCGCCCTTGATTCTATCGGGTATACCGCGCGTTGTCCTTGATCGCAGACCCTGGTACAACGTTGACATATCGGACCGCTGGTTTTTCATACCGGGCGTGATCGGCAACCTGATAATGGTCATCGTCGTCAACCTGACCGCCTTTGCGGTTGTGAGGGAGCGTGAGATCGGAACGCTCGAACAGATCATGGTTACCCCCATCCGACGAGTCGAATTTATCCTCGGGAAAACGGTCCCTTTCTTCCTTATCGGGCTCTTTGATGCGATCCTGGTTTCGGCTTTCGGCACACTCTGGTTCGGAGTTCCCCTGCGCGGCAGTATAGGTGTGCTAGCCCTCGGCACGATTCTATTCCTGATGTGCGTGCTTGCCGTCGGCCTCTTTATCTCCACCGTATCCAGGACACAACAGCAGGCGATGGTTACTTCATTCTTCTTCATCATGCCCGCAATTCTCTTTTCCGGATTCGGGTCGCCCATCAGCAGCATGCCCGAGGCACTCCAGTGGATGACCTACCTGAACCCTCTGCGCTATTTCCAGGAAGTCTTGCGGAGCGTCTATCTTAAAGGAAGCGGACTTGATGCGCTCTGGCAGGAGATGGCTGCAATGGCTTTGCTGAGTATCATCATGCTGACGATCAGCGTTCTTCGCTTTCAGAAATCGCTTGATTGATCGACAAAGGGTAAAACCGCGACCAGCGCCACAACGACGCCCCCGCCACCGGCTCAGGTTTTGATCATACGGTCAGGGTGCCCGACAGGTACGTTACAGCCTTCCTCCCAACCTTTCTCTGTCGAAGATTGCGAAAGCGCTCGCCAGCGTCGCATGGCCGCAAAGATCAACCTCAACCTTGGGCGTGAACCACCGCAGTTCGTAGAGGTCGCCTTGACGCACCCTGTTTGACTTGCGCTACGGCCCAACGTATACTGGAAAACGCTAAGGCCTGAACCCATGTGTGAACCCTTCCACACCAGGAAAAACCAGCCGAAGAAACTCACCTATGCAACACCCCTGACTGCCACTTACCAACAGGAATGATTTGATGTCAACAAAGAAGCATCTGTTGATTATCTCCCTCCTCGGTCTCGCCGCCTTCATAGCCTTCTGGCAGGTCATCCGCTCCGACTTCATTAGTTATGATGACTGGAACTACGTCACCCAAAACAACCACATTAAGGACGGGCTTACCGTGGGGGGCATCACGTGGGCATTCACTACCGGTTACGCCTCAAACTGGCATCCCTTGACCTGGATCTCCCACATGATGGATGTGCAGCTATTCGGGCTGCGGCCGGGATGGCACCATCTCACCAATCTCTTGTTCCATTGTGCTAATACCATTCTGCTCTTCCTCGTTTTTCACCGGATGACCAAAGCACTCTGGCAGAGTGCGTTTGTAGCAGCCCTCTTTGCCCTTCACCCGCTCCACGTGGAATCGGTCGCCTGGGTAGCCGAGCGTAAAGATGTGCTTTCTACCTTATTCTGGATGCTCACCATGGGAATCTATGTCTCCTATGTTGGCCGGCCACGACTCACGCGCTACTTCGGGTTGCTTTGCTGCTTTGCCCTGGGCTTGATGGCAAAGCCCATGCTCGCCACACTTCCCTTTGTCCTGCTGCTTCTCGACTACTGGCCTCTTGGGCGTCTGGGCCACGAGAAACCGGCAATCTCCCGATGGTCGTCCATCCACTTTCTCCTCGTCGAAAAGATCCCGCTCTTTGCAATGAGCGCAATCTCATGCATCGTCACCTACCTCGTGCAGCAGCACGGAGGGTCGATGCAGGCCCTTGAGAGCCTCACCATGGGCGCCCGTATCGCCAATGCCTTCGTCTCCTACATCGCGTACATGGGCAAGACGTTCTGGCCCACACATCTTGCGATCCTCTATCCTCACCCGGGGTGGTGGCCCCTGTGGAAGGTCCTGGGTTCTGTGGTAGTGCTTATCGCGATCACCGTCGCCGCGCTGAGGGAAATAAGAAAACGTCCCTACGTGACCGTCGGCTGGTTCTGGTATCTGGGGACCCTGGTGCCAGTCATAGGGATCGTGCAGGTAGGCATGCACTCACTGGCAGACCGGTATACCTACGTGCCCCTGATCGGATTGTTCATTATCGTCGCATGGGGCGTCCCGGATCTCCTGAAGAGCTGGCCCCATCGCAAAAAGGCTCTTATCGCTCTGTCGGCACTCTGCCTTTTATGCCTGTCCATTTTCACCTATAGGCAGATCGGGTACTGGCGAAACAGCATTACCCTGTATGATCATACTCTTGCAGTGACCGAACGTAACAGCGCCATCTATCAGAACCGGGGCGTCGTCTACCACAGGCTCGGCAAGTACGCTCAGGCACTGGCAGATTACAGCAACGCTATTGAGATCAATCCGAAGTATGGGAAGGCATATGTCAACCGGGGCATTGTTTACTGGAACCTCGGCAACCACACCCAAGCAGTTGCAGACTTCGACAAGGCCATTGAGCTCAATTCAAAGTATGGAGAGGCTTATAGGAATCGAGGGTTGCTCAACGCCATTCTTGGGAACCATGTGCAGGCGATTGATGATATGACAACAGCGGCACAATGTGGCGACGAACAAGCAAGGAGCCTGTTGAGAGACAGAGGAATAAGCTGGTAGGCATTGCACGGGAGGGCCATGATATGAAACTTTATGTTGTCAGGCACGCGGCGGCTATCGCGAGGGAAGGAGAAGCTGATGACGAGGTTCGCTATCTCACTCCTCGCGGTCGCGAATCCTTTAGACTAACGGCCAGGAGAATGGCAAAAAAAGGGGAGCTACCCGATACCATCATAACGAGTCCCCTCGTGCGCGCTGTGCAAACAGCGGACATCCTTTCGGAAGCGCTTACCTTCCGGGGGGAACTGGTCGCCTCTCCGGAACTGGCCCCGGGATTTGGTATGGCCAACCTCAGGAGAGTTCTTGCTTCCTTCAAGGGGGGGGAAAGCATGGCGCTGGTTGGTCATGAGCCGGATCTTGGGGAGGCGGTGGGAGCTCTCCTCGACCTGGGGCGTCCGCTTCCACTTAAAAAGGGGATGGTCGTTTGCCTTAAGATGCCCTCTGCAAAACAGAAACCGAGGGCTTCCTTGAAGTGGATCCTCTTTGAAGGAAAGAAGACCGACGTCTCCGCCCTGGAAACGGATGCGAAACAGAAGAACTCTAAACGTCGATAGGACAACTCGCTGCGATCTTGCGTTGAGCCCCGATCAACCCGAAGGCGTATTGACAAGCTTCGTGAGCCAGACAGGGTAACTGGCTGATTCGTTTTCGCTGAGTGCCCTTCCCGGCACGGGACCGCGTTCATCGAAGAACGCGACAAGCGCGTCATTTAGAATGCGCGCCGTAAGAGCCGGTGGACCGAAGGCTTCAAAGCCGAGGGAGAACCAGAATCGTGGATCGGCATCCACATCAATACGCGTCACTTCGATATGACACCCCACCACGGGCAAGGGCCTGTGTCTTGCGGTAACCTCTGTGAGCCTGCCTTGCTCACGTGTGAACCAGCGGAGAAAACGCTCCTTGCGCACTTTCAGCCAGCGACCGGATTGGTGCAGCGCTGGGTCGAGGGCTTGCAGTGCTTCGCTCGCCAACGACCACTTCACCCATTGCTCTCTTCGGCCCTTGATGCCAGAGCGCAGACTGAGCGTTTGAGGTGACCCTCGCATTGCTTTGATTTCGAGCCTCCCATCACGCAGCTTCACGCCGACAGAGTCGCAATCAGGAAAAAGCAGGTATTCATGAACCTGAACTCCTTCCGAGTCGATGGGCTGGCCGGCCCTGAACCAGTCGAGCACTGCGTCAGACAATCTTTCCGGGATGAACCAACGCGCTTCTGCAGTATGCAACACGAGTGACAATCCTTTCGCAACAGGTCCTGACGATGAATTTAGTCGCCGAAACTCGCACCCGGGGGCGTCACCGCGTGCATGCCGCCATTTTTGAGCAGCAGCACATTCTTCTGCGTACCCATCGCCTCCAAGAGGTGTAAATTCACTTCCCTAAAAGTACTACTGTGCTTCTGGGGTTGGCAATGTAATACCCTGGCGGGTCAATCACCACCTCGGCGCCTTCAGCCGAGAAGTCCTCTCCGGCCGGAAGGCTCGTATCAATCACCCTGTACCAGCTCTTCGCGCCAGCAAAGGCCGTGAGCTTTACACCCTGCTGTCTCCAGTCTCCATTCAAAATGATGAATATATGGTACTCGCCGTCGCTTGAGTCGGTTTCGGAGCTTTCAAGCCGATAGCAGAGCGTGCGAAGCTCCGCATCATCCCACGCAGGTGTGTCGAGACTCAATCCATACCACGTAATATCCGGTACGTTATCGGCGTCCAGATCCTCACCGAGCAAAAACTTTCGCTTTCGAAGGACACCGAATCTTTTTTCGAGGGCGATCGTTTTCTTGACGAATTCAAACAGGTCAGCGTGCTGGGCGAGAAGCCGCCAGTCGAACCAGCTGGTCTCATTGTCCTGGCAATAGGCATTGTTGTTGCCTCGCTGCGTCCTCATGCATTCGTCGCCGGCGAGCATCATGGGCATGCCCGATGAGAGAATAAGATAGCAGATGTAGTTCTTGATCAGCTGTTTCCTCAGCCTCACTATCTCGGGATCGTTAGTCTCGCCCTCGAAACCGCAATTCCACGAATTATTGTCGTTGGTCCCGTCATTGTTGTTTTCCATGTTGGCTTCATTATGCTTACCGTTGTAAGAGACGAGGTCATTGAGTGTGAAACCGTCGTGGCAGGTGACAAAGTTAATGCTGTTATAGGCAGACCTTCCATCATCTCCGTAAAGGTCAGCAGAGCCGGTCAGTCGCCAACCCAGGTCCTTCACCTGTCCTGCATCGCTTTTGCCGAACTTCCGGATTGTGTCTCTGAATTTCCCGTTCCACTCAGACCAGTCGATCGGAAAGTTGCCTACCTGGTATGTGCCGATGTCCCAGGGCTCTGCGATTAGTGTCACACGGTTAAGCAGCGGATCCTGGGAGACAGCATCAAAGAAGGAGGCAGACGTACGGAAGAAACCATCCTCCCGTCCCAACACTGATGCGAGATCGAACCTGAAACCATCGACATGCATCACCTCCACCCAGTATCGCAGGGAATCCATGACGAACCGGATGACATGGGGATTTGACAGATTCAGGCTGTTACCGCAGCCCGTGTAATTCATATAATAACGGAAGGGTTGGTCGCTCGTTCCGGACAGGGCGTAATACGTACCGTTGTCCACACCCTTGAAGCAGATGGTCGGCCCCAGCTCATTGCCTTCACCGCTATGGTTGTAAACGACATCGAGGATCACCTCGATACCCGCCTTATGGAGCTCCCGTACCAACGTCTTGAACTCATTGACCTGGCAGCCCGGGTAAACACCGGTCCCATAGGAGCTTTCCGGAGCAAAAAAACCGATCGTGTTGTAGCCCCAGTAATTGGTCAATCCTTTGGCGAGCAGGAAGTCATCAATATAGAATTCCTGGATGGGCATAAGCTCCACCGCATTGATACCCAGCTCCTTCAGGTACGGGATCTTTTCGACGAACCCCAGGTACGTGCCGGGCTTGCTCACTCCGGACGAAGGATGCGCTGTAAAGCCTTTAACATGAACCTCGTAAATGATCAGGTCTTCTGGAGCGATGTCCGGTGGCGCATCTTGCTGCCAGTCAAAGCTGTCATCAACCACGATCGATTTAGGAACGATTCGCGTGTTATCGCGGCCATCCTTGGCGAGGTCCTTTCCCCAGGAGGACGCATCATAACCAAGCAGCAGATTGTCAATGTTCCTGAATTTGCCGGTGAGCGCCTTACTGCACGGGTCCATCACGAGTTTCTGCTCATTGAACCTCAAGCCGCCTGCCGGGTTATACTCGCCTCTCACCTTGTATCCGTAGAGCTGCCCTGGTTTGACGCTTTGAACAAAGGCATGCCAGCAGTACCGCGCTCGGTTGGTGAGTTGAATGATGTCCGTCGGCTCCCCGTCAGGAGCGTCAAAAAGCAGGAGGAAAACTTCCTGGGCGTTCCGCGAATAGATGGCGAAATTCACCCCATCATCCATCAGTGTTGCGCCAAGCGGATAAAACTTTCCAGCCGAGAGCCGCCTGCTTGTCTTGTGCACGAGTTCGTAAGACATAATCTCTCCTTCTAGGTTACGTTTTAATGCACAACCTTATTACTGTCAAGCGGTTCCTTGCCTGGAGGCCCGTTTTATGCTAGTTTTATGGGCTTGGCAACTCTGCTAGAGGCCGCGAGCGAGGATAGCCAAGGATAATCATGGATTACAAGGATACACTCAACCTGCCCCGGACGCCCTTCCCCATGAAGGGGAACCTGCCGGTCAAGGAAAAACAGATTCTCCAGTCCTGGAACGAGATCAAGGTGTACGAGAAACTCCTCGCTAGCCGGGCCGGTGCACCGGCTTTTATCCTGCACGATGGTCCGCCTTACGCCAACGGGCACATACATCTCGGAACCGCCCTGAACAAAATACTGAAGGACATTATCGTCAAATCAAAATTCATGGCGGGCATGCGCGCCGATTACGTGCCGGGATGGGACTGCCACGGCCTCCCCATAGAAAACCAGGTAGAAAAGGAGATCCAGAAAAAACAACAACCTATGCCAAAGGCTGAGTTTCGACGCTACTGCAGGAAATACGCTGAA
>Ga0335070_10005095_pt1 | contig 15423 bp, 15 predicted proteins | sample Lox_Sample_13_FD_206722 | JGI IMG/M metagenome (GOLD analysis project Ga0335070, IMG submission 206722) | Soil microbial communities from Loxahatchee National Wildlife Refuge, Florida, United States - Lox_Sample_1.3 | ecosystem: Environmental > Terrestrial > Soil > Wetlands | place: USA... | reverse complement strand
CCGTTGCAGAGGACCCGGGCTTCCGGTTCCGTGAGCGCGAGGCAGGGTGTCCTCTGCCAGCCGCTCTCAGACGGTGCCCAGCAGGATTTCCCGAAGAGGCCGAGATCCTGAATATGGAGCGGAAGTTCAAGGAGCGTGCCCACGCCGCGGGGCCGGTACACCTGGAGGGTTCCGGCCCTGAAGCCGACATCGTCGTCGTAGCCAAAGGTTGAGTCGTAGGCATATCCCGCTTCATCGAGGTGTTTCCAGCTCTCCTCATCCCGGATGAGCCAGTGGACCCGGTTCCCCGCCTTCTCCAGGCCGAGGGCCTGCATCTCCTCCCTCCCGGCCTGGACACTCGCCCAGTTATCGATCCCATGAACCCCGGCTTCCCAGCCATCCCGGATGAGCTCGGAGATGGGGGCATCTCCGGGCAAATAATAACCGGCACGCATGGGGGGCGCGAGGATACCGGGTTTACTCGGGAAGGGCAGAAAGAAGAAGGTTGAGCGCACCCCGAGGATCTCTTCGAGCATCTTCCACCGCCCGAAGAGGTCCCAGGGATCCCTTCCAGTCCCGCACCTGGCGAGGAAAAACCTCCAAGCCTCGCGCATCCTCCCCTGCCGGAGGCAGCGGTACATGGCAGAGCCGACCGAGGGCCACCCGCGTTCCCGGGCCGAGATGAGATCCACGTCGTGGGTGAGGGCCACCATGTAGGGGTGTCCCCAGGGGACGGGCGGGATCTCCACGAGGAAGGTATGCTCCCGGAGAGCGGCCCTCAGCCGGTCGATCTCATGGTCCACCGTGGGCTCGTGGTTATGGGAAAGGCCGGTGTTCAGGGTGGCGGCCACCTTCCCGAAAAAGTCCTCCTTCGCAAGGTCGATGACCGGGACATCGTCCCTCCCGAGGAGGTTCCGGTCGGCCAAAACCACGTCGTAATCCCCCGTGGGATCGTACCATTCCCAGGGAACCTTGAGGAGCTGGAAGGTCTCCTCGACCGCGTAGGCGTCAGGGTACAACACCCCAATCATGTGCCTTCCCCGGGCCTGCCATGCCGCAGTGATATCCCCTCCATGGGAGGCATTCCTCTCAGATGACCCCCATCTCCGAGAGCCGGGCGGGGAGGTACTCCTTGGTCACGAAGTCCAAGCCCCGGGCCGCGAAGGCCTGCTGTTCGGACTTGAGCTTCATCCCGAGCTGGAGGTTGATCTGGCCCTTCCAGTACTCGCTGTCGAACCTGGGGTCCGAGAGTTCTGCCTTCAGGGCGTCGATGTCCTTGTCCGAGAGGGTGTCCGAGGGGAGGTTGTAGTCCCGGATGTCCGAGGGCTGCACGCCGATGAACTGGGCCTTCGGGGTCGCGAGGATCTCGGAGATATGGGCACTCTTGATGGCCCCGTAGGCCACCGAGGCGAAGATCCGGTAAGACCACGGGTCGCCATCGGTGAAGACGGTGACCGGGATACCGAACTGCTCGTTCAGCCGGTGGAGCACCCGCCGGGTCGAGCGGGCCGGCTGCCCCTTGAGGTGGACCACGATGGCCTCGTGCTCCTCGTCGAAGCCGTTCTCGATGAGCCGGGCGTACATGCCGCCTGTCTCGAGGGCGATGACGAACTTCGCGTCATGCTCGAGGAACTCCACCGTCTCGACGTCGTTCGGGATCTGGTAGCCCGCCTCCCCGACGTCATCCCGGCAGTGGATCTCCCTCACGCCGCGCCGGGTGCGCTCCCGGATCCGGAGGGGCCCGAAGACCGTCGCGCCGTCCTCCTCGGGCCTGAGGTGGAAGGCCTCCCGCTGGAGGTCGGTGATGATCTCGAGATCCTCGATGAGAAGGTTGGACTCGTCCTGCGCCCCGAACTTCGCCCGCTTCCAGCCCTCGGAGATGTAGTAGAGCTCTCTCAGGGTCGAGGACCGGTTCTCGGCGAGCTGCTGCTTGATGAAGCCGATGACGTACGCCATCTTGAGGAGGTGGAGGGCCCCCTTCTCCGAGGTTGCGGCCCGGGTGCTCTCCCGGTCGCCGTACTTCCAGACCTCGCTCCCGATGTCGTACTCGATGTTCGCCTTCGTCCTCGTGGGGAGCCGGATGAAGGGGATCTCCCCGCCCTGCATCTCGTTGTACCACTCCAGCGCGATGGCGAGGAGCTTCGTCCGGGCAAGGGCATCGAACTCTTCCTTAGACATCGAGGTCCACCACCATCTTCACCGCCTCCCCGACCCCCTGGATGTCGAGGGTCCCGCCGCCCTTCCCCGTGTACGTTGCCTCCCACCCCTCACCGGGCGCGAGGGTGAGCTTCCAGACCCGGGTATGGTCGTCCCCGACGGTATGGGTGTACCCCGGCTTCGGCTCGGCGTCGGGCGCCGGGTCCGGGGAGGTGTCATAGACGGTCGGCGAGACCGGCTTGTCGGTGTAGTTCCGGATGGCGATCCTCACCGTCCCGCCCGCGGTCCCCTTCTTTGCGACAAGCCGGTGCATGATCCGCCCCTCGATGGGGGTGGTGTCCGGGACCGGCTTCCCGGTGATCTCGGCGACCTTCACCGCGATCTCGGGGATGATGGCGCAGAGGGCCCTCGCCCGGTCCTCCTGGAGCTTGTGCTTATCCCGACGGGAGAGGAAGGTCTTCAGCTCCCGTCCGAGGTCCTTCAGCGCGAGGTCGATCTCCTTCTCGATCTCGGGGATGGCGGCGATGGCGTCCTTGGACTCGCTCGTGAAGGGGACGTTCGTTGCCGCAACGTGGACGAGGATGAGGGCCGGACCCACCGGGAGGCCGTCCTGGGAGATGCCGTAGTTCCGCCAGTTCACCCTGGCGATGGCCTGGGTGATGGCGCAGGCCCCCTGCTGGTACATGAGGGGGACCCGGTTCGCGAACCGGAGGATGATGGCCTTCTCCTCGGCCGCCAGCTTTCCCCCGTACCCGATGGCCGCCTCCACGACAAAGGGGTGGCCGCTGTACACCGACGGCGGCCGGGTCTTCGCCTTCACGAAGTCGAGCATGAACTCCTTGTCCAGGCTCTTCCTGATGAGCTCCTCGCCGATGGGGGAGAGGCACTGGGAGGTCGGGGGTGCCGGGATGGCCACCGACTGCATGGCGGCGAGGAGGGGCTTCAGCTCCTCGGCAGTGAGGGCCTTCGCCTTCTTCGAGGGGGAGAGGTCCGCCTTTTTGAGAATTTCCACCGCCGCCTTCTTCCCCACCCGGCTGAAGGACTCGACGAGGAACCGGTCGAGGGGGAGGGCGCTGTCCCCGGCCATCCGCTTGAGGAGCCCGATCTCGATGCCATGGGGGTGGGGCTGGATGGGGCAGGGGAGCGGGATGGGGTCATGGCTCACCCGGTCGAAGGTGAAGACTTCCCCGTCGATCTCGGCCCGGATCCGGGCATGGGGATTCACCACCGAGCTGTACTTCAGGTAATCGACGAGCCGCTTCTTTGCGGCGAGGGTCGCCCGGAGTTCGATCTCAACCAGGGTCCCATGGGTCCGGTCCCATTCCACTTCTTTTTGCGAGACCACGTCGGGCTCGTTCGTCTCGATCTTGATCGTAATCTCGAACCGGGTGGCGGGTTTCTTCGCGTCCGTGCGGGATATGACGAGGGATGGGACGCCGGTGGTGAGCTGGGCGTAGAGAACGGCAGCCGAGATCCCGATGCCCTGCTGCCCCCGGCTCTGCTTGATCTGGTGGAACCGGGACCCGTAGAGGAGCTTCCCGAAGACGTAGGGGACCTGGGCAGGGACGATCCCCGGGCCGTTGTCCTCGACGATAACCCGGAAGACCTCGTCGGTCACCCTCTTCACCTGGACGAGGATGTCCGGGAGGACCATGGCCTCCTCGCAGGCGTCGAGGGCGTTGTCCACGGCCTCCTTCACGGTGGTGATGACGCCCCTCGTCGGGGAGTCGAAGCCGAGGAGGTGCTTGTTCTTCTCGAAGAACTCGGCGATGCTGATGGCCCGCTGCTTCTTCGCGAGCTCCTCAGCGAGGGCCAGACTTCATCACCTCGGTGACGGCGTCCTCAAGGGAGAGGGGCACCTGGTCCCCCGTGTGGAGGTCCTTTAAGGTGACGGTGCCCGCGGCTGCCTCCCGGTCGCCGATGATCACGGCGAAGTCCGCCACCTTTGCGGCATGGGACATTTTTTTATTCATATTCTGCTCCGTGAGGTCCACGAGGGCCATGATCTGCTTCCGCCGGCGGTGGTCCACGTCGCCGAGGAGCGTCCCGGCATCCCCGGCCGAGGCGTCCCGGAAGGCCCGGGCGGCGGAGAAGGCCAGCTCGCGGCCCTTCCCCTGGGTGATGACCATGACCACCGGCCACCGCTCCACGGGGATCTCCCGGACGTTCCGGAGGGAGACCATCACCCGGTCGAAGCCGATGGCGAACCCCGCGGAAGGCGCGTCGTCGCCCCCGAAGAGCCTCGCGAGCCGGTACTCGCCCCCGCCGAGGATCTGGTTCTCTGCCCCGAGGTTCGGGGCAAAGCCCTCGAAGACCATCCCCGTGTAGTAGTCGAGCCCCCGGGCGATGGCGAAGTTCCAGGAAAAGGAGAGCCCCTCCTGCCGGAGGATCCGGTCCAGGGCCTCGATGGCCGGTTTCTCGGGGATATCCCCGACGAGCCTCCAGAGATCCGGGAGGGTCCTGGCGGCGGTGAGCTCCCTGAGGGTGGCGAGGATGGCCTGCCAGCCCGGCCCGCCGGCCCCGCCCCCGGCATCGGCGAGGTACCGCTCCATGCCGTCGAAGTCCCGCTTGTCGAGGAACCGCATCACCCGGGCCCGGGCCTCCGGGGCGAGGGGGGCGAGGACCTTCTTCATGGGGGCGAGGTGCCCCACCTGGAGGGTGAACTCCACCCCCGTGGCCCTGAGGAGGTCGCCGGCAAGGAGGATCACCTCGGCGGAGGCCTCGGGGGAGTCCGCCCCGATGAGCTCGGTGCCGAACTGCCAGAACTGCCGGTACCGGCCCTTCTGGGGGTCCTCGTACCGGAAGCAGTCGGCAAAATAGAACCACCTGAGGGGCTTCGGGAGCGATCGTCCCTCGTTCACGTACATCCTGAGGACGGGGGCCGTGATCTCGGGCCTGAGGGCCATGGAGAGCCCCTTCTTGTCCTCGAAGGCGTACACCTCGCTCACGATCCCCTCGCCGGACTTCACCGTGAAGAGCTCGAGGTGCTCGAAGGCGGGCGTCGCGATCTCCCGGTACCCCCAGGACCGGGCATGGTCCCGGAGCCTCCCCTCGACGGCCCTCCGCTCCTCCATCTCCTCGGGCAGGAAATCCCGCGTCCCTTTCGGTCTCTGGAGCATCCCACTTCACCCGGTTATTCTGTTCCTCTCTCCTTATCTTCCCTTCGGGGCGCCCTGCCCAGGATCCGGTCGATGGCCGGGTCCTTCGGGGTGAAGACCCTCTCCCGCTTCTCCCTCCCCTGGAGGTAAAGGGCGAGGAGGAGGAGCCCGAGGCCGAGGGACTCGTTGAGAATGAGGGTGACGTCGAGGGCGATGAGGGCGAGGGTGGCGTAGGCGAGCCCGTGGTACACCGCCTTCCGGTACCCGGGGAGGCCTGTCCTGAGGAAGATCCGGAGGTCCCGGGCCCAGAAGTAGTAGGTGACAAGGGCGCCGAACCCGGCCACCCAGACGAGGTAGGTCATGGCAAGAGTAATTAGGATACCGGCACCCATATGTCTATTCAGCCATGCAGCCCCACGCGACCCTCCCCGGCCTCCTGGAGGCCTACCGGAATGGGGAGATCTCCCGGGAGGAGGTGGTCTCCCGGATCGAGGGCATGAGGATCGAGCAGCTGGGGGACTTCGCCCGGCTCGACCTTGGCCGGGCGGCCCGGTGCGGGGTCCCCGAGGTGATCCTCGCCGAGGGGAAGGAGGCCGGCCAGCTCGCCGAGATCGTCGTACGGACGGTAGCGGCCCAGGGCCGGTGCATCGTGACCCGGGTGACCCCGGAGCAGGCCGGGGAGGTCATGAAGAGGTGCCGGGAGGAGGGGTACCGGGCGGAGTACCGGGAGATCCCCCGGGCCCTCGTCGCGTACCGGTCCCCGCCGCCGGCGAAGAACGGCGGGGTCGTGGCCATCCTCACGGCCGGCACCGCCGACCTCCCCGCCGCCGAGGAGGCCCGGGTCATCGCCGAGGAGATGGGTTGCACCGTCCTCACCGCCTACGATGTGGGGGCCGCGGGGATCCACCGGCTCTTCCCGGCGTTGAAAGCGGTCCTCGGGGCCCATGTCTTCATCGTCGCGGCAGGCCGGGAGGGGACCCTCCCCGCCGTGGTGGCCGGCCTCGTGGACCGGCCGGTCATCGGCCTCCCCGTTTCCTCGGGGTACGGGTACATGGGGGAAGGGCGGGCGGCCCTCGCCTCGATGCTCCAGTCCTGCTCGGTCCTCGCCGTCGTGAACATCGATGCCGGTTTCACCGCGGGGGCCTTCGCCGCCCGGATCGCCACCATGGCAGGTGCCCGATGACGAGGGGGTTCTACATCGGCCGGTTCCAGCCCTACCACAACGGCCACCAGGCGGTCCTCGAGCGGGTGGCCCGCTCGGTGGACGAGATCGTCATCGGCGTGGGGAGCGCCCAGCTCTCCCATGAGCTCGACAACCCCTTCACCGCGGGGGAGCGGGTCCTCATGATCACCCGGTCCCTCGCCCCGCTGCGTCGGCCCATCTACGTCATCCCCATCGAGGACATCCAGCGGAACGCCCTCTGGGTCTCCCATGTGCAGTCCATGACCCCGCCCTTTGACTGCGTCTTCTCGAGTAACCCCCTCGTCATGCGCCTCTTCGCCGAGGCGGGCCATACCGTCCACTGCCCCGACATGTACGAACGGCAGACCCACTCAGGGACGGCCGTCAGGCAGAGGATGCTCTCGGGCGAGCCCTGGGAGCACCTGGTGCCCGGGGCGGTGGTGGAGGTCATCAGGGAGATCGACGGGGTGGAGCGGCTCCGCCAGATCGCCCGGAGCGACTGATCCCTTGCCAGGTACCCATGTTCAAATTCCTGAAGGGGCTCGTGAAGGGCAGTGAGGCCCCCGCTGCCGCCGCAACGCTCTCCATCGACGAGCTGCCGGCCTGGATCCGGGGCGAGGAGGAGAAGGTGCGGGAGGAGCTGGCCGGCCTCGTGGCAACCCACCGCCCGAGGGTGAGCGACGCGGTAAAGGCAACAAAGGAGGTCCTCGCCAAGATCGACCGGGTCGAGATGGAGGAGGTGAGCCACCAGAAACTCGCAGGGGTGACGGAGAAGTCCCTCCCCCTCTTCCTGAAGGCCATGGGGATGAGCCTCTCTCGGGACCTGCCCGATGACCCCGAGGGGTTTTACACGGCGACGGCTGAGATCCTGAAGGGCTGCCTCTCCGCCTCCCGGGGGCAGGGGAAATACCTCTCCTCCCGGTTCCCGGTGGAGATGAAGACGCTCCGTCATGGAGCCGACCTCATAGGGCGGGAGGCGAACGCCATGACCCCCGGGATCGCCCGGGCGCGGGAACGCCTCAGGGCCCTCGGGGAGCTCCGGGGTGCCCTCGGGAGCTACCGGGAGGCAGGGACCCGGGTTGCCTCTGCGGCGGAGGAGGCCCGGTCCCTCGAGGGGGAACTCGCGGCATCTGAGGCCTCCCTGGCATCGGTGCGCCAGGCCCTCGGGGAGCTCGGAAAGAGCACGGAGTACCGGGCCTGCGAGGGGGAGCTCGCCCGGATCCGGGGCCTCGAGGAGGAGCGCGACGCGGTGGGGCGCCGCTTCCGGGGCACCGCGGCCACCGCCATCCACCTCCTGGGGAAGGGGGAGAAGATCGCCTCCCGGAAGAGGGACCGCGAGGCCGCCCGGTTCCTCCACGAGGCCCTGTCGCTCCTCGGGCAGGAGCTTCCCTTCCCCCCGGACGTCACGGAGGGGATCCTCGCCCGGGGGCAGGAGGCCCTTTCTGCCCTGGCCGCCTCGGGGGACCTCGTCCCGAAGAACCGGGAGGAGACGGACATCCTCGGGGAGACCGGGCGCCTCGCCACGGAGGTGCGGGACCTCTCCCTGATGTTCTCCGCCCTGTCTGCAGGGATCGACACCGCCCGGGAGGCAGTCCATGCCCGCCCCGCACTCCAGAGGGAGAGGGAACTCCTGAAGGAAGCAGAGCCTCTGGAGAAGCGGATCGCCCGGGCGCGGGAACGGCTGGACCAGCTGAGGGCGGGCGGCCCGGAGCTCCAGGCACGGGTGCAGGCCTCATTCCGGGATCTGGAGGAGCGCGTGACCGCTCTCTCGGGAGGATCGGACAGGATCGCGGCACCCGGCCCTGCCCCTGCCGGTTGAGGAACCTGCGACGGGGGCGGTGACCCTCCGGGGCTAACCGGGACCCTGCAGAAACCACAATCTTGTTCATCGGGAAATGCGAAGGATAAGTCATGGCTGAAGGGTCCTCTCTCCTCTCCGGCTGGCGCCGGTGGATCATCGTCCCCCTCCTCGCCTGGGGAGGGATCCTGGCGGGCCTCGTCCTCCCCTTCCAGCCGCCCTTCCTCTCCTTCGGTTCCCTCGGGTGCGTCCTCGGTTCCATTGCCATCTCGGTGATGGCCTTTCTCCGGCCGAAGAAGGACATCGTCTCCCTCGCTGTGCCCATCTTCGCGGTCCTCATCTTCGTCTTCCCCCTGGAGACGGCTCCGGGGCTCGCCATGCAGCTCGTCTATGCCACGACCCTCACCGCCCTCGTGATCCGGCTCGAGAAGAGGTTTCCCGTGACAAAGGGAGCGTGAGGTGTTCCCATGGACAAGTCCCTCTCCGAGTACCTCGAACGGGTCAGGCCGGCCTTTGCGGCCCTTCCGGAGCAGGCGGGGCACCAGATCGCCTTCGCCTTCCTCTCCTACAAGCTGGGGATCTACCATGACGCGGTCACCCGGTGCGACCAGGCGCTCAGGCTCCTCGAGGGCCGGCCGGTCCCTCCCGTGCTCGGGACCGCCCTTCGGATCGTCAGGGAGCGGGCGGAGGCCCTCGACAAGGCCCGGTTCGACGCGAAGCTCCCCTTCCTCTTCACGAAGCCGGACCTGCCCTTCGGGATCATCGACCCGTCGGCCCCTGTCACGGACCCCGACCTCTTCCAGCTGACAAATGCCCTCGTCATCCTCTATGCCGCGGCCCTCGCATCCTCACCTGACGACGAAGGGGCCCTCGAGGAACAGGAGAAGTACGTCCTCCAGCTCCTCGCCACGTACCAGAGGTCACTTCGGAAGTGAGCGGGGGAGGGCTGGGAGGGGAGGACGGAAAACGGGGGATCAGAGGGAGTCGAGGCTGATCTTCTCAAAGTCCTGGGCGGCCTTTGCCATCTCCGTGACCCCGAAGGCGGTCTGGACGGCGGAGAGCTCAAGCTCGATGGCCGCGTTGCAGACGTAGTCGAGGATGTCCACGGAGAGCTCCTTCTTCTCCCGGGACCTCCTGAGCTGGTCGAGGAGCTCCTTCAGTTTCTCGGGGGGCTCCATCCGGAGCTTCGCGAGGCTGATAACGCACATGTAGATCCGGGTCAGGTTCCGGTCAGGCCCGGTGATGGTCTCGAAGAAACTCCTGATGACCTGGGCCTGGTAGATCTCCCCTGCCATACGTAAACCGGAGGTTTGAATGTCCGCGTTAAATAGTTGCTGGTGTTCCCGGCTTCGGCGGGGGAACCGGGGCCCTGGCGCTTCGTGGAGAGTTCCTAGCGCTTCGTGGAAACGATCTTGATGATATCCCCATCCTTCAGCGGGTGGGTGTCCTTCACACGCATCTTCGTCCGGGCGTCCACCGCGTAGAGGAACCCCTCGCCGATGTCGGTGTGCACCCGGAAGGCCAGGTCCCGGGGGGTCGAGCCCTTCTTCATGAGGAAGGCATCGGGGAGGACCCGGCCCTTCCCGTCGGCGTACTTGTGCTCGTCCTCCACGGGGTAGACCACCATGAGGTTGAGGAGGGAGAAGACCGCGTGGTTCAGGGCCTCCTGTACCCCCGTCCCGCCGAACTTCTCCATGACCGCCGCGATCTTCCCGAGCCCCGCCTTCTGGGCCGGGTTCAGGGCCTCCGGCTTCAGGAGGGAGAAGGATGGATCCCCGGGGAGGTATTTCACGAGGCCGGCCGCGGCCGCGTTCCTGAGGGCGAGCTCCCCGGCGGCCGTGGCGAGCCTGACCCCCCGGGCCCGGAGCCCCTCCACGATGGCGTCGGGGGCCTCGTCCACCCGGTTGCCCACGAGCATCATGGGCTTTGCAAGGGCGAGGAGCCGCCGGCAGAACCGGGCGAGATCCTGCTCACCGGCATGGGCGAGGTCGAGACCGGTCTCGAGCTCCACGGCCCGCACCTGCTCGAGGGTGAAACCGAGGCCGGCGATGAGCTCGGCGATGGCATGGGCCATGGAGGAGGCCTTTGCCTGGGCCTGCCGCTGGATCTTGGACCGGTGCTTGTCCAGGATCCCGTAGAGCCACATGGACATCTCGTACTCGAGGAACTCGATGTCGCCGGCCGGGTCGTGGCTTCCGGCCCCGACGGGGTTCCCCTCGGTATCCGTGGAGCCGCTCGCGTCCAGGATGTGGAGGATGGCGTCGGCCTGCCTGAGGTGGTCCAGGAACTGGTTCCCGAGGCCGCGCCCCTTGTGGGCCTCGGGCACGAGGCCCGCCACGTCGATGAGGCCGATGGGGATGAACCGTACCCCGTCGGTGCAGTGACCGCAGGAGAGGCCGAGCCCCCGGCAGACGCAGGGGGAGCGGACGTAAGCGACCCCGTGGTTGGCGTCGATGGTCGTGAAGGGGTAGTTCGCGATGGGCACGTTCGCGAGGGTCGCGGCCTTGAAAAATGTCGATTTGCCACAGTTGGGCTTTCCTGCGAGGGCAAGGGTGATCATGACCTGTCACCTTCGGTAGCCGGGTCTCCTGCATGCGCCGGCATGAACATAGCCATCCTTTTCATGGAAGAGAACGCTCGTACTAGATACCATGAGTTACACGAGAAGGGATATTTATTATTTTGATCGGCCCGGCCCCGGGAACACGGGCGATGCGGCCCGGATGGCCGTGGAGCGGGCAACGGCCCTGCAGATACGGCGGATCCTCGTCGCCTCCACGGGCGGGTCCACGGCCCTCGCCTTCCTGGACGCGGTGAAGGGGACGGGGCTCGAGCTCATCGTGGTGACCCATGTCGTGGGCTTCGAGAAGCCCGGCGCCTGGGAGTTCCAGGAGAAGGCGGCGGAGGCCCTCCGGGCCGCGGGGGTCCGGATCGTCACCGGCACCCATGCCCTCTCCGGCCTCGAGCGCGCCCTCTCCCGGGCGCAGCGGGTCGGCGGCGGGTCGAGGACCGAGGCCATCGCCGAGGCCCTCCGCCGGACCGTCGCGGTTGGCCTCAAGGTGGCGGTGGAGTGCACCCTCATCGCGGCCGACCAGGGGGCCATCCCCGTGGACGAAGAGGTCGTTGCTGTCGGGGGGACTGTGAGCGGGGCCGATACCGTCTGCGTCATCCGCCCGGCCCACACGGCTTCCTTCTTCGACCTCCAGGTGCGGGAGATCGTGGCCATGCCGAGGAACAGGTAGGGGCAGACATGATCCGCGACTCCCTGAGGGAGGCCCTGGCCCGGATGGCCGACACGCCGGTGCTCTGGATCACCGGGCTCTACCTGGGGGCCCTCTTTGCCCTCGACCTCCTCATCCCCGCTGCGGGGGACACCACCCTCGGGGCGAGGATCGGATTCCTCGGCCTCTGCGCCCTCCCCTTCTTCCTCGGGGGAACCTACGGGGTGATCAGGGCCGATGGTGCCGGCCTCCGCGGGTACCTCGAGTCCGGCGCAAGGTACTACTTCACGATCCTCCTCGCGGCGGCGGTCATCGTGGCCGCGGGTTTTGTCACGGTCCTCCTCCTTCTCGTCCCCTTCACCCTTCTGGGAGGGACCCCCCTCGAGTTCCTCCCGGTGGCGGTCCTCGGGGTCGGCATCCCCTTTGCCTTTTTCACCTTCTTCTCTGACACCGCCGCGGTCTTCGAGGACCGGAAGGTCCTTGACTCCATACGGCGATCGGTGGAGTTCGTCCTCGGGAGACCGGGGAGGGCCCTCTCCTTCTATCTCGTGAACCTCGCGGTGGGACTCCTCGGCCTCTTCTTCGCCGTTTTCCTCTGGTCCTTCATCATCGCCGACCGGATCCAGCCCTTCATGGAGGCGAACCAGACGGCCCTCTTCCACAACATGACCGCCCCCGATCTTGTGAACCTCATCGGGGTCCCGGGCCTCGAGGCCGGGGCGGCCATCGGGTTTGCCGCCGTGGCCCTCGGGGCGACCCTCCTCCTGACCTTCAAGGCCTGCTACTTCCGGCGGGCGGTCTCCGCGGCGCCCTCCGCCCCGGCCGCCGGGGAATTCGATGAGAAGGGCCGGTGGTACCGGTACTGAGGGCGCCGGTACCAGTAAACCGGCATCGTGGCAGAGTGCCGGGGGAAAGATCTCGTTTTAACCGAGCAGGAGGAAGAGCCCCGCGGCGATGAGGCCGCCCGAGAGGGTTGCTACGAGATTCGTCCCGGCGTTCCCGATGACCCCCTGGTTCTCGAGGAGCGCCCCCACGAGGCTGTCCACGTTCGCCCCGAGGAAGCCGGCGAGGACTGCCGCGAGGAGGAGGGGGATGCTCCCGAGCCCGAGGAGGTACGCGGTGAGGGCGATGAGCGCCGACGCGGCAAGGGATGCCGCCTCCCCGAGGAGGGTGACCCCCCCGTTCGTTCCCTTCGGGACGGGTTTCAGGGTCGTGATGAGGACGGGCTCGTGCGAGGTCATGCCTATCTCGCCGCCCATGGTGTCCGCCGCCGCCGTGGCGACGCTCCCGAGGAAGAGGGCGAGGAAGAGGGGGTCCCCGCCGGAGAGGCCGTAGAGGACCGCCGCGACCATCCCCACGAGGCCGTTTGCAAAGACATTCACGTACCCCCGCATGCCCCCGTGGGTCTCAGCGATCCCCGCCTCTGCCTTCAGGTCGAACCGGTACCGGGTGGCCGCCGAGCCTATGACGAGGAAGGCGAGCATGACGACGAACCACCGCACGTCCCCCGTGAAGACGATGAGGAGGATTCCCACGAGGGCACCCGAGAAGAGGCCGCTCACGTCCGCGACCCGGAACCGGTACGCGAAGAAGGCGAAGGTGAAGGCGACGACGATGGCGGTAATGAGGAGCCGGTCCGGGACCGGGTAGTTCAGGTCCTGGAAGAGGTACATGGTCATGGCCACCCCGAGCCCTTCGATCATAAGGACATCGTTCCGCTCCCCCAGGACGGACTTGAGGAGCACCGCGACGACGACCCCGAGGAGGAGGAGGAGGGGGTCCCGGTTCCCCGTCCAGAGCATGGCGAGGGCCCCCCCGGCCGAGGCGGCGGCAAAGTAGGTGAGGTACCGGTGGTGGCCCCCCTTTGCCGCCCGGTACGCGATCTCCCCCATAGCGACGATCCCGAGGGTGGTCACGAAGATGAGGAGGGGGAGCCACCCGAGGCCGTAGAGGAGGGCGAGGATGATGGTGGAGATGGAGAGGGACCTTGTCCCCCGGATGAGGTACAGGATCCCCGAGAAGAGGATGACGAGGATGGAGAGGATGATGGGCGGCTGGATGTACGGGGCGGCACCGATGCATATCGCCGTGAAGAGGAGGGCCATGACGAGCCCGACCTGCCGCATGAACCGGTCCCGGAGCTCCGGGGCCCCGGCTCCTCCTCCCGTCGCCGGTGCGGTGTCCTCCGGGGGCTCCATCATTCTCTCAGGTCTCTCCGGCATGAGAATAATCCTTTTTGGTATCCGGGCAGCCCGTGACCTCGCAGGGAGCTGCTTCCGTGGAAAAAGAGGGGGGATTATTTCCTGAGTTCCGTGATGATCTGGTCCAGCATCTGGGGCGCCCGATCCTTCAGGCCGAACCCGAGGAGAATGGCGATGCCGGCACCGATGCCGATCCCGATCCCCCACGCGACTGGTGTCACGAAGGTGTACACGATGGTGAGGTCCATCCCCAGCTGGGAGAGGGCGAGGACGATGACCACGAAGTAGAGGAAGAGCCGGAGGCCGATGTTCACGAGGGAGAAGAGGGCCAGCTGCCCGTAGAGCTTCTCGAGCACCATGGAGAGGTAGTCGATGAGGATGAACCCCACGAGGAGGATGATGCCGAAGAGCACGAGGTTCGGCACGTAGCTCACCGCCTTCCCGATGAACTCGGTCAGGGCATTGATGCCAAGGATGTCCGCCGCGACCATGATGGCGAGGAGGTACACGAAGATCCGTACGATGATATCCGCGACGTACCCCAGGGTGATCCCGACCTTTTTGAAGCTCCCGCCAATCGGGGAGCTGAGGACATAGGCATCGATCCCGCTCTTCTCGAAGAGGACCCTGACGACCTTCCCGAGCACCCGGCCGATGACCCACCCGATGAGGAGGACGATGATGGCCGCGACGAGGTAGGGGAGGATGCCAAAGGTCGCCCGCGTCTGTTCCGTAAGAATCCCGACAAGATCCACCATAGGCTATCACAGGGAAAACCACGCCGACCTATAAAAACATGACGAAATCTCCCCGGGGTGGCTTTCCGGCCGAACCGGGCGTGGATCACCGTTTTTCCCCGACCGCCCCGCCGACCGGGGGGATGCCTGTCCTGGCCCGCCCAGGCACTGGGCGAGGGTCCGCCACGCCCGTCCGAACGCTCCCTCCGCCGGCGGGAAGGTCTCTCTTGCTCCGGTCCGACACGTCACCTCCGGCGACGGTGTCCCTTCGGGACAGCACATCACCTCCGGCGATAGAGTCCCTTCGGGACAGCGCATCACCTCCGGCGATAGAGTCCCTTCGGGACAGCACATCACCTCCGGTGATGGTGTCCCTTCGGGACAGAATGAAAGGTATTTTTTCCTTGAGATCCAAGAGAATTGGAACAAAGAGCGCGGACGGCGGAAATTGGCCCCTTCAAGCGAGATCCCCAAGCACTATGACTTCACCGAGGTCGAGGCCCGGTGGCAGAAGGCCTGGCGGGACGAGGAGAACTACTTCGACCGCCGGTCGGCCAAGCCCCAGTTCGTCATCGATACCCCGCCACCCTACCCGACGGGGAACTTTCACATCGGGAATGCCCTGAACTGGTGCTATATCGACTTCATCGCCCGGTACCGGCGGATGCAGGGGTACAATGTCATGTTCCCCCAGGGCTGGGACTGCCACGGCCTCCCCACCGAGGTGAAGGTGGAGGAGATCCATGGCATCACGAAGAACGATGTCTCCCGTGAGGAGTTCCGGCGGATGTGCCGGGAGCTCACCGAGAGGAACATCGGGCAGATGCGGACCACCCTCCGCCGGCTGGGCTTCTCCATCGACTGGTCCAACGAGTACATCACCATGCGTCCCGAGTACTTCGGGAAGACCCAGAAGTCCTTTCTCCGGATGTTCCACGACGGGTATATCTACCGGGCCGAGCACCCGGTGAACTTCTGCATCCGGTGCGGGACCGCCATCGCCTTCGCCGAGGTGACGTACCAGGAGCGGGAGACCACCCTCACCACCT
>Ga0335070_10005094_pt1 | contig 15424 bp, 24 predicted proteins | sample Lox_Sample_13_FD_206722 | JGI IMG/M metagenome (GOLD analysis project Ga0335070, IMG submission 206722) | Soil microbial communities from Loxahatchee National Wildlife Refuge, Florida, United States - Lox_Sample_1.3 | ecosystem: Environmental > Terrestrial > Soil > Wetlands | place: USA... | reverse complement strand
CGCGACCCCCACTCCGGGGGACGCCGCCGCCCGGCAGGCATGGGGGTTCACGTCCGTTGCGGCGACGAGGGCGACCTTTCCCGCGAGGTGCCGGGCGACGTACCCGCTCCCGGTCCCCAGCTCGACGACCCGGTCAGAGGACTTTGCCTCGGCGAGGGCAGCCCTGAGAAGGAGGAGGGTGTCTTCGCGGACCGGGTAGACCTGGGAAGGATCAGGGTCCATCTAGACCACGGCCGCGATGGCGGCGAAGTCCCTGAGTGAGAGGGCCTCGGGCCGGAGGGCGAGCATCTCCGCGGGAAGGCTCCCGATCATCCGCTCCACCCGGTCGGCCCCGAAGATCCCCCTCCCCGATTTCAGGCCGTTCCTCACCGTCTTCCTCCGCTGGGAGAAGAGCACCCGCACCACGTCGGCATAGTGCCTTTTGTCCCCGATTGGCCAGGGCGGGTCGCGGGGGGTGATCCGGACGACGGTGGAGTGGACCTGCGGCCTGGGCGAGAAGGCGTTCGGGGGCACGTGGAAGCAGCGCTTCACCCCGGCAAAGGTCTGGACCATGACCGTGAGCCGGCCCGAGGCCGGGGTGCCGATCCGGGCAGCCATCTTGTCGGCGAATTCCGCCTGGAACATGAGGATTGCCTCCGAAAAGCCCATATCGAGGAGCCGGAAGGTCATGGGGGAGGAGATGGAGTAGGGAAGGTTCGAAACGACGAGCTCGAAGGGAGGGAGGGGCACCTTCACCGCATCGCCCTCGACGAGCTGGAGGGAGCCGTCCGCGACCTCGGGGGCGAAGGTCCCCCGGAGCTCCTCCACGAGCACCGGGTCGATCTCCACCGCCGTCACGATGGCCCCCCGGTCGAGGAGGCCCCGCGTGAGAACCCCCTTCCCGGGACCGACCTCGAGGACCTGCCTCCCGGAGACCTCCACGACGGAGAGGATCCGCTCCACGGCCCGCTCGTCCACGAGAAAGTGCTGGTCCCGCCGGGCGGTCATCGCGCGGTGAAGATCCGGTACTTGGTCTCGGGGTCCTCGATCTCCTCGAGGACCCGGTTGATGATCATCCGGTCCGGGTGGGGCATGGCCTTGATCCGGCGGGCGATATCGGCGAAGGACTCGAAGGGCTTCTTCTGCCGCTCGTCGAGGATCTCCCAGAGGAGCTTCTTCCCGATCCCGGGAAGGAGGTGGAGCATGTGGAGCTTCGGGGTGATGGGGACCGAGGTGTTGAAGAACTGGACGAAGCGGGGCTCGTTCTCCCGGACGATCTGCTCAACCACGAAGGGAACCTCGACCCGGGCGGTGGGGGTGAGCTCCTCGTACCCGATCCGGCGCTTCACCCGCTCCACCTTCTCCCGCTCGTCGTCCCCGATGTAAAGCTTCTCGTGGATCTGGATGACCGCGGTGGGCTTCGGGACAAGCTCCAGGAGCTTGAACTGTTCGATCCCGATGGCCTGGACGATGGGCTCGCGCTTGTAGACCGGCCGGGGGTCGTCTGCATGCCCCTTCTGAAGGATGTCCAGAACTATGCAGTAGTTCTCCTTCTTCTCGGTCTTCATGGCAGTTCCCCTAGAGGTGCTCGGAGACGAGGGTGAGGATCTGGTCCAGCTCCTCGCCCGTCAGGGTGAAGCGCTCCTTGGCGTAGATGGAGCGGAGCTCGTCCCTTGTCCTGGGCAGGATGTTCGCGATACGGTAGGCTATGTCGGGCTTCATCTTCTCGAGCTTGAGGAGGGAGTCCACGAGGGCCCTCGCCTGCTCCGTCGTGTTCCGGGCAAGGTGGGTGGCATGCTCGATGGAGCGCCTGAGCTCGTAGGACATCTCGGTGGCATCCTCCTGCCGGGCCTCGGCCACCTGCGTGAGGACCTCCTTCAGCTCGGCGAGGGTGATCCTCTCCTCTCCCAGTACCCCTTTTACCCGCATTGCCGCATCCCTCTTCGGTACTTCACCTTTGGGCTTTTAGATGTTGTGGTCGCGCGATGACGGTCTTTACGCTCCCGCCGTCCCGGATCTGGAGGAGCCAGGCCCGTCCCCGCTGGCCGATGATGGTCCCCGTCTTGCCGTGGAACCGCCGGTGGGGCATGCCCTGGTGGGTGCTCGGCTCGCAGACGATGTGGACCTTCTGGCCGACCTCGAACTTCTGGATGGCCATCATGACCGGGGGGACCCCCCGGGCCCGGATGGCCTTCTTCAGCTTGTAGCGCGTCTTTTTCCGCGGACCATGGTGGTGTGGCATCGGTTTTACTCCATATCCCCGCTTCCCTCGACCTCCAGGACGTCGAGCTGGACGACCCGGGCCGGCCTCCCGACGAGGCCGGCAAGGCTCGGCCGGGTCCTGCCGCCGTCGCCTGACACGAGCTCCTTCACGTAAAGGCCTGCCTCTCCGACGACATCAAGGAAGAATCTGCCGTCCTCCTGGCCAGCCACCCTCGCATCGACGACCTGGCGTTCCCGTATCCTGTCTGCCCTCCGGTGGACCACCCGGGCTGGGGTTCGCTGCTCGACCACCGCCCCTCTCAGGCGATCCAGGGCTTCCTCGAGTTCTTTTCGGGCGATTCCGCCCTCAACCTCAATGGAGATCCTGTACTTTTTATGCGGTTTTTCCGATTTAAGGGTTTCCACCGCCTTCCTCGTGGACCAGCCCTCGATGGTAATGGCGACCCTCCCCGCTGCGGCGTTGTTCACCGCCTCCTCCAGGGCGGCGAGGTCCACGGTCCTCCTCAGGGGCGCGACGAGCTCCAGGACAAAGGGCCTTCCCGTCCCGAGCATGAGGGCATCGATATCCTCGCGCCCCGCTCCGTGGAGGACGGCATCCGCGGCCTGGAAGGCGGGAGCGGCGGTCCGCCCGATGAGCTCCTCGACGGAGTCGGCGTACATCTTCCCGGTGAAGCCGCACCGCCCGCACCCGGCCCCGTGGCATTCCCGGCAGGGCCACCGGGTCTGGGGGATCCCCCGCTCGAGCTTCCGGTACCGGCCCCGGAAGAAGAGGGGGGCGATCTCCAGCTCCACGGTGCCGGAGCCGGGGTCGAGGATGGCGACCACGTCGGGGCGGGCGAGGTCCGCCGCCTTCCCCGTCCGTGCGGCAACGGCCTTCCCTACCTCCCGGTTCACCTCGGACTTCAGGGGCTCGGGGGCCGGAAGACCGAGCTCCGACCAGACGAGCTCCTCGCTCTCGGCCATGAGGGGGGGCACCCTCGTCCCGATGAGGAATGTTGCGTACTCGATCCCCCCGAGGGCCGCCACCACCCGGTCTGCCCAGAGATCCACGCCGGCGAAGAGGTCATGGCAGATCCAGCAGCTGCCCTCGTGGGGCCTGAAAGGGACGTTCTCCCGGAGGGCCTGGGCGACCCGGAGGCCACGACCCCGCTCGGCGTTCGTGAGGCCGTGGGAGCGCTTGCCGAAGAACCGGCCGAGGCAGTGGTCGCAGATCTCCCCGTAGGCCAGGATCCGATCCACCTGCTCCTCTAGCTCCATCCAGCCTCCCGCCGGTCCAGCTCGTTCTGGAGGACCGTTATGGCCTGGTCTGCCTGCAGCACCCGCGGGCCCATGGAGAGGCGCGGGAGTCCTGTCATGAGGCCCTCCTCCTCGGGGGTGAAGTCCAGGTGGTCAGAGAGGACGAAGCCCGGGGGAAGGGCCTCCTGCCCCCGCACGTCCTTCCCCTCCTCGGAAAGGACCGCGTATCCCCCGCCCGCGAGGAGCCCGGGGAGGCCGCCCCGCCGGACAAGGATGCCCGGGGTCGATTCCCGGAAGGCCTCCCCCACCGGGAGGGCGAGGGCCTTCCTGATGAGGGCGGCGGTGCTCCGCTCGTCGGGCGAGAGGGACCGGACGGAGTCCCCCCGGAGGAGCACCTCCTTCGGCGGAGCAGGGGGCCCGAGGAGGAGGAGGTGTATCTCCGCGTCCCGCCGGATCCCGTGAGAGAGGGCAAGGGCGGCGTTCACGCACCGGCAGAGGAGATCCATCCTGCCGGCCGAGCCGGGGAGGTCATCGAGGGTGAAGCCGTTCCCCGTGGCCGCGAGATGCCCCACCACGGCAAAGGTCCGCATCTCACATCCCGGAGAACCGGCGCATGAGGCGCTGGAGGTTAAACTTGCCGCCCCGCATCCCCTTCAGGGCCCGTTGCATGAGCCGGTAATACTTGAGGAGTTCCCTCACCTCGTCAGGCGAGGAACCCGCCCCCCGGGCGATCCGGTGGATCCGGGAACCGCCGATGGTGTTCGGGTCGTCCAGCTCCTGCGCCGTCATGGAGTCCATGATCACCCGGTACCGGGCCATCTTCGTGGAGGTCACATCGATCGCCTCCGAGGGGACGTCGGCCCCGCCGAGGGGGAGCATGGACATGATCTGCTTCAGGGGGCCCATGCGGCTCACGGCATCGAGCTGCTTGTACATGTCCCGCAGGGTGAACTTTCCCCGGAGCATCCCGGTGACGTCCATCTCCTCGGGGTTGATGGCCTCCTCGGCCCGCTCCACGAGGGACTTGAGATCCCCCATCCCGAGGAGCCGGGATATGAAGCTGTCCGGGTCGAACCGCTCGAGGTCGTCCAGGGTCTCCCCGCTCCCGATGAAGACGATGCCGGACTGCGTCTCCGAGACCGCCGAGAGGGCCCCGCCGCCCTTCGCCGTCCCGTCCATCTTCGTCACGATGACCCCGTCGATCCCGATGGCCTCGTGGAACCTCCGCGCCTGGTCCCGGGCCTGCTGGCCGAGGGCCGCGTCGATGACGAGCCACCGGTGGTCGGCCTTCGCGATCCCGTTCAGCCGTATGATCTCGTCGATGAGGTCCTTCTCGAGGGCATGCCGCCCCTGGGTATCGACGAGGATGACCTCGGAGCCGGCGAGGGCGGCGAGGCCCCGCTCCACGATCCCGTCGGCGTCCGTCACCCCCGGCTCGCCATAGCAGGGGACGTTCACCTTTGCGCAGAGAGTCGAGAGCTGGTCGTACGCCCCGGGCCGGAAGGTGTCGGCGCAGATGACCCCCGCCTTCAGGCCCTTCCGCTGGAAGAAGCGGGCAAGCTTTCCCGTCGTGGTTGTCTTCCCGCTCCCCTGGAGGCCGGCGAGGAGGATCCGCTGGGGGCCGAGGGCCACCTCGGCCTTTGCGCCCATGAGCCGGATGAGCTCCTGGTACACAATCCTGAGGACATGCTCCCGGACCGACATCCCCTTGGGGGGCTGCTCGTCGAGGGACCGGGTTTTCACCGCCTGGGAGAGGGCCTGGACGAGACGGACGTTCACGTCGGCCTGGATGAGGGCCCGCTGGAGGTCCCTGACGAGCTCCTCCACCGCCGCCCGATCCACCACCGTCTTCCCCGCGAGCTTCTTGAGGGCGTCCTTGAGGGAGCCGGAGAGCTTGTCGAGCATCAGGCACCCCCGAGGAGCTCCTCCACCACGGCCCCGGGAGAAAAGGGCATGAGGTCGTCGTATCCCTGGCCGGTCCCGAGGAACATGATGGGCTTCCCGACAGTATGGGCGATGGAGATGGCAGCGCCACCCCTCATGTCCATGTCGGCCTTCGTGAGGATAACGGCATCGGTCCCCACGAGCTTCTCGAATTCCGCGGCCCGGACCACCGCGTCGTTCCCGGCCACGGCCTCGTCCACGTACACGACGAGGTCGGGCTGCATGACCCGTTTCATTTTTTCGAGCTGGTTCATGAGATTCACCCGGTTGTGGAACCTGCCCGCCGAGTCGGCGAGGACGACGTCCAGCTTGTGGGCCGCGGCGTACTCAACGGCATCGAAGAGGACCGCCGAGGGGTCCCCGCCGGCCTTGTGCTGGATGACCTTGATCCCGAGCCGCTCGGCATGGATGCCGATCTGCTCCAGGGCCCCGGCCCGGTAGGTGTCCCCCGAGGCGATGACCACCGAGAAGCCGAGCTTCTTGAGGTAGCCCCCCACCTTCGCCACTGTTGTGGTCTTCCCGGTCCCGTTCACACCGGTGAAGAGGATCTTGACCGGCTTCCCCCGGCCCCGGATGTAGCCAGGGAGGTCGAAGCCCTCCCCGAGGACCCGGACGATGGCGTCCCGGAGGGCCGCGAGGACGACCCGTTCCGGTGCCTCCCCGATGCCCCGGCGCTTCCCTGCCAGGTCCTCCTTCACCACCCGGAGGATCTCGTCGGTCACCGGGAGAGCGACATCGTTCTCCAGGAGGACCATCTCGAGCTCCTGGAGGGGGGCCTCGATCTGCCGGGCGGAGAGGACGAGCTCCCCCTCGGTGACGAGGATCTTCACCCGCTCGCCGAGGCCGGGTGCCTTTGCCCCGTTCGCCCTGCCTCCTTCGGCCGGAGGCGCAGAGGCAGCCCGCATGCTCGCCCCGAAGGCCTCCTGGACCGAGCGGAGCTTCTCCCTCAGGCCGTCGAACATGCCCTGACCCTTATCCTGATCCTAACCCTGGGACCGCCCCTGCTGGACGTAGGCCGCCTCGAGCTGCCGTGCGATCTCGGCCATCTGGCCCCGGAGCTGGTCGATGGTCGCCGCCACTTTCTTCTCCATGGCCTCCATCTCGGTGATCTTCTCCTGGAGGAAGGTGATGGCCTCGCCGTTCGTCCACTGGACAATGACATCCGACCCGATGTTCACGAGGACCTTCTCCGGGTCGGCCACCTTCGCCCGCACCATGGTCCCCCCGCCGATGGAGAGGAGGACGGGGGCGTCCCGGTCGGCCGGGAGGGCCTTTATGGTCTCGATGGCGGCGAGGGACTCGATCCGCTTCTGCTCGATCATCTCCAGCTGCCGGGAGAAAATGTCCGCCTGCTGGCTGTACTCGTTCAGGTAGAACTGGAGGGTCTGGAGATCGGCCTCCGGGCCGGCCATCTCACTCACCCTCGGCTGGCTGGACCTTCACAACCCGGATCTCCCGGCGCTTCAGCCGGTGCTTCGAGCCAAGGAGGGTGTAGACCCGCTCCTTTGCCTGCGCCTCGTTGGGGGCGGAGACGACCTTTGCGTACGGCCTCCAGTCCCCGCCCATCTGAAACGTTCCCTCCACCCGGTAACTCTGTGCCTTTGACATGACAATCACTCCAGAAATCCAAGGACCTCTTCGATCCGGCCGAGCTCAAACCCGCTCGTCCCCGTCCCTGCGAGGTAGCCCCTGCTGTTCGCGAGGAGGCCGCTCCCTACGAGGCCGCTTCCCATGTTCACCGTCCCCACGCCGATGGGGAGGTCAACCGCCTCCTCGAGCTGCGCGATCTCGGCGGGGTTCGCCCGGGGGTGGACGAGGATCCCGCGGTTCGTGGCCACGGCGACCTTCCCCACGGCCCGGTAGCCTGCAAAGGAGAGCCGGATCACGGGCACCCGGAGGAAATCGCCGATCTCCTCGGCGGTGTCCAGGGGCATGTCGGGGTGCACCGCGGCAAAGATGTCGTTTGCGAGGATGATGTTCCCCGCGGCGTTCATCCCCTCCTCGAGGACCATCACCTCCCGGCGGTCCGAGATCCTCGCGATCTCCTCCCGGGAGGCGAGGCCGCTCACCACCACCCCCTGCCGGTTGCCCGCGGCAAGGGCCCCCACGATGGCCGAGTCCTGGATCGTGGTCTCCACCACCTCTGCGCCGAGCTCCTCCTCGATGGCCGCCCGGAAGCCGTCGGGGGCCTGGGGCGCGAGGATAGCGAGGTCCTCGAGGACCCGGGCGAAAACGCCGATGTGGGGGTCGCCCGCAAAGGCGATGGTGGTTGCCATCTCACTCCTTCGCGAGCTCGGCCTCGACCTGCCCGTCCTCGAACTTCATGGCCCTGACCCGGATCCGGGACGGGGGCTTGTGGCTCCCCCGCTCCCAGATCGCCTCGTTGATGGACGGGTCTATCTTGATCTCCTCGCTCTTCATGTGCTGGGCGAGGAAGTCGCGGATGGCCTTCATGGCCCGCTTTCCCCGTTCCCACCGGGGGGTATGCTGCACGTCCCGGAGGGGGATGATATAGATCTGTTCCTTCAGCTTCTCCACCATGACTTACACCTTCAGGGTGGACCGGCGCCAGGTGCGGCGCTTCGGGTGGGTCGAGACCGCCCGTTTCGTCTTCATCATGACCCAGGCGGGTACCCGGCGGTTCTGTTCACAGGCCTTTGCCAGGCGGATCTTGAGACCTTTCGTGACTCTGCTCATAGGAAATTCTCCGGGGGATTTCGGGGCCGTCAGGCCCTCCTGATGTTCCAGTCCTTCTTCTGCGGAACGAGCTGCTGGAGGAGCTCCTTCAGCTGGGCATCGGTGATCTTCTGCTTGAGGCGCCCGCTCTGGGCGAGGGCGACGAGCTGCTGCTCGATGGCACGGGCGAACTCGGGCTTCGTGAGCTTGATATTCGCGAGGCGCTCCCGGGCCTCGGGCTCGAGGATCTGGAGGAGGACGTGGTGGATCTGCGCATCCACCTGCTTACGGCGCCTGAGCTCCTCGTCCATGGCCTGCTGGTCCAGGGACTGCCGCTGGAGCTGCTCGAGCCTCCTCCTCCGGAGCTCGGCGAGCTCGTCGTCACCCATGGGTTACCACGCTAGTACTTGGCGAGGCCGGCGACCTTCTCCTCGGCGGTCTTCCGGAGGCCGTGGGCCACCCCGTCGAGGAAGGCCCTCCCGGCCACCGAGAGGTTTCTCCCTGTCTTGTCCTTCGAGACGAGGCCGGCCGCCTCGAGCTGCTGGAGGATCTTCCTGAGGGAGGAGCCGCCGCCCTTCCGGAACTGGAAGGGGCTCGAGCCCCGGTCCCTCTTCCCGCCGTACGCCGTGCGCATCCGCTGCACGCCGACCGGCCCGTCGATATAGAGCCGCCGGAGCACCGATGCGGACCGGATGTACCACCAGTCCGGGTCCTCGGGGGGCATCTGCTGGTGGACCCCCGCCTTCGCAAAGGCGGCCCACGCGGGCGGCTGGATCTCCTTCCTCTTCTTCAGCTCCTCGGCTACCTTCGGGATGAGGAGTTCAGCCGGGATATCATAGAGCGTTGTCATGGTTCACTCTCGCCCTCGCGCCTGCTCTTGTCGCAGTCTTTACATATTCGCGGCATACGTTTTTATATATTTCGTGACGCATCGAGGGTGATCTCAATCACCCGAGTGGGAGAGAAATGCCCCGAAGGGCATATCTTGACCCGAAGCGGGATCTCAATCCCGCGAGTGGGAAGGAACGAAGTTCCTGACCGGGGCTGATCTCAATCAGCCGAGTTCCCCGAAGGAGAAGGGAAGGGGTATTTACCATCCCCTGGAGGAGCTATCGCCCTTCTCGAGGACCACGGTCCTCCCCCGCACGCCGAGGACCCTGCCCCCTGCCCGGGCAGCCAGGTCCTCCGGGTCCATCTCCGCCCCCCTGAGGAAGCGCACCTTCACCGGCTTCTTTGCCCCGAGCTGCCGCCGGATCTCGGCGACCGCCTCATCCGAGAGGCCCTTTTTCCCCACCCAGACCGTGGGCTTCAGGGTCTGCATCGGGGACCTATCCGTCACTTCGCCTCTCCTCCCTTCCTTTCCATCCGGTACCTCCGGCGGGCACTGCACCGGAGGCAGGTCGTGACCACCTTCCCGTGGCGCACGCGGACCCGGAGGGTGGACCCGGGGACGAGGTAGGCCGAGCAGCGACGGCAGAACCGCCGCCTGAGCTCCCGGGGAATACGCACCCGCTGGCGCATGGCGATCCGGCGGGCGAGGTCGACGCAGCGGTCGCTCGCGCGGGGGTTTTCGGGGAAGAACTCCCGGGCGCGGTCGAAGAGGATCTCGATCCGCTCCCGGGCGAGCCTCCTTGTCTCCGGTGTCTGCGATCGCCGTCCCATTCCACCCATCCTTGGTTCGCGGGCCGTATAGCCGTTGCGGGGATCCCGGGTCCCGCAGGGAGCCGGGATCGTCCAGGGGGGAAGGGGCCCCTCTGGACAGGATCCCGGGATTCCCGGCCCCCTCACCGGATCTCGACCCGCCTGCCCACGACCTGGATCCTCCTCTCGAGGAAGAGCCGGACGGCCTCGGCGAGGATCCGGTGCTCCTCCACGAGGATCCGGGCCGCGAGGCTCTCCTCGTCGTCCCCCTCCTCCACGGGGATGCACCGCTGGATGACGATGGGGCCCGTGTCCGTCCCCTCGTCCACGAAGTGGACGGTGCAGCCCGAGACCTTCACCCCGTACTCCACCGCCTGCCGCTGGGCATGGAGCCCGGGGAAGGACGGGAGGAGGGCCGGGTGGATGTTCAGGATCCGGCCCGGAAAGGCCCGGACGACCGCCGGGGGGAGGATCCGCATGTACCCGGCGAGGACGAAGAGGTCGGGGTCGCACTCCTCCATCTCCCGGAGGAGGGCCGCCTCGTAGGCCTCCTTCGTGGGGAAGGAGGCGAAGTCGAGGACCGTGACCGGGATCCCGGCGTCCTTTGCCCACCGGATGGCGAAGGCATCCGGATTGTCGGTGAGGAGCCGGGCGATGGTGCCCGGGAAGTACCCCGAGCGGGCGGCATCGATGAGGGCCTGGAAGTTGGAGCCCCGCCCCGAGGCGAGGATTGCGATCTCCCTGATCCCCGGCGCACCTTCCCGCGGCATCTCAACCCTTCCCTGCGGCTGCCGGGGGGACGGTGACCTTCACCCTGCCGACCCGGCGGCCGAGCATCTGGATGACCGTGAGCGTGAGCCCCGACCCGTCCACGGAGACCGCGTCCCCCCGCCGGGGGATGTGCCCGAGCCGCTCGATGACGAGGCCCCCCACCGTGTCATAGGTGGCCTCCTCGGGGAGGGAGATCCCGAGCCGGTCGTTCGCGTCCCTCACCGTCACCTGGCCGCCCACGAGGTACACGCCCGGTTCAACGGTCTGCACCTCGGGCTCCTCCTGGTCGAACTCGTCGAGGATCTCTCCCACGAGCTCCTCGAGGATATCCTCCACGGTGATGATTCCGGCGAACTCCCCGTACTCGTCGAGGACGAAGCCCATGTGGATCTTCCGCCTCTGGAGCTCCCTGAGGACGTCGTCGATCTTCGCCGTTTCGGGGGTAAAGAACGGCTCGTGCATGAGGTCCCGGATGGTGACCCCCTGCCGCTGCTCGAGGGCTACGGGGAAGACCTCCTTCACGTTCAGGAGGCCGATGAGGTTCCCCTTCTCCCCCGAGAAGACCGGGAGCCGGGAGAAGCCGGTCTCCTTGAAGATGGCGACGGACTCGGCGAGAGTGCCGCCCACGTCGATCATGGTGACGTTGACCCGGGGGGTCATCACCTCCCTCGCCGTGGTGTCCCCGAACTCGAGGACATTGAAGAGCATCTGCTCCTCCTCCCTCTCGAGGGCCCCCTCCTCCCGGCCGAGCTCGATCCAGCCCCGGAGCTCCTCCTCGGTGATGGCCGGCTTCGCAAAGGCCTTGGTGAGCTCCATGGACCGGGAGAGCCGGTCGAAGACCCAGATGAACGGGGTGAGGAGGGTTGCGAGGAGGAAGATGGGCCGGGCAACCGCGAGGGCGACCCGCTCGGTGAACCGGACGGCGAGCATCTTCGGCCCGATCTCCCCGAAGACGAGGAGGAGGAGGACCGTGACCCCGGTCGCGATCCCGAGGCCGATGCTCCCGAAGGCCTCGATGGCAAGGGAGGTGGCGATGGTGGCCGCCCCGACGTTCACCAGGGTGTTTGCGATGAGGACCGTGATGATGATGTGGTCGGGGGACCTCTTGAGGGCAGCGAGGGCCTGGGAGTCCTTCCCGCCCCGGGCGAGGAGGGTCCGCACCTTGGACCGGGTGATGGAGAGGAGGGCCACCTCGGACCCGGAGAAAAAGGCGGAGAGGAGGATGCAGAGGAAGAAGAGGAGGACCAGTATCTCGGAAGCCATGGATTCCCTGCGCAAACCGGGGGAACCGAATGGGCCGCAGCCCCCGTTCCCCGTCTACCGAAAATGTGGGAGAGGGATGCAATAAAGGTAGCGAATCACCCGATCTCCGACCGGATGAAGGCAGCCTCCCGGGCGAGGATGGTGACCTTCTCCTCGAGGGAGAGGTCATGGTCGAAGTTCCGGTCCTCGATCTCGAGGGTGAGGGGACCGGCGTACCCCGCGTTGCCGAGGGCCCGGAGGACAACCCGGGCCCGCGGGCTCCCCTCCACGGGCAGGTGGGTCCTCCTGCCCTCGCTCCGGGAGAGGTGGACGTTTGCCAGCCGGTCTCCGCAGAGATCGATGAACCGGGTGACCTCCTCCACCGAACGGGCCATGGCATGGGAGACGTCGAGGGTGAAGGAAAGCCAGGGTTCACGGTCCAGGAGCTCCCTGACCTCCTCCGGGCGGGAGAGGATGGCGTTCACCGCCCGCTCCATGTTCTCGATGGATATCCGGACCCTCTCCCCGGACGCATGTTCCCGGAGGAGATCGACCAGCCGCTCGAACCGCTCGTACTCGGGTGCGCCCGGGGGCCGTTTCGCAGTCCTCAGGCCCGGGTGCATAGTCACCACATCTGCCCCGATCCGCCCCGCGAGCCCGATGGCCTCGGCGGCGTAGGAGAGGCTCGCCTGCGCCACCCTGGGGTTGACGGAGCAGGGATTGAGGTCAAGGATGGGTGCATGGACGTTCACGGGGATGAAGCCGGGGTGTTCCGCTATCCGGGCCCGGAGCTCCCCGACGGGGTGGCCGTACAGCCAGAAGGCGGGGGTCTCGACCCAGAACTCTATCCCGTCGAGGCCTGCCTCTACGATGGCATCAAATCCCTCGGCCAGGGGATACTCGTGGAAGAACATGGTGGAGACCGCGATGCGCATCATACCGGATATTTCACCCTTCATCCCACATGTTCATATCCGTATCCGCCCTACAGGGCAGTGATGGACCAGGTCCCCGCCGGGCCCGGGCCGGTCCCCGGAGCCGGTATCCTCAGCATCGCCGAGATTGCAGAGATTGTCTCCGAGGCCCTGGACGATGAACGGCTCCAGGACATCTGGATCCGGGGCGAGATAACGGGATACAAGCCCCACCAGTCCGGGCATTACTACTTCTCCCTGTCCGAAGACCTGAACGGGAGAACCTACGTCATCGGTTGCATCATGTGGCAGAACCGTGGTCAGTCCCTTGATTTTGACTTCAAGAACGGGCTCGCCGTCATCGCCTTTGGGAACGTGCAGTTCCATGGCCCCAACGGGAAGCTCAGTTTTCTCGTGAGGGAGATCCGCAGTGCGGGGGTCGGAGAGAAACATCTGCTCGTCGAGAGATGGAAGAGGGAGCTCGAGGCCGAGGGGCTCTTTGCCGTCGAGAGAAAGAAGCCCCTCCCCCTGTTTCCCAGCCGGGTCGGCGTGGCCACTTCCCGGACCGGGGCCGTCCTCCAGGACATCATCAACATCATCAGCCGCCGGTACCCGCTGGAGATCGTCCTCTCGCCCACGGCAGTCCAGGGGGACACGGCCCATCTGGAGATCGCAAGTGCAATATGCGCCCTGGACGGCTGCGTTGATGTCATCATCGTCGGGCGTGGGGGCGGGTCCTTCGAGGACCTCTTCCCATTCAACCATCCCGATGTGGTCCGGGCTATTGCGGGCTGCAGAACGCCGGTCATCTCGGCCGTGGGACACGAGACCGACTTCGTCCTCGCGGATTTTGCGGCTGACCGGCGTGCCCCCACCCCCTCATCGGCTGCAGAGCTGGCTGTTCCGGATCAGGCGGAACTCGCGAGGGACGTGAAAAGCTCCCTTGACCGGCTGAAGCTCGCGCTCGACAAGAGGGTGCAGGATGCGATGGATATCATCGTGGACCTGAAAGTGCGCCTGCACCCGAGGAGAATCGAGAAGAGGATAAACGAGAACCGACTGAACGTCGCAGAGTTTGAGGAGGACCTGGAACGGGCTTTCCTGGGGAAACTAGGGGCGTTCCGGGGCGAGCTCGCGAGGGTGCAGGCGCTCCTCGAGGGGAGAAGCCCGCTCACCATCCTCTCCCGGGGTTATTCCATTATCGAGAAGGACAACGAGGTAATCCGGTCTGCCCGTGAACTCCATCCCGAGGACCGGGTCAGGCTGAGGATGGCTGACGGGAGCGTGAAGACCAGGGTTGAGGAGGTGTGCATTGACAAGGAAATTTGAGGAGATGCTCGGGGAGCTGAAGGACGTGGTGAAGAAGATGGAGGACCCGGATACGGGGCTCGACGAGTCCATCGCCCTCTACGAACGGGGGGCTGCCCTCATCAGGGAGTGCGAGCGGCAGCTCGCCGAGGCGGAGCTGAAGGTGACCGAGGTCACGGAGAAGTAGGCTCCTCCTCCAGGATGACCCTTAGCTCCACCTCCAGCTCTGCCCCTTCCCTGAGCGCCTGTATCAGCTCCCGCGGGAGGGTCGCGGCGGTGTGGTCGCAGAGGATGGCCACCGTCCTCGGGCAGACGAAACCGCTCCGACGCCAGACCAGATCGGTGTGGTGGGCGAGGGTCATCTTCGGCGAACCGCACCCCCGGATCTCAACCGTGTGCCCCCCCGTGGAGAGCCTGGTCACGAGCACGGCACGGCCGTCGGCAAGCGCCCGCCGGAACTCCGCCGACAGGCCCGCCGCGCCCCTGTCCGCTGCGATCCCGATGATGCAGTCCCCCTGCCGGGTGAGGTGCCCCTCGGCGGTCACCTCGAAGGTCGTCGGGTGGGTGGCCCGGATAAGAGGATGACCCCGGCAGAGGATACGCTCGGTGAGCTCCATCCTATTATATGGAGGGCGCCCCTTCCCATAAAAACGCATTTTACCAGGGAGGGGAGCCCTTCGAAAAAATAACATTTTTGAGGAGGGCCAGCCCCATTCATATAAAATGGCCATCATCCTCGTCTGCCCCTCCTGCGGGGAGGAGTGCGACCATGTCTTCGTGGACGAGTCCCGGAACCCGGTCGTCCGGTGCACCCTCTGCGGCCACACCCACCGGAGGGTTCCCCCGAAGGAAGATGAGCAGGAGATCCCGGTCCGGGCCATCGTGAGCCGGGAGGGCGAGTCGGGGGTCTGCACCATCCCCCTCGGCCCCGCGGAGCCCGTCGCCGTCGGAGACTTCCTCGCGGCCGAGTGCGGCGAGGAGGTCTTCGGCGTGGAGGTCACCTCCATCGAGGCCGGCGGGAGGAGGGTGAAGCGGGCGAAGGCCCGGGGCGTCTCCACCCTCTGGACGAGGGCCATCGACCAGGTGGTCGTCCGGGCCTCGGTCCACCGCGGACGGGTCACGAAGCCCCTCTCGGTGGCCTGCGAGGGAAACGAGGAGTTTTTCGTCGGGGAGGACTGGACCTTCGGGACCATCCCCTTCCGGATCACCCACATGAAGCTCAGGGAGGGAAGTGTGCTCCGGAAGGAAGGGCAGAAGGCCCCCGCCCGGGCCATCAAGCGGATCTACGGGAACCGGATGCCTGGCGATTCCAGGTAGGCCTTCGCCGCCTGCAAAGGGTACAGCAACCCGATCCTGAGATCCAGGACAGGTGTCCGGGACCGGCACGGCGCCACTTACAGGTTCCCTCTCAGGGCCGCCTCGAGCTCCTCACGGTGGACGAGCCCCTCGAAGCGCCTCTTCTCCACGCCGTTCTGGAGGATGATGGTGGT